>Ga0209400_1001133_pt1 | contig 22286 bp, 12 predicted proteins | sample M_130807_EF_Meta_FD_187313 | JGI IMG/M metagenome (GOLD analysis project Ga0209400, IMG submission 187313) | Freshwater microbial communities from Lake Montjoie, Canada to study carbon cycling - M_130807_EF_MetaG (SPAdes) (version 2) | ecosystem: Environmental > Aquatic > Freshwater > Lake... | reverse complement strand
ATTTCTTCGTCCCAAACCCAAAATTCGAGAGGCTGTCGTTGAGGAGAATGCCTGTGCCGGGGGCAACGACGGCAGCTCCCCAGTGCAGGCTGAGGGACTGGGTGGCACATACGATGTTGCCCGCCTTGTCCATGACGATGAAGTGGGTCGTCTCGGCGTTTTCCGGGCTCTCATCCGCCCCCGTGGCGGTGTCCGGAGCTGATGATTCGAGGACATTTTTCACAAGAGCGGAGAGGCTTTCCTTCGAGAAGACTTTTTGGATCCTTTCGGGGCGATCCGAGGTATCGCCGAAGTTTGAGGATACGATCGGATAGATATTTTGCCACGCCCGGGCGACCTGTTCGATCCTGGCGAGGCTCATGGAGATGGTGTTGGACCAGTTTTTGGCTTCGAGGGATTTCAGCGTCAGCAGGACGGTGGCGCCACCGGTGATCGGCGGGGCACCGGCGTAGATGTGGTAGGATTTGTAATCCTGCTCCAGAGGGGCGAATTCGCGGGGACGATAGTTTTTAAAATCCTCCTTTGCAAAGGAGCCGCCGCCTTTCTTGGAAGCGGAGACGAGTTTGTCGGCGATTTCCCCCTGATAAAACTCCTGGGGACCCCTGTCTCCCATTGATTCCATGGTTCTGGCCAGATCCGGATTTTTCAGGATGGCGTTCTTCTCCGGAACCTTTTTCCCCGGATAATAGATTTTTGCGGCTTCCAGATCCTTGGTGACAAGGTCGAACTTGTTCCCGAACTCGACGATCTGTTTGTCGGCCAAGGGAAAACCGTCCCGGGCATAACCAACGGCTGGTTTTACCAGTTCTTTCCAAGGAAGTTTGCCCCACTTCTTTTGCATCAGCTCTAGGCCGGCGGCACACCCGGGGACGGCGGCACTATGCCAACCCCGGGAACGGTCGGCGGAGGAGAGTGCACGCATGGCTTCGACCGACATGCCGGCGGGGGCGGTTTCAATAGCGTCGATGTAGGAAACTTTTCCGTTCGAGGCGTCGTAGTAGAGGACAACCAGTTTGCCTCCGAGTCCGGAATTGAAGGGTTCGGTCACGCCGAGGGTGAGGGAGACGGCGACCGCGGCATCGGCAGCGGTTCCACCCTGCTTCAGGATGCGGATCCCAGCCTCGGTGGACTGCGGACTTCCCGAGACGACCACCCCGCCGGTGGACTCGGCCTTTTGGGCGCAAAAAAGAGCAGGGCAGAACAAAGAGGAAAGAAAAACAGCGGCCAAGATCGATTTTAGGCTTTGTGGATGGGCTAAAGTCATAAATAATCATCGCCCTATGAGTCTCAAAATCAAGGTCGCACAATTCGGTCTCGGCCCCATCGGGCAGAGCAGTATTCGTCTCTTGGCGGACCGGAAGAATTTCGAAATCGTCGGTGGGATCGACATCCAACCTGCCTTGTCCGGAAAGCTGGTGGGAGATGTGTGCGGCCTGCCGGGCCTCAAATCGGCCAAGGTCTATCCGACCTTTGACGAGATGTGGAAAAAGGCGAAGCCGGATGTCATCGTCCACACGGCGGGTTCCCGCGCGAAGATATCGTTTGAGCAGTGCAAACCGATGCTCCAAAAGGGGCTGGCCGTTGTTTCTTCCTGTGAGGAACTTCTCTTTCCGGCCCATCGGGCTCCAAAGGAGACGGTGGCGATCGACAAGCTTTGCAACAAGAGCGGGGGAAGGATTTTAGGCACGGGGGTGAATCCTGGTTTTGTGCTGGATCTTCTTCCTGTCTGTCTGAGTGGGGTGTGTCGGAGCGTGAGGTCGGTCTATGGGGAAAGGGTGGTGAACGCATCCACCCGGAGACAGCCGTTGCAGAAGAAGATTGGGAGCGGGTTGGAGCCGGCGGAGTTTAAGAGGTTGTGGAGCGAGGGGAAGGCCGGGCATGCGGGATTTCAGGAGTCGCTGTTGCTCATCGCTCATTCCTTTGGATGGAAGATGGGGAAGGTGACTGAGACGCTCGAGCCGGTCATTGCGGATCATGATATTAAAACCGAGTACTTTGCTGTGAGGGAAGGGCTGACGTGCGGACTACATCAGGTCGTGAAGGCCGAGTCTAAGGAGGGGAATTCGATCCATCTCGATCTGAAAATGTATCTGGATGCGAGGGATCCGCACGATTTGGTGAGGTTGGAAAGTGATCCCCCGGTCGAAGCGGTGCTCAATGGCGGGGTGGCGGGGGATAGTGCGACCGTGGCGGCGCTGATCAATGCCATTCCAAGGCTGTTAAAGTCTCCCGCCGGGGTGCGATTGATGACCGATATTCCGTTGGCTGGCTAGCTAGACCAACTTCTTCGAGGGATCCTCGTTGAGCATTGAGCGGTTAAAGCAGCTGTGCATAGGGTATGAATCCATTATGAAACCTATTTAATTTCAAAAATCGTATTTATTATACGACCAACTCCATATTAAATGATGCAAATGATTTATTAAAAGAAACATACATACATAAAGTTGTTTTTGCAACTTTTAAAATATACTTGAAATTATGGTGAAATAGAGTATTTATTAAAGCAATAAGGTTCAATGTGCGGAAGATCTCCATAATCGAAATGAGGGCAATATAGTGAAAATTCAAAACACCTGTTGCATAAAAAAATTCCTGCTCGCTGTTACGACTGGATTTGCCATCTCCTCTTCCGCTTTTTCGGATACTTTGGGTTCTTGGGTAATTCCAAGTTCCAGTGGGCCAACAACCATTAGCAGCAGCGCAAATCTTGCTGGGGTAAATGTTGGGCCCTTAACCACTACTGCCACAGGGGGAGGGGTTAATAGCGCTGGTTTCGGGGGAACCGCTTTTACCACTAGTGCCACTGTTTCAGTAAGCACATCAAAAAACATCAGCTTTTCCGTCAGTGCGAATGCCGGTTACGACGTGGTGATCAATGGAGTTGCTAATTTTCAGGCTTACTCCAGCCAAAGCGGGCCGAATATCTGGACGCTATACTACAGTGCCAGCAGTAGTTTTACCACTAGCACACAAATTGCACAGCTCACCGGCACATTTAACACAACGCAAACCCAAAACATGACGAGTGCGGTTAACTCGTTTTTTGCGACAAACCCAATTAGCGTAAGATCCGGTAGTACTGCTTACTTCCGGTTGGTGGGTCATCAGTCAGTCTCCACTAGTGGGTCGGGGCGCATCCCCTCCAGCACTGTTTCGATTCTCGGAGCAGTAGCGGTAGCTCCGGTTGCAAATATGGTTTGGAATGGTGGTGCGTCGGGCTTTTGGAATTACGATTCCGCAAATTTGGTTTGGCTTGATGGCTCAACTTCCATTTCTTTCGTTCCGGGTTCGATTGCAAACGTTAACTCTGCCGCTTCTTTGGTCGTCGATTCTGCCGGGGTAAATGCAAGTGCTTTTACCAACAATATTTCTTCCGGAACCACGACAATTACCGGAGGAAATTTAACCAGCGGTTCGATCATCAATGTTGGTGCGGGAGACCTCGCCCTCCAAGCTACCAACAGTGCTGGTACCTTGGAAAACTATGGTACGGGCACCCTATCGCTCAGTGCCCCTGGCGCTTATACAACCGTCAATGTGAGAAACGGGAGAATTCAAGCATTGACCGATACGTCTGTTAGCGGCTTGGTCAATATTTCGGGCGGTGGAACTTTAAATGTGGGTACTTCTTCTAACACGATCAGTATTTTGACCGTCTCGAACGGCGCTATCACAGGAACCGGAATCCTCGCTGCTTCCGGATCAAGTTTCGCCTTGGACTTGAAAGATGAGACTGTGGCGGCCTCCATCCGCGGGACGGGAGGCCTGACCAAGTTAGGATCGAGAACCCTTACTTTGTCCGGCTCCAACGCCTTTTCAGGAGATGTGAATTTAAATGTTGGCACCTTGGCGACCTCTGGCGACGACCGCCTGCCTGACACCGCGGTAATAAACTTGAGTACCAACACGGTATTCCGTTTGGGGGGCAATGAGGTCGTAAAAGCCATCGCGGCTTCGGCCGCCTCGGCAGCCATGGTAGATCTACAGAACTACACCTTGACGCTGAACGTCACGGCCAGCAACTCGTATACCTCGACGATTATGGGGAATGGTGGTTCGCTGATCAAAAATGGATCAAGCATCCTGACCATGAATGAAACCAACACGTTCACAGGAGGCACAACGTTGAATAACGGTTCCCTGCGCCTCCAAGCCAGTGGCAACCGGACAACCAACTCGGATTCGACGGTGACTCTGGCTTGCAGCCCTTTTGGAGTTGGAACCCTGACGTTAGCTGGAGGGGCGATTTATTCTTCATCAACCGGCAGCAGAAATATTTATAATAATGCCGACATCAGAGGGAGCTTTGCATTTGGGGATGGGACCAATGTAAGCGGTGCCATCACAGTTTCAACAAATGTCACTGGGTCGTATACCCGGCTTTTGGCCGACAGCACATTCACAGCCAACACGGATACAGACTGGGAACAGCCCATCTTGGGTTCGGGCTTTAATCTGAGCAAAGGGGGCGGCAGTAAGCTAACTCTTAGGAGCACAAATGTACTGAACAGCCTGTCGGTGCTTGCCGGGATGTTGGACGTAAGAGGTTCCAATAGTATTGGCCAAATGAATGTGGCGGGAGCAGCGGCTCTTGCCTATGCGGGGACCAGCACCCCCTTTGGAATGGGCGCCATCAATCTTTCCAACGGCGCCATTTTTGGACAAAGTGCCGCCATTGGCAGCACCCTTTCGGACCGCACCATACAGAACCCAATCAATATTCTTGGGGATGTGCTTTTCGGCGTTGGAGCTTTCACAGGGAGTGGTGGTTATGCGAGTTATCTTTCGGGGAATGTTGATCTCGGGGGTGCCAATCGAACTTTGACGGTTGCCAATTCAATTTACTTCTATGGGACTGTCACAAATGGCGGACTGTTGGTGAATCGGCTGAGCACAGACCCAGCAAGCACGAAGACGTTAGGTTTGTACGGAGCCAATAGTTATTCAGGCGGGACAACAGTCAATGGGTCGGTAGATTACGTCAACAACCCGATCTTACAACTGGGCAACGATAGTGCGCTTGGAACAGGGGATCTCACCTTGACTGGAGGAGGATCTTTGATTGTGAAAGCCATATCTCACCCCAACGATATCTCTAGTAGTAGTCGCATTATCACTAACGCTATATCGATCAGCACCGGGGTTTCGGGGGTTTTTGATGCAGGCACCAACAGTGTGACCACCTTGGATGGATCGGCGACCAATATTTTATTAAATAATATGACGTTAAGAGGTGCGATCTCAGGAGGAGGTTCACTGGTCAAAACGAACAGTGGCGATCTTACCTTGACCGGACCTCTCAGCTATCAGGGAGGAACAACGGTGGCAGAAGGGAATCTGGTTGTTGTAAAAACAAACCTGACTGCAACTGTCAGTTCGAGCACAATTCAAATCAACTTCAGCAACAATGTCTCGGCAGGAACCTATTCGGTTCTGCCTGGGGCACTGAATGGGACGTATTCTCCGGCAACGTACAATAATCTTTCTTCTGGGCAATCAGCCACTTTTGACCAGAGCACCGGACAAGTGGTTGTGACAGGAAGCGTCAAAACAACTCCGGCGATCAGTGTTAATCCGGCTGCTACGGCGATCACCTATGGACAGACCTTGGCCTCCTCAACTCTGATTGGAGGCTCAGCCGGTGGTGTGCCTGGAACATTTGCTTGGAAGGTTCCCTCGACTTCGCTTCCTGCCGGCACCAGCGATCAGATCGTGACCTTCACCCCAACTGACACGACCCTGTATAATGTGGTTGATTTCAACGTGGCTGTGACGGTGAACAAAGCGGATGCCTCCGTGACCTGGCCCACAGCGGCTGCGATCACGTACGGCAATGCCTTGAGTGCTGCCACGCTGAGTGCTGGATCGGGAGCGGGCACCTTTGCCTTCACCAGTCCGACAACGGTTCCTAATGCAGGACCTACGCAAAGCTTTGAAGTCACCTTCACGCCGACTGATGCAGTTAACTATAACTATAATACACTGACCCAGAACGTGGCTGTGACGGTGAACAAGGCAAATGCCTCCGTGACTTGGCCCACAGCGGCTGCGATCACGTACGGCAGTGCTTTGAGTGCCGCGACGCTTAGCGGTGGCTCGTCAAACGGCAGCTTTGCCTTCACCAGTCCGGCAACGGTTCCTGGTGCGGGAGTTGCCCAAAGCTTTGAAGTCACCTTCACGCCGACTGATGCAGTTAACTATAACTATAATACACTGACCCAGAACGTGGCTGTGACGGTGAACAAAGCGGATGCCACGGTGACTTGGCCCACAGCGGCTGCGATCACAGCTGGTCAGAGTTTGAGTTTCTCCACCTTTTCGGGTGGATCGGCCACTGGCGTCGGCGGGGCGAGCGTTACAGGAACCTTTGCCTGGACGGATAGCACCACGCCTCGTTCGACAACAGGCAGCTATGAGGTCACCTTCACGCCTACTTCTGGCAATTACAACACGGCAACAACGAACTTGAGTGTGACGGTGAACCCTGCGGGGACGACCTACAGCGGATGGTTGAATGGTGTGACCGGATCCAATGCGGCCTTCTTGGAATATGTGTTTGGAGCAGCGACCGCAGGAACGTTGGATGCGAGCTTGAAGCCAACCGTTGCGATCACAGGTGGCAATTTGGTTCTGACGTACTATGTGCGTCAGGGCACCCTGGGATTGACCGTGACGGCGGAAACCAGCGGTAACTTGTCGGCAGGGGAAGCGGGATGGAGTGGAATCACCGATGTGCCGGGAAGCCTAAGGACGGTCAACGGAGTGAGCGTCCAGCAAAGGACGGCAAGCGTCCCTGTAAGCGGCGGGAAGAAGTTCCTCCGAGTGAAGGCAGTGCAGAACTAAAAACTGAAGCTGAGATTCCAACACAAAGGGGCGTGGCGAAAGCCACGCCCTTTTGCTGTTTGAATGTAAAATTCTGTCATGAACTAAAGTAGGCTTTTTTAGTAATGAGTTTTCATCCCGGCTGACGAGTCAGAGGGATGAATAATTGGCCATACCCATTTCTGAAAATGTGCTAAGTTTTTGGATATGAGGCATTTCCTGTGTATAGTGGCCTTTTGTTTTTTTCATGGCTTATCCCTCTTAGAGGCACAAGGAATTTTGATCGGTTGGGATTTTCCGGTTAACTCGACCGTCACTTGGGTAGGCTCTGCGAACACGGATACTGGGGTTGTGGGACCTAAAACTTTTGCAATGGCCAATGGCATTTCTCCAAATATCTATAGTTCCGATCCTTATGCATGGGGTGGGAGCAATTGGACCCCAAACGGGACGGGTCCCGGACCAAACGGCACAACCAACAACGACTACTTTTCTTTTGAGGTTGAGGCTCCCACAGGAAAAAAAGTCACGATCTCGGGAATCTCCCGACTGATCCTTCAAGTCAGCCAATCCGGCCCTAGGAAATGGTCTCTCCTCTATTCTGAAAGCAACACTAATTCTGCATTTGATCCCTCTCCGCTCCGCAACTATGGCCCATTCGACGTGGTCAACCCGACAACCTCTGGATTGGTTCAAGACACCGATATCACGGCCCAAGTGAATGCCGCGATTTCCGCAAACCCGATTATCCTGACAGCTGGAAAAACTGGATATTTTCGTTTGGTGGGATTCGGTGGGACAGGCACCAGTGGCAGCGGTCGGATTGTGGCCAATGCCCCAGCAGGCACGTGTGACTTTGCCCTGACCGGAATCGTGGAGGAAATGCCCAAAACGTCCCAGACGATCACTTTCCCATCCTTCGGTCGTAAGCTACTTGGTGATGTGCTTTCGCCCGGCGCTTCGGCTAGTTCCGGACTCGCCCTCAGCTATGGTTCCTCTGATCCCTCGGTGGCTGAGGTCTCGAACAACTACCTGATTCTGAAAAAGGTTGGAACCACGATCATCACGGCCAGTCAGACGGGCAACGGTGATTACTACCCTGCTGCCGATGTCAGCCAAACTCTCGCCGTCAGTCAGCCTGTACCCTCCGATTATCAGGCCAGTCGCTACGCGGTGGCCACCAACAGGGGAATCTTCTACCGGGCGACTAACGACTACAAGGGAGTCTCCACGAATCTTGCTTTCGACCTTTATCGACAGAGCAGCAACCCTGCCGTTCCTCAGCCTGTCGTCATCCTGATTCATGGGGGAGGGTACAACGCCTCTTCGGCCGGTCGCGACCAGTCTTATATTGTCAGCTTAGGGAACGAGTTGGCTGCGCGCGGATTTCAAGCCCTTGCTATCGATTATCGACTGCGGGCCTCGGCCGATCGAAACACCGATGCCGAGCAACTGCCCGCGCTGAAGGATGCGGCCGCCGATGCTCTGGAGGCGGTGAAGTTTGTCCGCTCAAATGCCAGTGCCTATGGGTGGGATCCCAACGCTGTCTTTGTTCTGGGCGGTTCGGCCGGTGGGCGCGTCGCCGCTTGGCTCGCAGTTAGGGAAAGCGGGGACCAAGGAGGGCTTTCCACGGCCGATCCGATGTCCACCACTACGCCGGCTTCGTCAGTCGCGTCGGATGCCAATGCCATATACGACCGGAGCGGCATGGTGGCTGCCGCAGTTCTCTTTGGAGGTCCTGAGACGAGTTTTCGAGCTTATACGGTGGGCGTATCCGACCTGCCCTGCATCATGATTCATGGCACATACGACGGAAACACCGCTCAGACCGGTTCGATCGATACCTATGGTTCTGTGGATCTGTACAACCAGTTGATTTCGGCGGAGGTGCCATCGGAGCTTCATTTTCTCAACGGGTATGGACACCAGTTTGACACCAGTTCAGGGGCCTACGCATCCGTTGATGCGATTCCAACAGTCGCAGATCTGATGGTACGATTTTTCATCAAAGAATGGGAGAGAAAGTTGGCGGGAGGGAAGGAGGCATTTTCACCCACAGTCAGCAAGGCGGGGGGATTGAGTCTGACACTGACCGCACCGTTAACGACGAAAAGTGCCCCCGGAACGACCTATCAGTGGACCAAAAATGGGGCAAATCTCGTTGGAAAAACGAGTGCGACACTTATTTTGAATCCGCTTTTGGCGAGCGACAACGGTACTTATTCGGTCGTGGTGGGGAATCCGGACAGGTCGTGGCTCTCCACGGATATTTCTTCGCTGAGTTTTGTCAATTCTACGATCAGCGGGGTGAACTATGGGAGGGCCGGCTTAAGTAATGTTGTCAGCCACCCCACCAGTTTGAATCTGGTGGTCGCCACTGTGGCGGTGCCTTCGTTTGTGGCGGCGTATCCCGGGGAATTGGCAACAAGCGATGTCGATGGAGACGGGTGGGTGGCACTGGTCGAATATGTGTTGGGATGGAGTCGAGCCCAAGGCTCGGTAGGTAAGGCTGCCATCTTTCCGCAAACAGTCGTGGAGAATGGCCGGTTGGTGTTGAGCTATCAGGTACGGGCAAATGATCCCATGATTGGGGTGGCACCCGAAACCAGCACTGATTTGGTCAATCCGTCTAGTTGGAGTTCTTCAGGGGTGACTGTGACCAGTCTTGGAAATGTGACGATTGGGGGGGAGGTTTTAGAGAAGCGGTCGGCCAGCGTTCCGATGGATGGAACGAAAAGGTTTCTAAGGTTGAGGGTGAATCAAAGTCCGTAAGGATGGTTTAAGATTTGGTAGGGTCGGCTACCTCTAGCCGACCATGTGGATTATCCTCCATCGAATCGTGCGCAGGGACGAGTAGGGTTACGCGTCCCTACCGGTGATTGTTTATCATTGTGAATTCTGTGCATACGTAGGACGACCCAGTGGGTATTGAGGTAGGCGGATAGGGGCAACACGCCCAGTACACATATAAAACATAAACAGATAACAATCAGTTAGATACAAAATATTAATAAGTTTAGATGTAAATCTAATTATTTGCACCCAAGCTCGACACCTGAAACTCTAGTGGGAGGCTAAAAATCACATATATGAACCCGAAAACATCGAAATTGAATCCAACAGATTTTCTCAACGAAGTTATTTCACGCAACCCGGCCCAGCCAGAATTTCACCAAGCCGTGGCCGAGGTGGTGCACTGTGTGGCGCCTTACATCGAGAAAAATCCAAAATATGCCCAAGCAAGAATTCTTGAACGGATGGTTGAACCCGAGAGGACAATCAGTTTTCGGGTGGTCTGGATGGATCGACATGGAGCCGTACAGGTCAATCGGGGGTATCGTGTGGAGATGAATAGCGCGATTGGCCCTTACAAAGGGGGGCTGCGCTTTCATCCGAGTGTAACGCTGGGAACCCTGAAGTTTCTCGCCTTCGAGCAAGTTTATAAGAATGCACTGACGACTCTGCCAATGGGTGGTGGCAAGGGAGGGGCGGACTTCGATCCCAAAGGGAAGACGGATGAGGAGGTGATGCGTTTCTGTCAGTCTTTCATGAGCGAACTATGGAGACATCTGGGGCCCGATACAGACGTGCCAGCAGGGGATATTGGTGTGGGTGGGCGTGAGGTGGGGTATATGTTCGGCCAGTACAAAAAGCTGAAAAACGAATTTACGGGTGTCTTTACCGGTAAGGGAATCAACTGGGGAGGTAGCCGGATCCGGTCGGAGGCCACGGGGTACGGTCTGGTCTATTTTGTGGAGGAGATGTTCCGCAAGGCTGGAAAAAGTCTCACCGAAAAAATCGTGGCAATCTCGGGATCGGGCAACGTGGCGCAGTTTGCGGCGGAGAAAGCACTGTTGATGGGGGCCAAAGTGGTGACTTTTTCCGACTCTGACGGCTCCATTTATGACCCTAGCGGAGTGGATGAGGAGCGGCTCGCATTTCTCAAAGAGCTGAAAGGGGAGCGACGTGGAAGGATTGAGGAGTACGCCAAAAAGTTTAAGTGCAACTATCTGGCCGGGAAGCGTCCTTGGGAAGTTCCCTGTCAGGTTGCCCTGCCCTGCGCTACGCAGAACGAAATTGAACTCGAAGATGCAAAAACATTGGTCAAGAACGGTTGCGATTGCGTGGCGGAGGGGGCCAACATGCCCAGCACACCCGAGGCGGTGAGGGTCTTTTTGGAAAAGAAAATCCTGTTTGGTCCCGGCAAAGCGGCCAACGCCGGTGGTGTTGCGGTTAGTGGATTGGAAATGTCTCAGAACAGCCTTCGGCTCTCTTGGACCAGTGAGGAGGTGGAGAAACGTTTGGCAGGCATCATGTCGGCGATCCATCAGCAGTGTGTACAGTATGGTGAGGCGAAGGGGTTCGTGAATTATGTCCAGGGTGCAAATGTGGGGGGATTCCGCAAGGTGGCGGAAGCGATGTTGGACCAAGGTTTGGTGTAAGGAGATCTAAGTAAATTTTAGGATGGATATTAGGTAGAGGCGAGTCCCCATTGGCCCCCTTAGACCTACCCCCGCCCATTCAGGTTTGTCGCTCCGCTAAGGAATTGATGCCCGCTTGCGTGGGGGAATTGGCCTCCATGTGCTCCACGGATCGCTGAGTCGATCAACATGAACGGCGGGGGGCACCTTCACGACCGGGGTTTAATTTGTGAATCGTGGGCATAGACGATTGGGAGCATGCCTATCTAGGGTGACTTAATATGGAAATCCTGTTTCTTTGCGGTGCAGCATTCATCGCCGGGTTCTTTGATTCGATCGTCGGCGGTGGCGGGCTAATCCAGCTGCCGGCTATCCTGGTTTTTCATCCTGGGCTTTCGATTCCCACAGCTTTTGGCACCAATAAGACGGCCGCCATTTTTGGGAATGGGGTGGCCATGTGGCATTACTCCCAGCAGGTGAAAATGCGCTGGAGTTCACTCCTGCCAGCTACGGTAACGGCCTTTGCAGCCGCCTATCTTGGGGCTTGGACGGTACGTCTTTTTTTTCAAGTTCAGCCCGAACTTCTTCGCGGACTGGTCTTAGTCCTGCTGATTGCAGTAGCCGTGCACACTTATCTCAAAAAGAATCTGGGGGATCTGCATCATCCCCGTTGGGCTACGCATCACGAAAAGATGGCAGGAATTGTGTTGGGATTGATTCTTGGGTTTTACGATGGATTCTTTGGGCCGGGGACGGGGACCTTCCTGCTCTTTGCATTTGTGAGTCTGTTCCGATTCGATTTTCTCCATGCCAGTGCGCATGCAAAGTTTGTGAATTTCGCCACCAATCTATCTCCGGTACTTTACTTTGCCTGGAAAGGGGATGTGTTATGGCGTTATTCGATACCGATGGGACTTTGTAATCTGATCGGAGCTTTTATCGGTAGTCGTATGGCGATTCGTAGGGGGAACCGCTTTATCCGTTGGCTCTTTTTGTTGATCTTAATTGGATTGATCGGTCGTCTGCTCTTGGATTTTATTGGAATCAGCCGGCAGGAGGCGTTTCAATCCCATTGAAGGCGGAGGGGGTCGGGGTCCCCGTATTTTTCCTCTCTTCCCGAAGGCGCAACTGGCCGCAGGCAGCATCGATATCGTGACCTTTTTCGCGCCGGACGGTGGCCCGAACTCCAGCGGCAAGGAGCGTCCGGCAGAAAAGATGAATCGCCTCTTCCGAGGGACGTTCGTAGGGGAGCCCCTCGACTTTGTTGTAGGGGATCAGATTCACTTTGGAGTGAAGGCGACGGGCATGCTGGGCCAGCAGGCGGGCCTGTTCCGGACTGTCATTGATCCCTGCGAGAAGGATGTATTCGAAAAAGATCTGTTTCTTTCTGGTTCTGACAAATGTGTCGCAGGCCGCCAAGAGCCGGTCGAGGGGGTAGCGTTTATTGACCGGCATGATTTTATCCCGGATTTCATCGCTGGCAGCGTGGAGGGACAGGGCGAGGTGGAATTGCAAGGGGTGACGAGCAAGCTCTTCGATCTGCGGGGCAAGTCCGCTCGTCGAGATGGTGACATGGCGGGCCCCCATGCCGACGCCGTGGGGAGAAATGAGAAGTTCCAGGGCCGAAAGAAGATTGGGCAGATTGGCCAGTGGTTCGCCCATGCCCATGAACACGAGATTATCGGGTCGACGTCCCGCAACCCGGGAGGCCTCCAAAACCTGGCCGATGATTTCCGCAGCGGTGAGGTTTCGACGCCAACCATCGATTCCGCTGGCACAGAAACGGCAGCCATAGGCGCATCCAACCTGGCTGGAGACGCAGAGGGTGAGGCGGGAACTGCGACTTCCTTGAATTCCGGGCGTCGCAGGAATAAGGACGGATTCGACCATGGAGCCGTCTCCCAGTTTCCAAAGGAATTTACGGGTGGTGTCCTCGGATCCTTGGATGGTGACAGGTTCGGCCGCCCGAAGGCGGAAGCGGGAAGCGAGAGAGGAGCGGAGCGGGACGGAGAGGTCGGTCATCTCTTCATACGAAGAAACAAATCGCTGGAGAACCCAGGTACGGATCTGTTTTTCACGGTAAGGTTGGTCGGAAGGGAGACCCCAGGCTGCCACAGGTTGATCCAGAAGAAGGGGAAGCATGGGCGTTAGCTTACCATAAAAAATGAATACCCTAAGAGCGCAGACTGATCAGCGAGCACCCCGGCCAAAAAGGACGGCAGGAATGGTGCGAAGGAGGATTTGGAAATCGAGCCAGAGCGACCAACGATCGATGTATTCGAGATCCAATCGGACCCAGTCTGAAAAATCCTTCACCTCGTTGCGGCCCGAAATCTGCCACAGGCAGGTCATGCCAGGGGAGACACTTAGCCGGCGGCGTTGGGCGTTGGCGGTCATCGCCAGGGTTTCATAGGTCGGCAGGGGACGGGGACCCACCAGACTCATTTGTCCAAACCAAACATTGAAAAGTTGGGGCAACTCGTCGAGAGAAGTGAAGCGCAGGAAAGTGCCGACCTTGGTGATGCGAGGATCCTTTTTGATTTTAAAGACGGGACCACTCATTTCATTCAGGGCTTTCAACTCGGCCTGTTGCATTTCGGCGTTGCTGTGCATGGTACGGAATTTGTACATGGTGAAAGGCGCTCCATGACGACCGCTTCTCTTCTGGCAAAAAATCGCCGACCCCGGAGATTCGAGTCGGATCGCGATCCAAATCAGGGCGAGCACGGGCGACAAGAGAATCAGCAAGATCGTGCTGATGAGACGATCGAAAATCACCTTGATGACCGACTGCCATGTCCCCGCCAGCGTCGTACGAAAGACGAGAAGGTTTCTTCCCAGAATTTCTTCCAGATGGGCGTGAGCGATCTGGGTGCCGGCAAAGCTTGTGCTCAGCCAAGCCTCAATCCCCTCTTCTTCACAGGCCTGAATCGCCTTGGTCGCCCAAGGGAGGTGAGCCGGTTTGATTTCGAACAAAACGATGCCGGCAGATTTTTCATGCAGGGCATGAACGAATTCCTCCAAGGTGTTTTTTTCGGGATGCATCAGATGAGCGACTTGAACGGCACTGGCCGATTCAGCAAAGAGATGATACCAATCCGTGGAACCCTTTTCGGAATCCGAAACCAAAAGAATATGGGTGGAATAATTGCCGCTTTTTTGGCGTTGTTGCCCCAGCCATCGGAATAGGTGTTCCCGGCAGGCGAGAAACAAGGCCAGTAGAGGAACAAAAAACATGAAAACAAGCCGGCTGGGACTCTCTTTGAGAAAAAAGATCAGGGAGACCGCGATCAGAAACAGAATCAAAGATGCTTCGATCATCGGAGCAAGGATGTCGCGCCGGCGCACGGACAAGTGACGGTAGAGCCCGCGGCGTTCGAGCACGATCGGAGCCAGCAACCCCAGAATCACCGCATAGGGTATATAAATCGAAAAATTTCCGATTGAACTGGATTCCAATGGAAGGATTCCGGGAAGAAGGTGCACGCGGATCCAGTAGGCCAGCAGCATGGCAAAGCAGGCCAAAAAAGCATCGACCATTTGCAACCAGAGGCGGGTGTAACGCAGATCGCTAAAGGTCATGACGGCTCCAATTCTGCACGGCCGGAGAGATTCCGCCAAGAGGCGGGAAGAACCGGGAGAAGATCCGTGGCCAAGGTGACAGGACCGCCCTGTTGAAGGGCCATATCGGAGGCGAGACCATGCCAAGATACGGCCAGACGGGCGGCGTCAAAAGGAGGGTATCCTGCCGCAAGCAAGCCCCCGAGAATTCCTGCCAGCAGATCTCCCATTCCAGCAGTCGCTTGGGCGGGGCCGCCCGAGCCGTTAAAACTGTAGGGGTGACCGCTGGCCGCCACCAAAGTATGCGGCCCTTTGGCCAAAAGAAGAGTGGCAGGAAATTTTTCGAGCCACTCCCGTGCAGCGTCTGCCCGGTCTTCCAGTGGGTGACCGAGAAGGCGGGCGAGTTCGCCGGTATGGGGGGTGAGTAGGATCGGGCCCGAAGCTGTGGCGAGAATTTCAGGACGGCGGGTGAGAATATCCAATGCGCCTGCATCCAGGACGATGGGAGCTTTGATTTTGGGAAGAAGTTGGCCCAGGAAAGTTTCCAGAGCTTCCCCAGCCGGGAGGCCGGGTCCCACGACAAGGGCAGATGCATTTTGTGAAAAGATTCCTGGTTCGGGAGCGGATCCCGGAGAAAGACGGTGGAGGAGTAATTCCGGGAGGTGGGGCGACAATGATTCAGCAACCGGAAGATCCGTGAAAAGGCGGACATATCCCGCTCCCGATCGGAGGGCACCGGAAGCAGAAAGAGAGGCGGCCCCGGGATATTCGACCGAACCGGCCCAAAGATGGACGATTCCGGCAGAATGTTTGTGAACATTTGCCGAGCGGCATCGGAGAATCTGCCAAGCATCCTGCGGACGAAAAAAATCCAAAGAGGAATTCGGGGCAGGAGTTCCAAAATCGACAGGGGTTGCACGCAGTTGGCCGACGAAGGGCAAGGCAGAGTCGCGAAGACAACCCGCTTTTACCGAGCCCAAGGCGAGCGTTAGATCGGCCGGAAAGACAGGGCCCGGGGCAGAGCCGTCGGCAGGATCGAGCCCCGAGGGAAGATCCAAAGCGACATAAAGATCCGCACCTCTTTTCTGTTGGGAGACCCAGGAAATCATGCCGGCTTCAGCGGGTCGCGGCGGCGGAGTTGCCCCCAAACCCAGAATTCCATCGATGACTAGGCGGGGCCCCTTGGTTTTGAGAAAGTGGGAAGGCTTGCGAGGCCAAACCAGTGCTTTTTTCCAGAGTTTGGGTTTTACCCGGGGGTCAGGATGAATTCGTCGACCCGGAGAACGGGAAAGAAGAAACTCAACATCCCATCCGAGCTCCTTGAGTTCGATTCCAAGAAGAGCGGCATCATCCCCATTATGGCCGGGACCGACGAGGACAAGGGCCGTTCCTGGTTTGAAGAGAAAAGGGCGAAGCTCCCGGAGAGCGCCGTCGACAGCTTGCCGTATCAAATCTTTGATACGGGCTCCGGCTTGGAGGCTTTTTTCCTCCCAAGTCCGGGCGAGAGGGGGAGAAAGGACGATCATGGGCCGAGAAGGGCGACGGTGGCCGCCGAGTGGTTGCGGGTATGGGTCAAGGTGAGGAGTGTGCGGGTGACCCCTCGAATGCGGGCAAGATCTTCCCCGGCTTGGTGAAAGCGGAGAAAAGGCTCGCCGGTGGATTGCCGGCCGATTTCCATTCCAAGCCAAGGGAGAGTCGCTCCGATTCCTGTGCCGAAAGCCTTGGCGGCGGCTTCCTTGGCCGCAAAGCGGGCCGCCAGCGGAACGGCTGGCCGGGACTGGGTGCGGGCGTAAGCAATTTCCGAAGGATGAAAGATCTTTTCCAGAAAACGATCCCCGAAGCGATCGAGGGAATCCTGAATCCTTTCAATCTCGACGAGATCCATGCCCAACCCGAGGAGTCGCTCGGAATTCATGTCTTTTCAATCGCCTGAACAAAATCCCGAACGCTTTGGGCTAATCCGACCGTCAGGGCGTGGCTGACAAGCGAGTGGCCGATGTTGAGGGTATGAAGGTGGGGCAAATGAAGGAGATCCGGGAGGTTGGAGAGGCGGAGACCGTGTCCGGCGTTGACCTGGATTTTTAACTGATGGGCCTTTTGCGCCGAATCCCGCAGCTTGCTCAAAGCGAAGGGGCGATGAGCCGGATCCGCATCGGCAAAACGGCCGGTGTGAAGTTCGACGACGGGAGCTTCGAGAGCCGCGGCCGCTTCGATCTGACGGATTTCAGGATCGAGAAAGAGACTCACGAGAATCCCGGCTTGTTTCAGTTTTTGTACGACAGAGCGGAGTGCCACGAGGTGGCCGGCAGCATCCAATCCGCCTTCCGTGGTGACTTCAGCGCGATTTTCCGGAACGAGACAGACCTCCGCCGGTTTGAGATGGAGGGCAAAATCGACCATGGCGGGGGAGGCGGCCATTTCGAGGTTGAGTTTTTCCCGGAATTCGCGACCCAACCTTAGAACATCCTCATCCTGAATGTGTCGACGGTCCTCCCGAAGATGAACGGTGAGAGAATGGGCTCCGGCCTTGAGGCAAACGCGGGCGAGAGCGACCGGGTCGGGCTCTGGTAAGACTCCAGGATGAGGATCTCGGTACCGGACCTGCCGGAGGGTGGCGATGTGGTCGATGTTCACGCCCAAGCGAATCACGGAGAAAAGATACCCCGAATCGGAGTTTAAGTTGAGGATTAAGTTTGCCGTCTTTGGGATAGAGCGGCCTACTTGTAGCTTGTTTTCAGGCTCTTGTGCTCGACGGTGTTGTCCGCTTTCAACCGATTGTAGCCCCCGTCGTGGACGTTCTCGTAATCCCAAGCCAACGTGACCCGGCTGGAGGAAATCTGGAAAGTTCCTCCCGGCCGATAAATAGGGATTTGTCCGCTGGCCACTGCCTCGTCACCCGCCCAGGGAGGACATTCGTAGCTATTGGTGTATTTCGCGTAGTACTTGGCTTGATTTTTGAGGTCGCCCGGGCAGGCGAGGACATTCGTCGTGATCCCGTAATTCTTGAGCGTTTCAAAGAGGGTTTTGGCTCCATCATCCGGCTCATAAATCGGATGGGTAGGATCATTTTCGATCCGGGGGTATTGGTTTCCGTTGTCGGGAATCCAGAGCCAGATGGCGGTGCCGATATTTTTCAAATTGGAAACACAGACGGTGGATTCTGCCTGAGAGCGGACTTTTTGAATCGCCGGGGTCATCATGCTGGTCAAGAGCCCCAGGATAGCGATCACCACCAGCAATTCGATCAGGGTGAAGGCGGGAGAGCGGTTTTTCACTTCGTTTGGCCGGGATTCTTTACTGCTTCTTTTTGCGAATTGTACCGGCTGTAGCGTCCCGCCCTTTGGGAGGGGCTCATCATCCGCATGGCTCGGCTGAAACGGTCCGACCCGCGCTGCTGGCGGTTGGGATCCTGGATCATTTCCTGCATCTTTTTCTCCCGTTCCTCCGGAGTCAGAGCCAACCAGTCCCGGTATTGTTTGACGGACTCTTCCACAGAAGACTGCATTTCCTTTGCCTGATCCCCCGGCAGGCCGGTGGATCGATTTTTAAGGCGCTCCGCAAAAGCATCAGCGGAAAGAGGGGTTCCTTCTGACCAGTTTTGGCGCCAACGCTCCGGGCTTGGTGGGGTGCGATCGCTGGATTCATTTTGGGGGCGTGGACCCGGAAGAAGGTAGACCAGTTCGCCTGTCCCCCCTGAAGCCTTGGCGAGGGAGGGTAGTGAGGAATGCAAGGGGCCGGACGAAATGGATTTGGTTACTGTGGGATTCCAGGATTCGGAAAAGAAGATACGAATATCGGTCTTCTGGGCCGCGTCTTCCGCCAGGGAGAGAAGATCTTTTTTTGCCTGCTCGGAAGGATTCCAAACCTGATCCCGTGGGTCTCGCCATTGGGGGAGGTCTTCCGTCCCGGGAAGAAAGAGAAAGGGCATCCGATATTCGAGGGATTTGATCCCGCTTTGATTGTCTGGCCGAGGCATCAGGGAGATGAGGTTTTGCAGTCCAGCCCGGTCCGGAGCGATGAGGAAGGCCAGCCGCCCGCGGGATTCGGCCGAGGCTTGCAGGGCCTCGAGAGCTTCCGCCATTGGGACGCGGCGGACATGGATCGTTATGGTCTTGGTGGGATCAAGATCGGTGATGACCTTGAGACCGGTCTGTCCGGTGAAGGACCGAAGGACCGCGGCAAGGGGCTTGTTTTCATAATTCAGAGTGATCGTGCCCCACCCCCCAGCGACCCAGATTCCGATCCAGACAAGGCCGAGTAGCGTTAGAAACGATAAGAGGATTTTTTGGCGGTTCATCGGCTGTATGGGAAGATTCTACCCCAACGAAAGAGGAAGAAAAGAGATGCTCGAGGGTTGGTTCAATCAACGGAAACGAAAAAAGGTTCGGTAAAAAGTTGTTCCCAAGCAGGGCACAGGGGCGGGAGGGGGAGATTGCCCGCCCTTGTCGGCTTTTCATAGGATTATGGAGTATGTCGGAATCTGCTTCGGCACCTTCTGTGTTATCGAAAGAGATGCTCCTGGAGATCGGGGGCTGGCGGGCCATGCAGGAGGGGCGATCCCTCTGGGAAGCGGGGAAAGTGATGTCGGTGGAATGGGTGGATCCGGTTCTTGGTGGGGTGGTTCAGGCTGGGACAGGAACGGTGAATGCGAGGCTGAAGCTGGGAAAAAGGCTGTCCGATGTGGAGAATCTTTGCAGCTGTCGTCAGGCTAGGGAGTATGGAACGGTCTGCCCCCATGTCATTGCCCTGAGCCTGAAATATTTGGATAAAAACGGGAAAGCGGCTGGTGGGCCTGTTCACCGGCCCAACGGGGTTGTTGCCGGTCCGGTGGCAGCCGCAGCCCGGGCGATGGCTCCGCGTTTTCCGAGGGTGTTGGGGCAGTTGGCCAGCAAGGGATCCAAGCCGCTTTGCCTCGAAGTGCATCTTCCTCTTGATTTAGGCAAGGCTTGGAAATCGGGAAAAATTCCCCTGACGGTGGAGGCTTCCGTGGATGGGGGGCCCACAAAAAGTCTGGATGCAGTGGCAGTGGAAAAGGTGGAGCCATACATCGTCGATGAATCGGACGCCGCCCTTCTGGCGATGTTGGAAAAAATGGAAGGGGCTTCGGTTCATGGAGAGGCGGAATTGACGGCAGCAGACCGGGATCTCTTTTTTCCGGTTCTTCTGGGGCATCCACGGGTTTTTGCCGGAAGGAAGAAGCATCTTTCCGTGAAGCGGGCTTTGGAGGGAACGAAGTTGAAAGCCGAATTGGATGAGGGCGGGATTCTTCACCTCGAACTTGTGCCGGCGCCCTCCGGGTCGGAGGGAAGTGAGTCGCTTGATAGTGCCAGCGGCCGATGGAGGCTCTCCGGGGACATTCTCGAACTTCTCGACAGCCTACCCCAAGCCTACGAGGGGCTGCGTAAGGGACCCCGTTCCGTGGCCCGAGAGGGGTTGGCGACTTTTCTACAAAGGGAAATGCCTCTTTTGGAGAGGCATGTCCGGGTGGAAGCGGGGGAAAAACTGCGGGGCCTGCAGTTTGAAACAATGGCTCCGAAGATCCGGGTCGAACTGGACGGCCTGCTTTCGGGGGTAAGTTGCCAACTGGAAGCGGTCTATGGGAAGGAGTCCCACATCCTCACCGGAATGCCCGGGCAAAACGAAGGAATGGATGCGTGGATGCCGGACGTGGCCGATCCCAAGAGATATCGGGTTCGGGGAAGAGCCATTGAACGGACGGCGCAGCGGGAATTGCTGGCGGCCGGATTCCTTCCGGGGCAGAGGGCGGCCGAACGCTACACTTTGGCCGGAGAGGGAAAAGTCGGGGCGTTTCTCGCAAATATTCTCCCCCGCTGGAAACAAAAGTGGGAGGTAAAATTGACTCCGCGGATGGAGTCTCTGCTCAGCCGTTGCGATTACATTGCACCTGAGGTGACACTGAAGGACACGGGGGGATCATGGCTGACGGTGGAGGTGGATTTTCGTTCCGGTGCCGGGAGTGATGCCCTGACACCGGCGGAAGTGCAGAGGCTTTTGCAGACGGGGTTGAGTCATCACCGGCTTTCCGGGGGGCGGATCGCTTTGGTTCCAACGGATGATGTTGCTGAATTTCAGGAGGTCCTCAAGGATTGCCAGGTCCGAAACGACGGCACGCGTTACAAGCTTGAAAAAAGATTCCGCGGGTATTTTGGGGAAGCGATCCTTGGCACGGGTTGGGTGGTCAGCGGGAAATCGAACTGGAAGCCGCCCACGGAGTTGGTGGAGTACGAGGAGGCCAAGCTGCCGGAACGTCTGGAAAAAATTGTCCGGCCCTATCAGCGGGAAGGGGTTGGATGGCTCCAGTATCTTGCCAAGAACCACTTTGGCGGGGTCTTGGCGGATGAAATGGGGTTGGGAAAAACGCTTCAGACGCTCGCTTTTCTTGAGCTGAGGCGCGCCCAGAACAAGACCAAGTTGCCCGGATTGGTCCTTTGTCCGACCAGTTTGGTGATGAACTGGATGGATGAAGCCAGGAAATTTGTCCCCGGTCTGAAGGTGCTCGCATTGCACGGGAGCGGCCGGAAACCCCTGCTTTCCAAGATTCCCGAGCATGATCTGGTGGTGACCAGCTATGCCCTTCTCCGGCGCGACATTGCAGAATATGAAAAACTGGAGTTCGACGCCGTCATTCTGGACGAAGCGCAAAACATTAAAAACCGGACGAGCCAGACGGCTGTCAGCGTGAAAAAGCTGGTGAGCGATCACCGGATGGTCCTGACGGGGACTCCCTTGGAAAACTCATTGCTCGATCTCTGGTCGATCTACGACTTTCTCATGCCGGGCTATTTGGGTACGGCCGCGGATTTTCGTGATCGCTATGAAATTCCCGTGGCGAAGTTGGGAGATGAAAAAGCCCAGCAAAGGCTCCGTCAACGGGTCCGACCTTTTCTTCTGCGGAGAACGAAAGCGGAAGTGGCCAAGGATCTTCCGGCCAAGATTGAGCAGATCGCCTATTGCGAGCTTACGGATGAACAGAAGGGGGTGTACCGCCAGATTTTGGAAGAGGGAAGGAAGCAGGTCAGCGAACTTTCCGGAAAAGCCTCGGGCGGGCGAGATCGGATTGCTGTACTGACTGTGCTCATGCGCTTGAGACAGGCGTGCTGTCATTTGGGGTTACTCCCTCAGGCGGGTTCAGGCGTGAAGGTATGGACGGAGCCTTCCGGGAAAATGGAATACTTTTTGGATCGTTTGGAAGAGGCGATTTCGGGTGGACATCGAATCCTTGTTTTCAGCCAATTCGTTTCAATGTTGAAACTGGTTCAGGAGGAACTGCGCAGGAGAAAGACTCCGCACTGTTACTTGGATGGAGGGACGCTGGACCGAGCTGGCGAGGTGGACCGTTTCCAAAGAAACACCGATATTCCGGTATTCCTGATCAGCTTGAAGGCGGGGGGCACAGGTTTGAATCTGACGGGGGCCGATACGGTCATCCATTTTGATCCATGGTGGAATCCGGCGGTG
>Ga0209400_1001130_pt1 | contig 22309 bp, 23 predicted proteins | sample M_130807_EF_Meta_FD_187313 | JGI IMG/M metagenome (GOLD analysis project Ga0209400, IMG submission 187313) | Freshwater microbial communities from Lake Montjoie, Canada to study carbon cycling - M_130807_EF_MetaG (SPAdes) (version 2) | ecosystem: Environmental > Aquatic > Freshwater > Lake... | reverse complement strand
GGTCTGCGATGTGGATTTTCACATAATTACTCTACAAGCCCAGCGCCTTACTACCAATTAGCACAGAATAAAGGGAGAATAATCAGGTAGCACTTGAGCATAACTTCAGCGAAAGGGTGTGATCTAAATGTCAGTAGATTTTGGTTGCATCGCCTGGCATGAAGATGGCAGGTGGAGTGCTAACTCGTTGGCATCAACTCGTGATATTGGGTCAATTATTGATTCACTTAAAGCACAACAAACAAATGGTGGTGCAATTGCATTAATTGCAATTGAAGATGAGTTTGTAATTATTGCAAGAGCATTAGGGGATCAAATGCAGATGATGATCTCAGATGTCACCTACGCACTTGATTATGAAGTAGCGGCTGAGTTAATTGAGGTCTTAGATCTTGAATTTCCAGAAGAGGAAGATGAATCACAACCAGGAGGTGACTTAGATCTTCTAAATGATTTAGGTGTTAGTGAGATGGAGTTGTTAAGTATTTTAGATGACACAGAGTTATATCCTGATGAACAACTTGAAGCAATTGCAAATAGATTAGGTTTTGGTGAACAGTTTAATCAGGTAATTGAAAGTAATTAGTGGATTACAAATTGATAATGCAAGCGGCTTTATCGCTTGCAAAGGTTGCTGCTGACAAAGGTGATGTGCCGGTCGGAGCCATTGTTGTTAATAAGGCTGGTGAAATATTGGGAACTGGTCAAAATTTGCGGGAACAAAGTAATGATCCAACAGCACATGCTGAGATTATCGCAATCCGCCAAGCAGCCGAAAAAATTGGCAGTTGGCGCCTTGATGATTTAACTTTGGTGGTGACTCTTGAACCTTGTGCAATGTGTGCTGGTGCGATATTGCAGTCAAGGATTAAGCGGTTAGTTTTTGGGGCTTGGGATGAAAAAGCTGGCGCAGTTGGTTCAGTGTTGGATGTAATTCGTGATCCAAGAGCTTTAACTAAATCTGAGGTTATTAGTGGGATTATGGAGAAAGAGTGCAGTGAAGTTTTAAGTAATTTTTTTAATACAAAGCGTTAAATTACAATTTCATATGATGGATTTAAAATAATTAATTGACCATTATTTTCACCCACCATTCCTTCCGCCCGTAATTGAGCGCCAACCTCAAGTCCAGTAATTTCACGCCTGCCTAAGAATTGCAGAGTTACTCCGCCAGTTTCATCCCAAACCTCAACTTCAACAAACGGAGATGCATTAGATGGTGCTGATTTAATTGAGTTAACTCGACCTTGAACATGTGCGCGCTTACGCCAAGCTATTTTCCCAATAGGTAATAAATTTTCAGCATAGTGACTTACTGGAGCGTTTGTATTACTTGCAGTAAGGGAAGGGGTTTTTGTAAATTCACTTTGAGCTCTAATTGGTGTTTTATCTTCACTCTTACTCTTTTTTTCTACAGTGTGAGTTAAGACTGCTTGTCCAGAGATAATCTTTTCCACATCAAAGGGAACAATTGTTGCTACAACTCTTTCAAGCTGTGAAATAGGGCGAGCAATATCCTCTGCGGTTTGATCATGAAGTAACCAACCTAAGAACTTTGAGTATGAGCGACGTGGTAACAGAAGTGTTAATTCAACATCAGGTGATGCAGTAATCCTTAGGGCGTAATCAACTGCAGCATTAGCAAGACGTCGATCTGGGCAATCAATTAACTCAAGTGGCACATCTGAGCATGCTTCATTCTTTGCCCACTCATTACTTATTGCTTCAGCTCTGCGGTCATCTATTACAAAGTGAACCGCAGATAGGTTTCTTGGGTTTAATGATCTGGCATATCTAATTGCGCCAATTGTGGCTAAATCAAAGCTATCAATTAATACCGTTACATCATGTCTAGTAATTGAGGTAGCACGGGAGTTTTGAACTGTAATATTTAAAGCTTTTTGCTCTTGGGTATATTGACGACGCAACCTTAAAAATATGGTTACCAGGATTGGGGTGATAACTACAACTACCCAAGCACCCTCAGTAAATTTAACAATTGCAAAAATAATCACTACAACAAGTGAAATTAAGCCAGATAAACCATTGATTACATACTTAAATTGCCAACCCTTATCTTTATGAGTGGTGGCATGTTTGGCCATACCAAAACCGGTTAATGTGAAAGCGGTAAACACACCGAGAGCATAAAATGCTACTAAGTGCTCAACTGAGGCGCCAGTTGCAACTACTAAGACCATCGCAAATGCTGTTAGCAATAAAATTCCATTTGAAAAATTAAGCCGATGGCCTCGTTTAGTAAGCCAATTTGGTAGGTATCCATCATTTGCCACAAAGTTAACCAAGATTGGAAAGGCGCTATAGGTTGTATTTGCACCAGCGAATAAGATCAACATTGTCGCTGCTTGCACCAAAATAAAGAAGGCACTGCCAAAGGCACTATCTCCTAAAATAGTTTTAGCTATTTGTGAGATAACTGTTGGTGTTCCTGATTCATACGGCATCGCATATATCTTGTGAGCAAAGTAGGAGACACCTAAAACTAGGGAACCTAAAATACAACTCATAATTACTAAGGTTCGGCGAGCGTTAATATGTTCTGGAGTTTTAAATAATGCAACCCCATCTGAGATCGCTTCAAGACCAGTTAAAGATGATCCACCATTTGCAAAGGCGCGAAGTAAAATAAAGATTGCTGCAAAACTTAGCAACCCTTGGGACTGACCAACTGGCACTGCTCCCGGTTGATTAATCTCTAGAACTACTAGACCACCGGTTAGCTCGCGATAAATTCCAATAACAAAAACTACTGCCATGGAGCCGACGAAAAGATAGGTAGGCAATGCAAATGCCTTTCCTGCTTCCTTAACCCCCCTTAAATTTCCATAAGTTAAAAGTAATATCACCGCTAAGGTCATATGAATCTTCCAACGATCAAGCTCTGGAAAGGTGGAGACAATTGCTGCCACTCCAGCTGCTGATTGGATTGCTAAGGTAACAATGTAATCAAGCATTAATGCAACTGCAGCAACCTGTGCAACTACTGGTCCAAAGTTATCTCTAGATACGTTGTATGCCCCACCAACTTTGGTGTATACCGAAATTACATTCCGATAAGACAAAGTAACAATTGTTAAAATAATTAAAATAATCGCTGTCATCGGCATTAACATCGCAAAGGCGGCAAGTCCAAAGGCTGGTACGAGTGCCAGCAAAATCTGTTCTGATCCATAAGCCGATGATGAAATACAATCTGAAGATAAAATTCCTAATGCGTAACGCTTACCTAATCTTTGGTGGCTTAAAGTGTGACGATTTAACGGATTACCTAAAAATTTACGTTTGATTTTGTAGGAAAGAGGATCTTCCAGGTGTGCATGTTCGGCCAGCGCCTTTGGTTCTGGCGCATTATCACTCCATGAATTAGGCAATTAAAAACACACTCCAATGAGAAGTTAGGTATTAAGTATACGCCTGTTTTTAAGCGCTATTTTTTAAGCACACGCCATAGCCGTATGCTTATCTTTGTGCAGTCAAAGACGCAGCTTTATATTGATGGTAAATGGATTGATGGCGTATCAACAATTCCAGTTACTGATCCAAGTGATGAATCGGTAATTGCGCATGTACAGGTGGCATCAGATAAAGAGTGCGCACTCGCTGTATATGCGGCAGCAAAAGCATTTAAAACTTGGTCAAAAACTGCTCCACGAATTCGCGCTGAAATACTGCGCAAAGCATTTGAAATCATGACTAGCGAATCTGATCGACTTGCTGAAATTATCTCTAGAGAAAATGGCAAAGTTTTAAGTGATGCCAAAGGCGAGATTTTGTACGCAGCAGAGTTTTTTCGCTGGTTTGCAGAGGAGGCAGTTCGAATCAATGGTGAGTTTAGAATGGCACCTGCTGGGGATAAAAGAATATTAGTTACCAAACAACCAATTGGTGTTTCACTTTTAATTACTCCATGGAATTTTCCAGCAGCAATGGCAACTAGAAAAATCGGACCAGCATTAGCCGCTGGATGTACTGTAATTTTAAAACCAGCAGGAGAAACCCCGCTTACCGCGATTGCAATTATTGAGATCTTAGAAAGAGCTGGAGTACCTGCTGGAGTGGTTAATTTAATTTTGCCAGTTCCATCAGGGCCTGCAATTGCAAAGATATTAAAGGATCCTAGAGTTGTGAATTTATCTTTTACTGGCTCAACTGAGGTTGGAAGAGTTTTATTAAAAGAGGCAGCAGATCGAGTCATTCGCACCTCAATGGAGTTAGGCGGCAATGCACCATTTTTAGTATTAGCTGATGCAAATGTTGATGATGCGGTAAGTGGTGCGATGCTTGCCAAGATGAGAAATGGTGGCGCAGCATGTACCGCTGCTAACCGTTTCTATGTTGCTAAAGAGATTGCCGAAGAATTTACAACTAAATTATCGAATTCAATGGCAGCGTTGAAGATGGCAGCTGGAACTTCAGCAGGTGCTCAATTAGGAGCAAGTGTTTCAGTTAAAGAGCGTAATAAAATTGCTGAGTTAGTAGATGCCTCCGTTTCTGCTGGCGCCCAAATTAAAACAGGTGGTAAAACCCCAGCGGGTACTGGCGCTTTTTATCCAGCCACAGTTTTAACGGTAAAAAGTGATAATCCGATCTTAAGAAATGAGATATTTGGCCCGGTAGCTCCAATCGTTATTACCTCTTCCGATGAAGAAGCGATTGAATTAGCAAATGCGACCGAGTTTGGTTTGATCTCATATGTTTACTCAACTGACTTAAAGCGAGCAATTAAAGTTGCAGAGTCTTTAGAGTCTGGCATGGTGGCAATAAACAAAGGTGTGATCTCAGATCCTGCTGCGCCATTTGGCGGTGTTAAGCAATCGGGGTTAGGCAGAGAAGGTGGATTTGCTGGGATTGAAGAGTTTTTAGAGATAAAATATATTGGTGTTGAGGTTTAAATGAAAATTTTAGTTACCGGTGGTGCGGGATTCTTAGGTTCTCATTTATGTGAAAAACTTTTAAAAATGCATCACGATGTGATTTGTGTTGATAATTTTTATACAGGCAGTAATAAAAATATTTCACATCTTACCGACTTTGATAACTTCGAGGTAATTCGGCATGACGTGACATTCCCGTTATACTTAGAAGTTGATGGAATATTTAATTTAGCTTGTCCTGCAAGCCCAATTCATTATCAACGAAATCCAGTACAGACATTCAAGACTAATGTACATGGCGCAATAAACATGCTTGGATTGGCCAAACGGACTAAAGCCAGATTTTTGCAAGCATCAACGTCTGAAGTGTATGGAGACCCAGAAATTTCTCCTCAGCGAGAAGATTATTGGGGCCACGTAAATCCGATCGGAATTCGCTCTTGCTATGATGAGGGAAAGCGAGCTGCAGAAACTTTAGCTACTGACTACTTTAGGCAATTTAATGTTGATATCAGGATACCTAGAATCTTTAATACTTATGGTCCACGAATGAGCATCGAGGACGGCAGGGTAGTAAGTAATTTTATTGTGCAAGCCCTTCGAAATGAACCCTTAACTATCTATGGTGATGGTACTCAGACAAGAAGCTTCTGTTATGTAAGTGATTTGATTACTGGAATGGTGGAATTATTTTTCAAAGAAAATATTCATGAACCAATAAATCTAGGAAATCCTGAGCCAATTCCGATGAATGAGTTTGCTCATGAAGTTATCAATTTAACTAATAGTAAATCAACAGTTGTATATATGCCATTACCGGGAGATGATCCAAGACAAAGAGAACCCAATATTGATAAAGCAAAAAGAATCCTTGGGTGGGAACCAATAGTTAATAGAGAATCAGGCTTGACAGAAACAATAAAATACTTTAAAGAAATTTTGGGTTAGCTCGACTACTCTCGCGGAGGATGAGGGATTTGAACCCTCGGTAGGTTGCCCTACACACGCTTTCCAAGCGTGCGCACTCGGCCGCTATGCGAATCCTCCAGTATTACTTCAAGGCTTAAGGGTATCGGTGGTGATGACTAAGATTTACCGTTAGATCCCCCGTGCGGCATTAACGTGCCGAACTCCCCCAGGGCAGGAATGCAGCAAGGGTAGGTACGCTCTAGTGGGTGTACGGGGGATCCTAAATTTTATTTTAATTAAGTAAAGGAGGGCGATATATGTCATTAGCTTTATATCGTAAGTATCGCCCATCAATCTTTGCTGATGTAATTGGTCAAGAGCATGTCACCACACCACTTAGTAATGCACTTGAGTCTGGAAAAATTCACCATGCGTATTTGTTTAGTGGACCAAGAGGTTGCGGTAAGACTTCAAGTGCTCGAATTATGGCGCGCTCGCTTAATTGCGAAAAAGGACCAACACCAAACCCATGTGGCATCTGCCAATCATGTAAAGACCTAGTTGCAAATGGGCCAGGATCTCTTGATGTAATTGAGTTAGATGCAGCTACCCATGGTTTAGTAGATGATGCTAGAGATCTTCGAGATAAAGCATTTTTTGCACCAGTGCAATCTCGTTACAAGATTTATATAATTGATGAGGCTCACCAATTAGGGCCCGGAGCAGCCAACGCCTTACTTAAAGTAGTAGAAGAGCCACCTGCTCATGTGGTATTTATCTTTGCCACAACTGAACCAGATAAATTAATCTCAACAATTAGATCTAGAACCCACCACTATCCATTTAGATTAGTGCCACCTGCAATTCTCACCACCCACCTAGAAAAAATCTGTGATGCTGAAGGAATTAAAGTTGCAAAAGGTGTTATTCCATTAGTTGTTAGAGCATCTGGTGGATCAGTTCGTGACGCGCTCTCTGTTCTTGGTCAATTACTTGCAGGGGCTAGTGATGCTGGAGTTACTTATGAAATCGCTGTTGCACTGCTTGGTTACACCGATGGTTCACTCCTTGATGAGGCAGTTGACGCGCTCGCAGCCCACGATGGCGCGTCTTTATTTAAAACAATTGATCGCATGATTGAAGCAGGACAAGATCCAAAGCGCTTTGCGCAAGATTTGTTAGAGCGGCTTCGGGATCTAATAATTGTTGGCGCAGTTGATGAGAATAACTCACAGGTACTCAAAGATCTAGCAGTTGATCAGTTAGATCGAATTCGCACCCAAGCAAAACTAATTGGGATTGCAAATTTAATTAGATCAGCAGATCTACTTGCAAATGGTTTAACTCAAATGCGCGGTGCTACACCACCAAGATTGATATTGGAATTAGTTTGCGGACAGATGATGATTCCATCCGGTGATGATAAAGCACTTGCTGCCCGAATTGAAAAGTTAGAGCGCAACGCTAGCTTTGGCACATCAACTACCCAAGCACCTGCAGCACCAATTGCAGAGGTTAAGAGTGCACCAGACGCAGTAAAGAGTGCGCCAAAGATTGAAGAAAAAGTTGAAGCCACAAATTTTGAAGCAGTAAAGCCAGTGATAGCAAAACCATCAACTGGATCGGCGCCAAGTGGAAGTATTGATATCACTGCCCTTCGCCGGATGTGGCCTGAGGTAATTGATAAAGTAAAAGGAAAGCGCAGATTAACCTGGTCACTCCTTGCCACCAGCGCACAGATAATTTCTTTAGATGATGAGAACATCACAATTGGAATTGTTAATGCCGGTGCTAGAGATTCATTTATTAGATCAGAAAGTGATGTGATTTTATCCGATGCCTTTGAAGAGGTGACGGGTGTGCGCAGAAAAATTGTGGCAACGGTTGATACCTCAGTTGCGACCACAACAATGGCAAGAAGTGATGAAGATCCAAGTGATACTGATATGCTCTCTGGTGCAGATCTATTAGCCAGTAAATTAGGGGCTAAAGTTATTAAGGAGTCCAACTAAGCATCGCTTAGTTAATATTTATGTATGAAGGTATAATTCAAGATTTAATTGATGAGCTAGGGCGATTACCTGGCGTTGGACCAAAGAGTGCGCAACGTATTGCTTTTCATATTATTCAATCAGATCGAGTTGATGTAACTAGGCTGGCTGAGATATTAAAAACTGTTAAAGAGCGAGTTAAGTTCTGCACAGTTTGCGGCAATATTTCAGAGGAAGATCTTTGTAAGATCTGCCGGGATCCAAGAAGAGATAACACCGCTATTTGTGTTGTTGAAGAGAGTAAAGATGTACTTGCAATTGAAAAAACTCGCGAGTTCAAAGGTAAGTACCATGTATTAGGTGGTGCAATCTCACCAATAGACGGAATTGGCCCAGAGAATTTAAGAATTAGAGAGTTAATGGCACGTCTTGCAGAGACTGAAATTAGTGAAATTATTATTGCGACCGATCCAAATCTAGAAGGAGAAGCAACAGCTACCTATCTGGCTAGATTGATCAAGCCGTTAGGGATTAAGCTCTCTCGTCTTGCCTCAGGGCTGCCAGTAGGCGGCGACCTTGAATACGCCGATGAAGTGACCTTAGGACGAGCATTTGAAGGCAGGCGAAGGTACGATAACTAATTATCTCAATATGTAAGATCAATGAGTGTCTTACTATTTGAGATAATTCTCAACTTCTCCTATCCATGCTCCACACTTACCCCATGGGCTTAATCGTGCAGAAGTTTGGCGGCTCCTCAGTTGCAGATGCTGAAGGGTTAAAGCGGGTTGCAAGCCGGATCGTTGCCACCAAAAAGAGTGGCCATCAGGTTGTAGTTGTAGTCAGCGCAATGGGTGACACCACCGATGAGTTAATCGATTTAGCTAATCAAGTATCTCCACTTCCAAATGGTCGTGAGTTAGATATGTTGTTAACTGCAGGTGAGCGAATTTCAATGGCACTTCTTGCGATGGCAATCTCAAACTTAGGACATGAAGCAAGATCTTTTACGGGTTCTCAAGCCGGAATCATTACTACCTCAACTCACGGTAAAGCGAGAGTAATTGATGTATCACCGGGAAGAATTCAGGAAGCATTAAAAGAAGGTGCAATTGCAATTGTTGCTGGCTTTCAAGGAGTCTCACAAGATACAAATGATATTACGACACTGGGCCGTGGTGGTTCTGATACAACCGCTGTTGCATTAGCTGCTGCTCTTGAAGCAGATGTTTGTGAAATCTATACCGATGTTGATGGCATCTTCTCTGCCGATCCGAGAGTTGTGCCGGCTGCAAAAAAACTTTCAACAGTTACCTATGATGAAATGCTGGAGTTGGCGGCAAGCGGCGCCAAAGTATTACATCTGCGTTGTGTTGAATATGCACGCCGCTATGAATTACCAATTCATGTTAGATCATCTTTTTCCAACAAGGAAGGAACCTGGGTGGTTAAGGATCATCCAGAAGGGGGCGAAATGGAACAAGCAATAATCGCAGGAATAGCGCACGACAAAAGTGAGGCGAAGGTAACCATCGTTGGTGTACCAGACCGAGCGGGAATGGCTGCAGCAATTTTTCAAGCGATTGCAGATGCTGACATTAACATCGACATGATTGTGCAAAATGTTTCAGCAGCAGCAACCGGGTTAACCGATATCTCTTTCACACTTCCAAAAACAGAGGGGGCAAATGCAACTGCTGTTTTAAAACGTATCCAAGGTGAGATTGGTTTTGCCTCCCTTCAATATGATGATCAGATTGGTAAATTGTCATTAATTGGCGCTGGTATGCGAAGTCATCCAGGAGTTACTGCCACCTTCTTTGCATGTCTTTCAGAGGCTGGCGTTAATATTGAAATGATCTCAACATCAGAGATTCGTATATCAATTGTTTGTCGAAATAGTGATCTAGAAAAAGGTGTTAAAGCAGCACACACCGCATTTGAATTAGATGCAGATCAAATTGAGGCAGTTGTTTATGGAGGCAGCGGGCGATGAGTAAAAAGCCTTCACTTGCGGTAGTTGGTGCCACAGGAGCGGTTGGCACAGTAATGCTAGATATTTTATCTAAGCGTAAAGATGTTTATGGTGAGATTCGATTAATTGCCTCTGCTCGAAGTGCTGGTAAAAAACTTATTTGTCGAGGCAAAGAGTTAACTGTTGTTGCATTAAGCCCTGAAGCTTTTGAGGGAATTGATATTGCAATGTTTGATGCGCCTGATGAGGTTTCTAAAGAATGGGCACCAATTGCAGCCAGCAAGGGCGCAGTTGTTGTAGACAACTCAGGTGCATTTCGAATGGATGATCAAGTTCCTTTAGTTGTGCCTGAGGTAAATCCAGAGCAAATTAGGAATCGTCCAAAAGGAATTATTTCTAATCCCAATTGCACAACCCTCTCCATGATTGTGGCAATGGGTGCTCTCCACAATCAGTATGGGCTAAAGGAATTAGTAGTTGCTTCATACCAGGCAGCATCTGGTGCTGGACAACCCGGTTTAGATATTTTGCGCGAGCAAATGAACTTAGTTGCTAATACAAACTCCGGTGATTCAGCCGGTGATTCTCGAAAAGTAATTAAAGATTTTGGGCCATTCTCTGCTCCACTTGCGTTAAATGTAATTCCTTGGGCTGGTTCATTAAAAGAGGATGGTTACTCATCGGAGGAGCTAAAAGTTCGCAATGAATCAAGAAAAATATTAGGACTGAAAAATTTAAAGGTCTCAGCAACCTGTGTGCGAGTTCCGGTCTTAACAACTCACTCACTGGCAGTTCACGCAATTTTTGATAAGGAAGTTTCCCGTCAGGTTGCTCAAGATGTACTTAAAAATGCTGCTGGAGTTGAGTTAGTAGATGATCCAGAAAATCATAAGTTTCCAACACCTGCTGATGTGGTTGGAACTGATCCAACCTGGGTAGGTAGAGTGCGTAAATCTCTCGATGATCCGAATGCAATTGATCTTTTTGTTTGTGGCGATAATTTACGTAAGGGTGCAGCACTTAATACCGCTCAAATTGCAGAGTTGGTCGCGGCTGAGTTTTAATATACTCACGCTAGGCTAATCACATGACAATTTTAGTTGCAGGTGCTACTGGTTTAGCTGGCTCTGCAATCCTTAGAGAATTAGCCAGAGTTAACAAAAAAGTAATTGGAATATCAAGTAAAGATGTGAATTTACTTGATCGAACAAAAACCTTTTCTTACATCAAAGATTTGAAACCCACCGTATTAATTGATGCCGCAGCAAGAGTTGGCGGTGTAGGGGGCAATAATGCTTATCCAGTTGAGTTTCTCTCTCAAAATCTACAAATTCAATCTAACCTTATGGATGCAGCCCACGAAGCCAAAGTAGAAAAATTTGTTTTTTTAGGTTCAAGTTGTATTTATCCAAGAAACTGCGCACAGCCAATTAAAGAGGATTACTTATTAACTGGTGAGCTTGAGCAAACTAATTCTGCTTATGCGATAGCGAAGATTGCCGGAGTTGAACTTATCAAGTCTTATCGGAAAGAGTATGGCTACTCATGGATATCTGTTATGCCAACAAATTTGTATGGACCAAAGGATAATTTTGATTTAGAAAATAGTCATGTGCTACCGGCCCTGATTCGTAAATTTGTTGAGGCAAAGCGAAATAATTCGTCTGAGGTTGTTTTATGGGGAAGTGGAAATCCACTGCGCGAATTCTTGCATGTAGATGATCTTGCAAAAGCTATTTTAGTTTGTTTAGAAAAGTATGATGATTCACAACAGATCAATATTGGGTCAGGGCATGAAATTTCAATTAAAGATTTAGGTCAAAAAATCGCTCATCTAACTGGATTTACCGGCAAAGTAGTGTGGGATTCAAATCGCCCTGATGGAACACCTCGTAAGGTTCTAGATTCAACAAAAATCAATAAACTTGGCTGGAAAGCTGCAATAACTTTAGATCAAGGTATCGCGGCCACTGTAGAGTGGTATCAGGAAAATAAGTAAGGGGTTATTTTGTCTAAGAAGATTGCGTTTATCACCGGAATCACCGGGCAGGATGGTTCATACCTTACCGAGTTGCTTTTAGAAAAAGGTTATGAAGTCCACGGACTGATCCGTAGATCTAGTTCATTTAATACTGGAAGAATTGATCATATTTACCAAGATCCACATACACCTCACCCAAAATTAATATTGCACTACGGTGATTTAACTGATGGTGTAAACATGACAAATTTAATTCACGAAATTCAACCAACAGAGGTTTATAACCTTGGCGCACAATCTCATGTCCAGGTTTCATTTACCATGCCCCAATACACAGCTCAAGTTGATGCAGTTGGCGCAGTTGCTCTACTTGAATCAATTAGAGCCTCTGGAATTAAGTGCAGGTTCTATCAAGCAAGCACCAGTGAGCTTTATGGCTCAACTCCTCCACCACAAAATGAGGATTCAGTTTTCAGGCCAAGAAGCCCTTATGCAGCAGCTAAGTTAATGGCGTACTGGTCAACGGTTAATTACCGTGAAGCATATGGCGTGCATGCAACAAATGGAATCTTGTTTAACCATGAATCACCACGTAGAGGTGAAACCTTCGTAACTAGAAAGATAACCAGGGCGGTTGCAAAGATTGCTACTGGCAGTAAGGACAAGTTGTATTTAGGTAATTTAGATGCAGTTCGCGACTGGGGTTATGCCAAAGAGTATGTGGAATCAATGTGGTTGATGCTTCAACAAGATAAGCCGGGTGATTGTGTGGTCGCAACCGGTATTGGTGCCACAGTTAGAGATTTTGCGCAAGCAGCTTTTGAGCATGTTGGTTTGAACTACAAAGATCATATTGAGTTAGATAAACGATACGTTCGCCCAACAGAGGTAGATGCTTTAATTGGTGATCCATCAAAGGCTGAAAAAGTATTAGGTTGGAAGGCTAAAACAGATTGGAAAGCGTTAGCAAAATTAATGGTTGATGCTGATTTAGAAAAAGCTAAATCAAAATCTAACTAATTTAACCTTTTAACCCCACTCTTAGTATTTTCAGCAATATGAATTACGGCAACAGCTAATTCAAAAACTAATCTGATTGCAAGAAGTACAAGGAAAGTGATTATCACACCAGCTGCAGTCACCATTGGAAAAGCTGCGTAATCTTGATTAATACCGTAAGTAGTTGAGGCATAGATTGGAATTCCAATTGCGGCAAGACCTACGATAGAAATAAAGTAGAAGGTGTAAAGGTAGGACGCAACTTTTCTAGTTAGGTATTCAGTTAACTTGAAATCTTTCATATGACTTAGAACTGTATAAATATCTGCTCGCCAGGTAATCCAAGCCCAAAGGCCTGCTAATAGCGCTAAACCTAGGATAAAAAGCTTCAAAGCTATTCCAATAACTCCGAGAACAATAAAATAGAGGTAGGTCAATTTAAAGGAGTTTCCAGCACCAGTTTTGGCTAGATCATAATTATCTAATAGTGATCTAACCATTACAAAAGCAGATGCAAAATAACTAACTCCACCAAATGTGTAGAAAACGGTTTTATGGGCCTGGTTACTTGGTGATTTTAAGAAATTCACTAAAGCAGTTAATAGATTGGCAACTCGGCTTTTTTGAATAATTAATGAAAGGACTAGGGGAATAAGAGCTATTGTGGCAAAAGCTTCTATATATGGAGCGGAGTTTGTTCTTATAAATACATTTTTAAGCAAGGTAACAAATGAGACCTCATTTGAGCGCCAGATATCTGTTATCCAAACTAAAAAGAAAATACGAGTTACTACGGCAGTTACGGTAAGAAAAGCACGCATCTCAAGATTGCGCGCAAAAATGGCAAAAAATAACGCAAGATAGCTAACAATTAACCAGGTAAGACCGGTTGAACTTGTGATTGCGGTGAAGGTATTTTGTGGATTGCTGTAATCATTTAATGTGTACCAGTAAAAGGTATCTGGAATAACTAGCATTAATGCAATCACTAAGTAAATTCGGTGCAATTTCTGGGTAATTAGATTCACACTTAAAGCCTACCTTACGCAGTAAGTGTAATTAGTGATACTTCAGGCGGACAGGCAAATCTAATTGGTGCAAATGGGCTCATTCCCATACCAGCTGAGACATTAAGCCATGGTTCATTATTAAACTTTGTAACTCCGCGAGATCGCCAATTTTCCAAATCACAATTTGTAGTAAGTGATTTACTTCCACCAAACCATGGCAATCTGATCTGACCACCATGGGTGTGACCTGCAAAGATAAGATCTAATTTATCTTGTGCCATGGCAGCGAGCACTCGCTCATATGGTGCATGTGTCACACCAATTGCAAGATCGGCTGCTTTACTTACTTTACCTTCTACCTTTCGATAATCATCTAACTCTAAGTGAGCATCATCTGTACCACGGGCTTCAATTACCACTCCATTTACTTTTAACTTAACTTTGTTATGGTTTAAATCCTGCCATCCTCGTTTAACTAATTGTTTTTGAAGTGACTGCCACGGGAGTTTATTCCCAAGCTTTCGCTCGCCATTATCTTTTCTTAAATACGAAAATGGATTTTTAAACTGCGGGGCGTAGTAATCATTAGAGCCAAAGACAAATAAGCCAGGTAAATCAAGTAGTTTATCTAGTGCATTAAGTGCGACTTTAACTGCATCTTTATGGGCTAAGAAATCACCGGTTGAGATAACTAAATCAGGCTTTAAATCAGCAAGGCTTTTTATATCTGCAATCTCCCGCTTTTTATTTGGGGTTAGGTGAAGATCTGAAAAATGAAGCACCTTTATATCCCTAGCTCCCTTGGGAAGTAGAGGAAGGGTTGATCTGCGCACTTTGTATGCCATAGGCATGAGAAGATACCCCTATGGGACTAAAAGAAAAACTACAAGCAGATTTAACCGATGCGATTCGTGCTCGGGATGAGGTTAAAAGTGGAACGGTTCGCATGTTGCTGACAGCGATTACAAATGAAGAGGTTGCTGGCAAAACTGCAAAGGTTTTAACAGATGCAGAGATTATTACTGTCTTATCGAGGGAATCAAAGAAGAGGCGCGAAGCAGTTGATGCATACACCGAAGCAAAGCGAGAAGATTTAGCAAATAAAGAAAAAGCAGAAGGTGTAATTATTGCTCAGTATTTACCTGAGCAATTAAGTGAGGCTGAGATTAAGAAGCTGATTGCAGATGCAATTGCAGAAACTAATGCAGCAGGACCTGCTGGCATGGGTTTAGTAATGAAGGTACTACAACCTAAGATTGCCGGCAAAGCAGATGGTGGTTTGGTATCTGGCTTAATAAAAGCAGCCCTGGCTCAATAAATTAAGGAATCTAAATGAAATATGAATATGTAACTGTGCCACTACTAACTCATGCCACAAAACAGATTCTTGATACTTGGGGATCTGAGGGTTGGGAGTTGGTTCAAGTTGTTCCCGCCCCAGGTGGCGGAGAACAATTAGTTGCATATATGAAGCGCGAACTTAAATGAGCATTCAATCTAAGTTAGCAGAGCTTGGTTTAACTCTTCCGGTTGCACCTACACCCGTTGCTGCGTATGTGCCAGCAGTTAGAACCGGCAACCTAGTTTTTACAGCCGGGCAGTTGCCATTAGTTGATGGCAAAATTCCATTTGTTGGCAAGGTTGGCAGTGATGTAACTCCAGAGCAAGCTAAAGATATGGCGCAGATTTGTGTACTTAATGCCTTGGCTGCAATCTCACTGGTTGCAGATATTGATCAGATTGAAAGAATTGTTCGAGTTGGTGGATTTGTTAATGGCATTCCAGGCTTTGTTGCGATTCCGCAAGCTATTAATGGCGCAAGTGAATTACTAATTAAATTATTTGGTGAGTTAAATGGTAAACATGCACGAACCGCAATTGGTGTTGCAGAGTTGCCGCTTAATGCCCCAGTTGAGGTAGAGATGGTTGTTCAAATAAAACATTCATAAGTTTTGACAAAATCTCTTCTCAGCATTTACTTTTTTAGTGCAATCTCTATACGTTTAGAAAAAACTAAAAATGGTTTTTCTATTAAAATATACGTTAAGCCGCCCCCTAATATTGATAAACCAAAAACTATTACAAAATTTAAAATCTTAAAAACCAAACTTGCCTGAGGAATTTCTAACCAGCGGTAAAAATTCGAAATATATGAATTATCAAGAAGCAAAAAATGAACAAAGAATATTCCATAAGTCCTCTTCCCAATGAAGTTAATTACTAAATTAAATTTAGATGATTGAGATTTAAAATTTAAACACAAAGCTAGCAATGCTGCAAGTGCAAACATCCATCCAACCATTAAGTTGCCTAATATTTTATCTTCTATAACCATCAAAAAAAATATTGTCAATAATAGATATTTGTTTATTTCATTTATTTTTATATAATTTTTTTTGATTCCGATACCTATAGCGAAGAACCCAATGTTTATCATTGGATTAGTTGTATTTAGCCAAGTTCTGAACTCATATTGTTCTACACCAAAAGATAAGTCTGTTCCACCATTTAAAAATATAAATGCCCCTAATACGAAAGAAGTAAGAGCAGAAATAAAAATTAAAAAGTATACTTTTTTCTTGGAAAGACTTCCAACAACAACTAATATTATTGAAAATATCCACTCAGAGCTAATCGACCAACCTCCTGGGAATTTTGAGACACTCCACCAAAGATTAGAAATCAGTGTTAAATTAAATGCTAAATCCAATTTATTAAAATTGTTAACATAAAATAGAAGTATAAATGCAATTGAAAGTGGGAAAAGCCTGAAAAAACGGTGGGTTAAGAATATTTTTTTTGTTTGCCGCATTTCAAAATCAGCTAGTAGATATCCTGATATTATAAAAAATAATTGGACACCGAATCTGCCAAACCATAAACCCGTAGTATGGACGAGAACTACTCCGATTATTGCAAAAGTCCGAGCAAGATCCACACCTAAATTTCTATGATTTACTTCTAAATTTTTAATATTGAATGCTGACAATTTTCCTGCCATTCCGTTATCTAATGAAAATTATCTTCTTGAAGCATAGTACTATCTGGTTCAACTTAAAAGCCAATTTTATCTCCTGCTATTAAATGTTGTTCCTTAACCCCTTTTAGTAGATGAACTTTCCCCTTCCCACTTACCTGCCAAATATTTGAGTTAGTACGCTTTGTCAGCGCAGTTAACTCATCTATTCCTATCAAAATTCCATCACTTGGAATATTTAAAAGTATTTTGGCCGCGCTCTCTGGAATCCATTTAAAAAACTTATCAAAATGAGGAATCACTCTAATTTGTGGAATTAAATTTAAGCCAATGGTTGGTTCACTCTTTGAGAGGCGAAAATTTGGAATATGTGAACTTAAAACCATCGCACCCGCACTACAACCTGCTATCGAGCCACCAGTTAAATAATTTTCATAGACAGCTTTCCATACTGGTGTATCAATTAATGAGTTTGCTAAATAATGTGGATCACCACCGGAGAAATAAACAAGCGCGCTATCTCTAATTTGATCGGCATACTCTTGATTATTGGCACTACCTCGATCATAAATTGGTAAATATATTGATTCAACTCCTATTTTTTCTGCCTGCTCGCGCCCTAAATCCCGCCAGTGGTTTAATCGAGATTCACTTTCTCGGCCAGCTGCGGTTGGGATTTGAATATAAATTGGCTTCTTACTATTTTTAACACCATCATCGATTAAGGATTTTTCAAAATCAGCCATCTGGGGTAGGTATTCACCTGAGCCTACTAAGGCTAATGACCCATTCATATATTAAGTGTTGTTAGCGTCCGCGCTTAGACAATCTTTCATAATCTAAAACTACAACCGCTCTTGGCTCTAATTTCACCCAACCACGGGAAGCAAAATCTGCTAATGCTTTATTTACTGTTTCGCGGGATGCACCAACTAATTGTGCAAGCTCCTCTTGAGTTAACTCATGGTTAACATGTAAGCCATCATCTTTTTTAGTTCCAAATCGCTCACCTAATTCAATTATTGCTTTTGCAACTCGACCTGGTACATCAGCAAAAACTAAATCTGATAAAACATCATTTGCTTTGCGTAATCTTTGTGCTAAGCGTCCTAAAAGTTGAAGTGAAACCTGGGGGTGGGCAGTTACCCAACCGATCACCTGATCATTAGCAAGAGCCAATAATCTTGAATCAACAACTGCAGTTGCTGTGGCTGTTCGTGGTCCTGGATCAAATAGAGATAACTCACCAAACATATCTCCAGGTCCTAAAATTGAAAGTAGATTCTCTCTGCCATCCCCAGAAGATGTTCCTAATTTTAGTTTTCCTTCAACTACAACAAATAAGCGATCCCCGGCATCGCCCTCTTTAAATAATGTCTGACCTTTAGCAACTTTAACGGCAGTCATTGAGGCACGAAGAGTTATAGCTGAGGCATCATCTAGCGCAGTAAACAGTGCCGCGCGACGTACTACCTCTTCTTCGTTTCTATTTGGCATAAGGCAGAGGATACAACGCCTACCCGCTTTAACTCTAATCAGCGTAATCTTTGCCAAATGCGTGAGAGTTTGGCTGATAAAAAGGTTAGAGCAAAAGCGATCTATCGGCTGCTGACAAAAAATTATCCAAATGTTAGATGCGAATTATATTATGAAAACCCCTTTCAATTATTAGTTGCTACAGTTTTATCTGCTCAGTGCACCGACAAACGCGTTAATCAAACCACCCCAGCACTTTTCAAGAAGTATAGAAGCATTAAAAAAATGGCATCAGCTGATCAAAAAGATATTGAACGCTTAGTCAAGTCAACTGGATTTTTTAGGGCAAAAGCAAAAAATATAAAAGGATTAAGTCAAAAGATAATGATTGAGTTTAATGGTGAGGTTCCAGAAAGGTTAGAGGATTTAATTACCCTGCCAGGAGTTGGAAGAAAGACGGCAAATGTGATCTTAGGACATGCATTTAATATCCCAGGAATTACCGTTGATACACATTTTGGCAGATTAAGTAGAAGATTTGGTTGGACAAAAGAAAATGACCCAGTAAAGGTTGAGTTTGCAGTTGCTGAGTTAATTCCAAGAAAAGAATGGACTAATTTGTCACAGCGAATGATTTGGCATGGCCGGCGGGTTTGCCACTCGCGCAAACCTGCATGTGGTGCTTGCTCATTGGCTAAGTTATGCCCATCATTTGGAATTGGTGAAACAGATCCAATTAAGTCAAAGAGATTAGTAAAGACGGAGGCAGATTTCAAGTGAAAAAACTTCCAATTATTATTTTCTCGTTACTATATTTAACTAGTTGTTCAACAGCAGAGCAGCCGGTTACTCAAGCTTTAGGAAGTGTTCCTTCCTGTGATCAGATTGATATAAGTAAAACAAATAATAAAAAGCTTGAAATGCCATGCCTTGATGGTTCATCTGTGATTAATTTCCACTCCATAAAGGGTCCAATCATTATTAATGTTTGGGGATCTTGGTGTGAAGGGTGCCGTGAGGAGATGCCGTACCTAGTTGATCTTTATGCAACTGACACGTTTGTAAGTAGAAAGATAAAACTACTTGGTATCGATGTTGAAGAGAGCACGCTAGGTGCAGGTCCTAATTTTATTAAATCACACAGTATGACTTGGCCCCACCTGCTAGATATTGATAGCAAATCAAAGTTTGTCTTTGGTATGGGTGTTCCAGTTACCTGGTTTATCGATGCAAATGGTGAGGTTATATATAAACATATTGGCGCATACAGAACTAAGAAAGAATTATTTGATCATGTTGAAAAGTATTTTAAGGTAAAGCTTTGAACTACTTTGATTTAATTCTTGTGCTAATACTAGTAATAACTGCAGTTAGTGGATTTCAAAATGGTTTAATACAGAGTATGTTTAAAACAATTGGGTATATCACCGGTGGTGTAGTTGGAGTCGCAATTGCAGTTGAGGTAATGAGCAAATGGAGCAATACGCTGGCAAAAGCAGGTGGTGCAATTATTCTAATTTTGCTATTGGCTACTGCTGGAGAGTTTATTTTAGGAAAGGTTGGTTTAGGATTTAGAAAAGCGCTACTAATTGCGCCATTAAAATTAATCGACTCTTTACTAGGAGCTCTTCTTTCAATTACTAGAACCACATTTATTGCTTATTTATTAGCACTTATTTTAGTAGCCACCCCCTGGAGCTTTGGTGATAAATACATCAAACCTTCAAAGTTTTATACATACACTAATTCACATCTACCAAAGGTGATTACTGACTTAAAAACTCAAGCAGATAAGTTATTTAAAGAGCTTAATTAATCTTCACTCTTGCCGCTTTGCAGGCCTTCTGAAATTAACTTCATAACATTTGGATCAGCAAGTGTGGTTGAGTCTCCAACTGCCCGGTTTTCGGCAACATCACGCAGAAGTCTTCTCATAATCTTTCCGCTTCTAGTTTTAGGAAGCTCTGCTACCACCATGATCTGTCGTGGTTTTGCAATTGGGCCAATCTCTTTGGCAACATGATCACGTAATTGTTTCACTAACGCATCGCCTGTGGCAGCTTCAATGCCACCTCTTAAAATTACAAAGGCAACAATTCCCTGCCCAGTCATATCATCTTTGGCACCAACTACTGCAGCCTCTGCAACTGCTTCATGTGATACTAAAGCTGATTCAACCTCAGTGGTTGAAATACGGTGGCCTGAAACATTCATTACATCATCAACTCGGCCTAGTAACCAGATCGCACCATCTTTATCTAACTTAGCGCCATCTCCTGCAAAATATAATTTACTAAATCTTGACCAGTAAGTTTCTTTGTAACGATCAGGCTCTTTCCAAATACCACGCATCATTGATGGCCAAGGCTCTGTTAACACTAAGTAACCACCACGACCATTACCAACAGCTTTACCTTCATCATCAACAACATCAGCTCCTATGCCAGGAAGTGGTCGCATTGCACTACCTGGTTTAGTTGCAGTTACTCCAGGTAATGGAGAGATCATGATTGCGCCAGTTTCAGTTTGCCACCAGGTATCAACAATTGGGCAATTATTTTTGCCAATTACTTCTCGATACCACATCCACGCCTCTGGATTAATTGGCTCACCAACAGAACCTAATAAACGCAGCGATGAAAGATTAGATCCATTTGGATACTCATCTCCCCACTTCATCCAAGTTCTAATTAAAGTTGGTGCGGTATATAAAATACTTACTTTATATTTTTCAATTAATTGAAATAACCGCCCCTTAGTTGGCGTATCAGGTGTTCCTTCATACATCACCTGCGTTGCACCATTAATTAACGGCCCATAAACCACATATGAATGCCCGGTTATCCAGCCAATATCTGCAGTGCACCAATAAACATCTGTCTCTGGTTTTAAATCAAATACTGCAGAGTGCGTAAAAGCTGCCTGGGTTAAGTAACCACCAGTGGTGTGATAAATACCCTTTGGTTTTGCGGTAGTTCCAGAGGTATAGAGAATAAATAAGCCATTTTCTGAATCAAAAAACTCTGCTGTGTGTTTATCAGATTGCTTATCAACTATCTCATGCCACCAAATGTCTTTATCGCTCCAGGAAGTCTCTTGGCCAGTTCGCTTCACAACTAAAACATTTTTAACATTTGTTGCACCCTTGAGTGCTTCATCAACAGCTGGCTTTAATGCAAAGGCAGCACCTTTGCGATAACCACCATCTGCAGTGATTACTAAAGTGGCATCAGCATCTTGAATTCGAGATAACAATGAGTCGGCCGAGAAGCCACCAAATATCACAGAGTGCATTGCACCGAGTCGTGCGCAGGCAAGCATTGCAATTGCTGCCTCTGGAATCATTGGCATATAGATTGCAACTCGGTCGCCTTGTTTAATTCCAAGTTCAATTAACGCATTTGTAGTTTTACAAACCTCACTTAGTAATTGAGCGTAGGTGATTGTGCGAGTATCACCAGGTTCACCCTCAAAATGAAATGCAACTCGATTACCACGGCCTGCTAATACATGAACATCTAAACAGTTATAACTTGCATTTAACTTGCCACCAATAAACCATTTAGCAAAAGGTAGTTGCCAATCAACAACCTGATCCCATTTTTTATCCCAATGCAATCGGTTTGCTTGTTTTTCCCAAAAAGCTAGCCGATCTTTATTAGCTTCATCATAAATATCACTCTTTGCATTTGCGTTCTTAACAAAAGAATCAGATGGGGCAAAGGTGCGATCCTCGTAGGATAAATTCTCAAATGATTCACTGCTCATGATGTGGCTAGATTATCAGCGATGAGTTTTCCCCACTAGATACATTTATAACTTTTTTCACTCAATTTTTAGTATTTTCATCAAGCTGCCGCCTAATAAATAAATAAGTAAACCAAACAAAGGAGATAACTTGTTAAGTACAACATTAATTACCTTAATTACCCTGCTGGAGCGATTACTCGCCACCGGCGCTTTAACCACCGCTTTGTCAGCTCTCTTTAAAAAAGCACTACTTCTCTTAGGGGCATGATCGGGCGAGTGAGATAAAAATGCTTAATTTGGGGCGGTGATTTCTAAAACCGCCCCAAATGTGGTGGAATTAGCCGTA
>Ga0209400_1001128_pt1 | contig 22336 bp, 43 predicted proteins | sample M_130807_EF_Meta_FD_187313 | JGI IMG/M metagenome (GOLD analysis project Ga0209400, IMG submission 187313) | Freshwater microbial communities from Lake Montjoie, Canada to study carbon cycling - M_130807_EF_MetaG (SPAdes) (version 2) | ecosystem: Environmental > Aquatic > Freshwater > Lake... | reverse complement strand
AAGAACACCAGCGACGGGTTTGGTTACCACAAGAGCGTAACTCACTCTTCGACTCCTACTGTCCTCGAAATTAATTGTCGCGCGTGGCAAAACGGAATCCTGAACGCTACGTCAAGTGGCGCAACGACCGACAACAACAACGCGTTCACTTACCACGACGGGGTTACCGGTATTCGTGTAATGTGCATGGGCGACCACTCCTACGGCCCCATTTTTGCCGACACAGATGCAAGTACGTCGTCTTGGAATCTCGGATGTTGGGCGCAGTGTTCGCAAGGCGTGACCCGTGGCTTCGGGTTCCACGCGCTTACCAACGCCACGATGTACGTGGATTCGTGTAATTCGTTTGCTAACCCGATGGCCCAGTACCGGGTAGAGGGTAGCGCGACAATGTACAACGCCAACTCTACGGCGTTCGAGATTAACCCGTGGGACGACAATTCGGGCGCGGGTACGTTCACTAACTACACCTCGGGGCAGGTTGCGACGCAAGGCGGAACCACGGAGCGACGCAAACCCGACTCCCCGCTAGTTGAAGTGTCGGTTCAGCAAGCCTACACGTTAAACGGCTCTACCCGTCAGATCACCACAACCGGCGGCGGGTTGGTCGTTATTAGCGGGTCTACGGCTTCGACCACAATCTATCTTCCGGCTAACCCGGTTATCAACCAGACGTTTAAGATTGTAAACGCGGCTACGGTGGCGTGGACTCTTTCCGGCAACGGTTTCAACATCGACGGCGCGGCTACCGTGTCAATGGTAGCGGGCATCGGCCGAACGGTGGTTTGGACCGGGACCGAGTGGCGGTCGCCAACGCTTACCCTCGCTCAGATGCTCGCCAACGCTAACACGTGGTCAGCGGCTAACACGTTTTCCGCCACTACCACGTTTAACGCCCTTGCATCAATTCAAAGCCTGTTGCGAATTAAAACCCAGGCGTTTAGCGGCGCAGGCACCATTGTTAGTACCAGTGGAGCGCAAATTGAAAAAACGGGCGCAGGTGCCTACACATTGGCGCTTCCGACCGGCCCATCAATTGGCGACACGTTTTTCTTTTACGATGTTCAGGGCGACGCGCTTGTATCCAACCTTTCGGTAAGCTCTTCCGACAAAACCATTAACGGCACAGCGGCGGGCGGCGGTTCAGTAGCCGTTGTCAACAAGAACAACGGGCGGGGCATGATCACCTATTCCTCCACGGGCAAGTGGATCGCCACGGCCTTCTAAGGCGCACAATTTAACCGGTTTCTATTTCACCTCGCAACGGAGCATCCGCATGGCATGGTCAAAATCAGAAACCGAACTAATTGAAGAACTCATTGAAAAGGGATTACGGGGTAACGATTTCTTGCCCTATTTCCCTGGTCGGACCCAAAATCAGGTATGGCAAAAAGCCGCCCGCGTTATCGCCGCTAAGGGTTTACCCCAGTCGCGAGAGGACGCAAAACCATCCAAGACGTTTACTATTGCCGAACTCCCGCCTGGTGAGCTATCCGCCGAAGAGATCATCGCGTATAAGCTCAAGCAGTTTGGCGTAAAGGAAACCCACGATAAAGCTACGGCGCTAATTCGAGCTAAGATCAATATTGACGGCGCTATCTGCATCGCGTGTTTTGGTGATCCGCACCTTGACGACGACGGGTGCGACTTCTCCAAGCTGACTGAAGACATTAATGTTTGCAAGGGCAAAGATTACGTGTTCTCGCTATGCGTCGGCGATTTTACAAACAACTGGGTCGGTCGGCTGCAAAAGCTTTATGCCAACCAAACGACGACGGTAACGCAGAGTCATGTTCTTATTCAATGGTTCTTTGCCGAGTTGCCTTGGCTGCTGGCCATTGGCGGTAATCATGACCATTGGAGCGGGGCGCTCGACAGGGCTGCAGACACGGCCCGCACAATGGGCATCGTGTACACCATGCACGGCCAGCGCATCGCCCTAGCCCTTCCTAGTGGTGCAGAAGTCAGAATCAACGCTAGGCACGATCTAAAAGGCCACTCCCAGTTTCACCCTACGCACGGGCCGATGAAGTCGTTTTTCTTCAAGTACCGGGACCACGTTGCAGTGGCGGGCCATATTCACACTAGCGGCTACCTTACTCAAAAGGTGGCGGGCATACCGGTCCATGCAGTGCGCGTCGGGACCTACAAGCGGTTTGACGATTACGGCAAACAGAACGATTTCCTGGATGACTCTACGCCGTCGTTTGGCATCGTTATTGACCCGCGCTACACGGAGACTGACGAACGGTTCATCACCGTGTTTACGTCGCTTGCGCAAGCGGTGGAATACACCGAATTCCTGCGGCACAAAGTAGGCTGACATTCAGGGCATCGGTGTACGAGTACAGTCTTACGCTTCGGTGGCGTAGTTGAGGCTTAGTTGGTTGTGGTTACACGACGATTCGTTGAACCCGATAAATCCTTCGGCGAACTTGAATTCGTTGCGGATGAACTGAATGATGCCGTCAACCACGTCGAACGTTAGGGTATGTACCTTTAGCTCGGACGTCGTTTCCAGTTTTTCGATCAGTTTCAGGGACAGGTAGGCGGCGGTTACTTCTCTAATTGTCATAAGGTTTTTGTTTTTCTCTCGGATTGAATAGCTGTCGCATCATCACCAGTACGGTTTCTTTGGGTGGCATTCCGTCAAACCGGACGTGCGCGATGCCTTTTCGGTTGCGGCAATAGGCTAGTATATACCCGCTAGACCCGGCGGGTACGACGCGACCGCGTTCGGTCTTGATGTCAAGTTGGGTCTGGAATCTAACGGGGGTCATGGGGCTTCAGGTATAGCCTAAAGACAAAGTTCCCCTATTCTTTGTCCCAGTTGAACGGCAAGCATTGGCGCAACGCCCGGTTTCATAATCTGGTGAAAGAAGATGCCGGGTTTCTTCCATACTGCTTGATCATCTTCGCAAGGCCACGGTTTCCCGTCCAGATCGTAAGCCGCCAAAAACAACCCGTCTGGGTTTTGCACCGCGAGTCCACATTCTAACCCTTTTTCGCAAATTCTGTAATTGGCAATGCACGTTAAAAACGTTTTGCCCCGATACTGGATCACCACAAACGGGAACAACGCTTCGGGTAGCGATGCCAGTTCGGACGACGTAAACATTTCCGTAACGACCGTATCAATTGGCTGCTTATCGTGCGATGCTAGCTCGATGTCCAGCGCTTTCCATTTAGCCTTGACGCGTTCGTTCAGGATTTCTTCATCCTGTTGTTCGGTGGTCATGCTTTTCCACCGACGCTCCGATTCTTCAATTCTTGCTTGATTTTGGGCCTTTTCTTTTGCTCTTTGTGATTTTGGTAGTTTCATTGCCCCCATTCCTCCACGATCTTCGCCGCGCGGTTGGTGATCCATTGTCTTGATGCCGATTGAGAGTAATACCAATACGGGCACGGGTCGGCGGGGAATATCTTCATTATCGCCGCTTGCCACTCCTCGTTGTTTTGGGGATTGTATTCCGTCGCGATCCGTTGTTGAAGTTCACGACGAGCCAACCACCGGGCAGCGGTAACACGAGAGTTGAACCCGCGCGTTTTGGTGGTGGTCATTTTGTGCGTGTGCCCATTGTCGGCCACCGTCGTTTCCATTGTGGAGTCAACGTACACCCGCGTCATTCGCTTTTCTCGCATGTTGCCGGTTACTGGTTTCATGTCTTATCCTTCTTCACCGTCGTATTAAACAACGCCACCTCGGCTTCTCGTCGGCGCTTTAGCCCGTCGTTAGGCTTTCCGTTTACGTTGCAATACTTGAGCCATGTTTCGGTGGCTTTCGTAAAGTTCTGCGTGTTGAGTGCAACCAGGATACCGTCCCCAAGCGACCCGACGTTGAACACCAGCGAGACCAACGCGCCGTACTGATTGTCGTTTAGCTTGGCGAACACCTTAGATTTGATGTAGGCTTCAGCTTCCTTAATGTCGGCTACCAGCAACTCTTCGCCGCGTTTCTCGGTGATCGTCATTCCGGGTTTGACGTCGGGGCCAGTGTGCCCGTAGCCGATGGTCAATACCCCGGCGGGGCATCGGTAGGGTTTGGGGCGAAACCCTTCAAATTCCTTGATGAGTTTTAGGGATGCAGGGTTTATCATGGTTCACTCTCCGTCGTCGGGTCGGCTTGCAGCGGGTCGGTGAAGTGGCCCGTGCGGGTTAGGGATCGGTGTGTCATGGGGTCACAACCTCGAACACGATCACCTTCTGCGTGTCGTCTGGGCTTAGCGTCTTGTTGAGACTTTGCCAGTAGGCGACGTATTCAGCCTTGGATTCAAACCCTTCCCGCCGCGCTTCGTCGTCGGTGAACGAGTTCGGCGAACGGAACATAATCTCGGTGCATCGCAGGGTGGCGAACGCGTCAGCCACCGGCGTGTAGAATGCGGGCTTCCCGTCCTTGGCTTCGACTCCAGCGAACACGTCGCCTAAGGTGATCGGGCACGACTCTTTTCGCGTGGTCCAAGTTTTGATGCGATCACGCACTGCGTTGGCCATCTGAGGGGTGAACGCTAGGCGCTTCATGCTCCCTCCGCCTCCTTCGCGGCGTCGATGGCGGCTTGTTCCTTTTTCCGCTCAACGTCGGCGGCAATTTTCAATTCAATAAATGCTTGGCTCATAGTTATTTCACCAGTGATAGAAGTCGGCGCTCCACTCCACGCAACCCGGGGCGAGCTTGGCGCAAACCGCGCATGCAGCGGCGAAGGCGACGATGATCAGGGCCGGGGCGAGCCATTCGCGCCAGACGTGGCGGGTCACGGTTGGCCGTCCTTGTTCTTCTGAACGGTCGCGATGGCCCAGTTGACAAACGCAACAGCCATGACCAAAACCACCATAAACAGGGCAAACGTTGGCGCGATGTCCATCAGCAACCGTCCTTAAACGACTCGCTGGTCGCTTTCACGCAGGCCAGAATCGTCACTAGCGCCAAGACGTTTGCGGCTACACGGCGAAGGAATCGAACCACCGGCGGCGTCGCCTGGTCGTGCCAGAACTTAGGCATGATGCGGGGGTTGCTCACGCTTCCCCCTTCCCCGCTAACCGTTCCCGCAGGTCCGCGATGTCGGCTTGGAGTAGGGCAATGGTTTCCGTTTGGGCGTTAGCGGTTTTGCTCTTGCTACGAAGCAATTCGGATAACTCCGTTTCGCGGGCGTCGCGGGCTGAACAATACTTATGAAACAACGATTCGCCGTTAGGGTCAAGAAGTTGCCGAAGGATTTCTTCGGCTTGGTTGTTGGTAAGGGTAATAGGCATCACTCCACCCGCCAAACGCGAACACCCTTAACGCCGTCTTCCGTAACGGATCGCATCGTGATTTTGATTCCAACTTGTTTTGCCTGGTTAAACAACCCGGCCCGGTTCCATTCAGTTGAAAACACGCTGTCGCCAATTTCCAGTTTCCGAAAAACCGCCGCCGCTCCCGTACTTCGTGCTGGCATTGGAATTCCCTTGTCAATCTTCAATTCATCCATAGTCTTAGATTTCTCCCGTGTAGTTGCCCCGTTCCGCGCACTCGTCGCACATCGTTCCGGTAGCATAGTCGCAAAAACAGTTCCCGTGGTCGTCGGGGTCGTCGTATTCAAGGTAGTAGGGGCACATCGTCTTTATCTCGTGCAACCTCTCTCGGGCCGCACAAACATAATACATGAACCGCGCCACAAACGGTAGAGATTTTTGTAGATTTTTTTGTAGAAATTTCCGGTTGATTTTCGCCCCGGGTCGTGTATAGTGTCGGTGTATGAAGTCACAAGACCTGCGGTATCGAAACGCGGCGCTTTACCTTGAAATGGATGCGAACTCCAAACTACGGGGCATCGCGCATCGGAGTGTAGCTGAAATCGCAGCTACGTTTGGAGTTAGTCCGACTACGGCTTGGCAAGTCACCGCCCAAGTACGAGCGGCAATTTTGGGAAACGAGATCACGCTCGCAGAAATTCGAGCGTTAGCCACCAACTATCACGGTAGGTACGTGGCGGCGAAGAAGACGGGAGGTAAGTAAAGAGAGATGGGATTATTTAAGAAAGCAAGCAGGAAACGCGTATTCCTAAAGATTGGATTGATGGGAGCGTCTGGTAGCGGTAAAACGCGTTCGGCGCTGGAACTTGCCAAAGGGTTAGCAAACGGCGGTCAGATCGCGGTAATTGATACCGAGAATGGTTCGTCGTCACTGTACTCGCACGTCACGGAATTCGACGTCGCGGACATTGAGCCGCCATTTGCCCCGGAGAAGTACATTGCGGCGATTAAGCAAGCCGAAGAGCAGGGTTACGCTGTCATTATCATTGATTCCTTTTCTCACGCATGGAAGTACCTGCTAGACAAGAAGGAAAAGCTAGACGCTCGCGGCGGCAAGCAGAACTCGTACGCGAACTGGGGGCCAGTCAAGACCGAAGCCGACGAACTTAAGAACGCCATTCTTCAAAGTCGAATTCACGTTATCGCGTGTATGCGGGCCAAAACTGATTATTCCCAGGAGGGCGGCAAGGTTCAAAAGGTCGGTCTTGCAGCGATTCAGGAACCCGACGTTGAATATGAGTTTACGGTCGTGTTTCAGATTGACCAAGTCCACAACGCGCAACAAACCAAGGACCGAACCGGGTTGTTTGGAGAGCGAATTTTCAAGATCACGCCGGACACAGGCAAGACGTTCCTAAACTGGTTACAGTCTGCGGACGACGAAGAAGTTTACGTGCCACCGACCCAACGAGAACCGGAACCCGTGCGTGGTGGCGTTCAGGACCAGCCGCGACCCAAGGCAGACAAAGACCTAATCGCTATTCGCAAGTCGTGGGGGTTTGAGCCGGAACATTGGGTAGAGTTCTCGGACGCTTGTAAGGCCGACGGTTTTGACCCGGTTGCAATGCTCAAGAAAGCCAACGCCGGGGACATCAAGGACATGGCGACCGCGCTGGAATGGGTGAGTTACGGTTGCCCAGACCTTCCGAGAGCCGAACCAAAACCCACGCAAGACGACGAAGACGCCGACGCGATTGACCCTATGGAGCTACTCAAGTAATGAACCCCGACAATCCTTTCCTTTTCCTGGACTACGAAACCGGAGGGCTTAAACCCTACGCTCACGGTCCCGCGTCACTTGCCGTCGCCTACTTCAACGGCGGTCAACTGGTCAAATCGTTCTCGCACTTCATCAAACCCGTGGGAAGTCGCGGCTACTGTTTGGACGCGTTCAAAATCAACGGGATGTCGTTGGAGCGGCTTGAGTCCGAAGGTCTCGACGAACTGGAGGTTTACAAGTCGCTGACGCGGTGGCTGAACGAGATTACCGACGGTCGCTACCTGCCCGTATGGGCGCATAACGCGGAGTTTGACCTAGGTTTCTACGCAGACGGAACCAACCGCGTTAAGGTTAACCCCCTACTTGGTCCGTGGGGATGCACGAAACTACTGTCAAGGCACGTTTGGCCCGACGCCACGAAGCACGACTTGAATTCAGTTTTGCACCGGGTTGAGCTTAGCCGGTCAACCGGCATTCACGGCGCACTTGAAGACGCGACTTTGGGCGGATACGCTTACGTCGCCATGCTACAGAAACTTACGTCAGAAGCCACCACGGAGGAACCAAATGTTTAACCGAATCGTACTCATCGGTCGCCTCGCCCGCGACCCAGAATCGAAAAGCACCCAGACCGGCAAAGCCTACGCGACGTTCTCAATCGCCGTGGACAAGGGCCGCAAACCGACCGACCCGAACGAACCGACCGCCGATTTCTTCAACGTCAAGGTGTGGGGTCAGACGGTGGAGTTCGTTACTACCTACCTCACGAAAGGCCGACTGGTTGCGGTTGACGGGCGGATCGAAAGCCGAAAATACACCGACAAGGACGGAGTATCGCGCGAGGTTTGGGAAGTCTCGGCGGATAACGTTAAGAGCTTGGATCGACCGAGGGATGACGGCGAAGGGGCGGCGAAACCAGCTACGCGAACGGCATCGCGTCAAACAGCTAAATCGCAAAAGGAAGAGTACGATCCTTTCCAAGACGATTGATTATGGAAACTTGTATCATTACATTAAAAACAGGTGAAAAGGTGATCGTAGACGCGGACGATATGCCGAAGTTATCGGGTCGTCGTTGGCACTTGACGTGTAAAGGGTATGCGGCGGCAAGCACCGTTTCATGGAGAATTTGCAAAGCAAAATTTTCCAAGTGAGGACCAATGACCAACGTTAAAACAACTGACCCCGACCGAGAATACGTTGAATGCCCCGGCTGCGGGGCAATGATCGCGGTGGCGCACGCGAGGAACTGTCCTATCTGCTACCTTAAAGAGATTTTGGCGGGTGGTGACGGGGGAGCCGAACAATAATGAAACCCGCATACATTGACGACATCGCAAGCGTTCGCAAGATGCAGCGCTACCCGTGGGCCAAAGAGTCCGACCGTGCCACAATCCTTGAACTACGGGCGCAGGGGGTTACAGACTCCGAAATTGCCCGTCGGCTTGGAGTGGCGTGGGAATCGGTTGCGGCGGTTGGGGATAAGTGACAATCCTCGCGATAGACCCTGGTACCACGGAAAGTGCTTACGTTCTTCTCGTAGACGAGATAATAGAACAGTTCGGGAAAGTGCTAAACGCGGACATGCTACCGATCATTGAAAGCATAAAGGGTAGGCGCGATTCAATCTGCGTAATCGAAGAGGTTCGGTCCTACGGTATGGCGGTGGGGCAGGAAGTTTTTCGTACCGTTTTCTGGACAGGAATGTTCGCCCGTGAGTGGGGCGAGGACGGTTTACGGTTCTTAGGTCGCAAACAAGTCGTAATCCACGTCTGCGGCCAACCTAAAGCGAAAGACGCCAACGTACGACAGGCTATGCTGGACCGATGGGGACCAGCGAAGGTTGAACGGGTCACCCACGGGGCCGACCGCAAGGGTAAACCGACCACCAAGACGGTTAAGGTGGACGGACCGACCGCAGGTATTTCGAAGGACGTCTGGGCAGCGCTAGCGATAGCGAGTATGGCGCTGGACTATTACACAAAGGGATGGCCGTGGCCTAACCCGGATATTGACGGGGTTAATTGGAATTTGGAAAGGCGCGAACATGACGCGCTCATGGAGGCGGAAGGGTGAACGGGTGAACGGGCTAACCGAACACCAACGGACCGTGCTTAGGTTTATCATGGACTACTACATTAAACAAGGCCAATTCGCAACAATCCGGGTTATTGCCGACGAGTTCAATGCGGCACATTCAAACATGAGGCTTACAGTCAAGCGGCTAGAAAACAAAGGCTACATTGAGCGTGATTGGTACGGTCCCCCGATGGTTTTGAGAGACGAGGACGGGTATCAAGTGGTGGCTATCGGTCGGTTTGAGAGGGTTGGGAAGTGAACAACGATGGAGAAATCTACTACAACGAATTTGACGCCTATTGTGGGCAGTGGCTGCGAAACCTTGGCAACGCCAACGAAATCCCGTGCGGATTTGTTGACGAGCGAAGCATCTGCGATGTGGTCCCAACTGACCTTTGCGGATATCAACAGTGTCACTTCTTCGCCGGAATCGGAATCTGGGCAAGGGCGCTCAAAGACGCAGGGTGGCCGGACGAATGGCCCGTATGGACGGGATCATGCCCATGCCAACCTTTCTCCAGCGCAGGCAAAAGAGGCGGGTTTGATGACGAGCGGCACCTATGGCCAGCCTGGTTCTGGCACATTCAACACGAGAGACCTGACACGATCTTTGGCGAGCAAGTTACGGGCGCGGATGAGTGGGTTGATCTTGTACGCGGTGACTTGGAAGGAATCGGCTACACCTTCGGGTGCGCTGAAATTCCAAGCGCGGGCTTCGGCGCGGCGAACATCCGCGCCCGCACTTACTGGCTGGCCCACACCAACGGTCAACGAGGGCGCACAGGACACGATCAATCCGACGCCAGCGCAAACTGGAGGAATGACGCTGAAAGGCGCGGCATTGTTGGCGGGATGGCCGACGCCAACGGTAACCCAACTAGGAGGAACACCGGAACAGTTCTTGCAGCGGAAACGGAGAGCGGTAGCCAACGGCTCATCAATGGGGATTACCTTGTCCGACCTCGGGATGGTGGCAACTTTGGCGGGTTCCCCGACCGACTCCGGCTTGGAGGTGATCCTGTTGAATGGGTCTACTGTCGCGATGAAAAATGGCGCCCGATTGAACCCGGCACACTCCCGCTGGCTGCAAGCGATTCCTCCACAGTGGGACGACTTCGCGCCTACGGAAACGCGATCAACCTTAGAACGGCGACGGAATTCGTGAGGGCGTTTTTAGACATTGAGGGATAACAAACAATGAAAGGGTTAACGTTTCGACAGAGAGAAGTACAGCAGTGCATTTTGGATGCATGGTTAGCCAACGGGCAGGAACCCATTACCGTCGGGCCGATCATGAATGACTTTCGGTGTGAGTCATATAATGCGCACGATATGGTTCAGCCCTTAATTATCAAGGGGTATGTCGTTCTCGGGAAAGGCTATGGATTCATCCCCGTAAAAGACGCAGACGGTAACCCGGTGGCGACGCCCGGTGATTCCAGTGCAACCTAAACCCACGCCATCACTCTTCGGCGGCAAAGCGTCCGACGATGTTGAACACGTCAAAACGCTAATGGAGTCCATCGCGGCAATGTCGCACGTTAAGCACTTGCCTACGGGCGAGGTGTACCGAGTTCACAAGACGTGGAAGGGTGCGTTCCACCTTATCCGCGTTGGCCCCGAAACCGGCGAAGACGTAGCCGTCAAACCCGATCTAAACCGACTCCCGCAGGTTGGGTCGCTGCTGTTCTTGCGGGGGTGTGTGGAGATTTTAATTCCGGTATAATGAACACGAACACGCATTTGAGTAGATTATGAATTACCACCACCCACCCTTCCGCCCTTACTACCGTCGTGCCTGGTCATGGTCTACTCCGCCAAGCGTGTTCACCGACGAGAAACGGGCGGGATGGCGGTCCTATGTCGCTATTTGACGGACCCGCAACGTTGCCGGGAGTATCGCTTCGACCGTATCAAGCCGACTGCCTAGCTGCCATTGAATCGGCACGAGAACGCGGCGTTCGAAACTCAATGATCGTTATGCCGACCGGTTGCGGCAAAACTACGTTATTCGCGTCGTTGATTAACAAATGGTCCAGTGAACCAAAGTTCAAGGCGCTAGTAATTGCGCATCGAATGGAGTTGCTGGAGCAAGGTGCCGCGCGTATCGCGTTACAAAACCCGTCGTTGAAAGTCGGCATAGAGTCTGGCGATTCTCGGGCCAAAGACGACGACGATGTAATTGTTGCGGGCATTCAGTCTATCGGGCGAGAGAACTGTAACCGGTTGACGCGGTTTAACCCGACGCTGATTATCACCGACGAGTGCCACCATTCGTGCGCCAATAGCTACATGATCGCGTACCGGCGATACGGGGCATTTAACCCACGAGTGCCGCTATTCCACCTTGGAGTTACGGCTACCCCTCACCGCATGGACAATAAGCCACTAGAGGGCAGTGAACGGGCCATTTACGAAGAGTGTTCGTTTCGGTACACGCTACGCGATGCGGTTCGAGATAAATGGCTCTGCGGAATTTGCGCGTACACGGTTCAGGGACACGCGGACCTATCGCAAGTCAAGACCACCGCCGGGGACTACAACCAACACCAGCTACAGGAAGCGATGAACACGACCGAGGAAAACGAGCTAGCGTTTAAGTCGTGGCGCGATGTTGCGGAAGGGCGAAGAACTATCGCGTTTTGTTCTGGCATCGAACACGCTCGCGACCTAGCCGATGTGTTTAAGGCACACGGAGTATCTGCGGGCACCGTGAATGGAAGCATGAAAAAGCTCGAACGGGAACGGGTAATGCGCGATTTCAGGGAAGGAAAGTTCCAAGTTTTAACAAACATGGATATTGCCACCGAAGGGTTTGATGATCCGCAAACATCGTGTATTTTGATGTTGCGACCTACGCAGAGTTGGGCGCTATACACGCAAATGGTGGGCCGAGGGCTGAGACTTCATCCCGGCAAACAGGACTGCATCGTCATTGACGTCGTTGGCGTTACGGGTCAACATTCGCTAGGTGCCGCACCAAAAAACGGGCCGGAGCGTCCGTCCGTTGCGGGTATCGCGGGTTTGCCGCCCAAACTAGACCTACAGGGCCATACAATTTCAGAGGCTATAGACGAATACGAATTGCTGAGTGAGTCGGAACAATCGTCATTGTGGGGCCGTCCGGTGAAATTTACAGGTCTACGCGCTGCACTCCGAGAGGTTAATTTGCTATCGGAGCTAGGCGTACCCGAAGAAATAGCGAGTATTTCGCGGTTTCAATGGCTAAAAACCGGCGACGGCGTGTACGAATTATCGTGCGGCACCAATAATTTAGGCAAAAAACGCAACGCGGAATTGGCGTGTAACCCTATCGGTGAGTGGGAATTGCACATATTTGATGGGGCCGAATGGTCCGATACGTTTACGTGGGACAGTATGGATGAGGCGTTTACGGGGGCCGAATCGCTTATTTCTGAGGTATTCCCAGGGGTAAAAAACATCGTGTCCACGCAAGCAAAATGGCGAAAAGACCGCCCCAGCGACTCTCAAATTGAATGGTTAATTAAAAAGAATGTGGACCCCAAGTTAATTGAGAGAATGACCAAAGGTGAAGCGTCGGCCATGTTATCCAAGTTATTTAGTAAGGTGAATCGGTAATGGCGAAACGCGGAATTATTACACATAGAAAGACTCGTCGGCTGGCGGTCGCTCTCGGAATTGACCAAACATACGCGGTCGGAATCCTTGAAAGCCTCTGGCAAGTGACCTCAGAACAATGTCCGAGGGGCAATATTGGCGCATTGTCAAACCAAGACATAGCCGACGAGATGTTCTGCACGATTGACGCTGATGCTTTGATATCCGCTCTTTGTTCGTCAGGGTGGCTTGACATTGATGAGGACTATCGTATCGTTGTTCACGGGTGGTCCGAACACGCGGATGACATGGTTCACCAACGCATTGCGAGGATCGGGAACGGCACATTTTGCGACGGCGCAGTATCCAAGCGATACAAACCGAAAACGACAGACGCTATCGGACAACCGCCGGGAAACTCAGAGATTAACGGAGGACATCAGCGAAAGTTTGAGAAAAACGGACTGCCAGAGCCAGAGCCAGAGCCAGAGCCAGAGCCAGAGCCAGAGCCAGAGCCAGAGCCAGAGCCAGAGATATATATTTCGTCGCAAAATTCGCAGGCCGCTCCCGTGCCGGTCGCTGACATTAACATTGACATTGACATTGGGCCAAAACAAAACCTGGCGTGGTTTGGCCCGTGGTTTGAGCAATTCAAGGCCGCGTACCCCAAACGACCGGGCAACAACTGGAAGCAAGCCTCGGACAAACTGAAACGGGCGTTCTCGGGGAAGTCACCACCAGACCCGAAGGAAGTTCTAGCTGGAGCCAAGGCATACGCCAAGACCAACCCGGAGCCACAATTCACGGCGCATGTTACGACATGGGTTAACCAGGCAAGGTGGGCGGCGGATTATTCGCAAGTTACACACACACCGACCAAGGCCGCAGGTAACGCGCCGGTATGGACAGCCGAGGACATAGCTCGAATGATGGGCGAGGAATAACGATGTTTGATGCAGAATTGGAATACGAAGACGAAGGCCAAGAGCCGGAAAGAAAGCTAGCGGACCCATTGAAGTCGATTGAATCCGAGATGTGCGTACTCGGAGCCATGATGCTTAGCCGTGGAGCATGGGAAGATGCACTGGAAACCTTAGAGCCGTTTCACTTTTGGAGACCGGCACACCAAGTCATTTTCGCGGCAATGGCCGAAAGCGCAGGTGACGGCGGGGCAGACATTCCGCTACTCAAGAACGCGCTAGGCCCAAAGCTTGCCGAAGTTGGCGGTACCCCCTACTTGATTGAACTTGCGGATTACTGCCCTGCCCCCGCGAACGTGGACGGCTACGCCAAGGTCGTGCTAGGTTGTTGGTACCGTCGAAAGATTCTCGAAGAGTGCAAGGCGATAGCCCGTGACTGCATGAATCCGGCACTTGGGCCAACGGCGGTACGCGAACGGGCTTCGGTGCTAACACAGCTACCTCGACCGAGCGCAAACGCGTGGATTCAGGTTAAGGACATTGTAACCAAGCCGGGAAGCGACCTAGGAGTAACCACGGGATTCTCAATCCTGGATTCGCTTATGACCACCAAGGGGTACCCAAAGGGGCAAGTCACGGTTATTGCGGCACTCGAAAAGGGCGGCAAAACAACTTTTATGTTAAGTTCGTTTATTGCGCTAAGCCAAACACTGACGGAGCGGGTAGGTTACGCAACCTTCGCGGACCTCAACGCCCAGCAGCTTCGAAACCGCATAAACCAAGCCATGACCGGCTACCCGTACCGCCCGTCGGACCCAGTGCTAGCAAACCAATACGATGACGACATCCGCGACGTGGAAATGTGGAACTCGGGGGTATACCGGGCCGGTGCGCAGGAAGACGGCTCATGTGTTGAGACTTTCGCGGCATGGCTCAAGGCGGAACACAAGAAGAAACCCTTTGCCGCGTTCTTCCTCGACTACGCTCAAGAAATCCAAACTTCGCAGAACACGCAGGGCAACGAGGTACGCCAAAACGCCATTACCAGCGAGATCGTGACCCGACTTGCGGAAACCCTCGGAATTGCTATCATTGTCGGTTCGCAGCTATCCGGCGTGAAGGACGGGAACCCGGTTACGCGGTGGTCTCGGGCATGGATGGCAAAATGCGGCTGGATGCTTTGGGTTCAACATGACGATGAGACCAACGAATGCGATATCACGGTCTGGCTGTCACGATTTGGCCCACAAAAGGGAGTTATCCCGATGAAGTGGGACAATCGCCGGTTAAGGATTTACTGAAACCGCGTAGAATCGGTTTTAAGGCGGGTCTGGACGGCTACCCCTAACAGAACACGCAAACGACGGTGGAACGCGTGAGAGGCCCCGTGTAGTGGCCGGAAACGGCAAGTCTAGTTTTAGGTGGCGGTAACAGTGACGGGAGAATGAGGGATTCAAAGGGGACACGATTAAATATGGTGGCTTATAGAAATATGGTAGAAAGTGTATTGATGGGTATTCAGGGCGGGAAATGTAACGACGTAGCGGGCAAGAAATGTAACGGTTGTTACAAACGGATGGGTGACAGATGTTACAAACTCGGGTGTAACAAGTGACCGACGAACAGTTCCTGCGCGAATGGGCAACCGTTGAAAAGAACGTATTCTTAACGTTGTTGAAGAACCGCGCACCCGAAGCCGACATAGACGACCTGGTGCAAGAAACCAAAGTTAAGTGCTGGAAAGCTCGAAACCATCTGCGCAACGGATCGTTCCGAAGCTGGGCGCTGCGCACGGCGTGTAATACGCATATCGACCTAGTGAGAAAGCATCACTACTCCAAGGAATCCAGCTACGACGCGATAAAGGACATAGAGAATTTATGGTTTCAAGGAAGCAAGGAACCACTAGAAGAGATGTTTCCGCAATGGTTAGACGATATGCCTAAAACTTATTATGATGCGTTGTGGTATGAGTTACACGAACTGTCAGCAAAAGAGGCCGCAGAGCTTACCGGATGCACAGAGGCAAACGCTAAAACCCGGCTCTACCGTGCCCGTATGTGGGCGCAAAACCGCATCGCTCAAGAGAGACAACAAGACATCGAGCGCGGGAACATACCGGACTAGGACACACAAAAACGCCCGAACCTTTTTACGGGTCCGGGCGGGTTGGGCTAGTGGTTAGGCGTTGGGAAGGAAGAAGTTGGCGGTAAACACGTCTAGCGACAAACGGCTGGTTTCAGTTGAAAGGTGGTATCTGTATTCAACAAATTCACCATCAAGTTTAACGATGGTTGCCGCATTACCAACACCCTTGCTTACCCAAACCTGCCCAACCTTGACCCCAACCTCCTCGGCTGTATCGGTCTCCGCATCGGTCGCGTCGTACACGGGTTCAAAGCATGCGGTAAAAGGTCCCATGTCGTGGTACACGTTGAGACCATCCCGGTAGCCACACTGGACATCAACATGCGTGACACGGTTCACGGTCACCACCTCCCCCGTAGTCTTCCTTCGCCACAACTCTCCCACCACGGGAACACGCTGCACCTTGTCGTTGTGTGCGCGGCACGCGTCCCGGTGTGCGTCGGCGATCGCGCACGACGTCAAGAAGTCCAGCACGGGCACCAACTCGGGGCCAATGGCTTGATGGATGATGGCGAGGGCCTGCTCGCGGGTAAGGGTAAGGGTTGGTTTAGTCATTGTGTTTTCTCTTGTTCGGTCGTGTTCTTTCGGTTCTTGTTAGCTGCCCAAGATTCAACGGCGTCTTTTGTCGTGAACCATTGGTAGCCGAGCTGAGTGGCGCGTAGGGTGCCGCGTCGGGCGGCACGGGCGAGACTGATTCGCGAAGAGCCTACCAGGGCGGAGGCTTCGGCGAGGGTAATGTAGCTGTTGTGGGTCACGCCTGAGCTACCTCAAGCTTGATCCCTAGCAACGCGCGGATGCTGTCAAACGCGTAGTCCGGGTTGCATGGCGCGGGTAGCTCCGATGCCACTAGGGATGCGACAAGCGCGGTGTAGGTTTTCATTACAGACCCGTCAATCACGTAGGAAACGTGCGACAGTTGTTCAATCATGCGCGGTCGGTCGCCAGTAAGCCAATATCTGGCCGTGTAAGTGAGTCCAGAAAGCGCCGAACACTCGGCGAGGTCTTCGGCGGCATACTGCGCGATGTGCGCAAACGGGTTGCGGGAGTCGCAGTGGATTGACTGGAACGTTTGCATGTTTTGCAGGTGGCGAAGTGTGTAGAATTTCATGTCTGTTCTCTCTCGTTGGTCGTGGTTCTATGCTTTAACGAATCGCGGGTCTTCAGGTCAAATCGGTCGGGACCGGAATGCAGCAACCTGGGCGGGGGTTTTGTAGGCATGGAACACAACACCGATGCCGTGACCGGTGCCAATCGCGGCGATGATGGTTCCTTCAACCTTGTGCCACCGTCCCCTAATCTTTTGTGTTGTCGTTGCCGTGACACCCGTTGCCAGATCGCGGACGCATTCGGAGCCAAGTCGCATTAAGTCCGACTCTGAAACTTGGAAGACCGTGCATGGCCCTGGCGATTCGATGACGATGCCTCTTTTGTTTGAAGGGTGCTTGACTGAAAATTTCATGTCTCTTCTCTCTTGTTGGTCTTGGCCCCGTGGTGGGGCTTAGTTGGCGAGGTTGGCGTCTCCGGTTTCAATAGCCTCAAGCGCCTTTTGAATTCCGTCCCATTCAATCAATTCACTGTCGGATTCCACGCCGTCGTGCCACGAATAAACTCCAAAACATTCACCTTCAACATGCTCACCAAGGATCGTGATCCATTCGCCGGCCGATGCCGGTCGGTCCGTAGTGCCGAAATTATCGGGAATCGATTGGGTCTCGCCAAATTCAGCAATGATGCATTTCATCAAGTCTTGCGCGTATTGGTTGAGTCGCAAAGCGCGGCAAATGATAGACGCGGAACCCGTGTCGCCGATCAGGTCTTCAATAATGAATTGTTTCATGTTTTCTCTCTCCGCCCGTCTCATCGGGCTACACGAACATAGTATCACGGAGAATACCAAAACGCAAGGGTTTAGGCTGAAAATCTTCGAAAAAAGATTCTTCGAAAAAACTCTCGAAAAGGCTTGCGGATTACAGCGGGACGTTGTATTATATTGGTGTCCTCAAGAGAGGGATGGAGAGAAGATGAACACAAAGGAACACAACCAAAAATCTCGCACGGTTGGCAAAATCGCGCTATGTGCGCTCATGGCCAAATTGGCCAAAAAGAAACCTATGCCGATCGCCAACGTTATGCGGCCTATTCAAAAAGAATCAGGCTCTCGTTTTGGTGAGGACGTGATTCGAATTACTGGATCTGAAGAATTTTGCACTGCCGTACTTAGCCGCGTTTCCGATTTGATTGAGGTTGAGCGCAACGATGCAATTCGCCTAGATTGCTCATGGAGCGTGATTGAGGACGGAGGAGATCGGTTCCGAAAAGGCGGCGGAGGCCACGTCATTTACCTTCGCATGGCGGTTCGCTCTAGCGACTCTAATGATTCCCCTATGAGTGTCGCTCATCGCCAAACTAGAATCCATTTTTAACCTAGGCGTGAAAATCGTGCGGAGGGCTTCGGCCCTCGGCCCATAGAAGGGCAAGGGGAAACAATGAACAACACTCAATTCTATCGGTTGTCCGCGCTCTGGATGCAGGACCACCTTGAAGTTTGGCCGTCCGACGAAACGCAAGTTCCTAAAGGCGAATTTAAAGGAAAAGTTTGGGTTGGCCCGCTGAACTCTGATCAGGTCGCAGAAATCGAATCTCGCGCCACTAGCTATCTTGGTCGTGACGGGTTTTGTCGAGACGCGTGGCCTTTCTGCGACGCGGCGGCACGAGTTATCAATGCGCTTAAGAAGGCCACGCGATGATGACCTTGAAACCCTACATTGCCAAGACCGTCCCAACGACACTCCAAGAATGCTTTGACATCATTTGGGAGCGGGCCAAAGACCTAACGCGGTGTGTTAGCGAGAACGAGCGACGCCGCTACCGCAACGAGAAGGGCGAAGCGTGTTTTATTGGCGCGTTGATCCCGGAAGAAATGTACGACCAGGCCATTGAAGGGAAAGGTCTAAACAACAAACGCGTCGTGTTGCCTGCGTCGCTGGAAGTGTTTCGGGATGAGCTAAAAAGGCTTCAGGATGTCCACGACGCCGTAGCGCCTCAATCATGGCGGCGGCGCTTACAAGACGCCGCCGATGATTTTGGTTTAACCGTGCCCGAAGGGGCATCCGCAGGAGCGCAAGCGTGACCCCACGACGCACCCGGCGCACACACGCCAAGCTGCGCACGTTGGAACTCAAACGGGCGAGGAAGGATAAAGCAAGTCGATAACCCGAAACCCTGCGAAGGGTCCCGCAGAGCTAACCTACTGCGGCTGAAGATGGGAGGTTTACTGTAAAGGTTATGGAAACTATTGAAGACCTAAAATCACAATTGGCGCAAAAAGACAAACTTGTTGAGGCTGTCGCCATCGGCCGGGTTCGAATGCCTGACGATTCGCTATGGAGGTACAACACCAAAGACAATGCGTGGTTCGGGCCGGACACGGCGCATGGCACATCGGTCGTCAAGATTTGGGGCGATTTCCTGCAATGGAAGTTCAAAGTACCGCCGGTTACGGGCGGTGAAGACAAATGGGTAGAAGGTTCGGCGGTTACGTTGATTGAGGCAATGACCGAAGCAACTTGTATGCTGCGCAAGCGATGGGCGGCGGTTGAGGCAGAGCGCGGCAAGAAGGACGCGGAGACGGTGGCCTAGCTGACCTACCTAACCATCACCGAGGTAGCTCGACTGCGCGGCATATCTCGAGCTACACTATCTGCGTACATCGCCCGCAACCAGTCGTCAGCCGGTCCCGGTTGGCGTCAGGTTGCAGGCCGTTGGGTTTTGCCGCATCACCTGGCGCGGTGGAGTCCGAGGGAGAAGAAGGGAGAGCAAAAAGCATGAGTAAAGAACACATTGCAATAACCGCAGGAACACTGCGGGAGTTGTTCGCCGCAACGCTGTCAAGCGCTCAGCAATTTGCGTTTCTGGAGTTGGAGCAGTACGCGCGCGAGATCGGCCAAGAACTGCAAACCAAAGGGCTGGTCCACGCTAACGCCGTCATCGAAACCCTCCGCGCCCAGATCGCTCACCTAAAGGAGGCGAATACGGGCAGCGACCCGGAGATCGCGGTTGGTAGCTGGTGGGTTTCCTCGGATGGGGAATACACGCAAGTTAAATCAATAACGCGAACATGTCGAAACCGGAAGTGTTTAAGCAACGTTAAGGTAACACGGCCAATGGAGCAGTTTATTCAGGAATTCACTCCCTGCGACCCGCCCGAGTGGTATGAAGCAGATAGGGAAGGGGACGGACAATGACCCCTTTCCAAGAAGCTCAGAACATCATCGAGAACGACCGCGAGGAAACCCACGGCGACCCCGGCATTAACATCCGTCGCATTGCCAAGCTATGGAGTGCTTACCTCGGCGCTCCCGTGACCGCTGGTGACGTGTGCTGGATGATGGTGCTGCACAAGGCATCGAGAGCCAAACACAAGCCTGACCACAAGGACAACGAGACTGACGCTATCGGTTACATCGCGTTAATAGATCGGATGCGGGGGAAGGGGGAGGCCGAACCCGACCCGCAACCAGTGCCCGAACCCGAGACGGTGGAGGTTGGGGATACGTGGCGCGGCAAGCAGAGCGGAACCCTGGTTACCGTTACGCGCGATGGGCGAACTCAGGACGAACACGACGACACGGACCCCATCGACAATATGGTGTGGTACACGCGGTCGGTTGACGGTCAAGATTGTGCCCTTACACTAGGTAAGTTCTTGGAGTGCTACGACTTCGTTTCCCGCAAGGAATCCTTCGCGCCGGTCATTAAGGTGGGTAGCGTGTGGACCAATGGCTATCATGAGGCGATCGTGACGTGTGTTGGCGAGATGTTTGTTTCGTACCGATGGCCGATAACTGGAGCAGAAAATACATTGCTTAAGGAAAACTTCCTAAAAAGGTTTACCCCCGTTCCTGACGATGCCTCCGAGGTAGCGCGAGCAGGAGAGCAACCAGGAGCGCAAGCATGACCCTCACCTTAGGCGCGTTAACCGTAGTTGGGTGGGTGATGTATCTCTACGCCCGTAACGACGCGTGGCAGTGGCGCGTTTTGTGCGAGCGATTGAGGGAGGATAGGAAGAAGAGATGAACAAGTTCCGCGCATGGCTCGAAGCTAAAGCCCCGTACATGGCCGCAGGTGTGGCGTTATTGGCTATCATCACGGCTATTGCGGCGCTGGTAATGGCTGCCCTGTGTTTCGGCCCGTTCGTGGTCACCGGGAGGCCAGAGGCGTTATTGTATGCCCTTATGTTCCTTTTTGCGGGTTACGCTTTAAAGTGGTTCGCAGATCGGGTGAATACGTGGGTAACGCGGCAATTTCGGTAAACTAACCTCGTCCTGGCAGACACGCCCCCTTCCCGGCCCTGCGCGGGTGGGGGTGGTTAGGAGAGAGGTAGGAGAGAGTATGAACGAACAATGGAACCTATATGGCCCCGGCGGTGGAGCTTGGTTGTGCCGCAACCTGAAGCCGGTTGCGTCGTATATCCCGTCTGGCACTAAGCCCGGTAAGTTTTACGGCCTCGTGCTACATAGCGACATCCACGGATACTTCAACACGGAACAAGAAGCCATGGCATGGTGCGAAGATCAGTTGAACGAGAACACGAAAGAGATATGAGTGTGAGCATTCCAAAATTTGACCGTTGGCCCAAACCCGACCCGCAGGTAGTTTCGCTCGACAAGATGCGAACGATGCTACGGCAGGACCTAGACGCCGTGCGAGAGGCCATTACCGACCTTACGAGAGTGGCCGAGGTTGCCGCGTTAGCTATTGCGGAGCCGCGTAAGGAAACGGTTTTAGACCGGTATAGCGGGAAGAATTTCAAGACTCAGGACTACGAAAGTCGCGGGGTTAAGCATTCCGTTTATTATTGCGCCCGGTTTCAGCAACTTGAAACAAAATGGAGCAGGAACGATAAGGACGTGTTCATTCTGCACAACAATGCCACCCCGTCTATGTGTATCATGGACGATGACGGCCCGAGTGTGGATGTGACATTCACCCCTCACAACTTTGCCCGCGCTATGGAGTGGTTAATGGATGATGGGGTAAGTGAGGCGGTAAGTGAGGCGGTAAGTGCATGAAAATCTACTCCACCCCCGGCACCCTCAAGGACCGCGACCTAACCCGGTTTGTTGAGCAGTCGTACGTCAAGCTCGCCGAACACCTGTCGCTCAAAGCTGGATGTACGATCAGTGTAGACCTAGCGAAGAAAGCGTTCACACCGGCGACCCGGTACAGTGGCATCGGTGAACGAGCCAAAACCACGGTGGAGTTTACGCCGGACGAGAAGTACATCGCGTATGTGTTCATTGGGATTGGGCATACGACGGTTAACGGGGATTCGTAACACGCAATCGGGGTAGGATAAATTTATGAGTCCGTTTGCGTACATCATCCCGATTGACATCAATATGGTGGGACTTGTGACTACGTGTACGGGAGCGGCAGCTATGGGGGCGGCGGTTGGAATGGGGAAGATGTGGATTACGGTGCAGCGGCTAGACGGCGACATGTCGGCCATTAAAGCTCAAGCGGCGGCACAACAAACAGAGTTAAGAACCGTTGCGGAATCATTAATTGCAATTAAATCTGACTTGAGCTGGATTAAACA
>Ga0209400_1001125_pt1 | contig 22406 bp, 14 predicted proteins | sample M_130807_EF_Meta_FD_187313 | JGI IMG/M metagenome (GOLD analysis project Ga0209400, IMG submission 187313) | Freshwater microbial communities from Lake Montjoie, Canada to study carbon cycling - M_130807_EF_MetaG (SPAdes) (version 2) | ecosystem: Environmental > Aquatic > Freshwater > Lake... | reverse complement strand
TGGCGTGGGTGACCTGGATGCGCGCGGCGTCGCCAAGACCTGGGTGGAACCGGTGCTCGTGCGCATGCAGCGGCGCGAGCTCCTCTCCGACGTCTTCGGACTGCGCTGGAATCCCGAGGAAGCCGCGGGCCAGGAGACCATCCGGGCCAGCCTCCGCGCCATCGTGCGCGCGGGCGAGGGTGCGCTCGTCTACCTGCGCACGGAAGGCGCGGGCGTGGACCTGCCCGGCCGCCTGGCGCGCATCCGGCGCCCCGCGAAGGACGACGTGAACTCGCCCGACCTGACCCGCGTGGACGGCATCGGCTCCGAGGGCCACCCGATGGACGCGCGCCTCTTCGGCGTGGGCGGGCAGATCCTGCGCGACCTGGGCCTATCCAAGCTCCGCATCCTGACCAACCACCCGAAGCCGATGCCCGGACTGCACGGATTCGGCCTCGACATCGTGGAACACGTGCCCATCCCGGGCTGACCACGCGCGTATCGTTGGTGGCATGGATCGATCGTTCCGAGCGTCGTTCGGTGGCATGGCGACGGTGATCGCGGCGGCATGCGTGGCGTGCTCGTGCAGCGCCATGCCGCAGGCGCCGGCGGCGGGATCGCAGGATGCGCCGAGCGCTCCCGCTGCGAGCGCACCTGATGCCGCGCCCGTCCCGCCCGCACCGCGCTACGCCGATGCCGATGCGCTGCTCTCCGCGGTCGAGCGCACCGCCGAGACGCTGCGCGACTTCCGCGCGAACGTCACGCTCGAGACCACCGACGACGTCACCGGCGACACCGAGAAGCGCCTTGGCCAGCTGGTGTTCTGGCAGGAGGAAGGCAAGCCATCCACGCGCCGCTTCGCCGTGGTGTTCGACAAGTTCATCGACGGCAGCGGCCGCATGGACGAGCGCCCCATGCGCTACATCTATGCCAACGGGTGGCTCACCGAGGCGGACTTCACGCAGCGGACGCTGGTGCGCCGGCAGCTGGCGCGCCCGGGCGAGCAGTACGACCCCCTGAAGCCCGGCGAGGGACCGGTGCCGCTTCCCATCGGGCAGCGCAAGGCGGACGTGCTGGCGCGCTTCGAGGCAACGCTCGCATACGAGCCGAAGTCCGCGCTTCTTCTCAAGAGCGCGCGGCCCGTGATCGGCGTGCGCCTGAAGCCGAAGGCCGGCGCCGCGGAGCGCGACCTGACCGAGGCGTTCGTCTGGTACGACCTGCAGACGCTCGCGCCCGTGGGCGTGGAAGCCGTGCGCAAGACCGGGCGCACGGTGGTGGCGCTCCGCGGGGCCACGCTCAACGGGGGAATCGACGACACGCAGGGCGCGCTGCTGAAACTGGCCGCGGGCACCACCGACGGCTGGCGCCTGGACGAACGGCCGCTCCCGCCGGTCGACGCAGGGAAGGCGCCGTGATGGTGCTGGCGCGATGCCGGCGCGCAGCGGCCATGCTTGCGTGCGTTGCCGCCGCGAGCCTCGCGCCGGGCGCCGCTGCGCAGGCCGTGCCGGACGCCGTGGAGCTTTCCCCCGCGGTGCGCGCTGCCCTGCAGAGCGCCGCGCTGAACGACGCGGAACGCGCCGCGCTGCGCCTGCGCCACGGAACCTGGGACGACGGTGACCTGGTCACCGCCGCCGACCGCGCCGTTGCGGCGCTCGAGCGCTGGGACCTGGAGTCCGCGGCACTTGCCGATGCCGCCGCCCCTGCCGCACTCCGCGGCGAGGCGCTGGTGCGCGCCGGCAAGCCGCAGGATGCGCTGGCGCTCCTTGCTGCCGCCACCGATTCCCGCGGGCTCCTGGTGCGGGCGGTGGCGCTCGACGGCCTGGGCCGGAGCGCAGAGGCCATTGCGTCCGCGCAGCAGGCCAAGGCCGCCGGCGAGCGCGAAGGCGCCACGCGCGACGCGCGGATGGATGCCATCGAGGCCACGGCGCTCCTCGCGCGCCTCGAGGGCCGCCCGTCGCGCGACTGGCAGGCCATGCTGGATGCGCTGGCCACCATGCGCGATGCCGACCAGCTCGACCCGCGGCCGCGCCTCCTGGAGGGGCGGCTGCTCGTGGACAAGGATCGATTCGAGGACGGCGTGCCCGCGCTGCGCGAGGCGCTCGCGCGCGACCTTCGCTCTTCCGACGCGCTGTATCTCCTGGGCCGCGTGGCCATCCAGACGTTCGACTTCGACGGCGCGCGCCTGGCGGCGCGCCACCTGCGCGCCATTGCGAAGGACCATGCGCTGGCGGCGCTCCTCGACGCCGAGGCCGCGCTGCAGACGCGCGAGGCCTCGTCCGCCGCGGCCGCGCTCGACCCGCTGCTCGCGCGCTTTCCCGCGCAGCGGCAGGCGCTGGCGCTCCGCGCGGCCACCGACGGCATGCGCTTCGACATGGACGCCGTGGCGAAGCGGCTGGCCGCGCTCGACGCGCTGATGCCGGGCTCCGCGCTCGGTTACTACGAGGCCGGCCGGTTCCTGGCGCTTGCCCGCCAGTACGCGGAAGCTGCCGCGACGCTGGGCGAAGCCTCCAAGCGCGCGCCGGGCTGGAGCGCGCCGGTGGCGGAGCTCGGGCTCATGGAGATGCAGTCGGGGCGCGATGCCGAGGCGCTGGCCGCGCTGCGCAAGGCCGTGGAGCTCGACGCATTCGACCAGCGCGCACGGCACAGCCTGACGCTCGTCGAGATGCTGGCCGACTGGAAGCGCTACGAAGGCAAGCACTTCGTGGTGCGCTGCAAGCCCGGCATCGACGAGGCGCTGGCCGCGTGGATGCCGCAGGCGCTCGACGACGTGCATGCCGACGTCACTGCGTGGCTCGGTCATGTGCCGGGGCGGCCCACGGTGATCGAGCTGCACCCGGACCACAAGAGCTTCGCGGTGCGCATCACCGGCATGCCATGGATCCACACCATTGCCGCCAGCACCGGGCCGCTCATTGCGCTCGAGGCGCCGCGCGACGGTGCGCCGGCCCTGCACCTGGGCACGTTCGACTGGCAGGAAGTGCTGCGCCACGAGTACGTACACACGGTGACGCTCGAACAGACGCGCAACCGCATCCCGCACTGGTTCACCGAGGCGCTTGCCACGCACCTCGAGACCAAGCCGCGCTCCTGGGAGGCGGTGCAGCTCCTGGCGCAGGCGTACGAATCCGACGGGCTCTTCGACCTGGATTCCATCAACCTGGCGTTCGTGCGGCCCAAGAAGAAGAACGATCGCCAGCAGGCCTACGCGCAGGGCGCGTGGATGGTGGAGTTCATCGAGAAGGAGTGGGGACGCGAGGCGATCCTCAGGCTCCTCGATCGCTACCGCGATGGCACCGACGAGTCGAAGGCCTTCGCCGACGTGCTGGCCATCGACCGCGCGGAGTTCATGGGCCGCTTCCACGCCTATGCGGAGAAGGACCTGCGCGCGTGGGGCTTGCTGGCGGAACCGACGCTCGCGAAGGTGGTGGAGGAGATCCGCGCCGAGACCGGCGTGAAGGACGGCGCAGTGGAGATCTCCGACGAGCGGCTCGAGGCGCTGCTTGCCAAGCACCCCGCGCATCCCGACTTCCTGGAGCTCTGGCTGCGACGCAAGCTCAAGGGCGATGCCACGCCCGACGCAGCCACGGTGGAGCGGCTGCAGGCCTACGCCACGGCGCGCCCCGCGGACCCGTGGCCGCACCGCGTGCTCGCCAAGGCGGCGCTTGCCGCGGGCGACACGGCCGGAGCCGTCCCCCATCTGGAAGTCCTCGACAGGAATGCCGATAACGATGCCAATTTCGCGCTGGAACTGGCGCGCATCGAGCGGGTCCGGAAGAATCTCCCCCGCGCCCTTGAACATGTGACGAAGGCTGCGAGAATCAAGGCGTATGACCCGGCAACCCGGGAGCTCGCGGCCGCGATTGCGGTGGAGGCCGGCGAACTCGGGGTGGCCCGGATGCATATCGAGGCACTGACGCACCTGGAGCCGGCGGTGGATCGCCATCGGCAGCGCCTGGCGCGGATCGACGAGATGATTGCCAGGAAGCGCGCTCCCTGAGACAGGATCCAGAAGACACATGCAGACACGCGCCACCACGATCCTCGCAGCCTTCGCGGCACTCGCAGCCGCGTCGGCGCCCGCGTCGGCGGACCTGTCGTTCGGCGAGCCCGAGTTCTACGTGGATTGCACGCCGGCCCATTACCCCACGCGGGTGCGGCTCTTCGACATGGATGGCGACGGCGTGCGCGACCTGGTGATCACCGGGCGGGACGTCCAGAAGAAGCTCAACTGGTGCCGCCTGAACGGCGATGGAACGCCCGGCCCGATGCAGACCGTCGACGTGGCGGGCCAGACGGACGACCTGGTGGCGGCCGACGTCGATGGCGATGGCCAGCAGGAGCTGGTGCTCGTGATCCGCTCGTACACCGGCCACCTGCAGGTGATGCATCGCGCCGCCAACGGGCAGATGGTGCCGGGAACGCTCTTCGCGCTCGATCGCGAGCCGCGCTCGATCGCCGCCGGCGACTTCGACGGCGACGGCCGGACGGACTTCGCCGTCTGCTGCTACGGAAGCGACCACGTCACGATCGTGCACAACGGCCCGGGCGTGAACTTCTCCGTCACGCAGCGCATCCGGATGGACGCGTGGTCGGGCGGCATCAGCGGTCCGCAGGACGTGCAGGCCGCCGACGTGAACAGCGACGGCCGCGCCGACCTCGTCATTGGATGCATCGGCACGCGGCGGTTCGACGTGCTCTTCGGGGAGGCGAACGGCACCTTCCGCGGGCCGGTCTCGTGGCTGGCGCCCGACTTTCCCGGCGCCAGCAAGCCCGCGGTGGTCACCTTCGACCTCGGCGACATCGACGGCGACGGCGACATTGACATCCTGGCACCGCTCCTTTCGACGGGCGTGGGCCAGCCGCTCACGGTGTTCCGCAACGACGGCCAGGGCGGCTTCGGCACCGTGGCCAAGGTGGGGCAGGGCGACAGCGGATACCACTGGGGCGCCTTGCTCGCCGACCTCGACGGCGACGGCGACCTGGACGCGGTGAGCAGCACGGCGCTTCCCGGCAACATCTGGGTGTGGCGCAACGACTCCACTCCCGCCGGTCTTGCCTTCGGTGCGCCGCAGCTCCTGGGCTACTCGAGCTTCGCGCGGCATTTCCTGGCGGTGAACGTCGACGGTGACTGCGATCCGGACCTCCTGGAGGCGGACATTGCTGGCCAGTACGTGATGGGCTACCCGAACCTCCGCAGCTGCTTCGATGCCATGGCGCCGGGACGCGTGCGTGCGGAGGAGTCCGTGTCCGCGCTCGTTGCCGACGCGCGCACGCTCGGCGATTCGCCCGCGTGCGCCCTGGCGCGGGAACTGGCGTCGTTCGGGCCGGACCCGGGCGCGACGCCGAGTGCGGCCTCGTTCGTTCCGCCGGCGGCGTGCGGACCGTCGGGCGGCGGCGGTCGATGCGACGAGCCGCACGCCACGCCCGGCTGCTTCACCACGCCCTGCTGCGAGAAGGTGTGCGGCTTCTCGGTCGATTGCTGCACGGTTGCATGGGACCAGACCTGCGTCGACATCGCCGCCTCCGAGTGCGACGGCATGGTGTGCCCGTCGATCGGGCCATGCAGCGTGGTGCATGCCGACCCCGGCTGCGAGGATCCCGATTGCTGCGGGCGCGTGACGCCGCTCGACGGCTACTGCGAAGGCGCCACCTGGGACTGGGTGTGCGTGGCGCGTGCCGCGGCGCTCTGCGGATTGCCGCCCTGCACGGTGACCGTGCCGGCGGGTGCCCTGTCGGAGGAAGAGGTGTGCTACAAGCACCTCAACGATGGCCCCACGCGCGACGGGCAGTCCCGCCTGCTTTCGGCAGGCCAGACGATGTACGGCACGTGCACCACCGGCGCGCCGCGCGACACCGACTGGTATTCGCTCGGGTCGAGCGGCGGCAACCGCACGGTGCGTCTCACGCTCGACGCGGAGTTCCCGGCCGAGCTCCACGTGATGCAGGGCCCGATGGCCGGACCGCTCCGCACGGTCTCGATCAGCTTCGGCGGCCGCTGCAGCCCGATCGTGGCCGAGTTCCCCGTGGTAGGCGACCAGTGGTACGCGGTGGTCACGCTTGGCCAGGACTGCGGGCCCCTCCGCAGCGGCCAGCCGTGCACGCTGCACGACCCGTACCTTCCGCCCCCGCCCGATGATCCGCCGATCGAGCCCGGCTTCGACGGGATCAACTACTGGATCCGCCATGAATGCGTCTCGTGCACCGGCCAGGTGTTCGGAGACTTCAACGGCGACGGCGTGGTCAACGGCAGCGACCTCGGCGTGCTCCTGGGCCAGTTCGGCGTGCAGAATCCGCAGGCGGGCGACCTGAACCACGATGGCGTCGTGACCGGCGCGGACATCGGCCTGCTGCTCGGCGCATGGACGACCGGGTGAGATGCCGGCGCGCATTTATCGCTCATTGGACTTCTTTCCTTCCCTTTCCAGCACCCCGTGATAGGTTCAAACCCATGCGATCCATGAGATCCACGCTCTGCGCGCTGTCCTTCCCGTTGTGCCTCGCACTTCCCGCGGGCGCGGCGATGCAGCAGTGGTCGTGCTCGGTGACGCCCGCGAGCACCTACTCGCAGCAGACGAACATCGCGCTGCCGCTGGTGGGGAACTGGATCGGCAACTACGACGCCGTCGCCAACCCCACCGGCACGCGCACCATCCCCGGGTTCTTCGGCGGTTCCGGCAACAACCTGATCGCGTTCACCGCGACGGTGAAGCCGAAGGCAGCCATCGGCAACACCCATCCGTCGGGCATCTTCCGGTTCGGCTTCGACCAGGCCAGCGGCGCGGTGGACGTGGCCAACCTGTCGCTCGACCTGCTCGGCGGGCAGTCGGGCACCATCAGCACGTCGATGCAGCTGACCTACTCGACGTTCCGCACCGTGCAGCCGACGTCCACGTTCATCGGGCTCACGAACGTGGACGTGCCGGTCGACAGCGGATCGCTCAACGGCGCCACCGCGTTGCAGTCGGGGCCTGCCGTCGGCACAGCGACGGCCAATACGGACGGCACGTGGAACTTCGCGGTCACGGTGCCGGTGAACGTGACCGTGTCCGGCACCGCGCTTTCGCAGCCGTTCTCGAGCACTTCGCCGGCCGCCATCGCGCTCACGGGGACGATCTCGATCACCGGCAGCGTCATCAGCATCACCTCGCAGGGTTCCGTCAACGACAGCGCCGCCGTCACGGCGCCGCCGCCGCTCGTGAACCAGCCGTTCGACCTTCCCACGGTGCTGCCGTCGGGTTCCGTGGCGCACCTCCTGATCAACGGCACCTTCTCCAACGGCACCAGCACCACCACCGCCAGCTCGAACCTGGTGATGACCGGCACGCCCGCGCCGATCCTCGGCGACCTGAACCTGGATGGCCGGGTGAACGGTGCGGACCTCGGACTGCTTCTCTCGGGCTGGGGCCAGCCGGGGATTTCCGATCTCAACAACGACGGCACCACGAACGGTGCCGACCTGGGCCTGCAGCTCTCGAACTGGACAGCCGGCTGACCCCGGTGCGGCGCACGCGCCGCGCGTGGGTCACGCATTCGGCATGTTCGGCGTGTTCGGCGTGGCCCACGGCAGCCGTGCCAGGTCAACGTTGCCGCCGCACAGCACGCAGACGGTGGCTCGATCCATGCTTCCGCCCACGCGGCCTGCAAGGATCGCGGCCACGCCGACCGCGGCGCTCGGCTCGATCACCAGCTTCTCCTGCATGAAGATCACCCGCATGGCGGCGACGATCTCGTCCTCCGAGACGAGCGCGATGGCATCCACCAGGTCCCGGATGACCGGGAAGGTGAGTTCGCCGAGCGGCGTGCGCAGCCCGTCCGCGATGGTGACCGGCGGGCGCTGCGCCGCGCGTACGCCGGTGCGCTTCGATTCCTCCGCGTCGCCGGCAAGCTCCGGTTCCGCACCCACGATGCGGATGTCGGGGCGCAGCGCGCGTGCCGCAATGGACATCCCGGCCAGCATGCCGCCGCCGCCCACGGGAATGACGAGCGTCCCGGCCTCGGGCACCTGCTCCAGGATCTCGAGCGCGATGGTGCCCTGGCCGGCCATGACCCACGGATGGTCGAAGGGCGGCACCATGGTGGCGCCCGTGCGCGCCTGCACCTCGGCGGCCATGGCCTCGCGCTCCGCGCCGGTGTTGCCGCTGGTGACCACGTGCGCGCCGGCGCGTTCCACGGCGGCGCGCTTGGATGGCGAGGCGTTCGCGGGCATCACCACGTGCGCGGGCATGCCGCGCTCGGCGGCGGCGGTGGCCAGCGCCAGCGCGTGGTTTCCGGAGCTGTGCGTCACCACGCCGCGCGGGGCATCGGCGTCCGCGATGCTGCGCACCGCGTTCGTGGCGCCGCGGATCTTGAAGCTGCCGGTGCGCTGCATGGACTCGCACTTGAACGTGACGGGTCGCCCGGCCAGCGCGGACACGGCCGCGCCCGCGATGGCCGGCGTCCGGAGCACGAACGGCGCGATGCGCGCGGCCGCCGATGCGATGTCCGCGCCCGTCACGGCGTACTTGCCGCCGGCACTCATGCCGACGCCTTCGCGATTCGTTCGCGGCCCCAGAGGATCCAGCTCGAGTCGGGGAGCTGGTGACCCAAGCTCCGCATCATGAAGCTGACCTGCGCATTGTGGTAGAGGGCATGCGTCGGCACCTGCATCAGCGCATCGCCCGCGAGCTGCCGGAACTCCTTGCCGTCACGCACACGCACCACCACGCGCGCGCATTCCGCGGCGGTCAGGCGCGACAGGTACGCGTCCCAACGGGCACGCGTTGCCGCGAAGCCGGCGCGGATGGCGGCAACGTCGGGGAGCTCCTGCGGCGTGGCCATGGTGACCGCGGCATCGCCCTCCAGGACACCGATCCAGATCCGCTCGGCGCCGACCAGGTGCACCAGCGTGCCGTGGATGCTTCCCATCCCGATCGGGAACTCGCGCCGGAAATCCGCGTCGGGGATCGCGGCCACCGCATCGAGCGTGCGGCCGGTGAGCCATCGAAGCCATGCGTGCGCGTCACGTGCGGTGTTGATCGGGTCCATGGGGGCACGATAGCTCCGCCCGCACCGGCATCCGGGAGCGCGTGCGCCGTCAGGACGGGCGATCCGAGGCTCGATCAGCCTGCGTCTGCCGGGCCCCAGGAGAAGCTGTGGCGGTACAGCTTCCGCAGGAGCGACACCTTCACGTCCGTGACGCCCGGCACACCCATGATGCGGGCGCGCAGTTCGTCGAAGTGCGTGCCGTCGCGCACCTGGAACTCGCCCTGCACCGGGCTGGTGCCGGTGGTCACGCAGAGGAAGGAGATCTCGGGCATCGCCGCGAGCGCCTGCGTCACGTCCCGCGAGGGACGAGACGCAGTGACGGAGAAGATTCCCGAGAGGTTGAGGGAAACGCGCGCCGGATCCGGGAGCGTCAGGATGCGCACCACGCGGTCCGCCACCAGGCGACGGAAGCGATCGGCGGCGCTCGTCGCGGAGATGCCGGTGTGCTGGGCGATGTCGGTGAACGAGATGCGGCCTTCGTTCTGGACGTGGCGGATGATCTGGCGATCGGTGCGGTCCACCTCGCGGTCGGCAACCGGGCCGCCCGCAAGCGCCTGCGACTGGCCGGCATCGGCGTACTCGAGGACGATCCTGCTCTCGACGCCGTGGAACAGCGGGTTGGCCATCAACGCGCGGTCGAGGAGCGCCACCAACGACTGCGAGTCGCTGACGACGCCGCCGACGATCAGGTCCCACTCGCCGAACGAGGCGCTGACGTAGGTGAACTCCGGATGCTTGAGGATCTCTGCGGCGGCGGCGTCGATGTCGCCACGGACGCGCAGGTAGGCGGCGAACTGCACCGCGAGCCCCAGGCACGCAGGCGGCACGAAGCCAACGATGCGGACGGAACGCTCCTCGATCAGCCTGGCCAGGCGGCGGCTGACGTTCGCCTCGGAAATGCCGGTCTGCTGTGCAAGGTCGCGCCCGGATGCGCGGCCATCGGCGGCAAGCATGGCGATGAGCTTGCGATCGGCCTCATCGAGGGGCGCAAGGGAGGGGTCGGAGTAACGGGGCGGGCTTCGGAGCATGGGGGATTCGGAACGACGTGTCCAGTCCCAGGTGCGTGGCTGACGCTCACTGCGCCAATTGCACCCGACCCCCGGAACCTGCCATTCATGCCGGCGCCCAACAGCGCACCGACATTGCACGACGCTCCCAGAACCGGCAATCGCCGGGTCCCCCAGACGTCGATATCCCCGGACAGTTGTTCCAGCCATCGCGCCGACCTTGCGGTTGCGAACCGTGCCACGCGCTTGCCGCGGACATGGTGGCGAGTCTATCGGTCACATTCGCAAGTGGCTTGAATGCATGGGCGGTTGTGCAAACTCCTGCCATTTACGCCTCCATTGCGGGGATTCTTGCGCGAGTCGACCTCGCCGTGAGGCGTAGACTTCCCGCTGTTCGCTCGGGGCGCGGCCGCACCACGGTCCGCTGAGAAGCACCCGCGGAACCTGACCCGGTTCGTACCGGCGTAGGGAAGCGAACGGCATGCGCGGATCACCGCGTGCTGCTGTTCGATCCATGCGCTGCCTGCGGTCCGGATTCGTTCGGCCACCCACCCAAGGACGCGCACATGATCACCTCCGCCGCCACCGTCTCCAACGCGCACGCACTCCCGATGCACGGCGCGCACAACCCGTCGACGGACGCGCAGGGCACCACGCCCGGCAGCTTCGCGCGCCGCGCCGACGTCGGCGGACCGCTCGCGTTCAGCTCGCCGGACACGCCGGGCATGCCCGCGCCGAGCGCGAAGACCGCGTGGGACTTCCTCCCCGAGGGCTGGTCCATGGTGACGCTCGCCGCGAAGCCCGAGGGCGCCGCGTGCACGAACTGCTGCGGCGATGCGCACGCATCGGTCGAGTTCGCCGACGCGCGCGGCCAGTGGCGCCGCGTGATCCGTCCAAAGGGCTTCGCGCCGATCACGCAGCTCGAGAGCGCGCGCCTGGGCATCGTCACTCCCGAGATGGAGCGCGTGGCGCAGCGCGAGCCGCACCTCACTGCCGTGCAGGTGCGCGACGAGGTGGCCGCGGGCCGCATGGTGATCCCGGCCAACCGCACGCACCTGCGCCACATGCTGCAGCCGATGGCGATCGGCCGCGCGTCCAAGACCAAGATCAACGCCAACATGGGCGCTTCGCCTGTTTCCAGCGGCACCCACGAGGAAGTGGAAAAGCTGAAATGGGCCGAGAAATGGGGCGCCGACACGGTGATGGACCTCTCCACCGGCGGCAACCTGGACGAGTGCCGCGACGCCCTCATCCGCAACAGCACGGTGCCCATCGGCACGGTGCCGATCTACTCGATGATCATCGGCCGCAAGATCGAGGACCTCAACGAGGAGATGATCCTCGAGACGCTCGAGCACCAGGCGAAGCAGGGCGTGGACTACTTCACCATCCACGCGGGCGTGCTGCGCGAGCACCTGCCCTTCATCAAGAAGCGCCTCATCGGCATCGTCAGCCGCGGCGGCAGCCTGCTGGCCAAGTGGATGCTGGTGCACAACAGGCAGAACCCCATGTTCACGGGCTGGGAGCGGATCTGCGAGGTGATGCGGCGCCACGACGTGACCTTCTCCATCGGCGACGGACTGCGTCCCGGCGGACTGGCCGACGCCACCGACCGCGCGCAGCTGGCGGAGCTCGAGACGCTCGGCGTGCTCACCGAGCGCGCCTGGCGCATGGGCGTGCAGGTGATGATCGAGGGCCCGGGCCACGTTCCGTTCGACCAGATCGAATACAACATGAAGCTGCAGCGGACGCTCTGCCACGGCGCGCCGTTCTACGTGCTCGGCCCGCTCGTCACCGACATCTTCCCGGGCTACGACCACATCACCAGCTGCATCGGCGCCACCGCCGCCGGCTACCACGGCGCCAGCATGCTGTGCTACGTGACGCCCAAGGAGCACCTGGGCCTTCCCAAGAAGGACGACGTCAAGCAGGGCTGCATCGCCTACAAGATCGCCGCGCACGCGGCGGACGTGGCGCTGGGCATCCCCGGCACGCGTGACCGCGACGACGAGCTCACCAAGGCCCGCGCCGCGCTCAACTGGGAGAAGCACTTCGAGCTGAGCTTCGACCCGGACACCGCGCGCGCGTACCACGACGAGGACCTCGACGTCGACACCGACTTCTGCGCCATGTGCGGCCACGACTGGTGCAGCGTGCGCATCAGCAAGGAGATCCAGGAGTTCGCCAGCGGCAAGGACGAGGAGTACCAGCGCGGCAAGCCCGTGAAGAGCGCGGCGCTCACCGCGGAGCAGCAGGAGATCCTCGCGAAGCGCGGTGTCCTCAGCCCCGAGGAGATCCACAAGTTGGCGTCCAAGACCAAGAAGGCCGTCGGCGCCGATGAGGGCAAGGCCAGCTGCCACAGCGACTACGTGGATCCGGACGCCGCCAAGACCGTGCAGGGCGAGCGCCTGGTGCAGCTCAACACGGCGCCGGCGCACAACGTGCCGGTGCATGATTCTGTGATCTGAGCGTTGCGGCGATCGCCGCGTGGGTTTCGCTCAGGCGCCTATGCGCCCGAGGATCCGGTCGCCGTCGCTTGCGTTCCCCGCGCGCGCGAGTGCGCCGATGCGCGTGGCGATGTCGAACGCCGCACGCGGGCGGCCGGACGCGCTGGCCGCGGCGCGCATGCGCCAGTGCCGCGCGGGATCCGCCAGGATTCCCGCAACGATCGAGCCGGCGTCCCGCGCGCGATCGGCGCGCACGGCGGCACCGAGCCCCACCAGCATGTCGGCGTTGCGCTCTTCCTGGCCGGGAATCGGGCGAAGGAGGACCATCGGGAGTCCCACGGCGCGGGCCTCGGTGGTGCTGAGACCGCCGGGCTTGCCGACCATGACGTCTGCCGCGGCCATGAGCTCGTGCATCACGTTCGTGTAGCCGAGCACGCGTAGCTCGACCGGCGCATCCGCGGGCCGCGCCCCCGCGATGGCGCGCATGGCGCGCTCGAGCTCCGCGTTCTTCCCGCAGACCACCACCACGATGGCGCGCATCGGCGAGTCGAGCATGGAACGCACCACCTGCTCCACCTCGCCGAGCCCGTGGCCGCCACCGGCCACGAGCACCATGGGCGTGCGGCTCTCGCCCGTCGCGAAGGGCGCGGGCGAGCTCATGCAGAACTTCGGATCGATCGGGATGCCGGTTGCCTCGACGCGCGCGGGATCGATCCCGCCGGCGATGGCCGTGGTACGGGCCGCCGTGCTTGCGACGCAGGTGAGGTCGCAGCCGCGGTGGAGCCACACCGAATGCGGATGCTCGTCGGTGACGACGGTGACGAGCGAGGCGCGCAGGTCGCCGCGCTGGCGCATGCGTCCGAGCACGGCGGTGGTCATGAAGTGCGTTGACACCACCACGTCGGCGGACGTGAACGCGGGATGCTCGCGGAAGCGCCGCAGGATCCGGTCCTCGCTGCGGTCGAGCAACGCCCCGAGCGGCCGCCGGTCGCGGCGCGGGACGTCGGTGCGGTCGTAGATGGCGCCCACCACGCGCGGCGCGTGCCGGATGGCGCGGAGGTAGCCGTCGCGATAGAAGCCCGCGAACCAGCCCGGCGCGTGCTCGAGCGCCTCGACGAACGTGGCGCCTGCAAGCTGCCCGCGCGCGCGGAGCGCGTCATGCACCGCGACCGATGCGCGCGTATGCCCGCACCCCACCGAGGCACTGCAGAACACCACGTTGAGCGAAGAAAGCCCGCCCTCGAGCGCGTCACTTCGCATGCACGAGTTCCTCGGTGATCAGGTGGACCGGGTGGTCGAGGTGCTCCAGGTGTTCCGGGTCCTCGGTCGCCTCCGGCTTCCAGCCGAGGTCGCGGAGCATCCGCTCGACGTCCACGATCTCCAGGCGCCCGTCGGTGTGCTCCACCAGCGCGGAAGCACGCTCGATCCAGTCGCCGCAGTTCGCGTAGATGAGGCCATCGGCGCGGAGTTCGACGCGCGGTTCGTGGATGTGGCCGCACACCACGCCGTCCAGGCTGCGGCGCCTGGCCTCTTCCACCAGCACCTCCTCGAACTTGCTGATGAAGGTGCAGGCGCCCTTGACCTTCTTCTTGATCGCCTGCGAGAAGCTCCAGCGCCCCAGGCCGACGAGCGCCCGCGCGCCGTTCACCAGGCGGTTGAGCTCCACCAGGTGGTCGTATGCCCACGTGCCGAGCAGCGAGAGGAGCCGCGAGTGCTGCACCACCAGGTCGTACTCGTCGCCGTGGCAGACAAGGAGCTGCCGACCGTCCGCGAGGCGATGCACGGCCTGCTTGGCCACGCGGATGCCGGCGAGGTCAAGGCCGGCGTAGGGGCGGAGCGAGTCGTCGTGGTTTCCCGGAACGTAGATCACCTTGGTGCCGCGCTTGGCGAGCTTGAGGAGACGCCGCACCACCTGGTTGTGCGTGGCGGGCCAGGTCCAGCGCTGGCGCAATGCCCACATGTCCACGATGTCGCCGACGAGGTAGATCCGCTCGCACTGGATGCGCTTGAGGAACGCCGCGAATTCCTCGGCGCGGGCGCCGCGGAACCCGAGATGCACGTCTGACACGAAGACCGTTCGGTAGGTGAACACGGTGGGACCCTCCTTCTGGACTCGGCCGCAGCCCGGCCTCGCAGGCAGCGCATCCATGCACCGCCTATCCACAATGATCGGAAGCCAGCATGTGGATTCCGTTCGGCCCGGTACCGATTGAATGAAGTCTGAACATTGCGAGGGGTGATCCCCCTCGGCCCGGCCTCAGCGCGCCATCACGCGCTCGACCTCGTCGGCCGTTCGCGGGATGTTCGGCGTCAGCACTTCGTGGCCGGAATCGGTCACCGCCACGTCGTCCTCGATGCGGATGCCGATCGATTCCTTCGGCAGGTAGACGCCGGGCTCCACGGTGATGACGGCGCCCACCTCGAGCGGCGCATCGGGGCTGGCATCGTGCGTCTCCAGTCCAAGGTGGTGGCCCATGCCGTGGATGAACGCGTCGCCGAGCCCGGCGTCGGTGATCACCTTGCGGCCCGCGGCGTCCACCTGCGCCAGCGTCACGCCCGGCTTGATGGCGGCGATGGCGGCGGCCTGCGCGCGGAGCACGATGTCGTAGAGCTCGCGCTGGCGCGGCGTGAACCTGCCGGAGACCGGCAGCGTGCGCGTGACGTCGGCGGAGTAGCCCGCGTGCTTGGCGCCGCTGTCGAGCACCACCATCTCGCCGTCCTGCAGCACCTGGTCGTTGGCGTGGTAGTGGAGCACCGTGGCGTTGAAGCCGCCGCCCGCGATGGTGCGGAACGCCAGCTCGCGCGCGCCGTTGGTGCGGTACGCGTGTTCCACTGCTTCCTGCAGGTCGAACTCGTTCATGCCCGCGCGCATGCCCTTCATGGCGGCGGCGAAGCCGGTGGCGGTCACGCGGCCGGCCTCGCGGATGCAGGCGATCTCCGCCTGGCTCTTGGCGGCGCGCATCTTCATGAGCAGATCGCTGCGGTCGGCCACCTGCGTGCCTGGCACGCGTTCCGCCTGCGCGCGCATGATGGCAAGGTCCGCGGAGACCGGCGACGAATACGCCGAAAGCGGCATCAGGCAGGCCAGCGAACGCGAGCGGCGCGTGGCTTCCAGGAGCAGCCGCCCCAGCATCCCCGTGCGCAGCACCGTGTCGAACCCGGTCTTGGCGCGGAGGCCGCTGCCGAGCTCGTGGCGGAAGCCGTCCCACTTCTCCACCTCCGGGTTGAGCGGCTTGAGGAGGAGCGTGGCGCGCTTGGAGGGCACCGGGTTGGACGGGTCGAGGAGGAGCATCGCGCCCGGCTCGTCGGTGATGCCGGTCAGGTACTCGAAGTGGGCGTGCGGCTTCCACGGGTGGTGGAGCGACGGGTCCGCCTCGCCGGCGAGCACCAGCCCCGTCCAGCCGCCCAGCTCCGCCAGGAGACGCTCGCGGCGTTCGCGGAACTCGGCGTGCGGGATGGACGGCGTGGCGGCGGCGTTCGTCATGCCGCGCAGGGTACTGGCGTCAATGCCCGGAAGATGCCGGAGGCGCGGCCCCGCCGGCACCGGGTCCGTTCGGCGCGTCCGCGCCCCAGACGCGATCCTGGATGATCTTGAGGAGCGCGTAGAAGACGGGCACGATCACGAGCGACAGCACCGTGGACGCCGCCAGGCCCACCATCACCGTGACGCCGATCGAGCGCCGCGAATTGGCGCCGGCGCCCGAGGCAAGCACCAGTGGTGCCACGCCCAGGATGAAGCTGAACGCGGTCATCAGGATGGGCCGCAGGCGCAGGCGAGCCGCGTCCATGGCGGCCTCGATGGGCGGCTTGCCCTTCTCCGAGGCCTCCTTGGCGAACTCGACGATCAGGATGGCGTTCTTGGCGGCCAGGCCGATCAGCATCACCAGGCCGATCTGCGCGTAGACGTCGAGCGGCAGCCCCGCGATCCGCAGGCCGCCCACCGCGCCGAGCGCCGCGAACGGCACGGCGATCACCACCAGCACGGGGAGCGTCCAGCTCTCGTACTGCGCCGCCAGGAACAGGAACACCGCCACGATCGCCAGCGTGAAGACGATGGGCGCGGCGTTGGAGGACTTCTGCTCCTGGTACGTGATGCCCGTCCACTCGTAGGTGATGCCCTGCGGCAGGACGCGCTCGCAGATCTCCTCGATGGCGCGCGTGGCCTCGCCCGAGCTCACTCCCGGCGCGCCGGCGCCGTTGATGGCGATGGTGTCCGTCACGTTGTAGTGCGTGAGGTTGTCGGGGCCGGTGGTGGTGCGCTCCTGCGCGAACGCGGAGAAGGGGATCATCTCCATCCGCGCATTGGTCACGTACAGCTTGCCCAGGTCCTCGGGCGCCATGCGGTAGCGGGCATCCGCCTGCACGTACACCTGGTACACCTGGTTGAAGCGGTTGAACTGGTTCACGTACGCGCTGCCGAAGTTGAGCTGGAGCACCGCGAACGCGTCGGCCACCGAGACGCCCAGGCGCTGGAGCTTGGCGCGGTCGATGTCGAGCCACACCGCGGGCACGTCCTTCTGGAAGAAGGTGCTGACACCGGCCAGTCGCCCGGGTTCCTTGCGCGCCTCGTTCACCACGTCCATGGCCGCGGCGTACAGGCGATCGGTGCCCAGGCCGGCGCGGTCGATGAGCTGCATCTGGAAGCCGCCCACCGTGCCGAGACCCGGAATGGACGGCGGGTTGAAGGCGAACGCCATGCCGCCCGGCAGCGTCCAGAGGAGGGGCTGCAGGCGCTGCACGATGGCGCCGGTGGCGTGCTCCTTGCCCGGACGTTCGTCCCAGGGCTTGAGCACGGGGATGAGCACGCCGCTGTTGGACTGCGGCGCGTTGGCCAGGAAGTTGAGGCCGTTGATCTCGATGACGGTCTCGACCTCGGGCTGCTCCTCGACGATCTTGCGTGCCTCGGCGGCCAGGGCGTTGGTGCGCTCGAGCGGCGTGCCGGGCGGCAGCTGGTACGCCACGAAGAAGTAGCCGTTGTCCTCGTCGGGGACGAACGCGGTCGGGGCCTTCATCACCAGCAGCAGCGATCCCGCGACCGCCGCCACGAAGATCAGCCCCGCCACCAGCCAGCGCTTGATGAGCCAGCCCACCAGCGCCTCGTACGCGCGCTCGGTGCGTCCGAAGCCGCGGTTGAAGACGCCGAAGGGACCGGTCTCGGCCATCTTGCGCGGGCGCAGGAAGATGGCGGCGAGCGCCGGGCTCAGCGTGAGCGAGTTGATGCCCGACAGCACCACCGAGATGGCGATGGTCATGGCGAACTGGTTGTAGAGCTGGCCGGTCACGCCCGGCATCAGCGCCGCGGGCACGAACACCGCCACCAGCGAGAGCGTGGTGGCCACGATCGGCCCGGCCACCTCCTTCATCGCGGAGCTGGCGGCCTTGTACGGGTCGGTCTCGCCGTGCTCGAACTTGCGCTCCACGTTCTCCACCACCACGATGGCGTCGTCCACCACGATGCCGATGGCAAGCACCAGGCCAAGGAGCGTGAGCGTGTTGATCGAGAAGCCGAACGCCAGCATCACCGCGAACGTGCCGATGATGGACACGGGGATCGCCACCATGGGGATCAGCGTGGTCCGGAAGCTCTGCAGGAACACGAAGATGATGATCAGCACCAGGAGCGCGGCCTCCCAGAACGTGGAGACCACCTCCTCGATCGACGCACGCACGAAGCGCGTGGTGTCGTAGTTGATGCGGTACTCGATGTCCTCCGGGAAGTCCTTGCGCAGGTTCTCCATCGCCGCCTGCACGCCCTTGGCGATCTCGAACGCGTTGGAGCCGGGCAGCTGGAAGACGCCGAGCAGGCCGCTTGCCTCGCCGTCCTGCTTGCCCACCGACGAGTAGCTGGCGGCGCCGAGCTCGACGCGCGCCACGTCCTTGAGCAGCACGGTGCCCGCGTCGCCGCTGCGCACCACGATCTCCTCGAACTCCTTCGCCTGCGTGAGGCGGCCGAGCGCGTTCACCTGCATCGTGAAGCCGGGCACGGCGGCGTACGGGGCTGCGCCGGCCTGTCCGCCCACTGCCTGGCGGTTCTGCTCGTCGATGGCGCGGTAGACCTCCTGCGGCGTGATTCCCTGCGAGGCCAGCTTCTGCGTGTCCAGCCAGATGCGCATCGAGTACTGGCGCAGGCCGAAGTTCGACACCTGCGCCACGCCCGGGATGCGCTGCAGCGTCTGCACGATGGCGATGTCGGCGTAGTTGGCCAGGAAGTCCGCGTCGTAGGTGCCCCGGGGGGAGCGAAGCCCCACCACCTGCACGAAGTCCGTCGACTGCTTGCGCACCGAGATGCCCTGGCGCTGCACTTCGGGCGGCAGCGAGGGGATGGCGGTCTGCGCGTAGTTCTGCACGTCCACCGTGCCGATGGAGAGGTCGTAGCCGACGTCGAACGTGACGGTGATGACCGCGTTGCCGCCATTCACCGAGTTGCTCGACATGTAGATCATGCCCGGCACGCCGTTGATCTGGCGCTCGAGGAGGCGCGTCACCACGTCCGAGGTGGTGGTGGCCGATGCGCCCGGGTAGAAGGCCGACACCTGCACCGTGGGCGGCGTGATGGGCGGGAACTGCGAGACCGGCAGGATGGTCATCGACAGCCCGCCGGCGATCACCATGAGCAGGGCGAGCACCGTGGCGAAGATGGGCCGGCGGATGAAGAAGTCGATCATGGCGCGGCCTTGCCCGCCTCGGTGCCGTCCTTCGCGGGCGCCTCGGGTGCAGGCGCGTCCTTGGCAACGTCAGCACTTGGCGCCGGCTTCGCGCCTTCCGCAGGCTTCGCCGGCGGCGCACCGGCGCCCGCCGCGGCGGCCTTCATGGCGCCGAGCATGACCTCCGGCGGCATGGTCTGCCCGCCCTCGTGCAGCTTCTGCAGGCCCTCGACCACCACCACGTCGTCGGCGGTGATGCCATCGCTGATCACGATGCCGGCCCCGCCGCGCGGGCCGGGCTTCACCACCTTCTGGTGCGCCTTGCCCTGTGCGTCCACGGTCCACAGCGTGGCCGCGGCCGTCTGGTAGACGAGCGCCGCCTCGGGCACCGAGAGCGCGCCGACGAGCTCCTGCACCTTGAGATGCACGTTGACGTACGCGCCCGGCACCATCATGCGGTCGGGGTTCGGCACCTCGATGCGCGTGCGGATGGTGCTGGTGGCGCGGTTGACCGAGTTGTCGACGAAGACAACCTTGCCGTTGCGCGACCACTCGCCGTGCGGGAGCGCGGCGGTGGTGGACGCATCGCCGTCCTTCTGCATGCGGCGCAGGGCCGGGATGTCGTCCTGCACCGGCTCGAACTCCACCCACAGCGGATCGAGCTGGCGAATGGTGACCAGGAGGTCCTTGCCGGACACGTTGGTGCCGGCGTAGATGTTCGTGGCGCTGGCGCGGCCCGTCACGGGGCTGGTGATGCGCGTGAAGGAGAGGTTGAGGTTCGCCTCGTCGAGCGCGGCACGCTTGGCGTCGAGCATGGCCTCCGCGGAGCGCTGGTTCGCCAGCATCTGGTCGAACGCCTGCTGCGAGATGGCGGACACCTCCACCAGCGGGCGGTTGCGGGTCACCATGTCGCGGTAGTTGCGGAGGTCCGCCTCCACCACGGCAATGTCCGCCTTCGCCTTCTCCACCGTCACCTGGTAGGGGCGCGGGTCGATGGAGTAGAGGAGCTGCCCCTCGGTCACCTGCTGGCCGTTCTCGAAGCCCTGGGAATCGATCCAGCCGCTGGCGCGCGGGTAGACCTCGACGGTGCGGACGCTCATGGTGAGGCCCGGGTAGTCGCGGTACACCGGGACGTCGCTGACGGTTGGCTTGACGGTGCGCACGGGTGCGGGCGGCATGCCGGCGGGAGCATCGGGCGCGCGGGAGCATCCGGCGGTCAGCGTGATGGCCGGGAGCGCAGCGGCCGCGAACGCGGCAGCCAGGAAGGCCAGGGTGGTGCGGTTCTCTCTCATGGTGTGTTCCGTATCCTCGGGCTGCGTCAGCCGTTCGTCGGCGCGGCGGCAGGCTTGCTCGGCGCCAGGAAGTCGTTTGCGGTGGGCGTGGGGTTGAAGCGCTTCACGTCCTCGACGGACGACGGCATGGGCGTGTTCTCCCAGCCGCCACCGAGCGAGCGGTAGAGCTCCACGGTGCTCTGCGCCATCAGGCCCTGCGCCTGCGCCAGGCCGTTGCGCGCCACCACGAAGGCCTGCAGGAAGTTGATGAGCTGAGAGATGTCGATGGTTCCCGCGTTGTATTGCATGAACGCCAGGTCGAACGCGGAGCTGATCTGCCTGGTGCTCTCGTCGAAGTGGCCATGCTGCCGGCGCGAGGCCTCCAGCGTGGCGATCGAAGACTCCACCTGGTTGATGGCCTTGACCACCGCCAGCTGGTAGCGAAGCACCGAGTCGGCGGCACGCGCCTTCGCCTGCGTGACGCGGGCCTCGGCGGCGCCGGTCAGGATGTTCATGAAGTTCCAGCTGACCGCGGGCGTGATGCCGTAGGTCATGTTGTTCGAGATGCTCGACAGCCCGCTGAAGTCGGGCGACTGGATCACGAAGTTGCCCGTGAACGTGAAGCGCGGCAGGTAGCCCGCCTCGGCGATGCCGATATCCGCGGTGGCGGCCTGCAGCTCGCGCTCGGCGGCGATGACGTCGGGCCGGCGCCGCAGCAGCGTGGACGGGACTCCGACGGTCACGGGCATGCCCATCACGGGCACCGCGCGGTCCTGCTCCACCATCGCGCGCACGCGCTCGGGCGTCTCGGCGAGCAGGATGGAGATGCCCGAGACCTGCTGCGCGATCAGGCCGTCGAAGCGCGCAGCCTCGCCCTCCGCCGATGCGCGGCGCGCGCTGACTTCCGCCAGCTCCACCTTGGAACCGGCCTGGAAACGCACCTTCTTCTCGATGGCGTCCTCCAGCTTCCCGTAGCCCTTGGCCAGGTCGCGGAACGCGGCGCGCTGGCCCTGCAGCTGGCGGATGATCATGTAGCCCTGGGCGACCTCCGCGCGCACGCTCACCAGCGCGGCGCGGTACTCCGCGGCGCTCATCTGCACGCGCGAGACGCCGGCCTCGATCTGCCGGCGCACCGCGCCCCAGACGTCCACTTCCCATGCCGCGGAGGCGATGTTCCACTGCCAGTTGTCGTAGCCCCGGCGGAGCGCGTCCGGGTTCTGGATGCCGATCTGGTTGCTGTCGACGCGGCGGTACGAGTACGCGAGCCCCGTGTCCATCTCGGGGAACAGCTTGGCGAAGTCGATCGTGTACTGCGCGCGGTACGCCTCGAGCGCCAGCAGCGACCGGCGCAGGTCGATGTTCTGGAGGTCCGCGCGGGAGACCAGCTCGTTGAGCGTCGGGTCCCCGAAGCTCTCCCACCAGCGTTCGCTCTTCGGTTCCGTGGCGCCGACGCCGTCGGTCAGCGGCACGCTGAACTTGGCGGCCGTCGGCACCTGCGGTTCCTGGTAGTCGGGTCCGAGGGCGCAGCCGGCCAGGAAGCCGGCCAGCACGGAGGCCGCGAGGAAAGCCGTCGAGGCGGAAGCAATCGTGGCGCGGCGCATCGCGGGGAGTGTAGCCGTGGGCGCGTTGGCAACCCGTGGCGGAACGCGCCGCATCGCCCGTCAGACGTGGGCGTTATCGCGCGCTGCATCGAGCAGGCGCTTCGCGTAGGTGTCCATGGCGTCGCGGAGCTGCTCGAAGCTGTCCAGCACGTAGAGAATGGGCTGGAAATGGTCGATCTCGAAGCTCGTGTTGCAGACCGCCTCGAGGTCGAACGGCCGGCGGTCAACGTCCTTCGACGTCAGCGCGTGCTTGCTCTCGCCGGGGCTCGAGATGAGGCCGCTGCCGTAGAGGCGGTTGCGGCCGCCCTCGCGGATCAGGCCGAACTCCACGGTGAACCAGAAGAGCCGCGCGAGGCGCTCGGTGTGGTGCGGGTCGTCGGTGGTGAGGGCCGCCTTGCCGTAGGTCTGCAGGAAGTCCGCGAAGGTCGGGTCG
>Ga0209400_1001123_pt1 | contig 22443 bp, 18 predicted proteins | sample M_130807_EF_Meta_FD_187313 | JGI IMG/M metagenome (GOLD analysis project Ga0209400, IMG submission 187313) | Freshwater microbial communities from Lake Montjoie, Canada to study carbon cycling - M_130807_EF_MetaG (SPAdes) (version 2) | ecosystem: Environmental > Aquatic > Freshwater > Lake... | reverse complement strand
TGCAGCAACTGCTAGTTCGGCATCTTGTTCGTCACTGTCTGGGCATAAACTATAGGCTTTCCCTGTTGCTGGATTGATGTTCTCTATATAATTACCTGAAATTGGTTCAATCAATTTTCCATTAATGTAATTGCGTATTTTTTGCATGCTCAGCGAATTTGAATCAAACAAAATTAAACAATTTAATGGTAAATCTTTGGGCTGAATTCTTGATTTTGGTGGAGACAATCCAATTTAATTTAATAAACTTGCGGTTCGCATTCCACAGCAATACCTTGAAAAAAATTAGCATTTGTCATTTCTCATCAGTTCATAAAACCTCTGATTCTAGGGTTTTAGACAGGGAGTGTAAAAGCTTGGCTGCTTATTTTGATGTAAGTTTTATAGGCATTGGAAATGAAAGCTTCCAAACTGAAGGCGTTCATGTGGTTGGTATCAAACAACATCAAAAACCATTTTACAGAATAATAGGCAGCAGTTTTGTAAGTTTATTCAATGCATTAAAAATAGATGCTGCAGTTTACCATATCCATGATGCGGAATTGATTTGGGCTGGCATCTTTTTGAGTTTAATGGGCAAGCATGTAATTTATGATATTCATGAAAACACCAGTGCCGATATCAAATACCGAAAATGGCTGCCTCAATGGTCAAGACCTTTGTTTGTATCCATGTATAGAGTGCTCATGCAACTTGCAAAAAACTATGTGCATTTTATCCCTGTTTTGGCTACTGAAAATGATATTGAAAAATTACATATTCACACAACTCAAAAATACACTGTAGTTCAAAATTTTGCAGAACTCAATTTACTCAAAAAATACAGGGTACAGAAACGATACAATCAGCAAGATACCCGATTAATTTATGTAGGCAGGTTACGTGATTATTATTACAATATAGACCCTGTTTTAGAAGCGATTTATTTGTTGAAAAAAGAAGGCATTCAAGTCCAATTTGAATTAATAGGATTCATAGAACCCCAGTTTCTTCAAGGCTTTGAGCATTTATCATTTTGGCAAGAAATAAAAGAACAAATACATTTTAAAGGTGAATTGGACAGAAAAACATGGCTTGAAATTTCAAAGACTACAAGTATTGGAATTTGCATCAAAAATCAAGCAGATGCTGAAGTGCTTTCCCATGAAAGAAAATTGTTTGAATATATTGCACTAGGCATCCCTTCCATTTTTTGTGATAGAAAAATATACGCTGATTTAAACCATCAATACGCAGTAGGAATAAGTGTTGATATTGAAAATCCGCTTGACATCAAAAATGCCATTGCAAAACTCATTACTGATCAAGCATATTTTGAAACACTAGAAGAGAACTGCATTCACGCAGCAGATGATTTTTTAAATTGGGAAAATGAATTTGAAAAACTCCTGAATTTGTACAATGAAATTTTAAGCAAATAAGTTGATGCAAAAAAAACTCATCGTCATTGTTGGTCCTACTGCTTCAGGCAAAACAGCCTTGTCAATTGAATTGGCAAAAAGGCTGCATACCGAAATTATTTCAGCAGATTCTAGACAGTTTTACAAGGAAATGAACATTGGAACGGCCAAGCCATCAGTTGAAGAATTAAAAACAATTAAACACCATTTCATAAACAATTTAGGCATCCAAGATTATTTCAGTGCAGGTGATTTTGAAAGAGCTGCCATGCAATGTCTTGACAACTTGTTTCAAACACATGCGCATGTATTGCTCTGTGGTGGGTCAGGTTTGTATATTCAAGCCTTGTGTGAAGGAATGACTGAAATGCCAGCTGCAGATTTAAAATTAAGAGTACAGCTTGAACAAGATTACCAAAACTTGGGCATTGAATTTCTCCAAAAGAAATTAACAGCTTTAAACCCTGAGAAGTTAAAGCAAATAGATATACTTAACCCACAGCGATTGATGCGAGCCATTGAAATGGAAACCCAAAAAATTGATTTGACGAATCCAAAATTAACACGCCCATTTGAAATTTTGAAGTTTGGGATTGAAATGGACAGAGCACTTTTATACAAGCGAATCAACGAACGGGTTGACCAAATGATTTCTGCAGGACTGCTTGAGGAAGCCAGAGATTTATTTCCTCAGCGTCAACTCAATGCCCTTCAAACCGTTGGCTACAAAGAGCTCTTTGATTATTTCAGCAACGAATGTAATTTAGCTTTTGCTATTGATAAAATTAAACAGCATTCCCGCAATTACGCCAAACGACAAATGACTTGGTTTAAGCGCGACCAGCAAATTCAATGGATTGAGGCCAAAAACAACACAGAAATGGCGGATGAAATCATGAATACAATAGAAAACCAGAAGATTGATTAAAAATCACTATTTTTGCACTTTGTAATTTTTTGAAATGTTAGAATTATTCTCACAACCAGCTGCTTGGATTTCATTGATCACTTTAACAGTGATGGAAATTGTTCTTGGAATTGACAATGTCATTTTCATTTCATTGGTAACAGGAAAATTAGAAAAAAGTAAACAAGTGAGCGCAAGACGAATTGGCTTGTTTTTGGCCTTGTTTATTAGAATTGTACTACTGAGTTTTTTATCAAATATTGTACACAGTGAACCTGTTGGTCTATTCAATTTTGGAGATCATCCAATCACAATCAGAGACTTGGTATTGTTATCTGGAGGATTGTTTTTATTGTACAAAAGTACCCTTGAGATTTTCGAATTGTTAGAGCACGATACCGAAGAAAAAAGTAAGCAAGTAAAAGCTGTTTTTTGGAATGTAGTATTACAAGTCATTTTGATTGATATTGTTTTTTCATTCGACTCTATTATTACTGCAGTTGGCTTGGCGCAAGACTTGCCCATTATGATTTTAGCTGTTATCATCTCAATGATCATCATGCTTTTCTTCTCGGGTATGATTTCAGATTTCATCAACCAACATCCGAGTGTAAAATTGTTGGCACTGGCATTTTTGTTGGTTATTGGGGTGATGTTAATCATTGAAGGCTGGAACCATGAAATAGCAGAACAAATCAACTTAAAAGCTTATGTTTATTTTGCCATGGCATTCTCTATTGTAGTGGAATTATTGAACATGAAAATGCGTAAAAAAGGCAAAAATGACAAGCCTGTTGAGTTGAAAGATATTTACAAATAAACCATGCGCAATCAAGTTCATTTTATTGATTGGGGTTTGGTTCCGTATCAACAAGCATGGGACCAACAAGAGTCCATATTTAAATTTGCTGCTGATTTAAAATTTGAAAGAAGATTGTCTGGTGCTGTTGATGAAAAACCAATTGAACATCATTTGATTTTTTGCGAGCACCCCCCAGTATATACATTAGGCAAAAGTGGTAAGATTGAAAACCTCCTGTTAAATCAAGAAGAACTAGAGGCTGTCCATGCGCAGTTTTTCCCTATCAATAGAGGTGGCGATATTACTTATCATGGACCAGGACAATTGGTGGGCTATCCCATTTTTGATTTGGAGCAATTTTACACCGACATCCATTTGTATTTAAGAAATTTAGAAGAAGCCATTATTTTAACCTTGGCTGAATACGGCATCAAAGCCGGAAGATATGAGGGTTATACAGGGGTTTGGATAGATGCTGATTTACCCAGTGCCAGAAAAATTTGCGCCATGGGCGTTAGGTGTAGCCGTTGGATTACCATGCATGGATTTGCATTCAATGTAAATACTGACCTCTCCTATTTTAACCATATTGTTCCTTGTGGCATAGACGACAAAGACGTGACTTCCATCCAGAGAGAATTAGGACATGAGGTTGACATGAATGAATTAAAAAAACGCTTGAAAGCAAAGCTTTCAAGCGTTTTCAATATTGAATTGGTAAGCTAATTTTTATTTTAAAATACTTCTAGAAATCACCAATTTCTGAATTTCACTTGTACCCTCTCCTATGGTACACAATTTTGAATCTCTGTAAAATTTCTCAACTGGAAAATCTTTGGTATATCCATATCCACCAAATATTTGCACCGCTTCTGTTGCTGCCCAAACTGCTACTTCGCTTGCATAGTATTTGGCAAATGCACCTTCTTTGTTTACACTCAATCCTTTGTTTTTTCTATCAGCTGCTTGAAGGGTAAGCAATTCAGCCGCCTCTATGCGCGTTGCCATATCTGCTAGTTTGAAGGAGATGCCTTGGAAATTACTGATGGGTTGGCCAAACTGGTGTCTTTCTTTTGCATATTTTTTTGCAGCTTCATAGGCTCCTTTTGCAATACCCAAAGACAAGGATGCAATAGAGATTCTACCTCCATCTAATATCTTCATGGCTTGCTTAAAGCCCTCACCTTCTTTTCCTAATAAATTTGAAGCTGGAATTCTGCAATCTTCAAATATCAATTCAGCAGTTTCAGAGGCGCGCATTCCCAATTTATTTTCTTTTTTACCTCCTTTAAAACCAGGAGTACCACGCTCTACAACAAATGCACTAATTCCATTTGAATCTAATAATTCACCTGTTCTTGCCAATACAACAGCAATTTCTCCTGAAATACCATGCGTAATCCAGTTCTTACTGCCATTTAAAACCCAATGGTCTCCATCTTTTTTTGCCACACATTGCATGCGCATGGCATCACTTCCAGTATTGGCTTCGGTTAATCCCCAGGCCCCAACCCATTCTCCTGTAGCTAATTTTGGCAACCATCTTTGTTTTTGTTCCTCATTTCCAAAATAGAGGATATGACCCGTACACAAAGAATTGTGGGCTGCCATGCTCAAGCCGATCGAGCCACAAACTTTTGCCATTTCAATGATGGCAGTCATGTATTCAAAATAGCCCAATCCTGAGCCCCCATAATTTTCTGGGACCAAAATTCCCATCAAACCCATCTGTCCCATTTCACGAAACAATTCCCGGGGAAATAATTGCGATTCATCCCATTCCATTACATGAAGCTTCACATGTCTTTCTGCAAAATCTCTGACCATGTTGGCAATCATTCGCTGGCTTTCGGTTTGTTCAAAATTCATCACTTATTGTATTTAATTGGCCTGCAATATAGATTAAAAACATGCAAATTTAGAAGCCAAATCTTAGTTTTTTATTTGGTTTACATGAACATAAGGTACTATCAATTGAAAAATTGAATCATTCACTGTTTTGATATTTTTCAGTTCGTTTATATCTTTAAATAAACCATGTTGTTCTCTGTAGTTGACCAACTGTTTAGACAAAGTATATTTGAAATAAGGATGCAGTTGCAATTGTTCAATTGCACAAGTATTGATATTTATCTTTTGAATCTTGTTTGGGTTGATGTATACCTGCTCTTTTAAATCGTATAAATAATCTTCCTGGAAACCGTAAATCTCCACCAACTGATAAAGCTTATGGTATCCGCCCAATTTATTTCTATAGGCAACAATTTTACCTGCCAATTTAGGCCCAATTTTATAGAGTTTTTCAAGGGCAACTGAATCAGCCGTATTCAACTCTAATTTTTCAAATTGGACTTTTTGTTTCTGCACCAATGTATTTGTCTTTTGCTCAAGTTCTGGCGCCAAATTTACAATTTGAACTTGGATGGGCTCAGGCCTTATCAATAAAGGAATACTGGCATTTGCAATTCCAATCAACCCAAATAAAAAGAGCAACAAGTAGGTGCCTTGTTGCTCTTTTTTTATGGTATAGAAATAAGATTGAATGAACTGTTTAAGCTTTGTCATTTTCATTGTTCTCTGGGGCTTTGTTGAGTTTAGGATTTTTTACAATGAAAAAATACAAAAGCGCAAATACAAAGGCACCAAAAAAAGCTTCAGTTAAAAACCAAAACCAGAAACCTGCTGGTTCTACTTGGTCTACGAGAAAAATAAAATTATTCATGATGGAGCGAATTAAGCTGATTTGATACAATTTGAAGGCCTTCCTTAAAGGTATGAGGTTGGTACCCTAAAATAGATTTTGCTTTTTCAATTTGAAAACCTGTAATGGGTGGGCGTTTGGCAGGTTGTTGTATGCCTTCACTGCTTGATAAATTGACCAAGGATTTATCTAAATTCCAAAAATCCGCAACTTGAATCACCAAGTCATAAACACTCATGAAATTCATTCCTGAAATATGAAAAATTCCAGAGGCTTTTTGTGCGGCAGCAAGTGCACATCCTTGAGCCAAGTCTTCAGCTAGGGTTGGCGTTCTAAATTGGTCGGCAACAACTTGAATTGATTTTCCCGATTCCAAGGCATTCTTAGCCCATAATACAATATTGGAACGGCTCATGTCTTTGACAACTCCATATACCAGAACGGTTCTGAGTATTGCCCATGAGTTTGAATGGGCTTGCACCAATTGCTCTGCTTTGTATTTTGACAATCCATAATAACTCAATGGCTTAGGTATTTCTTCTTCTGCCAATGGGCCATGTGTGCCGTCAAAAATGAAATCAGTTGAAAGATGCACCAAATGCGCATTGATTTGGTTAGATGCGTTCACAATGTATTCAACAGCTTGAACGTTCAAGATATCACAATTTGTTTGATCTAATTCACAAGCATCTACATTGGTCATGGCAGCAGTATGAATCACAACCTCTGGTTTTGTTGAATTGAAAACAGCTTTAACTTCAGCTTCATTGGTAATGTCTAATGAACAATAAGTATAAAAACCAGGAAAAGGATAGCGGTCTGCTCCTTTTGCCGTGGCAATGAGTTCAATTTCTGGAAACTGTTTGTAATGATCAAGCAATTTTTGGCCAAGTAAACCATTGCTTCCGGTTACCAATACTTTCATTTTAATTTGAATAGGCCTGCAATATCAAACAAAAAGGGCTTAATTCCCAATTATTTAGGGGATATGAGCCAATCATTCGCGGATTAAATTTACAATATTGATACCCAAAAAACTGCCAGACTGTCATATTTTTACTATATTCGCAAGTCGAATTAAAGCACTCAATGAAAGGAATTATTGCAAAAACTGCTACCCCAAACGCCGAACGTAAATTATACATAGAGACTTATGGTTGTGCCATGAATTTGGCAGACAGTGAAGTTGTAGCTTCTATTTTAGCTGATAAAGGTTTTCAAACTACCAATTTGATAGAACAAGCAGATGTTGTTTTTATCAATACTTGCTCTATCAGAGACAATGCTGAATCGCATGTTTGGGGAAGATTGAAAGAGTTCAAACCCCACAAAAGAAAAAACCCCAAATTAATTATTGGCGTATTAGGCTGTATGGCTGAACGACTCAAAAATGATTTATTGGAAAAAGAGCAAATCATAGACATTGTAGTGGGTCCAGATGCCTACCGAGACATTCCTCGTTTGATTGAACAAGTAGATGAAGGCGGACGTGCCGTAAATGTATTGTTGTCGAGAGAAGAAACTTATGCAGAAATTACGCCTGTAAGATTGAGTTCAAATGGAGTTACTGCTTTTATCAGCATCATGAGGGGTTGTAACAACATGTGCTCATTCTGTGTTGTGCCTTTTACCAGAGGGAGAGAGCGAAGCAGACCTTCTGCATCTGTAGTTCAAGAAGCCCAAAACTTATATGAAGCAGGTTATAAAGAAGTCACCCTTTTAGGTCAAAATGTAGATTCTTACAATGAACAAAATGAGGCAGGCGAAAGTATTTGCAATTTTGCTGGTTTGTTAAAAAAGGTGGCCGCTATTGCACCTGATTTGAGGGTTCGATTTAGCAGCTCGCATCCAAAAGACATCACCGATGAGGTATTGTTTGCGATGCAAAGTCATCCCAATATTTGCAAGCATATTCATTTCCCCATTCAATCAGGGAACAGCCGCGTGTTGAATTTAATGAACAGGACCTACGACAGAGAATGGTTGATACAACGCATTCAACGTATTCGCGAGTTGATGCCTAACTGTGGCATTTCAACAGATATCATTGCTGGATTTTGCTCTGAAACAGAAGTAGAACACCAAGAAACGGTGAGCATGATGCGTGACATGCAATTCAATTTTGCGTTCATGTATGCCTACAGTGAACGAGAAGGCACCTTGGCCCAAAGAAGGTATGCAGATGATATCCCTTCAGAGGTTAAAAGCAGAAGATTGGCTGAAATTATCAGCACCCAACAAAAGAATTCAGTTCAATTGAATCAAAATGAAATTGGACAAATTCATACCGTTTTAGCAGAAGGTTTTTCTAAACGCTCAGACCAAGATTTAAGAGGAAGAAACGAACAAAATATCATCGTCATTTTCCCAAAAGAAAATTACCAGAAAGGAGATTATGTGAGGGTTAAAATAGAAAGCTCAAGCCAAACAACCTTGGTGGGCAAAGCCATTGAAAAAATTCAACAACCTAATTCTAACTAATTACGATGAATATTCAAGACATCAAACAACGATTTGAAATTATAGGGAACTCTCCTTTGTTGAACATTGCATTAGAAACTGCGGTAAAGGTTTCTTCTACTGATATTACTGTTTTAATCAATGGAGAGAGTGGTGTGGGGAAAGAAGCCTTTTCTAAGATCATCCATTCATTGAGCCATAGAAAACATGGGCCCTTCATTGCTGTAAACTGTGGCGCAATTCCAGAAGGCACCATTGACTCAGAATTATTCGGCCACGAAAAAGGCTCTTTTACTGGCGCACATGAAACCAGAAAAGGCTATTTTGAAACTGTAAATGGGGGGACTATTTTTTTAGATGAGGTAGGCGAATTGCCATTAGAAACCCAAGCACGTTTGCTAAGGGTTTTGGAAAGTGGTGAATTTATAAAAGTGGGTTCTAGCAAAGCACAAAAAACTGATGTGCGTGTGGTAGCTGCTACAAACAAAGATTTGTTGGATTTATCGATGACTGGAAAATTCAGAGAGGATTTGTACTATAGGCTTTCTACAGTTCCAATTAAGGTTCCACCATTGAGAGAGCGAAAAGAAGACATCAATTTGTTGTTCAGAAAATTTTCAGCTGATTTTGCCGAAAAATACCATTCTAAACCGGTCATGCTTGAGCCAGATGCACTTCAACTATTGGTGAATTTCAGATGGCCTGGAAATATCAGACAATTGAAAAATATTGCTGAGCAATTGTCTGTTTTGGATGAAGATAAAATTGTGAACGGTACAGAATTAAAAAGGGTATTGCCTCCTGAAAAAAATGGACTGCCAATGGTTTTAGGAAATTTCAACAACGAAATGCAAATGAGTGAAAGAGACATCATGTATAAATTTCTTTTAGACCTCAGAAAGGATTTATCTGAATTAAAAAATGTGGTGTATGACATGATGCAAAACAGAGAACACTATGGCAATGTTGCAGTCAATCCAAGTTCTATTTTTAACCAAACTGAATTGAATACTGTTCACCATGTTGCACCAGTTACTCCTTCAGTTGTTCAAATCAACCCTGGTACCAATATTGTACAACCCGGCGAATACATTGATATTACTGAGGCCAACATGGAACCTGAGTCTTTGTCATTAGAGCAAAAAGAGATTGAGTTGATTAAAAAATCTTTGGACAAACACAATGGCAAACGCAAGAAAGCGGCACAAGAATTGGGGATTTCTGAAAGAACACTCTACCGCAAAATCAAACAGTATGATTTGGAGTAAGTTTTTTTGTGGTGTTGGCGAAAGCTCCATTCGACATTGGTAAGGTAATGAGATTTGATATTCTCTTGCGTGAATGTTCGTTGGGATATATTCTTGCGAAAGTTAGTTGTGCGAGAATTGTCGTTCGATAATTGTTGTTTGTTCTCCCTTTTTTCTAGATAAAAAAGGAAGCAAAAAATCACGACCCACGCCAATCGGCTGAAAATGCCAGGTCGTCCTTTTTTTAAGCGCGAAACACGCAAAAATTCATTCTCTTTTTTAAATAATTACAACTGCTACTTTCTGTCGAATTCGCTTCCACGGGCTTGCCCACAAAAAGCACTCCCGCATTTTTAGCGCCGCTTGACAATGGTCGGTGGCTTCCGAAAGGCATTGGCTTGGGGATGGGATTTTTGTAAGTCTTCTTTAATTATTATTTACATTTAAACATAAATTGACTCATTTATTTTTATGCTTCTTTTAATAATAAAATCTAAAAACTTCGAACAGCTCTAACTAAAAACCAACTAATATTGGGATTCTTTACATAATACCATGACCCTTGACTACATACCGTTACTGCTAAAGCTAGTGTTTTATTATCTAAATTGCTCTCTGAGGAAGACCAATAAGGTTGACCATATCCACAAGAAAGATCTATATAACTTCGATTGAGTACTAACTTTTTTAGTTCTTGTTCACTTGGTAAATACCAATCATCAAAACCATTTAATACTAAATCATTACATACTTTTGCTGCTGAAAATTGACTGCATCCGTTCACTATTAATTTAGTATTTGTAGCGCCTGTTCCAATTGCAGTTGAAGTCCTAATACCTGTTCCATCACAACCCCAGCTATATCCACAGCCCCAATACTGACAACCATTTGCATTTATGTTACAGTCATTAGGAGCTGCAATAATTCCATGAACTTTATTTGCATCATACCCCAAATCACTTGGTTCTAAGATGTAGGCTACTTTACCACCTCCAAATACAGAACCAACAGTTAAGTTCTTGATTTCTCTTGTATAAACAAAAGTTTTCCCTCCAATTGTAATACTAAAACTTGCGGTGCCTGCTGTATCAGGAGTACCTGAAATAGTAAGCACCAACATGCCATTTCCATTGTTCAAAGTGCCTGTTGCTAGTGTGGCTGTTAAGCCTGTTACACCTGTTGAATTAATGGTTCTTGCATTGTATGAAGCTCCATTGGCTCCAGTATAATTTAGTGTTACAGTTACATTGTTTGATGCTGTGCCATTGTATAAATTTCCCTCATTGGCAGTAGTATCTTGTTGTAAAGTTTGAATTGAAGGGCTAAGTGTATTACAAGGTACATCTGAAGACAGCCCAGCACATACAAATTCAGCCCATTTGCAGTTACACAATTGGTCTTTGCAGAAATACCTTTGTGCTTGGTTAGTTTGTGTGTTGGTGGTATCAGCACCTCCAAATAAAAATACCATGTTATTGGCTGTGTTGGCTTCTATGTTTGTTCTATTGGAATTTTGTGTATTGCTTTCTGCATACCATGTATTGCTTGTGAAATCAAATACATATACCTTATTTGAGTTTGTATTCGAGTTTTGCTTTCCTCCAAATACATACAATTTGTTGTCGTATTTGGTAGCACCCACTTGTGTCAATGCTTCTGGTAAATCAGGCATAACAGTCCAAGTATTGTTGCTTTGATTGTACACCTCTACACTGCTTGTTGGTTGGTTGTTGTTATCAGTACCTCCAATTTTATACAACATGTTGTTGAAGGCAACTAGCCTACTTTGGCTTGCGTTTATGGTTGGATTGACAAGTGCTGTATAGCTATTTGTTTGTGGGTTGTACTGGTAGAAAGTGTTTTGATTATTGTTGTAACCCAATACATAAATTTTGTTGTTGATACTGGCTGCATATATACCGCTAGTTGAAGTACTGGTTTGGTTGGCTTGGTTTTGCCAAGTATTGCTGGCAATATCATAAGCTTGGGTAGTTCCATTTGTATTGAAGCAATACACTTTGCTATTAGCTTCGGCTACGCCACAATCAATACATGGGCTTGGTTTGTTTGCAATGGTTGTGTATTTTCTATCATTGACATTGTACTTCAAAGCATTGCTAGTATTGTTTTGGTTAAACAAGAAAATGTTAGAATAGTAAGAAGTGGCTCTAACATTGCTTATTGCTGGTAGGTTTACCGTTGAAATAAGGGTGTCGTTTGAGCAGATATTGGCGGCGGCTAAAGCAGCCGCCAAACTCCTATACGTTACACGAATACTTTGGTCACTTGTTAAATTTTTAAATGTATATGAACTGGCAGTTGGTACTTGAATACCATTTACGATGACACTGTCTATCCAGTAACCTGGGTTGGGAGTGAAAGTATAAGTTTGAGTGCCGTCATAATTAACTGAAGTATTGCCTGATGGGCTGATAGTGCCGTTGGCATCTGAAGAAGATAAAATTTGATTCTTAACATAGATTGTTACGCTATCTGTGCAACTACTTATACCATTGCTTACAATGCAATAATAAGTGGTGGTGGTATTAGGAGTAACAGATATAGATTGAGTAGTATCACCTGTTGACCAAAAATAACTTATATTATCTTGTTTATATGTAGCTTCTACATATAATCTTTTATAAGTACCATAGCAGGGATCCCCAAAAACAGAATTCGTCGCTGGTATAATTGCATTTGATTTTCCTATTAAATAATTTTCTACTATAGCTTTTGATAAATTAGAATGACAACTACCTATTGAAAAATTACCACAGCTGCCATTCGGTGTACCGTAACTTGCAAAGTTGATTTTTGAAAACACAGCACCTTGGGGTAAACTAAATGAAATTTGATTTCCTTCTTGCGCTGTTCTGCAAATTACTTTAGAATTTGAAACACTTAGATTTATATTATCTCCTTTAAGTATTATTGTATCAATTTTCTCTATTTTAACATTTAAAAGACTTACAAAAACACTGTCAGTTCCAAAGCAAGAACCACTTGTAACTTTGCAACTAAACCAACCAGAATTATTTGCTTCGATTTGTGAATTATTTGAACCTGTACTCCATAAATAACTATCAAATGATTTATTAAGAAATAATATCCGACTATCTCCACAAGCATTTATTGTATCTTGTAAAATAAAATTACTAGAAAAATTTAAACATGGATTAACTCCTGTATACATTGCTATTATTTCTGACGATGTTATGACTCGGTTGTAGATTGCAATGTCGTCAAGAATCCCTTTGAAATAACGGCTATCTCTGTTATAAGCACCTATTGATGAAAAAGTTGCTGAACCAGTAAAAAAACTCAAATTTGGAGTAAGGCTTGATGAATCTACAAGTTGAGAATTTATATAAATTTTCACCTTATTACCTTGAGAATATGTAAGTACACAATGATACCAACTATTATTGTTTATATATGCTCCAGGATTTACATAATGTAATCCATCAGAAAGTTTAACCCCACCACTCAAATATTTTAACCCATTATTTAAATTAAAATTAGACAATTCCCATTCCCTACTTCCTTGATAGTATATTAATTGCTGTCCAGTACTCAAATCATTCGAATTCAACCAAATTGAAATGGAAAATGAATTACTCGAAACCACATTAGGGATATTGATGCAATCATTCCCATCAAATTGAAATGCACTATTTTGATAGCCATTTTTATCTGTAGTCAATGTAGCCCCATTCACCGTTCCATGATTCCCATTTCCGCTTTCATCATTTGCATTGCCATTGAATGGCCACCATGCAACCAAACCATTGTTTGGAAGATAAGAAGGAATGTTTTGACTATGTGAAATTGAGCCAATGAATAGCAAGATTAAAAGTAGGTAGTTTTTATGTTTCATATTTCAAAATATTAGGAAATGTTAATACATATCCATCTATGCAAATGTAACAAATTATCATTTTATTAATTTAATTGATAAAACCTGCAGAAAGAATTATTTGTCTCGACTATAAAATAGTCGGAATATCCAAACAGCATTGGCTTGGGGATGGGATTTGAATTAGTCCTGCGTGGAGGAACTTCCAATAGTTAATGTTGCTTTAATTGTCGTTCGATAATTGTTGTTTATCCTCCCTTTTTTATATATAAAAACAAAAGCCAATAAAACAGCAATTGTATTTTTAATTCCCAGCTACGTAGTAGCGACATCATCATAGAAAATAAAATCAAAATTGAAATTAGAACCCCAGAGGGGTGACATATTTTTTATGTTCGTGCGCGAGTTTTTTGTTTGATTCTCCCTTTTTTCTAGATAAAAAAGGAAGCAAAAAATCAAGACCCACGCCAATCGGCTTAAAATGCCAGGTCGTCCTTTTTTTAAACGCGAAACACGTAAAAATTCATGCTCATTTTTTTTAATTTACACTTGCTACTTTCTGTCGAATTAGATTAAACTTCATCACGAATAGGCAAAAATTCTTTGTCGCCTAATTGTTTAATGATACTTTTAATTAAATAACTATTGTCAAATCTTAAAACGTATTTACGAGTGCCTTCTTTTTCTGGAATTAACATTTTATTGTCAATTAGTTTTCTAATCTGTCGAGACACTTCTGCATCCACTTTTCCTGGGAAAAATTCTTTTATATCTGATGCAGAAATAACTTGTTTATCAATAACTTTTTTTAAAATCTTAGACTCTATTTCAGTGATTAATCTTCTCTCTAATGAGTGATTGATAGATGGCAATAAAATTTCCTTTTTAAGAAAATTATAGTCTAACAATTTATCAACCTTTTCTATCTCATCTTTTAAACCTTTTAAAACATATTCAATCCATCTTGTAAGGCCTTCAGTTGATCCTCTATCTGCTTCCGCTAAAAAGGTATAATAGTCATTCCTATTACTACAAAACACAGCGGTAGGATTAATAATCCTGCCTACATTCACATTAAACCCAGCTTTTACAAGCATTGCATAAGTAAACAACCTAACCGTTCTACCATTCCCATTACCAAAAGGGTGAATCCAAACAAAGCGATGATGAGCAATTGCAGTTTTAAGTAAATCATACTTAGGCCTATCTTCTTTATTTACAAATTCAATCAATTCATTCATATAGTCTTCAACTTTTAACCAATCTGGTGGCTTATGTGAAGACTTATTAATTTTAAGATTTACTTTTCTATAATGACCCGGTGTTGCATCGCCTTCTCCATCTGGTGGCGCTTGTAAATCAACTACTATCATTTTATGCATCTCACTTAGAAATGCCCTATTAATTGGTGAATCATTTACATTCTCTTCTATAAATGCCATCGCCTTTTCAATATTTTGAATTTCACGAATGCTAGAGGCCACTACTTTTGATTCTGATAGTTTTGACTCAATATATTCAGTAATTGTAGTGTTATTCCCTTCAATTCTTGCAGATCCAATACTTTCTAATGTGTGAAAAATATCCTTCAATTGAAAGAATACTTTGGGATGAGTTGAGCCACCTAATTGTTTCTTGCGTAGGTAATCCAATTCGATGATTAAATCAGTTAATGTAGAGTCAAAAGTTGGCGCTACTAATTTCAAATCATAATGGTTAAATACTGCTTCAGGCATTTGAAATATTTATTACAATTAACATACTACAGATTAATGAATTAACAAATAATCTCATTAATCATTATATATCAATTAATTACAAGAATACAATATTTCCAACAATTTACAAAATCAGATGAGCACATTTGCATTCTGAACCATTGAACTATTATAATTAGCGAGTATAATTTTAGACGAGATAGCCTTTAAATGCCCCATTTATTATTTCATAAAAACAAACAATCTAGATATTGACTTGATATCAAATGCTAATTTATTCTTTCGCGCCTAAATACGCTTGTGCAATTTCTTCTAATTCTTGATACCAAGCTTTGCCATATTTGCGTTCGAGGGCTTTTTGTAAAAATCGGTAGACGGGTACCCCTTCTTTTTTGCCCAATTCACAGGCATCTTTGCAAATGCTCCATTGGTGGTAATTGAGGCCTTCGAAATCGCCAATTTTAATGGCTCTGATGGGATACAAATGACAGGAGATTGGTTTTTGAAAATGGGTCTCCCCTGCTTTCCATGCTTGTTCAATGCCACAATGTAATTGACCATTGGCATCTCTGTTCACAAAATTGCATTCCCCAGTTGGCAAACAAGTAGTCACCCATTCATCGTCTTCGTCTTTTTCTACAAAACCCCTTTTTTCAATGTCAGCAATGGATTCAGCTGTTAAGTAAGGTTTTATTTTTGGCCATTCTTGTTCTAGCATCTTTACTTCTGCATCTAAAACAGGCGCACCCGCATCGCCTTCAATACAACATGCACCTTTGCATTTATTGAGGTTACAGATGAATTGTTTTTCGAAAATATCTTCAGATATCAGTTGTTCGCCTAAAATAATCATGATGCAAGGTAAAACTTCACAAAGAAACCTACAAACCTGAAGAATTACTTATCTTTGCACCAATGAATTTGCCATCAAAAACTGATATTCGTTCTTTGAGCAAAGAAGCCTTGAAAGAGGCCATGCTTGCTCAGGGAGAAAAAAGCTTCAGAGCCAACCAGGTATATGAGTGGCTATGGAAGAAATCCGCATCAGATTTTGATGAAATGAGCAACCTCTCATTAGAGACTAGAGAATGGCTCAAATTGAATTATGTCATCAACCATGTAAAAGTGGTTGACAAGCAAGTAAGCAATGACAAAACCATTAAGTCTGGCTTCCAATTACACGATACACATATTGTAGAAGGCGTTTTAATTCCTGCAACAGACCGCATGACGGCTTGTGTTTCTTCACAAGTGGGCTGTAGTTTATCTTGTAAGTTTTGTGCAACTGGTAAATTAGATCGCATACGCAATTTGAACCCAGATGAAATTTATGACCAAGTGGTACATATCAGAAATTGGGCAAACAAACATTACAATCAGCCGCTGACAAATATTGTGTTCATGGGGATGGGTGAACCCCTGCTCAATTACAAAAACGTATTGGCGGCCATTCAAAAAATAACATCTCCGGAAGGATTAGGCATGAGCAACGAGCGCATTACTGTTTCAACAGCTGGTATTGCCAAAATGATTGAAAAATTGGCTGACGACAAAGTAAAGTTTCGATTGGCTTTGTCTTTGCATGCGGCCAATGATGAAAAGCGAAACAGCATCATGCCTATCAACGAAAGTAATTCATTGGATGCATTGATTGCTGCCTTGCAGTATTTCCATCAAAATACCCGAAACCGAATTACTTTTGAATACATTGCCTTCAAAGACTTCAACGATTCCATTGCAGATGCCAAAGAGCTATTGGCTATTTGTAAAAAGGTGCCTGCCAAAGTAAATATCATAGAATACAACCCAACGGGAGATGGCTTGTTTGAAAAAGCCAGTGCCAATAAGATTGATGCTTTCGCTCAGTTTTTACTCAAAAATGGCGTGCAGGCAACGGTTAGAAGAAGCCGCGGAAAAGACATTGATGCAGCTTGTGGTCAATTGGCAAACAAAAAACATGAAAACGCGTTAATTAAATAAAAAGAATATGGATCAGACTAATTTTTTAGATGTATATGTAGAGCAAACTCCAAATCCAGAGACCATGAAGTTTGTTTTTAACCGAATGATTTTACCCAACAATGCGCTTGATTTCCCGACCAGAGAAAAAGCCCATGTTTCGCCTTTGGCTGCCAACTTGTTTGAGTTCAGTTTTGTACAGGGTGTTTTTATCATGAACAATTTTGTTTCCATTACAAAAACGCCGTATTCGCAATGGGAAGACCTTACTGCCATCATCAGAGAATTTTTAAAATCGTATGTGGCTGCTGGCGAAAAAATCATCAACGACCCTCAACTTACCCAACAAATAGAATCTGACGATCCTGTAGTTCAAAAAATCATTGACATTTTAGACCAATATATCAAACCAGCTGTTGAAGTAGACGGAGGTTTGATTTCTTTTAAATCATTTGACGAAGGCAAAGTTACAGTTGAATTAAAAGGTTCTTGTAGTGGCTGTCCTTCATCAACAATCACCTTAAAAAGAGGCATTGAAGGCATGTTGACCAAAATGGTGCCTGAAGTAAAAGAGGTAGTAGCAGAATCAGTTTAGTCTGTTTCTTGACTGTTTGATTTGATGGTAGACCAAACCAATTCAGGTTCAAATCCCCTGCCAATTAAATAGCTGGCAACTTTGTTGTTTCGCTCCCATTCTGTTTTGGCTTTGGTTTCTTTTCTTTTTTTGTGCATGCAAGTTTCCAATACCTTTTGGTAATCGTCTTCCTCAATTTCTTTCATTCCTAATTGAATACAAAATGGAGAAATCGCTCTTTTCTTCAACTCATTTTTAATTTTTAATCGACCCCAATGTTGGGTTCTGAACTTTCCTCCTGCATAGGCTTTTGCAAAACGTTCTTCGTTTAAAAACTTGTGTTCTATGAGGTGTAAAATAACCTCCGCAGCCCAATCGCCAAAAATCAACCACTCTTTGAGTTTGGCCTCTACTTCTTGATGACACCTTTCCTGATAAGCACAAAAATGTTCAGCCTTGAATTTGGCCTCAGCAAGCGTTAATTTTTTTTTCGTTCTTTCCGTATTCATCAAGTATCTTTATCACTGCTAAAATAACTAAAACTCTTTGCAGCACAAATTCGCACTTCCACTCTTGTATACCGCCAATGCCATTTCAGGTTTTGCGCAAGGCATTAGCATGATTGCCATTCCTTGGTATTTCAGTGCACATTCACAAAGTGCTTATTTTAATACGGCTTATGGAATTGCCACACTTTTGGTTTTATTTTTCGGCTTATATGCAGGCACATTGGTTGACCGCTACTCTAGAAAAGTAATTTTCATAGGCATTAATTTGTTTTGCTTTTGTTTGATTGGAAGCATTGCATTGTATGGACAATATCAAGACTTACCCCTATTTCTAATTGTGCTTGTGTTTATTATTACCATGCTCAATTACAATATTCATTACCCAACATTATACGCTTTTGGACAAGAGATAAGTCTACCCAAAAATTATGGAAAACTGAATGCCCAAATAGAAATTGTGGGCCAAAGTACTTCTATTCTTTCTGGCGCATTTGCAGGCTTATTGATTGAGGGCGTTGAAAGTACTCAAGAAAAACTATTTGGATTGAATTTGAATTTAGGTTTCAGTATTCCCAAATGGGAATTACACCAAATTTTCATGGCAGATGCACTTACATATATGTTGGCGGCGCTCATTATTTTCTTCATTCCTTATCAGCAAAAATTCAAACCAAACTTATTGCAAGATTCCATCTTTAAACAATTAAAAGCGGGTTTTCAATTTCTGAAAGCACATCCCAATGAATTGTTGTTTGGCTTATTTTCATACAGTGTATTTGCTGCTTTGATTGTAAGCATTCATGCATTACTACCCGTATATATACATACAAGGTTACACGAGGATGGAACTGTATTTGCAGCCTCAGAATTTTTATATGCGATTGGCGCTTTGGTTTCAGGAATCCTGATTAGACTTTTGTTTCCATCGCAAAGAACTGAACTCGGTGTGATGATTTTAACTGGGCTTGCAGCATTATTATACCTAAGTTTATATGAGAATGTACATGTAATTTGGTTTTATTTATTTAGCATTTTAATGGGCGTATGCAATGCAGGAACACGTATTTTAAGGTTAACCCATTTATTTAAACATATCCCCAATGAATTCATGGGCAGGGTCAATAGCATTTTCAATATGGGAAATGTATTGACACGCTCTATTTTTATTTTCTGCTTTTCCTTGCCATTTTTTACTTTTGACCAACATATTGTTTACGCATTTTTAAGTTTGTCAATTTTCCTTGGAATTTCTACCTTACTTTTAATGTATCAAACAAAATCTCAACAAGCATGAATTATACATTAGCTGAAATAGCTGAAATATGTGGAGGAAAACTCATTCATCCAATAAATTGCAGTCAGCAAATTCAACATATCGTTATAGATTCCAGAAAAATTATTTCTGAACAGCTTGCCCTATTTGTTGCATTGAAGGGAAAAAGAAACAGTGGTATATTTTCTGTTGAAGAGGCTTATCAATTAGGCATCAGGTATTTTTTAATCAATGAAGAAGAAATGCATTTGCTTCAATTTGATGCATTCCCTGATGCAGGTTTTCTTCTTTGCAAAAACACTTTAGACAGCTTACAGGTTCTTGCAAAATACCATCGGGAACAATTCAAAATACCTGTTATAGGTATTACAGGAAGCAATGGTAAAACAATTGTCAAAGAATGGCTTTTTCATTTGCTTCACAAACAATTGAAAATAGTGAGAAGTCCTAAAAGTTACAATTCTCAAATAGGCGTTCCGCTCTCTGTTTTGCATCTTCACAAAACTGATGAATTAGGTATTTTTGAAGCGGGTATCTCAGAAGCGAATGAGATGCACTTTCTTGAAAAAATTATTCAGCCTGAAATTGGCATATTTACTTATTTAGGTGATGCCCATCAAGCAGGTTTTAAATCGAAGAAAGAAAAAATTGCAGAAAAATTTCGCTTGTTTGAGAAATGTAAATTTGTTGTTGCATGTATAGATCAAGAAGAGCTTCTAGCATATATTGAAAACGAAACAAAGCATTTAAATTTTATAACATGGAGCAAGACTCAAAAGGATGCAAGCTTACAGTTTGATATTTCCATACAAAACAATTCAACCAGCATCTCGGAAAACAAACTGAAACAAGCTATTTATATCCCTTATACTGATGAGGCATCTATAAACAATGCTTGTACTTGTTTTGCAACTTTGCTCGCGTTTTCAAAAACCTATAATTGGAACCTTCATGATTGCATACCAAGATTCAATGAACTTCCTGCATTGGATATGCGTTTACAGTTAATTGAGGGAAGCAGACAATGTTTGTTAATCAATGACAGTTACAGTGCAGATATAGATTCTTTTAAAATTGCATTGGATTTTTTAACTCAACATAAAGGAGCGCTCCAAAGCATTTGTATTGTTTCTGATTTTATTGACAGCGGCAAATCTGTAAGCAATCTCAACCAAGAAATTTCATCTCTGATCGCTCAAAAACAAATTGACTTGTTTATTGGTGTTGGTGAAACAATTGGTAGTCATAAAAAATTGTTTCCTAAAAACGCATTATTTTTTGAAGATACGCCTCAATTATCGGCATACTTGAAGGAGCATTTATTTCAACAATCTATCATACTTCTTAAAGGAGCTAGAAGATTTGAATTCGAAAAAATCAATCAATTGCTGGCCAAACAAATTCATCAAACTACCTTCGAAATCAACCTCAATGCCTTGGTGCATAATTTAAACTGCTACAGAAATTTATTGCCACCTAATATTAAAACTATGGGCATGGTAAAGGCCTTTAGTTATGGCACAGGAAGTTTTGAAATAGCCCGTACTTTGGCGCTCAATAAGATTGATTATTTAACAGTAGCCTACGCAGATGAAGCTGTGGTATTAAGAAACGCCGGCATTAAAACACCCATAATGGTGATGAATATAGAGCCTTCTAGTTTTGATACTATTTTTAATTACAATTTAGAGCCTGAGATTTATCAATTTGAACTATTAAAAGAATTGATCCTTTTTGCAAAAGGCGAAGAATTTGGCATACATTTAGAAATTGATACGGGCATGAAAAGGCTTGGCTTTGATGCCAATCAAATTGCATCGTTGATTGCATTGCTTAAAGAAAATTTGAACATCAGAATAAAATCTGTTTTCACTCATTTAGCTGCAAGTGATGAAACGGAACACGATGAGTTTACGCAACGCCAAATTTCACAATTTGAAAAATTAGCCAATCAAATTAGCGACGCATTTGACTACCCTATTTTGAAACATTGTTTGAATAGCAGTGGCATTACCAAATTCCCCAATGCACATTTTGACATGGTTCGATTAGGGATTGGCTTGTACGGTATTGACCCTTCTGCACAAATACAAAACAACCTGCAAGTAATCGGTAATTTGAAAACAATTATTTCTCAAATCAGAACACTTGAAGCTGGAGAAAGTGTAGGCTATGGAAGAAAAGGAAAAGTAAACAAACCCACAAAAATTGCCATTGTTGCAATTGGGTATGCTGATGGCCTGAATCGCTTACTGAGCAATGGAAATGGGTATATGAGCATCCATGGAAAAAAGGCAAGCATCATTGGGAATATCTGTATGGACATGACCATGCTTGATATTACAGAAATTGAATGTAAAGTTGGAGACGAAGTAATTGTATTTGGCAATTCACCAAGTATTCAAGAAATAGCCAAACAAGTAAATAGCATACCTTATGAAGTTCTTACAGGCATTTCACAACGCGTTAAGCGTGTTTACTTTTTTGAATAAATACATCAAATCGGTAATTGGCATAAGGCTGCCAGGCTTGTTGGTCTAAGGCCAAGGCATTGAATCCTGCTTTTTTACACAAATCAATTAATTGCTTTTTCTTCCAAAATTTACCCATATTGTTCTTTCCTAACAATTGATGGTATACTTGTTTCAATTTGGCTCCTATACCCGCATAATAAATACCTTTTTTAGCAGCATCTGGTATATCACCAATTAATATGCGGCCATTGGGTTTGAGGTGCTTTTCAAGATTTTTTAACAAGACCAAGGCTTTTTTATTGCTTTCAAAATATTGAAAGGAGAAATAAAGCAAAATGCAATCAAACTGCTCATTCAAATGAAAGTTCAGGGCATCGGCACATTGCCAATTGACATCGTTTCCAAATTTTGTTTTGGCTTGGTCAATGAATGTTTCAGAAAAATCGATGGCTGTTATTGGCCCACTATAGTTCTTTAACAAGCTGGTTAATTCTCCATTCCCACAACAAATATCTAATAAACTATCATGTGCTTGTAAATGCAATTGTTCTGCAAGCAATTCG
>Ga0209400_1001122_pt1 | contig 22445 bp, 17 predicted proteins | sample M_130807_EF_Meta_FD_187313 | JGI IMG/M metagenome (GOLD analysis project Ga0209400, IMG submission 187313) | Freshwater microbial communities from Lake Montjoie, Canada to study carbon cycling - M_130807_EF_MetaG (SPAdes) (version 2) | ecosystem: Environmental > Aquatic > Freshwater > Lake... | reverse complement strand
TAATTATTTCTCCTAAAGATTTTTCAATATGTTTAAATGTTAATGGTGAAATCATTTTACTGTTCACAAATTTTAGTTTTCCATCATTTATTTCTATTGTTGAATTAGATAAATTATTTTTAGATGCATATTGCGTTAATGATTCTTCAATAAGATGTTTTTTTTCACGTAATTCTTTTATTTTTTCACTATAAATCTTAAGTTGATTATCTAATAATATCCATTGATTAATTGTTTGTTCAAAATTCATTTATAAAATAATATTATAATTTAAATAATTATGAATATCCAAACACAAACTATTTTTACTTTAAATAATGGCAATTCTATTGGAGATAATAATACAAATAATACAAATAATACAAATAATACAAATAATACAAATAATACAAATAATACAACATGTAAAAAAGTATGTTTATTTACTAATGCACGTGATGAAAAACATATTAAAGAATGGGCTGCTCATCATTTATTACTTGGATTTGATAAAATAATTATTTATGATCATAAATCAAAAATACCACTCGTCAAGGTATTTAAAAATTTTGATAAACGTGTAAAAATAATTAATGTATCATATATCAATAATTCCGTTAAAACTACATTAATGAACAAAGCACGTGATATTGCCAATTTTCTAAAGATGGATTGGATGATTTATTTAGACGCAGATGAGTTTATTATTTTAAATAATAAATTTACAGGGGTCAAACATTTCTTATCCGTTTATAATCATGCTGATTCTTTAGGGATTAATTGGCTATTTTTTGGTTCTAATTATTTGAAAAAAGATCCTGACGGATTAATGTTAGAAAGTTATACTAGGTCTGAATTACGTTTAAATGATCATTTGAAATCATTTGTTCGTCCATCACAAATAATAAATGCGGGAAATCCACATTATTATGTAATCAAAAATAAAAAGAAATATTATGGGATAAATAATTCAACAATTAATGACCCATATCACAGTAATGATTATGCAATTGAATATTATAATTCACCTATTTACATAGCACATTATTTTTATCAATCAGAAGAAACTTTTACTAATAGAAAATTATTACTACCAAGAGACGATACAGGAACTTTTAGAGAGAAAAATAATCTTTCAGAAATACATAAACATTTTAACTCTGTTGAAAATAATCAACCTAAAAACATGTACGCTGAAAGGGTAAAGACATTTTTAATAATGTATGATAACGAGTATTAATATTATGTATTTTAATCAATAATATTAATTTATTTATGCTATAATAAATTTATTTTTTCTTATAATTTTGTTGCATTCCTAAAATTCCAAAAGGAACGATTGCTTCGTTTAGTACAGGACCTAAAAAACCTCCTTTCAGTGATTTATTTTTTTTGTAATTTTGTTGCATTCCTAAAATTCCAAAAGGAACGATCGCTTCATTCAATACCGGTCCTAAAAATCCTCCTCGTAGTTTTTTATCCTTTTTGTAATTTTGTTGCATAGCCATTATTCCAAAAGGAACGATCGCCTCGTTTACCAATGGTCCAATAAATCCTCCTCTTGCTTTTTTAGTATGAGATTTATGAGATTTATGTGTTTTACTACTTCTTTGTCTTCTTTTTCTAGAACCAGCACTTTGAATCAAAGATAAGTCTTTTGGTACTCCAACAACATTGGAATTTTGTCCTTGAGCACCAATTAATGTATTTCCGGGTACCGATGCATAAGGCCCAGCTTGTGAAAATGTTCTGTCAAATTGGGCATTAGCGTCACCATTTACTGCAACATTATATGAACTTGCGGAACTGTAAGATCCACCTTTTGTATGTTTTCTACTGTATCTTTTTCCCATTTATATATTAACGAACTAAAATAATTTATTTAATATGCTAAATAATGTATTTAATTAGTAAATAATTTATTTCTTAAAATAAATAACAAAATTAATAATATTATTAATATCATGATAAATATCATAAAAACCAAAATTACCGTAATATAAATATAAGGATTAATTTCATATAGAATAAAATCTAAAACTGGTTTTAGTAATAGTTTACACTCTTTTTTTACATCTTCTCTCTTTAAAATATCTAAACATTGTTGAACAATGGTTTCTTTCATAAAAGAGATTATTATTTTATATAAATTATATAAATTATATTATTGGTAATTTAATTTATATTATATATTGCGTCTTATAAATATTTAAAAAATATAGTATTGAAATAATATGGATAATATTATTGAGCCTAATAATAATTTTGATTTTTCTAAATTATCTTTAGCACATCCAATTGGTATTCAAGGGGGTGCTTATTTTACAAAAATATTGTACAATAATAAACCATTATATATACAAACCACAAACAGTTTAACACGACAAGGGTTTGTAAAATCTGGAAAAAAATATTATTGTGATCTTATGTTTGACAATAACTCTGAATCCTTGATTCAATGGTTTGAAAATTTAGAAGAAACTTGTCAAAAATTAATATTTGACAAAAGTGAATCGTGGTTTCAAAATTCACTTGATAAAAATGATGTAGAAACCGCTTTTAACTCAGTTGTACGTATATACAAATCAGGAAAATATTATTTAGTAAGAACAAATATAAAAATTGGTGCAAATAATGAACCAATTATAAAGATTTACAATGAAAATGAAATTCCCCTTTCTATTGAAGACGTTAAAGAGGATACCAACATTATATCTATTTTAGAAATACAAGGCATAAAATTTACATCACGTAATTTTCAAATTGATATTGAATTGCGACAAGCAATGGTTTTAGATAATGAACCGTTATTTGATAATTGTTTAATTAAAACTTATAATTCTAATAAGATTCAAAAACAAGATAATTCTTTAGTTAATGCAGACAATGATTCTTTAGAAAAGAATACTTTATCTGGTGCATCCACTATTTTGAAAATAAATACCATTTCGGATACCGATGATAACAATATTAGCAACATTGACAATACTAACAATGATATTACCGAAAATAATATGAATAATGACAATAATATGAAAATGGAAGTAGATTTAGAATTAGATTTAGGAGAAAAACTAGATAACGACAACGAAAAATTTATTACAGAAGAACTACAAGATAATCTTGAATTAAAAGAAGTAGATCTAAACTTCTCTTTAGAAGATGATAATTTAGAAAGTTCTGAGAATGATACAATAACTTTAAAAAAACCCAATGAAGTTTATTATGAACTTTATAAAGCAGCAAGAGAAAAAGCTAAATTGGCTAAGAAAAATGCTATTATTGCATATTTAGAAGCAAAAAATATTAAGAAAACGTATATGATTGATAATTTAGATGAAAGTGAAAGCGATATAGATGCTGAAATTGATGAAGTTTCAGAAAGTGAATTGGAAGACTTTTAAATAATAAATATTATTGTTGTTGTTATTATTTTTAAAACAAAGATTTTAGGATAATACTTTTATTTAAATGAATGTTTAGAATAAATTAATATGTATTCTAAAAATTATTTTATCATTAATTTTATATAATGAGCGTATCTCTAAAAAAGCTATGGAACGATTATGGTATTGGTGCAATTTTAGTTCTTATAATTATTGCCTATGTTGTTAGTTTATTTACTAATTATTTATCCTCAAAAGGTTCATATGGTTATGAATCTAATGATACTATGCCACAACAATACAAGAATCCATCATCAGGAGATTCCAACCCTTCTGAAACTGGATATAATGTATTAGCATCAGATTCATCTGGACACAATGAATCATTTTCATCTGCAAACGGTATCCAAACCAGTATGCAAGGTCTACCTCCTTCATGTTCTCAAACAAATATGCAAAATCCATCTGAACTTTTACCAAAAGATGTAAATGATCAATGGGCACAATTGAACCCATCTGGTAAAGGTGAATTGTCAAATGTTAACTTGTTGAAAGCTGGATACCATATTGGTATTGACACAGTTGGACAAACTTTGAGAAATGCAAATCTTCAAATCCGTTCAGAACCACCTAATCCTCAATTATATGTAGGACCATGGAATCAAAGTACTATTGAACCAGATTTCATGAGACCTCCACTTGAAATTGGATCTGGACCTAAATAAATAATATAATGTTTATATAAACATATTAAACATTCTCATTGTTAATAATGTAAATATCATGTATTTATTTACACTATTCTTTATGTTTGTTTTTGTAAACTCACTTGAAACAAAAGCTAAATTTTGTGTTAACTGTAAATATTTTATACCAAATGAAAAAAATAATGAATATGGAAAATGCTCTTTATTTGTATATGAAAATTCAAAATATTTAGTTGACGGAGTTGTTCGTGACAACGATTATTACTTGTGTTCTACTGCAAGAAGTTGGCCTTCTTTGTGCGGAAAAGAAGGAACACGATATAAAAAAAAATATACTAAACGAATTATTAAAAATTAAAAATGATTTATTGTAGGACATAAAATAAAAATTATATAATTTTACATCATGGGAAATTTAATGTCTCCACATATAATGTTCAGGGATAGTACTATCAATAAAAATCAAAGAATATGTTATATATGCTCTGAATATATAAAAGAAAAAGAATTTACTATTTGCGTTCGTTGTGAAATATGCTTACATAATATATGCGAAGAAACATTTAGAACTACTAAATACTACACTATATGTCCTCGTTGTGATAGATGTGGAAGTTTAGCCTGTAAAATAATAAAATAAATGTATTTATTATATTTTTACACCTTTTAACATTTCAAATGCCGATTAATTAACGCTTAATTTAATCCATTTATCAATAGAAAACATATCTCCATACCATATTTTATTTAATTCATATTCAGGATAATAAATATTAGAAAAAAATGATAAATAACCAATTACTGCTGAAAATGAACCATGTGATAATATGATATGTTTACAAGTGCTCGCAAATTGAAATGTAGTTATTTCATCAAAATTAATTAATTGTGAAGATGGATATAATTTTAATATTTCTTTTATTATATTATTATTATTATCGTCTGTTGATATATACAAATTATCAAAAATTATATTTTTAATTGCGTTTATATAATATTTAATTCCTGGATTAAAATGTGCAACATCAGTTAATCTAATATGAATAAATAAATCATTATTTTTAGTATATCGCTCTTTAAATGGATTATTATTAATAATATTTGATTTTATTTCATCTTTATGTAAATAATTATATAACAAATTTGTAATTTCTTTTGTCTGAAAATAATTGTTATTTGGGTTCTTTTGTCTGAAAATAATTGTTATTTGGGTTTAAATTATAATTTAATTTATCAATATTGTAAATCGTAAAGTAATTATCATCTGTTAAATAATTAATATATTCATATGAATTACTACCACTAAATAATTCAATTCCTAATTTTTTAATTAAATCTTTATTCTAGTATTCAACCTTTAGATTATGTTTTTTAGCTAATAAAGAAACTGCTAAGTTTCGTATAATTTGATTTCCTAATCTACCATTACTTCCAGTTGTTGAAATCATATTCATATATATTTTATATTATATTTATATTATATCGGCATTTGAAATGTTACACCTTTTCTCATTTAAAACGCGCATTTTATAATAAAAAAAAATTGAATTATTATGATAAACAATTTATAATGAATAAAAATACGACAAAACTACTATTCAAAATGTACAAAATAAACCGCTACATTAATGATTTTGAAACTATGAAAGAAATTAAAAATTTATCATTGAACCCAAATCCAAATGCTATACATTTATTAGAAAAAAATCCTGATAAAATTTATTGGGGTTGGTTAACGATGAACCCAAGCGCTATTGATTTATTAAAAAAAAATCCAGATAAAATAAATGATTCAAATTCCCGATTTATGTTATCGCAAAATCCAAACGCTATACCTTTATTACTAAAAGACAAACGCAAAATTAGTTGGTCTGGTTTATCAAAAAATCCAAATGCTATACATTTATTAGAAGCAAAACCACAGAAAATTGATTGGGCGTTTTTATCAGAAAATCCAAATGCTATTCATTTATTAGAAGCAAATCCAGACAAAATTCGTTGGGATCATTTATCATATAATCCAAATGCTATTCATTTATTAGAAGCAAATCCAGATAAAATTAGTTGGGGTGCTTTAGTAGAAAATCCAAATGCTATACAACTAATAGAACAAAATCTGGATAGATTAAACGCTAATTGTTGGTGGCGATTATCAAGAAATCCAAATGCTATTCATTTATTAGAACAAAATCCATATGAAATTGATTTGTCAATGTTATTACGCGTATCAAGTATGCTGGATTATGATTATGAAGCATTAAAAGAACGATGTGCTATTTACAAAGAAGAATTAATGCAAATTGCGATGCATCCTTCAAGAATTCAAAAATATTTAGATATGGGAATATCTATTGACGAATTAGATAATTGTATTTAATGCGCGTTTTAAATGAGAAAAGGTGTAAAAGGAGTAAAAATATAATAAATACATAAATATAATAATTAAATAATGGGAAATTATAATTCTCTTGTGTATAATGATAAATGTTTCAATTGTAAAGAACACATTATTAAAGAAGAGATGGTTGAATGTATAAAATGTAATATTAAACTACACGAATATTGTATTAAAAATATAAACAATGATAATTGTCCAAAATGTCTAAGAAAAGGTACAATGAAACAAGATTTATACTACAAATATAAATATCAAAAATAATAATAGTTATCTGGACAATACTACCGTTATTATAAAAATAATAAGTGATTTTGTAGTGTCACTAACAGAATCTAAAATATATTTGTCGTAATCTTTGCGTAATTTCAACAAATTTTTAAAAAAATATAAATTAGATATAACAAAACCTATTAGTAATTTGTATTTTTTATTAGCATAAAATATGTTACTATGATATAATAAATTACTTGTAAAGGTTAGAGTCAATAAATTTAATGTTTTTTGAATTCCATAAAAATTGGGTATTGTATTAATATTATTTTCTTTATCTCCTTTTATATCTTTAATATCCAACAATAATTCAATATATAATGATGATAGAAATAAAAACATACTCGTAATATTAATAAGATTAGGTTTTGTTATTAATTTATCGCAATTCACTGATAAACTTTTAGATGTTAAAATAATAGTTGACGAAACAACCGTTGCACACGTGATATTTTTTATAAATAGTATTTTTTTTAAAATTGGTGTATATAAAAATAAAAGTAAATTTATTGTGAAAATATAAATATAAAAATTATTATTATTAAAAAATATTATTCCTAATAAATTTGTAATAATACTAGTAGTAACATATAAACATTGTGATTCTTTTATAGTAATTTCTTTTCTTACTAATGGTCTATTACTATTATTGATTAAATCTATTTTTAAATCAAATATATCATTAATAACCATAGAGTTCATCATCGTTAATTGTGTTATTAAAGAAAATAACCAAAAGTTTTTATTTAAAAATAATGTATACGATGGAATAGTTAACCATCCGGCCAGAGTGTTCAATAAAAATGTTGGGAACACATTATTTGTTCTTAATAATTTTTTATAAGCTGATAATTTGTTTGTGGTTGTTGATTTACTATTATCACTAATATTAAAAGATTCTTTATTCATTCTCATTAAATTATCTAATTTAGAATGTTGTATTTTAAAACTTTCAATATAATTTATTTTATTAACAATCAATAAGAAATAAAATACAGATAATTTACTATAAAAAATCATAGTACCATACATATATTTGTATTAAAATTTTTAAATTATTTATTATATTATTTTATTATAATAAGTAGTATGGAAAAACACAGTATATTATTTTACATAATTTTAGTCTTTGTGTTACTGTTATGTTTACGAATATATTATGATTCAGACGCATATAATCTAAAATGTATAATTGCATCCAAAGATGGTAATAGATATTGCGTAAGGGAAAGAGAAAAATTAGAGCTTGCTGCTAATTTATTAGCAACTGTAACCCAAAAATGTAAAGATATGGTTCAATATATGAAAGAAAAACATCCTGATGATCCACGTGTAAAAAGACTTGTAGAAGGTTTTAATCCTAAAAAAATAAGTGAAACTTTACCAACTAGCGAATTAACCGCATATAGTGAAAACAAAGGAGAAAAACTTGCCTTTTGTTTGAATACAACAAAAAATGGTAATAAATTAATAGATATAAATACTTTGACTTTTGTAGCTTTGCACGAGTTGTCTCATATTATGACAGAATCTATTGGTCACAAACAAGATTTTTGGCAAAATTTTAAATTTTTACTAACTAATGCAAAAGATGCAAAAATATATGAACCTGTAGATTATAAAAATAAACCTAAACAATATTGTGGTATGACTATCAATGATAACCCATATTATGATTTGGTATAAATAAAATAATAAATAAAATAAAAATAATAATTAATTTTCTGTATAATAATTATTATGTTAAATAGTAAAAAGTTTACTAAAAATTCCAAAGCGTTTGTTTTCAATAAAACTTCAGATAAGGTTGCCGATGTTAATTTAATAATACACGGTCAAGGGGTGTTTCTTTTTAATACTAGCGAAGAAACGTCTTTTACATTTTATAATTCTGATAAAACAGATGGATTAAAAGTGATTTTAAATTCCACAGAATTTTATGTTACACGATTATCTAATTCAAATCAATATAAATCTCAAACAAAAAAGGGGGGTCTAACTTCCAAATCTGGTGCTTATTATTGGTTTAGTTTAGACTCTCAAAATCAACGCCTACAAGCTGGTATTGGTGAACCAAGAATTGAAACAATGTGTTATTATTATCAATTTGATCAGACTGATAAACTTTGGGAAGCAAATAAAAGTTTTATGGAAAGTTTAGTAACTATTTGTTTACCTGATACAATTAGTCCATTAAAAATACTTAAGGATCCTATTACAAAAGCGACGCCTCTTCTCATTAAAGGCACTGATGAATTAACTATGGATGACGTGGCTGGCAGCGAATATTTACCAAGTGGAGCACTTTCTACTACTTCTCAAATACTTTATAATTGTGTATCTGGTAATAATTTTACATTAAACACCCCAAAATTTCCTAATTTTACAGATGCAATTGAATATAGTATTAAAACACCTGGCATGTGGTGTAATACACGTTTAAAAGAAAAGGCTACCGAATTTGGAAATAAACCGAATCCACTTGAAACATACCTGAGAATTACACTAGGACAAAACAATGGTGAGTCGCCTGGTATACCTTATGTTATGGAAATTTGGCCAATCGGTCATTATTCTCCAATACATAATCATAGCAGTGCAAATGCCATTATTCGTGTTTTAAATGGTTCTATTAATGTTTCTTTATATCCATTTTTATGCGATGATCCAGAAAGTGTTCAACCATTTTCTGTCAAAAACTTTAATGAAGGTGATATTACGTGGATAACTCCTAATCTAAATCAAGTTCATATGTTGAGGAATTTAAATACCAATAAAAAAACTTGTATTACAATTCAATGTTATATGTATGATGAAACCGATATTGTACATTATGATTATTTTGATTATTTAAGAAGCGATGATTCTAAAAATCAATATGAGCCTGATTCTGATATGGACTTTTACGACTTTAAAAATAAAATGATGGAAGAATGGAACAAACGCGAATTAAAAAAATCAAAATGATAATAAATATTTTTGAATTAAGACATATAAAATAATGTAAATACATAATATATGACAGAGACAAATACAATTATACAACCAATTTACAAAGTAAACCATATAATAAATGGTAGTATTGACACCATTTATGTTTTTAATGGAGGAAATGATAAAAATATGAATACAGTATTTAATGAAGATGAAATCAAAAATATTACCAATAATAAAATCAAAATTCAATTTTGTAAACAATACATTCATTTAGATGATACTATTGGAATGATTAAAATTAAAATTTTGGGTGAAATGAAGAAAACTGTCTCGTTAGATGAATTATATTTATATTGTCAAAAATTAGAAAAATTAGATTCAATTTCATTGTATCAAACATTAACACAAAATAAAAAATTGACTTTAACCAATATTAGATTGGATCAATTTGTTTCCAATATAGTAAGTAAAGAAGATGGTAGTTTGTTCAAAATAAATGGTGAGAAGGACGTATACGACTACGATGATATAGTAGAAATGAATTTAGATAATAAAAATTTCATCCTAAATAAAGTTTTAGGACAAAAATTTTTTATTATTGAAAATGAATATCCTTACATTGTAAATCCATATAATGTAAAAAAGTTTGATTCTTTTTTAGAGAGAAATTCCAGAAAATCATTATCCACATTGAATAGTCATTTATTATTAAATACAGGTGATATAATTAACAACAATATTTATTTATGTATTGCACAAGAAGTACTGGAGTTTAGTGAAAAAAATAATATACCAGAAGAACTAATCTTGAAAATTTACCATCCATTTTTATATGAAAAAAATATAAATAATTTAGAAGATTTGAATGCAAAACACAGTGAATTAATAAATACAAATCATAAATATATAAATGAATCCACTAATGATTATTTCAACACAATTGATATGTTCTATAATATATATTATTTACGCAAAAATGAATTGAATTACGTTAGCAAAGGTATTAAATATTTAAAAGTAATCATTAAACCAGTTTATAAAATAAATATTCCATTAGAATTATTATTTAAAATTCTTCATTCAACACAGGAAAATCCACTTATAAAATATAACCCTTCTTCTAGACAAGAAAATATTTATAGATTATTTACAGACAAAATTGCTACGGATGGTAGAAAAATACCATATTTGAAAAAAGCTAACATATTTAAACTTATGAAAAACATAGGAAAAACTAAATCGGTTTCAGTCCATATAAATATTCTTGATTCTAACGTAAATCAATTTATTTGTGAATTTGATGAAAATGGATTTATAACAATAATTTGCGAATTAGACAAAGTTATAAGTGAAAATGAAACAAATAATTTGATAAAAGTTCATGTTAATCCAATTATTCAAGAAATCAGTAATTTTTTAGAACAAAGTGGATATAAAATAAATTTGTTTGAATCCATCAAAAGTGAAAATATAGAAATAAAACAACTTACATACGAGTGCAATATTAAAATTAAACATAGTATTAATTTGGATAATTATAAAGGTTGCGTTTCTAGTATTTTTAACAACGAGTCTAGTTCATTCAAAAAAGACATTCATTTACGATTCAAAAGAGTATCTAATTTTAACAAAACTACTAGTCAAGAAGCATTTATTATGGAAAAAAGTGCTGAAGGATTACGAGATGATGAAATTATTGATGCTTTATTAGAAAATTTTCAAGATGATCTAACTAGAGAACAAGCGGTTGAATTAGTTCAAAAAGTTGCAAATGAAATTCAATTGGAAAGAGGGGTAAAAAAAATAGATATTAAAATAAGAGATAATCCTGGATTCAAGACTGTTATTGAATTAGAACAAAAAACTGGAATTATAACCATACGTATTGAAAATATTAATGATATCCAGTATTTAAATACTATTCCAATCTATTTGGATAGTGTTATTCGTATAACACAAGATAAAAATAGTACCAAATATTCTGCAAAAAAAATAAATGAAATTTGTTCTAGCGATGAAAAAAAAGAAATTAAAATGGAGGATATTATTTCACCAGTAGAAAGTCAGTTATCTGAATTAGAAATACCTTCCATAGATGAGGATAATGAAAATTTGGAATATATTAAAGTGTCAGATGCATCCAAGAGAGAATTTTATTTAGATGACGACGAAAGACCAAAAAACGCATTGGATTTATTTTTTGACGATGAGGATGAAGATGAACAATCTATTGCTAGTTATAAAAGCGATGTCAGTGTAGAAAGTAAAAAAAGTATTCAAAGTTATAACAGTAATAAAAGTAATGGAAAATTTGGCGGTGAATTAAAAAGTGATATTGAGAGTGATACTGAAAGTGAAAACAATGACGAAGATCAAAATAGTGAAGAAAATGAAGTTATTAATATTGACTATTTACCTTTAAAAAAGAAAGAACCATATTTTCAAACGAGAATAGAAAAATTGGATCCAGCGTTAATTATCAAAGAAGATAGTAAAGAGTTTAATTCTTATGTACGAGTATGTAGTAGTACTACAAAAAGACAACCTGTAATATTAACTGATACCGAATTAGATAAAATTAAAAAAGAACATCCTGGGTTTTTACGCGAAGAAGATATTATTAAATATGGGTCTAATCCAAAAAAACAATTTAATTACATTTGTCCAAGATATTGGTGTCTTAAAAATAATACAGTAGTAGATCCAAAAGACATAACAGAGGTAATTGTAAACGGCAAAAAAGAATTAAAGAGCTCTAATTGTGGTTATGTTTTACCAAAAGATGCTAAAGAAGTAAAACCTGGTTATTATGTTTACGAATTTTATAAACCTAAAGGTGATAATAAAAATTATAAAAGACATCCAGGTTTTCAAGTAGATAAACATCCTCAGGGTTTTTGTTTACCTTGTTGTTTTGATAAATACAATACAATTGGAAGAATCGGTGCAAAAAAAACATGTCAACAAAAAGGGAGTGAAGAAACAAAATATGAAGAACCTGTTTTACAACAAGAAGAACAAAAACGGGAACCAAAAAAAGCTAAAACTAAACAAGAAGATGAATATGTTATTGGTCCGGATAAATTTCCACTTCCACAAGGACGTTGGGGTTACTTACCACCGCAAATTCAACAAATATTACATGAAGTAAATGCAGATTGTCAAATTAGTAAAACGAACACTAATTTGAAACAAGATCGTCCTTGTTTATTACGCCATGGTATAGAAATAAATGAAAAACAATCTTTTTTATCTTGCGTATATGATGTACTAATGTATGGAAGCGATGTAGATAGTTATAGTAAATCTATTAAACAAATGAAAGAAATAATAATAAACTCACTTACTTTGGATAATTTTATTACATATCAGAACGGAAATTTGGTGAATGAATTCAAAAGTGAAGATTTGACTACTGTTAACGTAGATCATTATACAAATTCAAAAATATATAGTAAAATCAATAAATCTAATATAGAAGAAGTAAATTATTATAAAAAAATAATAAGTGCTTTGGAAAATTTTATTAATTATCTAAAAGACGACGATGCTATTATTGATCACACCTATTTATGGGACGTTATTTCAAAACCAAATCCAAAAATATTTACAAAAGGTGTTAATTTAATAATATTCAAATTACCAAATGATGATATTACAAACAACGTTGAATTATTATGTCCAAGTAATCATTATTCAAATGAATTTTATGAAACTAGAAAACCAACCGTTTTTATTGTTAAACAAGATAAATATTATGAACCAATTTATTCTTATACAATAACAAATAAAAAATACAGTGTAGTTAAAACATTCAATGAATATGACCCTCATTTATCCCTTTCTATGCGTAATGTTTTTAAAGAATTATTAAGGCCATTTTTATCCACTATTTGCAAACCGCTAGACAGTATGCCAAATGTTTATAAAGCAAAACGAGCACCATTATTAACGAATTTAATACAAAAATTAGATAAATATGACTACAATGTAATAAAATTAGCGATGAATTTTAATAACAAAATTATTGGGGTTGTTGCAGAAAGTCCAACTCTATCTAAATTAACTGGATTTGTTCCTTGTTATCCATCATCTTATAATGAGAATATCAAAAACAATTTGGATTTTGTTTTTATGAATGATTTATCTTTATGGCATAGTTATGAAGACACGTTTAATTTTTTAACGCAACTCTACAATAAAAGTATGAAAAGAAAAAGTGAAAAGACATCCGATTTACATTGTAAACCAATATTAAAAGTGGTGGAAGATGAACTGGTTGTTGGAATAATTACAGAAACAAACCAGTTTATACAAATATCAGAACCGATACCAGAAATAGATATTAAAAGTGAGCACGATTTACCATCTTTAAAAAATACAAATTATGTTATTCAAACAGACAAAATAAAGGATAAAGAAACAGGTAAATATATACATAGCGATTCTATTATTACAACAAGTAATGAAGTGGATACAGAACGAGTAGATTATATTAAAAAAATTACTTATGAAACAAATTTCTACAATATTTTTAGAAATACAATTCGCATTATGTTAAACGATTATGCTAATATTAAATTAAGAGAACAAATTGAAAATGAATTGTTAAAAGATTATATTATTTATTCTCAAAAATTGACAAAGATCAATGTGTTATTAAATGAATTAGTAAAAGATAAAATTCAATTTATAGGGGATGAAAATTATTATAAATTAATAAATGAATTTACTACTTGCATAGTTAAAAATAAAGATTCATGTAATAAAACACATAATTTATGTATGTTTACAGATAATAACACATGTAATCTTATTTTACCAAAAAAAAATTTAATTACACAAAAAGAAAATAAAGATATATACTTTGCAAAAATATCAGATGAACTAATTCGTTACAGTAGGATCCAGTCATTTATTTTACAACCACAATCATTTTTATCTTTTGGAAACGTCGGTTATAATTTACGTGACAATGAAATAATTATGTTACAATCCCTTTTGACCAATGAATATTTTGAATCACTAGATCCTGCAATTATCAATAAATATGTACATTTTAATTCATATGATAATACGGAACCAATCATTACACAAACATATGAAAATAGAGTTACTTCTGCAGATATTGAAAAAAGACAGTCCAATATATTAGGAACAATATGTAACAAGAAAACAAATGATAAAATTAGTTCAGGTATTTGGAAAAAGTGTTTTCCAGATAAATTCAAAGAATTAGAATATGACAAAACAATTTATTGCACCTTTGAAATAGTTATGGATTTAATTGAAAAAACAACTGGTGAAAAATTGGATTTGAATAAATTAAAAAATATTTTATATGAAGAGTATAAACAATACATAAAAATTTATTACAAACAAATAATAAATATTATAATCGCAGAAGGAAAAAAGACATTGGGTGATCAAGTAAATGCCAATAATTTGTCCTTCTCTAGTTTAATATATTCTGATAATTATTTTTTAACATTACTAGATATATGGTTGCTAGTTAATAAATTCAAAATTCCAACAATGTTTATTTCAAGTAAAAAAATTATACAGACTAACTATGAAAAAAATATATTTTTAGGTTATGGTATTTCAAATGATAAATTTTGTTTTATTGTTCTTCCGCCGTTTCGTCCAGAAAATGTTCCTATTTATAAGATTATCATTTCAGAGAAAAGTGATACTTTTATATCTTTAAAAGATGTAAAAGAATCATGCAATGATGAAATTGAATACGCTTTAAATAATAATATTACTATAGAGGATTATTTGAAAAATTATGTTCAAATTCAAAAACCCAAACAATCAACAAAACAATTAAATATTAAATTAAAAATAGAATCAGATGAATAAAATATAAAATTTGAATAACAACATTATATTATTCATTTTTTTTTACAAGATAATCGTCTGTTATCAAAAAAGAATCGTCAAGATTAACCATATCTAGCAAACCCTTAATAAATTTTATTTTGTGTGGTACTGTTTCTAATTGTTTTTCTTTTTTTTCATAATCGGATAAATTTCGTATTGCATAATGATTTAATGTTATATTTACTTTACTATAATTTTCTTCAGAATAATCAATATTATTACCATCATCCTTATAATTTATAAAAATATCTCCTTTATCTGTACCATAATTATTGATTGTTGTACCGTATTGTGTTTTTACTAAGTGTATCCACAAATTTTTTTCATAACATAGATTTTTTGTTCTAAATAAGGATTTGCCAAAATCGTTTGCATATCGTATATGTTCCGTTAATTCTTTCATTTTATCATGATTGATTCTTTTTACGTTATTTTTAATAGAAAATTCAGAAATTAAATTATTATTTTCGTCTTTATAAGGATTTATTATATTCCAAATTACATAAATGCAACTAATGTTTTCATCCAAACTTTGTATATAAGTTTTAATAGTATAACCGTTCCTACCGTACATAAATTCATCGGCATCTATTAATATTGCCCATTCTGTTTCCATTTTGATTAATTCATATAAATTTTCTTTTAACAATTGTTTGTGTCCATGATATCCTGCATCACTTGTAAGTATTCCCATATCGCGATTATCTGTTATTAAAGTAACATTATCTTTGTAAACAGAATTATTTATTACTTCTTCTATATTATCATCACTATTATTATTTATAATATAAAAATGATCAACACCTTCACTAATATAATGATTCATGAATTCTTCCATATATTTTGCTTCATTTTTAATAGCTAAACAGACTGATAAAAAATATTTATAACTCATTATATATTAAATTATATTATTATAATTTAATATTTTTTACACATTATTGTAGTGTATTTTTTATTTTTGTTTTATTTTAGAAAGTGATTCGTCTACAATTAAAAATGTATCATCTAGGTTGCTCATGTCAATTAATCCCAAAATAAACCATTTTTTATGAGGTACTACATCTAGTTGTTTAACTTTTTTTTCATAATCATATGAATTACGTATAGCATAATGATTTAATGTTATATTTACTTTACTATAATTTTCTTCAGAATAGTCAACATTATTACTAGTATCATTTACATTTGCAAAAACATCTTTTTCTCGGTTGTAATTATCAATAGTTACACCATAAGTAGTTTTTACTAAATGTAACCATAAATTACTTGGATGACACAAATTTCTAGTTCTAAATAATGATTTACCAAAATCGTTTGCGTGTCGTATATGTCCAGTTAATTCTTTCATTTTATCATGATTGATTCTTTTTACGTTATTTTTAATAGAAAAATCGGAAATTAAATTATTATTTTCATCTTTATAAGGATTCATTATATTCCAAATTACATAAATACAGCTAATTTTTTCATCCAAGCTTTGTATATAAGTTTTAATAGTATAACCATTCCTACCGTACATAAATTCATCTGCATCTATTAATATTGCCCATTCTGTTTCCATTTTGATTAATTCATATAAATTTTCTTTTAATAAATCATGGTGACCAAAGGGGCTATTATCACTTGTAAGTATTCCCATATCGCGATTATCTGTTATTAAAGTAACATTATCTTTGTAAACAGAATTATTTATTACTTCTTCTATATTATCATCACTATTATTATTTATAATATAAAAATGATCAACACCTTCACTAATATAATGATTTATGAATTCTTCCATATATTTTGCTTCATTTTTAATAGCTAAACAGACTGATAAAAAATATTTATAACTCATTATATTTATTATAAAATATAATTTATTTATAATAATAATAAATAATTAGTGTTTAAACATATTTATTATTATTTACTTTTATTTAGTTTATTAGATCAAGTTACACTATCCAAATCTACATTATCTAACATAGTTTGCGTATCATTTATTATATCAAATAAAAAAACATTTAAATCCAAATTGTCTCCATTATTCACATTATTCACATTATTAGTAGCGTTCATATTATTACTTATATTATGAATAACATCTCGGTAATCGTTTACATTATCATTATCGCTATCACTATCATCTTCTGTTCCACGATCCTCCAACAAATTATTAGTATGACTGTTCATGAAATTCTTATGTAGAATATCATTTTCATTCATATAAAAAGAAGGAAATTTACTATTATATTCTATTTTATTATAAGTTAAATTGTTTAAATATGCACTTTTTTTTAAAAATATTTTTCTACCAAAAGATGGATTAAATTTATTCAATTTAAATAATTTTTTGTGTAATTTTTTTTTACAATAATTACGTTCATTTGTTATCAAAGAAAATTGAGATTTTAAAAATAACGAGAGATATGGTTTCATTATATTTATTAACGTGTCTTTTGGAAAATTTTCATCAATATTTATTTGGTATTTTCTATGAGTAACAGATATATTATAATCATATAACATGCAATCAATATTCTCATACATGGTTTGTTTACTACTATTATTTAATGAATTTGTAATTGCAAAATCTCTTATTAAATATTGATATCTTTCTATAAATATACTTAAATCAAAACTTGTTTTAAAAAAATAATAAAATAATTCAGGACGTATCATGGTTTTAAAAAAAATAAAAAAATAAATATTATATAAGGTAGATTTATTTAATACAATATTATTATAGGGATTTTTTATTGAATTAGGAGTACTAAAAAAACATTGTGAATTTGCTATAGAATTATCAATAATTTTAATTAATTCATGAACATTAAAAAGATATTTACAATTATTTTGTAATAAACAATATACTAATTTATCCTTTTCATTTATTTCATTCATTATCAAATCGGTGTTCACCATAATTGGTGCTTTTTTGTATTTATAAAGATAAGCTAAACGTGAAAACGAGTGATATGTTTTTTGCATCTTAGCAAAATAATCTATAAATTCGTCATTCATTTGTTTTGAATAAAAAATATTTACATGCACATCATAAAATAAAGCAAATTTGTTTTCTATACTATATTTTTTTTGTAGGAAAATATAAAAATTAATTTTATGTACATTATTAAATATGCCCCAATTATCATTTTCAATATTTAAAATTTTTTTTACTATTGTATGAAATGTATCTGTGTGCATATATATTTATGTTAAATAATTATATTTATAATTTTATATTAATAATTATATTTATATATTTTTATAATCTATATTTGTAATTGCAAGTAATCATCTAGAATCCTGGGTTGTAATTATCATCGTCTCCCATATCTTTTGTCTTTATACTTATTGCATTATTTTGAATGCTAATCTTATTCAGACTGCACTTATCATTAGGATTTTCAATATTACCAAAGAATTTATCAATTTCTTCAACTACATCCGTATTTTTATATTCCACGGCTGCTTCCATTTTGACCATTTCATCTATATCTAATACTACTTGGAATGCACTCGTACCAAAGAAACCTTCTTGACCGCACATAACATTTGCAGAGATTCCTTTTAATGTATCTAGTTCAGCGTGTCTTGCAGCTTTTAAAAACATTTCTGGAGTTTCTTCAAAAGATGCTTTTGCGATCGGTCCAATATTATCATTATTAATACCATGTCTAAATATGGAAATCATTTTACTTGTATATGTCATTCTATCTACTAATACGCTGTAGTTGTGATAGTTAATATATGCACCATCAAATTCAATAACATCTACTAACTCATTATAAATTGATTGACGCGCTGCTTCAATACCAAGTACATTATATATTTCTACAATATCGTTACTGAATGTTCTTGTATTATCAATATAATCAATACCTAAAATTTCCAACAAATTAGTTCCGATTGTATCTAGCACCCATATATCTTCTCTTTTATATAATCCATTTTTCTCAACAACATTGTCTTTAATTTTACGAAGAATAACTTTATTAATACCTTTGATTCCACGAAGTACTACATTTTGTAATAATTGATCTTGAAAGTTCTTCAAAATATAAATTTGATCTGATTGATCTAGCGGCATTTTTGTTTTTACACCACCAGATTTACCTGAATTATTTTTCATTACTTCGTTCATTCTGATTCGGAATATTAATTTATCTGCATTGTAATCGGAGTAAACACACGCGATTTGATTCTCATAACAATTATTCAAAGTAAAATTCACATCGTCCATGGTAATATTCTTTTCAAGCATTATTTCTGGATCCATTTCCATACGAATAATCCATTTAGATTTTTCATTTTCATCATTAGATAAATTTGTCTCTGCGCAACTAGCTACCATACTTTCAAAGGCTCTGTATTGTTGAATTGTATCTTTGTCTTCTGATATTAGCGTGTTCAAATCATCTGGATCAAAACATATTTGAATAGATTTCACTATTTCAACTAATTTTGTATGTTCAATCATATACATAATAGTTTGAGCCTTTTCTTTTTGAGTTTCTTCGCCTTCTTTCAAATAAATAGTTAAGGATGGATTTTTTGGTTCAGAAGAAAGGGATAGAATTTCTTCAATTCTTGGCACACCACGAGTCACGTTGGATTTAGATGCAACACCTGCAAAGTGAAATGTGTTCAATGTGTTATGCACAATGACACCATAATCAGTCATAAATGTTTGGTTCCCTGGAACAGTAAAGTCATAAACATAATTTTGTTGATCAGGCGTGTATACTTCAATTTTAACGATTTCGTCCCAAATAACATTAGCATTGATGCTTTGCTCAATAATTTTGAGTTCATTTTGAATTAAATGTGATTTTTCATGTGTCTTGAATGTTTCATAATATTTTTCCAAGGTTCTACGTCCAATACTTTCTATATTCTTTCTTTTGTAATGACCATAAATTCTACTTTGTCCTGGAAATTGTAAGGTTTTTCCGCAATATGCAACTAAGTCTACCATACCGTTAATTTTGTCAATTTGTTCTGATACAAATACTGCATTTGGCCTACCAATATATTCAACTAAATCATTTAATTTTTCTTTATGTAATTCACTTCCAATTTTTTCACTATAATCTCTAGCATATTTTGGACTAATATTTAGATGATAAAGAGGTTTATTGTTTTTATTTTCAGTTTTAATAGTTCCAAAAATATCAAAATAATTCAATATAAGTGCAAAATCTTTAATTAATTGTTCACTCCTACTGCAACAACGTATTTGATGATGTTTTTTGTCACATTGGAAGTTACCATCACCATCAAAATAACCTTGGAATAAACCTGCTTTAAATTCCATTGGTGCAATGAAAGCAAAATCTGGGATATGTTTTACAAAACTTCCGTTACCACACGTATTCAGCAAAAGATTAGCTAATTCAGGTGAATTGAATTTTGTTGTAACAGATTTTCCATATTCACCTTGTTTTTCACTTACACGACATTCTTTCTCAAAACGTTGTGCAAATACTCTTGTATTTACAATATAATGGTCTGAAATATTAGTAATTGCTATTTCGTTGTAGTTCAAATTACCTTCTGCTAAATAAGCACCTACAAACCAGCCAAATAAATGATCCAATTTGTATGATTTATTATTAATTTCAATAGTATCTTTTACAAAACTATTATCAATGTGTTTACAAACTGGTATTCTCATTCCTACTTTCATATCAGTACCTACAATTGGAACTACTTGATGATTTTCGCGAATTAGATGAGAATGACTGGTTGTGGTTTCAACAGTTCTACCACTTTTTGTTGTTACTTTCATCATTTGACCATTTACTGGATGTCTACTAATGTGTGAAATTTTGTTCCAAGTAGTTTTTTCATCTTTGGATACGCCTACAATATAATATTCATTTACCATATCTTGTAATAATGTTTCAACACTATTTTCGTGTCCTGTATTGAACGTTATATGTTGATTATTAGCAATAATTTCATCACAAAATTCACCTACAATTACGGATTTCATTGAAATCTCATTTGTTAATCTATTCTTGCAAATAATTTTGTGTTGAGTATTATATGAACACGACATCTGGGTTGAAACTTCGCCAATACTTTGTCCTGCAATCATTCCTACCATTTCACCTGGTGCAACTATTGCTCTTTTATAGTTCATTACAATAGTACTTAATAATAGCATAAGCGCATCTTTATTAAAACGCTTTACAATAAGTAAATCTTTTGGTGACAAATAATAGAAGTACAATGTTTTGAACAATAATGTTGGCTTAACGTAGTGATTTTTCTCCAAATTTTCATAAGTTTGTTGGATTAATTCAAATGCTTCTAGAACTGTAATATCTACAAGAGATGTGCTATTAATTTTAAATTGACCTTGAATGTTACTAATAATGTATTGAAATCCTACCGGACAATTTACTATACTATCTGATTTTTTCTTGAAGACATTTTGAATTAATTCGGATCGCATTTCTATCATCATATTAGAATACTTCAAACATAGATCATTCATTTCTTGTGTTTGCTTCTTAAAACGTGTTAGTGTATTTTTCAAAAATATATTGGATAAGATCTTTGACTTGGATGTTTCATCTGGAATATTGAAGTGAGCATAAATGTCTTGTGTGCTCATAGTAACAATTGGAATATTTTGATTCTCTACTTTTGTAGTATCTATACCGTCCTCACCATATGCAAATTGTACAATTTTATTTTTATTTGTTCTAATAGTCATGTCATAATTAACCATCAAATCTTCCAAACCTTTGATCAATCTTCTTTGAATATAACCTGTTGTAGAAGTGTCTCTTACTTGAAGACCATTTGCTAATCCAAAGTTAAGGGTAGATGGTATCGTTAAATCATAGACTTTTGGATGTTTTTCTATTCCAATAATGT
>Ga0209400_1001121_pt1 | contig 22449 bp, 20 predicted proteins | sample M_130807_EF_Meta_FD_187313 | JGI IMG/M metagenome (GOLD analysis project Ga0209400, IMG submission 187313) | Freshwater microbial communities from Lake Montjoie, Canada to study carbon cycling - M_130807_EF_MetaG (SPAdes) (version 2) | ecosystem: Environmental > Aquatic > Freshwater > Lake... | reverse complement strand
TCATCGATGTTGCAACAGGTGTGCCCTTCTTTGATCACATGATGTCTCAACTGGGTAAGCACTCTGGTTTTAATCTCACCGTAAAAACAACTGGTGATGTTGATGTTGATTCACACCACACTGTCGAGGACACATCTCTTGCATTCGGTCAGGCACTTCGTGAGGCGTTGGGCGATAAGGCTGGCATCCGTCGCTTTGGTGATTCCATGGTTCCATTGGATGAGGTATTAGTTCAAGCAGCCGTTGATCTTTCAGGTCGTCCATATTTGGTGCACCGTCAACCAGAAATTGTTGAACTGATCGGAACATTTGATACAACCTTAGGTAAGCACATCTGGGAATCAATTGTTGCTGAAGCGCACATCGCATTGCACATTCGTGTTCTAGAAGGCCGCAACGCCCACCACGTTTTTGAAGCTCAGTTCAAAGCTGTTGCCCGCGCACTTCGCGATGCGGTTTCACTAGATGGCAGAGTCGCCGGAATTCCATCAACTAAAGGTTCTCTTTGATAGCAATTCTTGACTACGGATCCGGAAATCTACGATCTGCAGAGCGCGCATTTGCAACTGCCGGTAAAGATGTAGTTGTTACATCAGATCGGACTGTTGCACTTGAAGCTGAAGGATTAGTAGTTCCGGGCGTTGGTGCATTTGCTGCGTGTATGAATGGATTAAGTGCCGTTGATGGTGCTTCGATTGTGCGTGAGCGATTAGCAAAAGAGCGTCCAACGCTGGGCATCTGTATTGGTATGCAAATCATGTTTAGTCAGGGCACAGAACATGCTGATGGCGAACCACATGCAGGAATCGGAGTATGGGATGGAACTGTCTCCCAACTAGATGCACCCATCTTGCCTCACATGGGTTGGAACACAGTTGAAGCCGCTTCCACATCAACACTATTTAGTGGTGTTGAAGGAGAATCCTTTTACTTTGTTCATTCATTTGCTGCGAAAAAAGCAGTAGGTACAACACAGGCATGGAGCATGCACGGTGAAAGGTTTTTGGCAGCCGTTGAAGATGGGTACATCAGTGCAACTCAATTTCATCCAGAAAAATCTGGCGCAGCTGGATTAACCCTGATTAAGAATTGGGTGGATTGGCTATGAGTTACTTAGAGTTATTGCCAGCAGTAGATGTTAAAGATGGCCGCGCAGTCAGGTTAGTTCAGGGCGAGCTCGATAAAGAAAGTATTTATGGGGCACCGTTAGATGTTGCTCTTGAGTTTCAAGCAGCAGGTGCTGAATGGTTACACCTTGTTGATTTAGATGCTGCCTTTGGTCGGGGAGAAAACTCTGCTCTTTTGGCCGAGGTAGTTGGAAAGCTAGATATCAAGGTGGAGCTTTCGGGTGGTATTCGTGATGATGAATCACTCAAGCGAGCATTAGCTACTGGTTGTCGACGAGTTAATTTAGGAACAGCTGCGCTAGAAGATCCAGAATGGACTGCGCGAGTAATTGCAGAGTACGGAGATCGAATCGCAGTTGGCTTAGATGTTCGTGGCCACACCCTGGCCGCACGCGGTTGGACTAAAGAGGGTGGAGATCTATTTGAAACATTAGAGCGTCTAGATCGTGATGGTTGCGCGCGCTATGTCGTTACAGATGTTGCAAAAGACGGCACATTGGCTGGTCCAAATATTGAACTCCTCAAGTCTGTTTGTGCTGCAACAACAAAGCCGGTGATTGCAAGTGGTGGAATTTCTTCCCTTGATGACATCGCAGCCCTTGCCGCGCTGCGCAGCACTGGTGTGGAAGGTGCAATTGTTGGTAAGGCGCTATATGCCGGCAAGTTCACATTGATTGAAGCGTTAAAGGTCAGCGGAAAATGAGCTTGTCACTTCGTATCATTCCCTGTCTGGATGTAACAGATGGCCGCGTGGTTAAAGGTGTTAACTTCATAGATTTAGTTGATGCGGGCGATCCAGTTGAAATGGCATCCCTCTATAACCTTGAAGGTGCCGACGAACTTACATTTTTAGATATTTCTGCAAGTGTTGTGGGACGCGAAACAACTTTAGATGTTGTTCGCCGGACGGCAGAGCAGGTTTTTATTCCATTAACAGTTGGTGGTGGCATTAGAAGTGTTGAAGATGTAGACCGCCTACTACGAGCAGGTGCTGACAAAGTTTCGATAAACACATCAGCAATCGCCCGTCCTGAGTTGATTGCTGAAATTGCAGATCGTTTTGGTTCACAAGTTCTAGTCCTTTCTGTCGATGCGCGCCGAGCTAATACTGATTCTGGTTTTGAAGTTACAACACATGGCGGGCGAGAAAGTGCTGGGATAGATGCATTGGGGTGGGTTGAGAAAGCTTGTGCGTTAGGTGTTGGTGAAATACTTCTGAATTCAATGGACGCCGACGGTACTCGTGCTGGCTATGACATCGGAATGATCACTGCAGTTCGCGCAGTTTCAAAGGTTCCATTGATTGCAAGTGGAGGGGCTGGAAGCCTTGAAGATTTCTCTGCTGCACTTGATGCAGGGGCAGACGCCCTGCTTGCTGCCAGTGTCTTTCATTTTGGCATTCACCGGATAGGCGATGTGAAGTCATACCTGGGTAAGCACAATTATCCGGTGCGCACGATGGCTCCGCGTTAAGGCAGAATAAGCACATGACGATGATTGATCCTCAAGTAGAAGCCCTACTCAAGGATCCCGCGGCATTGATTCCAGCAATTGTTCAGGATGTTTCAAGCAATGAAGTATTGATGCTCGCCTATATGAATGCAGAGTCGTTAGCTTTGACGCTTTCAACTGGCAAAGCCACATACTGGAGCAGAAGTCGCAATGAGCTCTGGGTTAAGGGTGCGACATCTGGACATTTTCAAGAGGTGCATTCGGTTTCTTTAGATTGTGACGGAGACGCACTTTTATTAAAGGTGACCCAAACTGGAGTTGCTTGCCACACGGGTGATCGCACCTGTTTTCACACCCCACTTGCGCTTGGTCAGTAAATGAACCTAGAAGAGTTTCGCGCATACGCAAAGGTTTCAAATGTAATCCCAGTTTCTAGGCGATTGCTGGCAGATGGTGAAACTCCACTTGGTATTTATCGCAAGTTAGCAAAGAGTGCCGAGAATACATTTCTACTCGAATCAGCAGAGCATGGTGGTGCTTGGTCACGATATTCATTTATTGGTGTGCGAAGTGAAGCAACGCTGAGTGAAAGAGATGGTCTTGCCTACTGGCAGGGAACAGCACCTGCTGGTGCGCCAACTGGAATTGATCCACTAGAAGCGCTCAGACTCTCTGCAGACCATTTGAAGTCTCCGAAAATCCCTGGGTTACCACCACTGACAGGTGGGCTCGTTGGTTTCATGGGGTATGACGTTGTGCGACGTTTGGAACGATTACCTGATTTAACAGCAAAAGATATTCCACTGCCTGAGCTTTCATTTATGTTAACAAGTGATTTAGCAGTCTTAGATCACAGTGATGGAACGATCACTTTGATTGCTAATGCGATTAACTGGGATGGAAGTGATGATCGGATCGATGAGGCATATGAATCCTGCGTGCAACGTTTAGACCGCATGCAGGCAGATCTTTCTACTCCGCTTTCAGGTGAGGCTGCAGAGATTCCAGATTTTTCACTTCCTGATTACATTGGCAACATTTCGGGGGAGCAGTTCAAGGAGAACATTCTTAAGGTGAAGGAAGAAATCCTTGCAGGAGAGGCGTTTCAAGTAGTTTTGTCGCAGCGATTTGCAATGCCATGTCAGGCAGATGCGATAGATGTCTATCGGATGCTTCGCCTTAATAATCCATCGCCCTATATGTATTTGTTCCGCTTTACAGATGGAATCGAGATCGTTGGATCTAGTCCTGAAGCGCTAGTTAAGGTTAATCAAAAAGATGTGATGATTCATCCCATTGCAGGAACTCGTAAGCGTTCCTCAAACCCAGAAGAAGATCACCGTTTAGGTGAAGAGTTGTTGGCTGATCCGAAGGAGCGCGCAGAGCACCTCATGCTGGTTGATTTAGGCCGAAATGATTTAGGTCGTGTGTGTGCACCTGGCACTGTTGAAGTAGTCGATTTCATGCACATAGAGCGTTATTCGCATGTGATGCATATTGTTTCTACCGTTGTTGGAAAGCTGGCAGATAGGGCCACCCCAGTTGATGCACTCTTTTCAGTCTTTCCTGCAGGAACATTATCTGGTGCACCAAAGCCGCGTGCGATGGAGATTATTGAAGAGTTAGAGACCACGCGCCGCGGTGTTTATGGCGGCATCGTTGGATATATAGATTTCACGGGCAACATAGATACCTGCATCGCAATTCGAACAGCGCTGCTCTATCAAGGAACGGCATACGTGCAAGCAGGAGCAGGGGTAGTTGCTGATTCAGATCCTGAGTCAGAAAACCAAGAGTGTAGAAATAAGGCAGCGGCTGTTCTAACCGCCATTCATGCAGCAAACCGTTTAGGACACAGCCATGAGTGATCTCTTGCCTATTGGTATTGCAGCAGTTTTTGTGATGGCAATCGTTTTACTTCTCGCCCGAAAGTTTAAAATTTCATCTCGATATGAACGTGCTCCTCGCCAGCTCAACTCCTGGTCAGCACTTGATCAGGGGATAGACCCAACAGAGGATCAGAAGCAATGAGTGTTTTAGATTCGATTATTGAAGGCGTGCGCGAGGATTTAGCGGCCAGACGCCTACCTATGTCTCAGTTATTGGAGGCAATAGAAGTAGCACCGCCTGTGAGAGATTGTTTATCAGCATTATTAACTAAAGAGATTTCTGTGATTGCTGAAGTAAAAAGATCTTCTCCTAGCAAAGGAGCTCTTGCTCCTATTACAGATCCTGCCGGCCTTGCTGCTAGTTATGCAGAAGCAGGTGCGGCAGTGATTAGCGTGTTAACAGAACAACGTCGATTTGGTGGGACATTGGCAGATCTTGACGCAGTGCGCAGAGCGGCTGATTTACCAATTTTAAGAAAAGATTTCATGGTTGATGAGTATCAATTCTATGAGGCAAGGGCACATGGCGCAGATGTGATTTTGTTGATTGTTGCAGCACTGAGTAAGAATCAATTAGATGACTATTTTCATTTGTCGAAGGAACTTGGGATGAGAGCTTTGATTGAAGTTCACACTCCTGGTGAACTCGAAAGTGCACTTGAAATATCACCAGAAATTGTTGGTGTTAACTCTCGTAACTTAAAGACTTTAGATGTTGACGCGCAAGCATTTGCAGAGTTGCTCCCGCAAATCCCAAACTCAATTGCACGTGTTGCTGAATCAGGAATATCTACTCGATCAGATGTTGAGTTCGCTCATGACCATGGTGCAACTGCGATTCTGGTGGGCGAAGCCTTAGTTCGCTCAGGAAATCCAAATGTTGCGATGGCTCAATTGCTCGGTAGGCTTGCGTAATGATTACTGAGGGCCACTTTGGAGAGTATGGCGGCCGCTTTGTGCCTGAAGCTCTCATTGGAGCTCTCGAAGAGTTAGAGGCTGCACACAATGCGGCGCAAAAAGATCCAGCATTTATTGCCGAGCTAGCAGAACTTCACCGCACCTATACCGGTCGTCCAAGCATCATCACTGAAGCAAAGAGATTTGCTGAGCATGCTGGTGGGGCTCGAATATTTTTAAAGCGTGAAGATCTAAACCACACGGGTAGCCATAAAATCAACAATGTTTTGGGCCAAGCTTTATTAACAAAGCGCATGGGCAAAAAGCGCATCATCGCCGAAACTGGCGCTGGTCAACACGGTGTTGCATCTGCAACAGCTGCTGCCTTGATGGGGCTTGATTGCGTCGTCTATATGGGTGAAGAAGACACTCGCCGCCAAGCATTAAATGTTGCGCGTATGAAGTTACTAGGCGCACAAGTTGTTCCAGTTACATCTGGATCTAAGACATTGAAAGATGCAATCAATGAAGCGATGCGTGATTGGGTGACAAATGTTGCCGATACTCACTACATGCTTGGCACGGTTGCAGGACCACATCCATTCCCAACAATGGTTCGAGACTTTCATAAAATTATTGGTAATGAAGCGCGTGAACAAATGCTTGCGCTAACAGGCAGACTTCCAGATGCAGTACTTGCCTGCGTTGGCGGGGGATCAAATGCTATTGGAATCTTCAATGCATTCATCCCAGATGCTGGTGTTCGACTCATCGGTCTTGAAGCAGGCGGAGACGGTGTTGAAACTGGTCGCCACGCTGCAACAATCACTGGTGGATCACCTGGCGTGCTACATGGAACGCGTTCTTATGTCTTACAGGATGAAAATGGTCAGACAGTCGAGTCACATTCAATTTCAGCTGGCCTTGATTATCCTGGCGTTGGTCCTGAGCACGCCTACCTTCATGACATTGGACGCGCTGAATATCGCGCGATCAATGATGATGCAGCAATGGCTGCTTTTGATTTGCTCTGCAAAACAGAAGGAATTATTCCTGCGATAGAAACTGCCCACGGGTTAGCTGGGGTGTTGATCATCGGCAAAGAGCTAGGGCCAAATGCCAACCTCTTGATTAATTTGTCTGGTCGCGGAGACAAGGATGTGCAAACAGCTGCGGAGTACTTCGGAATTCCTCTGTAATGACGCAATTAGATTCAGTTATGGCAAAGGTGCGTGCAGAAAATCGCGCAGCACTCATCGCCTATATTCCAGCTGGCTTTCCTTCTAAAGCTGGATGCGTCAAGGCAATTAAAGCATTAGCTGCTGCAGGCGTTGATGCTATTGAAATCGGTTTTCCTTATAGTGATCCAGTAATGGATGGTCCTGTTATTCAAGAGGCGGCGGATATTTCACTTAAGTCGGGGACGAATGCTGCTGATGTCTTTGAAGCACTCAGCGTGGCAGCAAGTACAGGCGTGGCAGCGGTTGTTATGACTTATTGGAATCCAATAGCCAAGTACGGTGTTGAAAAGTTTGCGCAATCTATCGCTGATAATGGAGGCTCAGGTGTGATTACACCAGATCTTACAATTGAAGAGTCTGATTCCTGGATTGCTGCAACCAAGAAGAGCGGTATTAATCCCATTTATGTAGTTGCACCGAGTACAAAAGATGAGCGCCTAAAGAATGTGACTGCAAAGACAGGTGGCTTTGTCTATGCAGCTAGCATGATGGGAGTAACTGGAACTCGGGACGCTGTTGCGTCAACAGCAAATGAGCTCGTCGCTCGTGTTCGCACAGTTACTGATTTACCTATTTCAGTAGGACTTGGTGTATCAACTCGTGAACAGGCAAAGTCACTAGCTGCATATGCAGATGGAGTCATTGTTGGCTCAGCATTTATTAAGTTATTGTTAGATGCTCCATCAGAGCAAGAAGGATTAGATGCGATTACCCACCTGGCAAAAGAGTTAGCGTTGGGAGTGCGTGAGGGACGATGAAAAATTTCAATGAACGGTTCCAGCCAGTAATGACCTTGTTGGCTCGACTTGTACTGGGCGGTGTTTTATTGGCTGCCGGTGGATTAAAGGTATTAAAGCCAACTGAGTCAGCAAATGCTGTTGCTGCATATAAAGTGTTGCCAACTAACCTCTCACACTTAATTGGATATGCCCTGCCGTGGTTAGAAGTTGCAATTGCACTTCTCTTGATTATCGGATTCATGGTTCGCCCGGCAGCAGTTGTTAGCGGACTGATCATGATCGTTTTTATAGGGGCAATAGCCTCGGTCTGGGCTCGCGGAATGCTGATCGATTGTGGATGCTTTGGTGGAGGCGGGGAGATCGACCCTTCTTTGGCTGCAGAGGTTCGTAGGACCTATTTCATAGAGATTATGCGCGATTTAGGCTTGGCTCTTGCAGCGGTTTATCTGTACTTTTTCCCTTACGGAAAGTTATCTCTTGAAAAAGCAGCACCTTCGACTAAGGAGTAAGAATGGCTAAGCAACAAGTTAAAAGCGGCGACAACGTAACTCGCTGGATCGTTATCGCAATGGTTACCTTAGTAGTTGTTACAGGCGTTGTTTTTTCAATGTTAAGCCAGAACAATAAAGAGAATGCCTCACTTGCTGGATTAGACGGCATGAAGCTAAAGCCCGCAGTTGCTTCCACGATTGATGTTGATAATGGATCGGCAATCGTTCTTAATCCTGGCTCAACCACAGTTATTGATATTTGGGAAGATCCTCAGTGTCCTGTGTGTAAGAACTTCGAAGATTCTTTTGGTGATTATGTTGACTCACTAGTTCGCGAGAAAAAAGCAACTGTGCGTTTCCACGTTCTCTCATTCTTAGGTGATGAATCAGTCCGTGCCGCCAATGCTTCCTTCTGCGCAGCAGATGAAGGGCAATATCTTGACTTCCACCATGCTCTATACGCTGTTCAATCTCCGCTAGAAAACTCTGGATTCTGGAGTAATGAAACATTGATCGCAATTGGATCAAAGATTGGAATTAAATCCGATAAATTCACTAAGTGTGTGAGTGACGGAGAAAAAGTAGATCTAGTGAAAGCTAATTATGATTCAATGCCAAAGTTTGGCGTTCAAGGAACACCGACAGTATTTATTAATGGGAAACTTTGGGAACGCACCAATCCAAACTTTGACCTAGGTGAATTTAGTGCAGCTGTAGAGGCTGGTTAAACTTTGTTACTTGCCTTTCCAACGCCAAGTAATTCGGCGTTAGAGATTGGTCCACTAACAATTCACTTTTACGCGCTATGCATCATTGCTGGTGTTGCTGTCGCTGTTTGGTTGGGCGATAAAAGATTTCGCGCAGCAACTCCTCTCGGTGCAGGTGTTGTTTCAGAAGTTGCAATTACCGCTGTCCCAGTAGGCGTCATTGGCGGTCGGATCTATCATGTGATTACCTCACCTTCAAATTATTTTGGTGCAAATGGCACTCCCGCCGATGCGCTAAAAATTTGGGAAGGCGGCCTCGGAATCTGGGGTGCTATTTCTCTGGGGCTATTTGGTGCATATGTGCGGTATCGAGTACTCCAAAAGCGAATAGGTTTACCTTCATTTGCTGTGTTCATTGATGCATTAGCGCCTGGGATTTTATTTGCCCAAGCAATTGGTCGATTCGGTAATTGGTTTAATGGTGAATTATTTGGCCGCCCCTTAGATACCTGGTGGGCACTTGAAGTCCCCTCTAAATATCGTCCCTTTGGATATAACGAATTTGAATCATTTCATCCAACATTTTTGTATGAAGCGATCTGGTGTGTTCTTGTTGCAATACTTTTGATGAAATTTGGCAAAAAACTTAAATCTGGACAGGTCTTTGCGGCATATGTAGCTGCATATTGCTTCGGAAGATTCTTCATTGAACTCATTCGGATTGATTCGGCTAATACAATCATGGGTTTGCGCGTAAATGTGTGGGTGAGTGTGATCGTTGGTATTGGGTCGCTCATATTTTTTGCTCGTGGCTCAAGAAAGATTGCATAGCCTTCAGGTAGGCTTATTAAATGGCACTGGAAGAGGTCTATAAGCGCAATCTCGAGCACCGCACTCACCGCGCGGGTTGGCTGCGCGCTGCTGTCCTTGGTGCAAACGATGGACTGGTGTCAACGGCCTCATTAATGGTTGGTGTTGCAGCAGCAGGCAAAACTGATTTCTTGGTCACCGCTGGCATCGCAGGTATTACAGCAGGTGCGATGTCGATGGCAGTTGGAGAGTATGTTTCAGTGCGTTCGCAAAATGATGTCGAAGCATCAGATCGCTTATTGGAGATTGAACACCTGGCAGCAGATCCAGAAGGTGAATTACAAGAGCTCCAACACATTTACATCAATCGTGGATTGACACCAGCCCTTGCATTACAGGTTGCATTAGAGATGCACCGCAAAGATCCATTGGAAGCACATTTGCGAGATGAGCTTGGGCAACATCCTCACACCAAGGCCAGACCTGTTCAGGCTGCTGTTGCCTCTGCAATCGCTTTCACATCAGGTGGTTTGATTCCATTTGCAGGTGCTTTCGCACCGACTTTTGGCGCTAAGGCATGGAGCATCGTTGGCTTTACTCTGGGCGGCTTAATTTTGACCGGTGTGATCAGCGCCAAAATCTCAGGATCAAAGGTTCTCGCACCAACGGTCCGCGTTTTGATCGGTGGCTGCTTGGGTATGACGATAACCGCGGGAATAGGCCAACTCGCCAATATTTCTGGGCTCTAATTCGCCTCTTTTAACTCTTCACATATAACTAGTTGTTGCTACGCTTTCCCACTAAGCAATTCGGGCCAAGGATGTCCCTCCACACATAGGACTATCCCGTAGGAGCATCGCTCATGGCACTTGCATCCAATTATCCACAAGCACAAGGGCTCTATAACCCTGCCCAGGAACATGATGCTTGCGGAGTTGCAATGGTTGCGACCCTGAACAAGATTCCAACGCACGAAATTGTTGCCAAGGCGCTCACAGCTCTTCGCAATATGGAACACCGTGGTGCATCAGGTGCTGAACCAGATAGCGGTGATGGCGCAGGTATTTTGATTCGTGTTCCAGATGCTTACTTCCAAGCAGTTGTTGATTTCAAACTTCAGGCAGCAAACTCGTATGCAACAGGTATTGCATTTGTTGCACAAGGTGCAGACATAAAGAATGACATTGCAAAAATTGCTGAGCAAGAGGGTTTAGTAGTTCTTGGTTGGCGCGAAGTTCCGATAAATTCCAGTTCATTAGGCAAAACTGCGCTTTCAGTCATGCCTGAGTTCCAACAATTATTTATTGCTGGCAAAAATGGCGAAACGGGCATTGAGTTAGATCGCCTTGCCTTTTGTTTGCGTAAGCGGGCTGAGCACGCACTTGATCTGTACTTCCCATCATTGTCATCACAAACCATTGTGTATAAGGGAATGCTTACAACCGGTCAGCTGGAAGAGTTTTTCCCAGAGTTATCTGATGAGCGCGTAGTTTCACCGTTGGCTCTAGTTCACTCTCGTTTTTCTACAAATACCTTTCCGTCTTGGCCACTTGCGCACCCTTACCGCTTTATTGCCCACAATGGTGAAATTAATACCGTTAAGGGAAATCGCAATTGGATGCGGGCACGCGAATCTTTACTTGCCAGCGATGTTATTCCAGGAGATCTAAAGCGATTATTTCCGATTGTTGAAATGTCAGGTTCAGATTCAGCCTCCTTTGATGAAGTACTAGAACTTTTGTATTTGGGCGGGCGCTCACTTCCGCATGCAGTATTGATGATGATTCCTGAAGCATGGGAAAACCATGCAACGATGCCGCAGAACCGACGTGACTTTTATGCATTCCACGCTTCGATGATGGAACCTTGGGATGGTCCAGCATGTGTGACATTTACTGATGGACATCAAGTTGGTGCGGTACTAGACCGCAATGGGCTGCGTCCCTCACGTTTTTGGGTTACCAAAGATGGTCTTGTTGTTCTTGCATCTGAAGTGGGCGTACTAGATATTCCTGCTGAAAACATTGAGCGCAAGGGTCGCTTGCAACCTGGAAAGATGTTTTTAGTAGATATTGAAGCGGGCCGCATCATTGAAGATGATGAAATTAAGGATGGTCTAGCAAATGCAGCCCCTTACAGGGATTGGATTGATGCTGGCATGGTCAAGCTCGGTGATCTTCCTTCACGCGAGCACATTGTTTATCCTCACTCATCTGTTGTTCGCCGCCAGCGTGCATTTGGATACACAGAAGAAGATCTGCGCATTCTTGTTACGCCTATGGCTAAAAACGGTATGGAAGCACTGGGATCGATGGGAACAGACTCTCCTATTGCGGCGCTGTCGGATAAGCCACGTTTAATTTTTGATTACTTCTCGCAACTCTTTGCACAGGTAACAAATCCACCACTAGATGCTATTCGGGAAGAGCTAGTAACAAGTCTTGGAACATCTATGGGTCCAGAGCATAATTTGTTGGATCCAGGACCATCTAGCTGTCGTCAGATTTCTTTGGCATTTCCAGTAATTGATAATGATGAACTTGCAAAGATCATTCACGTTAACGCCGATGATGACTATCCAGCTCTAAGTGCACATGTTGTCCGTGGGCTATTTAGTATCGCAGATGGTGGAGATTCACTGCGTGATCGCTTAAAGGAGATCATGGTTGAGGTTTCACAAGCTATCAACGATGGTGCTCGCATAATTGTTTTATCTGATCGAGATGGTGATGCTGAAAATGCGCCAATTCCTTCATTGCTTCTTACATCTGCCGTGCATCATCACTTGATTCGGGAAAAGACTCGCACCAAGGTTGGCCTAGTTGTTGAAGCTGGCGATGTTCGGGAAGTCCACCATGTTGCATTGCTCATTGGTTATGGCGCAGCATGTGTTAACCCATACCTTGCTATGGAGTCTGCTGAAGACTTAGTTCTACAAGGCGTCATCACGGGAATCACTCCAGAAAAGGCTGTTAAGAATCTGATTAAGAGTCTTGGCAAAGGCGTTCTCAAGGTGATGTCAAAGATGGGTATCAGCACGATCGCTTCATATACAGGAGCTCAAGTTTTCGAAGCAATTGGTTTGTCACAAGAAGTTGTTGATGAGTACTTCGTTGGAACAACTTCTCGCCTTGGTGGAGTTTCCCTCGACATCATTGCCGAAGAGACTATTGCTCGTCACCACATTGCATATCCACCTGGGGGAGAAGTACCAGGCACCAAGCGACTTCCAATTGGTGGGGAGTACCAGTGGCGCCGCGAGGGTGAACCACACCTGTTTGATCCAGAAACTGTCTTTACTTTGCAACACTCAACCCGCAATAAGCGCTACGACATTTTCAAGCGCTATACCGATCGTGTCAATGAGCAAAGCACACGCCTGATGACACTTCGTGGATTATTTGAATTTAAAGATGGCGTGAATGCGCCGATTTCAATTGATGAGGTTGAATCAATTCACGACATCATTAAGCGTTTTTCAACTGGAGCGATGTCATATGGCTCTATTTCAGCAGAAGCTCACGAAACATTAGCAATTGCAATGAATCGCATTGGTGGAAAATCAAACACAGGCGAAGGCGGAGAAGAGCCAGAGCGTTATCTCCCAATGGCAAATGGTGATTCCAAGCGCTCTGCAATCAAGCAGGTTGCATCTGGTCGTTTTGGTGTGAGCAGTAATTACTTAGTCAACAGCGATGATATTCAGATCAAGATTGCACAAGGTGCAAAGCCAGGTGAAGGTGGTCAACTACCTGGCAACAAGGTCTATCCATGGATTGCCAAGGCACGTTACTCAACACCTGGTGTTGGACTAATTTCACCACCACCGCATCATGATATTTATTCAATTGAAGATCTAGCACAGTTAATTCACGATCTCAAAAATGCCAATAAGAATGCGCGCGTTCACGTGAAGTTAGTGGCAGAGGTTGGTGTCGGAACTGTTGCCGCCGGTGTTTCAAAAGCACACGCAGATGTTGTTTTGATTTCAGGACATGATGGTGGAACTGGTGCATCACCTCTCACATCTCTCAAGCACGCTGGTGCGCCATGGGAGCTAGGTCTGGCTGAAACTCAGCAGACATTGTTGCTTAATGGACTTCGTGATCGCATTGTTGTTCAGACAGATGGTCAGTTAAAAACAGGTCGAGATGTTGTCATTGCAGCGCTACTAGGTGCTGAAGAGTTCGGTTTTGCGACAGCTCCACTTGTTGTTTCTGGTTGCATCATGATGCGCGTGTGCCATTTGGACACCTGTCCGGTTGGCGTTGCAACACAAAACCCAGAGCTTCGTAAAAACTTCACTGGTAAGCCGGAATTTGTTGAAACTTTCTTTGAATACATCGCAGAAGAAGTTCGTGAGATTTTGGCTCAACTTGGATTCCGGACACTTCTTGAAGCCGTTGGTCATGTTGAGTCTCTTGACACACGAAAAGCTGTTGATCACTGGAAGGCGGCAGGATTAAACCTTGAGCCGTTATTGGTGCGCCCAGATGTTGACAGTCCATTACACAACACTATTCAGCAAGATCATGGCTTAACTGCTGCGCTCGATAACACCTTGATCGAACTTTCAGAAGCAGCACTGTCAAAGGGAGAAGCGGTCAGAATCGATCTGCCGGTCCGAAATGTTAACCGCACAGTGGGAACGATGTTGGGCGCTGAGATAACACGCAAGTATGGCGCCGAAGGATTACCTGAGGGAACTATTGATGTGACCTTGCATGGATCTGCCGGTCAGTCATTGGGTGCTTTTATTCCAAAGGGGCTAACAATTCGTTTGTATGGTGACTCAAATGATTATGTTGGTAAGGGAATTTCTGGGGGACGAGTAATCGTGCGCCCAGATGAAAAAGCTTCTTTTAAGTCCCAGGACAATGTTATTGCTGGAAATGTTATTGGGTATGGGGCAACAGCAGGAGACATCTTTATTCGAGGTGTCGTGGGAGAACGATTCTGTGTTCGAAACTCTGGAGCGTTGGCAATCGTTGAAGGAATCGGTGATCATGGTTGTGAATACATGACTGGTGGAACAGTTGTCGTTCTAGGACGAACCGGCCGCAATATTGCAGCAGGTATGTCTGGCGGACGCGCTTTTGTTCTAGATCTTGACACCGCAAATGTGAATGCTGACATGGTTGATGTGTTGGCTGTTCCGGATGATCAAAAAGTGATTCTAAAATCTCATATTTCTTCATACTTTGCTGAAACAGGCTCTGAAATCGCATCTGCATTATTAAAGGATTGGGAAAAGAGCATTAGCCGAATCTCATTGATCATGCCTCGTGACTATGCACGTGTTCTTGCGGCGATGGAGCGAGCGGTTCGCGAAGGACTGCCCGCAGATGCACTAGTGATGGAGGTTGCAGCTAATGGCTGATCCAAAGGGATTTATGACAACTCCTCGAGAGCTTCCTACTCGCAGGCCAGTTGATGTTCGCATTCAAGATTGGCGCGAAGTATATGAACCACAAAGTTTTGAGCATCTACAAAAGCAGGCTGGCCGTTGCATGGACTGTGGAATTCCTTTTTGCCACAACGGTTGCCCACTCGGCAACTTGATTCCTGAGTGGAATGACTTAATTTGGCGCGGGGATAAAGAAGAAGCGATCGATCGCTTGCACGCGACCAACAACTTTCCTGAGTTCACAGGTCGCCTGTGTCCAGCACCGTGTGAGACAGCATGTGTAGTTGCAATTAACCGTGATGCTGTAACTATTAAACAGATTGAGCTTCGCACTATTGAAGAAGCCTTTGATGCGGGCAATGTGAAGCCAATGACACCTGATCGCTTAACTGGCAAGACTGTTGCAGTAATTGGTTCAGGACCGGCAGGCCTTGCTGCTGCGCAGCAACTAACTCGTGCTGGGCACACAGTTGCTGTGTATGACCGTGCGGACAAAATTGGTGGGCTGCTTCGCTATGGCATTCCAGAATTTAAAATGGAAAAACACATTCTTGATCGTCGCCTTGAGCAAATGGAAAAAGAGGGAACTCGTTTTCGTCCAGGTGTTGATGTTGGTAGCGAATTAACTGGTTCTGATCTACGTAAGAAGTATGACGCTGTTGTGTTAGCAGTTGGTGCAACTCAATGGAGAGATCTTCCTATTAAGGGCCGTGAATACAAAGGTATTTATCAAGCGATGGAGTTTTTGCCCTGGGGTAATAAGCAAGCGCTAGGTGAAATAGAAAACCCAGATATCAATGTTGCGGGTAAGCATGTTGTCATCCTTGGTGGCGGTGATACTGGCGCGGATTGTTTGGGAACTTCTATCCGTCAAGGTGCAGCAAGTATTACTCAATTAGAAATTATGCCGCGTCCTACAGAAGAGCGACCTGAGGGACAACCTTGGCCAATCTATCCAATGATTTATCGTGTTTCTAGTGCGCATGAGGAAAATGACAATCGAGTATTTGCTGTTAGCACTGAAGAGTTCTTGGGGGATGAACAAGGAAATCTTCGCGCAATCAAGATTGTTGAAACTGAATTCATAGAAGGTAAATTCGTGCCTGTTGCAGGATCAGAGAAAGAAATTAAGTGTGATTTTGTTTTCATGGCTATGGGCTTTACTGGACCAGAAAAGTCTCCTTTGCTTACTCAACTTGAGGTCGAGTTAGATGAGCGTGGCATGATTAAGCGCGATAAGAACTTCCAATCAACAGAGGAAGGCATTTTCGTTGCTGGCGATGCTGGGCGCGGACAATCATTGATTGTGTGGGCAATTGCTGAAGGTCGAAGCACAGCTGCAGCAGTTGATAGATATCTCACTGGGCGTACTCAACTTCCTGTGCCGATAGCGCCAACTGACCGTCCATTGATGGTTTAAGGTTGATGCATGCGTAGAGCCAAGATTGTTTGCACGATGGGTCCAGCAGTTGAATCTCCTGAGAAGGTTAAGGAGCTCATCGAAGCGGGCATGAATATGGCTCGACTCAACCTGTCACACGGCGGTTATGAGGAGCATCAAACTCGTTTAGATCGGGTGCGTGCGGCAGCTAAGGAAGCTGGCACTCCGGTTGCAATCCTTGTCGACCTTCAAGGTCCAAAGATTCGCCTTGCACGATTTGCCAATGGTCCACATGAGTTAGAGCGTGGAGATATTTTTACAATCACAATTGATGAAGTTGAAGGAACAAAAGATCGCGTCGGAACTACCTACAAAGGATTACCAGGAGATTGCAAACCAGGAGATCGCATCCTAATTGATGACGGAAAAGTAACGGTCGAAGTAGTTGAAGTTAAAGGCAACGATGTAGTTACAAAAGTTATTCAGCCAGGGGCGGTCAGTAATAGCAAGGGTATTAACCTTCCAGGTGTTGCTGTTTCTGTTCCAGCATTATCTGAAAAAGATAAAGAAGATCTGCGTTGGGGAATGAAGGCTGGTGCAGATTTTATTGCACTTTCCTTTGTTAGAAACGCTGCAGACATTAAAGATGTTCACGCAATCATGGATGAAATTGGTTTTCGCATTCCAGTAATTGCTAAAATTGAAAAGCCACAAGCGGTCGAGAATCTGGAAGAAATTGTCGCAGCCTTTGATGGCATCATGGTCGCCCGTGGCGATCTTGGCGTAGAAATGCCAATTGAGGAAGTGCCACTAGTCCAAAAGCGCTGTATTGAATTAGCCCGTGAAGCTGCTAAGCCAGTCATCGTTGCAACCCAGATGCTGGATTCAATGATCACGAACTCTTCACCGACTAGAGCTGAAGCAACAGATTGTGCAAATGCAGTACTAGATGGCGCAGATGCATTGATGTTGTCAGGAGAAACTTCTGTGGGCGCATTTGCAATCGAAGCGGTCGCAACAATGGCACGCATCATTGCTCGCACCGAAGAAGGTGGCTTCGAAATGATTCGCGCGTTGCGAACAACGCCAAAGACAAAGGGTGGCGCTATTACTCGTGCAGCTGCTGAAGTAGGCGCAATTGTTGGTGCTAAGTACTTGGTGACCTTCACGCAATCAGGAGACTCCGCTCGCAGAATGGCGCGTCTGCGTTCACCCATTCCTATTGTTGCTTTCACGCCAGAAGTTGGAACATATAACCGTCTTGCCTTGTCGTGGGGAGTTGAACCAGAGGTAACTCCAATGGTTAAGCACACCGATGAGATGGTCAAGCAGGCCGATACTTTGTTAATTGAATCTGGCCGCGCTCATATCGGCGAAAATGTAGTCATCGTTGCAGGATCTCCTCCAGGAATTCCTGGCTCAACGAACGCGATGCGTGTTCACGTTGTGGGAGATGCTGTTGGCGGGGTGGTAGCGGCATACCGCTAAGATTGCCCCATCAAATGCCTCGGTACTCCAACGGTAGAGAGGGCAGTCTCAAACACTGCATAGTGTCGGTTCGAATCCGACTCGGGGCACGCTAGAAGTACTTATAGAAGGGATCACTAGAACATGAGCGTTCGGATCCTTGTGGCAGAAGATGAAGCTTTAATTCGTATGGACCTTGTAGAGATGTTGCAAGGTGCCGGGTATGAAGTTGTTGCCCAAGCAACAAATGGACAAGAGGCCATTGATTTAGCCATAGAACATAAACCTGATCTAGCAATTCTTGATGTGAAGATGCCAATTCTTGACGGAATTTCTGCGGCAGAAAAGATTATTGAGATTGCTCCGGTTTTAATGCTGACCGCTTTTTCCCAAAAGGAGTTGGTGGATCGTGCACGTGATGCAGGAGTGATGGCCTATGTCGTTAAACCATTTACGATCGGGGACTTAATGCCCGCTATTGAAATTGCAATTAGTAGGCATGTGCAAATGAGATCTTTGGCTGATGAAGTAGCAGATCTGCATGACCGCCTTGAAACGCGCAAGCTGATTGATAGGGCAAAGGGCATTTTGATGAAGGCGCTGAATCTTTCAGAGCCAGAAGCTTTCTCATGGATTCAAAGAGCGGCGATGGACCGTCGTCTTTCAATGAAAGATGTAGCAGAGGCGGTAATTAACCCCAACGCGGTGCCTGATAAGTAGGCTTTATTTTCGTCTCACTACTTGATACAAAGAGTCCCACCTACAGCGAAATTGAAATAATTCACGCATGATTTCCTCTTGTCTAATGCTCACCCCTGGATTACGCTTTCGGTCTCCCTGTCCCGGGATGGATTTACAACAGGAAGGAACACAATGAAGAAGATTCAAGCTGGCGTCATTGCCGCTCTTGCTCTTGTTCTGAGCTTTACCTTGAGCGCATGTGGTGGCGGTTCAGACACCATCAAGATTGCATACCAAGGTCCACTAAGCGGTGGCGAGGCTCAAACAGGAATTGACGAGCAAAACGCAGTCAAGTTCGCAATTGAACTTTATAACGCAACAAACCCAGAGCAGAAGATTGAACTAGTTTCAGCAGATGATCAGGGCGATGGAACAGTAGCTGCAGGAGTAGCCCCAGGAATTGCAAATGATGAAAGCATCGTTGCAGTTGTTGGACCAGCATACTCAGGCGCAACAATTGCATCACTTCCTTATTACAAGGAAGCTGGAATGCCAATGATCTCTCCATCAGCAACAAAGGTTTCACTAACAGATCCAACAGTTGCAGGTGAATTTGGTGGTCCAGTATTCCACCGTATTCCAGCAACAGATAAGATCCAAGGACCAGCACTAGGAAAGCTTGCTGTAAGTGGCGTAGCTGCACCTAAGGTATTTGTTGTTGACGATCAGACTGCTTACTCAGTTGGTCTAGTTGAGTACCTAGTTCCATCACTACCTAAGGCTTCACTTGTTGGAACAGACAGCACAAAGAATGACACTGCTGACTTTGCTCCAACAGTTGCAAAGATCAAGGCTAAGGGTGCAAACGTTGTTATCTACACTGGTTACTACTCACAGGCTGCAGTTCTCGTAAAGCAGCTTCGTGATGCTGGTTACAAGGGCATCTTTGCAGGCGGCGACGGAGTTCTTAACTCAGAGTTCGCTGTTCTAGCAGGAGCTGCTGCAGAAGGCGCACGCCTAACTGGAGCAACTGTTCCACTTGGAGAGCTATCTCCTGAGTTGGCTGCTAAGTTCAAGGAGTCACAAGGCGTTGAGCCAGGTGTATATGCAGCTGAGTCATTTGATGCAGCAAACATCATCATCGAAGCAATCAAGGCTGGAAACACAACTCGCGCAACAATCCTTGCTTACATCAAGACCGTCGCATACGTCGGTGTTGGTGGACAGACAATTTCATTTGATGCAAACGGAGATTCAACTCTTGGTTTCATCAATGGCTTTGTAGTCAAGGATGGCAAGGTTGTTAGTACTGGAGCTGTAAAGTAATAACAATTCACGTATTTCGTGAATAGTAAGACTGTTAAGGTGAGTACCTCAGGAGCATTAAGTTCCTGAGGTACTCACTACATTCAAGATCTATTTATGGCTCATTGAGAGGGCACAATGTTTTCAACTTTAATTGATCAGTTTTGGTCGCTGACTCTCTCTGGAATAGCCTTAGGATTTATTTATGTTCTGATTTCACTTGGCTACACCATGGTGTATGGCGTTCTTCGCATGATCAATTTTGCGAACTCAGAGATCTTTATGTTTGGTACATTCGCAACAATTATTATTTCCAGAGATTTTCTTGGCAATGTTGACGGCACTAAATCGCTTCCACTGCCAAAACTTATATTAACAATTACTCTGTGCTTACTAGGGTCAATGCTCGTTTCAGGATTAGTTGCAGTTTTCGTTGAACTAGTTGCCTATCGCCGTCTTCGCGCACGTGGCACAAATAAATTAGCGACTCTTATTTCTGCTATCGGTATTTCAATTGTGCTGAGCGAGTTTATGCGCATCATTACTAACTCTCGTCCGACGCTTAATCCTCGTGTTTTGGAAAAGAAATCTCTATTTGAAATAGCTGGTGCAAGTTTTAGAATGGATTCGGTTCTGACAATTATCTTTGCCGCAGTTCTCTTTGTAGTCCTTGATCGCTTTGTAAAGTTCAGCAGATTAGGACGAGCAATTCGCGCAGTTTCAATGAATGAGGATGCAGCAAAGTTAATGGGCGTAGATCTCAATAAGGTGATTTCAGCTACCTTCTTAATTGGTGGATTGATGTCAGGTGCGGCAGCGTTCTTCTATACGCTTACATATGAAAATACTAAGTTCAATGTCGGATTCACTCTGGGATTAGCTGCATTCACCGCTGCTGTTATAGGTGGTATCGGAAACATTCGAGGCGCATTCTTTGGAGGACTCTCACTTGGACTTGTTGAGGTTTATGCATCCTCGATTCTAGGAACGGAATGGAAATCGGTGACTGTGTTTATCATCTTGGTACTGGTCTTAGTGCTCAAACCGAATGGAATTTTCGGTGAAGCTGTTCAGCAGACGAGGGCATAGATGATGAAACTACTCAACACATTACGCGAGGGAAATCTGCGCGATTGGGGTGCCTCTTACTGGGAGCAATCCTCACCTACAAAGAGAAAAGCGATAGCTACTTCTCTGATTGGTCTTGCCGCGCTTGCTCCATTCATGGGATTTGGTCTCCTAGACACACCCGTCAGTGATTACGGCGCAGTTCTTGTCTATCCAGTCGGAATGTTTATTTTGATGGCTTTAGGTCTAAATATTGTTGTGGGTAAGAGTGGGTTACTAGATTTGGGTTATGTTGCATTCTTTGCAATCGGTGCTTACACAATGGCCATACTTGGAACCAGAACTTCGCTAAACACCTGGGAAATTATGCCTATCGGTATTGCACTTGCGATGTTAGCTGGATTAATTCTCGGATTACCAGCGTTGCGTCTGCGCGGGGATTACCTGGCGATTGTCACCTTGGGATTTGGTGAAATTGTTCGTATCTCTGCTCTGAACACCCGTGAAATTGGTGGACCAAATGGAATTGCAAATGTTCCAGTTCCGCCTTCGATTGGACCGATTAAATTTTCATTAAATGATCAGAAGGCATTTTTCTGGGTTGTTCTGATAATGATTTTGCTAACGATCTGGATGATTCGTCGCCTCTCTGTGCGTCGTGCTGGTAGAGCATGGGAAGCTATTCGCCAAGATGAAGATGTTGCCGAACTTATGGGCGTGAATACATTGAAGTACAAGCTGTGGTCATTCTCATTAGGAGCCGCAGTTGGTGGAGCAGCAGGTGTTCTCTACGCCTCAAAGACCCTTTTCATCGCACCTGAGATGTTTACGCTCAATGTTTCAATTCTTATATTGGCATGTGTGGTGTTTGGTGGAATGGGAAATATCTGGGGTGTAGTTCTAGGCGCTGCTATTTTGGCGTATTTGCCTGAACGTATTCGCTTTATCTCAGATGCTCGTTTACTTGTTTTTGGCTTGGCACTTGTTATCACAATGAATTTCCGCCCAGATGGACTTCTCCCGCGCAAGAAGCGTGAAAAGGCCATTGTTAAATCGGATGGGAAATAGAGATATGTACAGCGTCCTATTGGTGTATTTAGCAATGGCTGTTGTCATCTCTATTGACACAATTCGCAGAGACCGTATTCAAAAAGGCAAAGAGCACGAGCGTTTTGTGCAAGAGCGCACCCTTCTCGGACAAAAGACGAAGAGAGTGTTACTAGAACTCAAGGATCTAACGATCACCTTCGGTGGAGTTACCGCCCTTAATGCAGTCAACCTTAAGATTTACCAGGGTGAAATTCTGGCTCTGATTGGGCCAAACGGAGCGGGCAAAACAACTGTGTTCAATGTTGTAACAGGGGTTTACCCTGCAACATCAGGTGAAGTTCTTTTAAATGAACAATCTCTCGATGGCATGAAACGCCACCACATTACAAAAATTGGTATTGCACGAACATTTCAAAACATTCGACTATTCGGTGATATGACAGCTTTAGAAAATGTAATCACGGGAACTGATGTTCATAAGAGATCAGGCCTCTTAGGCGGATTGTTTGGATTGCCACGGGCTCGTCGAGAAGAAAAAGCCGGGCGAGCTAAAGCACATGAAATTCTTCAATTCATCGGAATTGATGAGTACTCGGATCGATTGGCTCGTAATCTTCCTTATGGTGTTCAGCGCAGATTAGAGATAGCGCGTGCTCTTGGCACTAATCCGCAATTGCTTTTGCTCGATGAGCCTGCAGCCGGATTTAATCCTGCGGAAAAAGTCGAGTTAGCAAAT
>Ga0209400_1001120_pt1 | contig 22454 bp, 18 predicted proteins | sample M_130807_EF_Meta_FD_187313 | JGI IMG/M metagenome (GOLD analysis project Ga0209400, IMG submission 187313) | Freshwater microbial communities from Lake Montjoie, Canada to study carbon cycling - M_130807_EF_MetaG (SPAdes) (version 2) | ecosystem: Environmental > Aquatic > Freshwater > Lake... | reverse complement strand
CCGCTTGATTCGCTTGAACATCACCGTTGATGAAGCGTGGGCACAGATCGAGGTTCAGTTAAAGCGCCGCGCAGATTTGATCCCGAACTTAGTTGAAACAGTTAAGGGATATGCCTCGCACGAACAAGCAACTTTTGATGCAGTGGTTACTGCGCGAGCAAAAGCCACCACAGCATCAACTGTTGCAGATACCGCTGCTGCCGATGGAATGTTGACTCAAGCGTTGCGTGGATTGTTAGCAGTTGCCGAGGCTTACCCAGATCTGAAGGCATCAACAAACTTTTTATCGCTACAAGAAGAGCTATCTACAACTGAAAACAAAGTTTCATTTTCACGCCAGTTTTATAATGACAATGTGCGCTCGCTCAATACTGCTGTAAAAACCATCCCGAGCAGCCTTTTTGCAGGCCTTGCAAAGGTAACAGAGCGCGAATTTTATGAGGTTGAAGATCCTCAGGATCGCATAGTTCCAAACGTTAAGTTCTAACAAATAGATGAACTTTAGAACTATGCAAGCGGCTAACCGCCGCAAAACAGTTGGCTTACTTATTGGCATGGGCGTATTGGTGTGGGTTGTTGTCTATGCAGCGCTGACTTACTTTGGTTCATCTACCGCAGGCATTGTGCCAATTGCTGTAGGCATTTCATTGGTTTCTGTCTGGGGTGCCTATTATGGATCAGACAAACTTGTCTTAACGATGACTGGTGCCAAGTTAATCCAGGAATCAGATAACCCAAAACTGTTTGATTTAATCCAAGAGGTAACAATTGCTTCAGGTTTGCCAATGCCTAAGGTTGCGATTGTTATTGACAGTGCGCCAAATGCTTTTGCCACTGGGCGAAACCCCGAGCATGCTCTGATTGCCTTTACAACCGGAATCTTGGATGCGATGGATCGTGATCAATTGCAGGGTGTAATCGCCCATGAAATGGCACATGTTGCTAACCGCGACACTTTGGTAAGCGCCGTTGCTGCAACTACAGCAGGAGCAATAGCAATCTTGTCTGACATGTTGACCCGCATGATGTTCTTTGGTGGTGGGCGAGATCGAAACCGTGAAGGCGGTGGCAATCCATTAGCACTTGTAGTTTCGCTGGTAATTCTTATTTTGGCACCGCTTGCTGCGATGATGTTGAAATCAGCTATTTCGCGCAAACGTGAATCCTTAGCTGATGCGACAGCGGTTTCATTTACAAGAAACCCCGCGGGCTTGCGTTCTGCGCTCGAAGTATTGGCCGCAGATTCAACAGTTGTTCATCAACGATCAACAGCCGTTGCGCATATTTGGATTGAATCTCCGCTGGATGCTAAATCTGTTTCTAAATTGTTTTCAACCCATCCACCAATTGCAGAGCGGATCGCTGTTCTTAAATCTATGGAGTCTTTGGCTTAACCCTTAAAATGCAGCGTAAAAGCTGCACCTTGGCCCAGCTCGGATTCAACAGAAACGGTTCCACCGTGAGCTTTCATGACCTCATCAACGATAGACAACCCTAGCCCGCTACCTTCTTGGCTATTTCGTTGGCGCGAAGAATCTACGCGGTAGAAGCGTTCAAAGATTTGCTCTTGATCCTTCTTTGCCAGCCCCGGTCCCTTATCTGCAACTGTTACATAAGAACCATTGTCATTTGAATATGTTGCAACATGAATTGGTGTGCCAGCTGGAGTGTGCGCACGGGCGTTAGCCAACAAGTTAGTAATAACCTGAAAAATCTTGTCGGCATCGCCCTGTGTGTGAACATCATGTGCAATATCAGTTGTAATCGGATGATCAGGGCCTGCAGCCAGTGCCGATGTGACAGCTTCAGTTGTCACGGTAGATAGATTGACATCACTCATCACTAATTCGCGAGATTGATCCATACGAGCCAGCATCAATAAATCTTCAACCAAATAACCCATGCGCATTGATTCTTTTTCAATTCTTGAAATCAACTCTTTAGTCTTTTCGCCTTCTGGTACCGCCCCTTGTCGATGTAGTTCTGCAAATCCTCTAATTGATGTTAATGGTGTCCGCAGCTCATGGCTGGCATCTGCCACAAAGCGACGCAACTTATCTTCTGATTGTGTACGGGCTTTGAATGATTCTTCAATGCGAGAAAGCATCTGGTTCAGTGATGTGCTGAGGCGCCCGACTTCAGTATCAGGTTCAAAGTTTTCCAAACGAGCAGATAGATCCCCCGCAGCAATTTTTTCGGCAGTTACTTCAATTTTTTTCAGCGGCTTCATACTGATTTTGATAACTTGCCTAGATGCAATTGCAATGAATAACAGGACAAAGCCACCGATAACTAAGAAGATAAAACTAATTTGATGTGTGGTCTTATCAAAATCACTTAAGGATTGCGCAACGATCACCGAACCAAGTGATGATGGCAAAACAGTGGTTGCTACTCGAAAATCAGATCCAGGCGCCTCAACTGTAAATGGCTTAGAACCAAAAGCTGCGACTTGGCCCGGCAACAGGCCCTTGACATATTCAGTGACCTGATTTGAGTTGAGGTCACCTCCAATGCCGCCAATTAAATTGCCGAATGGGTCTAGAACAGTTACTGAAATAGAGGTTGGAACGCGATTTAAAGGTGTTGCAGCGCGAGCGGATTGAGCATCGTCAACATCACTATCGCTTGCAATTCCGGCACGATCTAGCCGATCAGCGGTACCGCCAACGACGCTGAGCAGTTGATCGTCTACCTGTTTAATCAAATAGTTCTGTAACAAAGCTTGCGCGCCAAATCCCGCGCCAGCAAATCCGAATGCAGAGAGGACAAGTACACCAACCGTTAAACGATTACGTAAACTTGAATTGGCAAACGGAGATTTCATACCTTATTGTGGCGGCATTCTTAAACGATAGCCAACACCACGCACTGTATGAATTAGTGGTGGATCAAATGAATCCACTTTTTTGCGAAGGTACGAAATATATGTTTCAACGATTCCCATGTCGCCACGGAAATCGTACTGCCAAACGTGATCCAGAATTTGCGCTTTTGATACAACACGATCCGCGTTAATAATGAGGTAACGAAGTAGCGCAAACTCAGTTGGTGAAAGATCTAGTAATTGACCTGCACGGCTAACTTCATGTGTTGCCTCATCTAATTCAAGATCGGCAAATCGCATCTTTTCATCATCGATTGCAATTGCATCGACACCTGTACGGCGCAAGAGAGCGCGCAGGCGAGCAACCAGCTCTTCTAATGAAAAAGGTTTGGTCATGTAATCATCACCGCCAAGGGTTAAACCCTTGACCTTGTCATCCATGCCATCTTTTGCAGTTAGAAATAGAACACCAGTGTCGATACCTTCATTGCGAATTTTTTTACACACTTCAAAACCATCTAGATCAGGCAACATCACATCAAGCACCATTGCATGTGGCTTGAACTCTTCTGCTACACGTAGCGCCTCGGCACCATTAGCTGCGGTGCGGACATCAAAGCCCACAAAACGTAGGCTGGTAGAAATTAACTCGCTGATGCTTGATTCATCATCTACGACGAGAATGCGTTGCGCGGTCGTTTCTATAGTGGTTGTCATGGCTAGACAATGCTCTCATAGCCTGAAAGTTGCCTGAGAATGGGTCTAATTTGCGCCTAATTTTCCTTAACTGAGCGCAGCAAAACCTGAGCAACATCTAAGACTTCAACCGCAGACTCCTTGGCGTTCATTCCATCGCTAGTCATAACGCGGCAGAACGGGCAAGCCACAGCTAGTTCGGTTGCACCTGTGTTGATCGCCTCTTCAACGCGGTTGATGTTGATGCGGGTGCCGATTTTTTCTTCCATCCACATTCGACCGCCACCTGCGCCGCAACAAAATGAGCGTTCCTTGTTGCGTGGCATCTCTGTTAGCTCTGCGCCAGTGGCTTCCAAAATTTCACGAGGTGGTTGGTAAATATCATTGTGACGACCCAAGTAACAAGGATCGTGATAAGTCATTGCTGTGTGAGACATCTTGATCGGAATCAAACGCTTTTCACGCAATAGTTGATTGAGTAGTTGTGTGTGGTGAACCATTTCAAGTTCAAAGCCTTGCTGTCCGTAATCTCGTCCAATTGTTGTAAAGCAATGTGGACAGGTAACAACAACTTTCTTTTTACCCTTTGGCCGATCCCCAAATGCTTCCTTAAATGTTTCAATGTTTTCGCGAGAAAGAATTTGATACAAGAACTCATTACCGGCACGGCGTGCAGGATCTCCGGTACATGTTTCTTTTTTACCAAGGACAGCAAAGTTAACCCCTGCCATGTACAAAAGTTCTGCCACAGCTTTCGTAGTTTTCTTTGCGCGCTCCTCGTATGCCCCGGCGCACCCTACCCAGAATAAATACTCAACATCTTCAGGTAGTTCGCCTTCAATAACATTTACCGGGAAATCACATTCTGCAATCCAGGCTTCGCGATCTGTGCGATTTGCACCCCATGGGTTACCGGTTTTTTCTAGATTTCTAAAGGTTCCACCAAGTTCTGATGGAAACTCTGATTCAACCAAAACCTGGAAACGTCGCATGTTAACGATGTGATCAATGTGTTCGATATCAACTGGGCACTCATTAACGCAGGCACCACATGTAGTACATGACCACAAAACATCTAGGCTGATTGGTGAATTTTCGCCAACAAGTGCCTCATTTTCAACGGTTTTAGCAAAGGCATGATCACGCATAGCCATGATCAAAAGCTTTGGTGACAATGGTTTTTCGGTGTGCCAAGCAGGACATTGTGATTGGCAACGACCACATTCGGTACACGACGTCATATCCAACAATCCCTTCCAGGATATGTCGGCGCGGGTACCTAAACCAAAGACATCATCATCTTTTGGATCTTCAAAGTTAATCTCTTTGCCGTGAGACATCATGACCGGTAACTCACCTAGTGATGATCGGCCATCGGCGTTGCGACGATAGAAAATATTTAATGGCGCTAAGAAACGGTGCCAGGCAATACCCATCGTTAAGTTGGTTGCAATGACAATAAACCACGTCATTGATCCGACGATTTTGATTGCTGCAACTATCTGAAGCCATGATTCGATTTGTGACAAAGTCATCGCCTTGAACATGTCGGCGATAAACCAGGTTGTTATGTAATGGCGGTTCCACTGAGTTTCAGAAGAGAGCGCGCCTTCAAGACCACGAAGTGCGATCACACAAAAGACGATCAACACGATCGTAAATTCAACGTAGTACGCCTTCAACATTCCAGAACCAGCAAAACGGGAACGCTTATTGCGCAAACGAGTTACCTGTCGAATACCGATCAAAGTGACGATTCCGATTCCGGTTGACCAGGCAACTAGTTCGGTGATGTATTCATAAACCCAAAAGTGTCCAATAAATGGAAGCGCAAAATGGGGATTAATTAGTTGGCCGTATGCGGTAACCAAAGTTCCAAAGAGTACAAAAAATCCGATCATCACAAACCAGTGAGCAAATCCCACAACAGTGAAGTTGAACATTTTTGTGTGCCCAAAGATTTCGCTCGCAGCCATCTTCAAACGAGCTAATTTGTCATTGCTGCGCGTTGGATCTGGTTGACCTTTCTTATAGATACCGATGAGCGCCTTGGTGCGAATAGCAAGAAGGACCAGGGCCACAACGGTGATGCCATAAGAAATGCCAGCTAGTGCGAGATTCATGGGGCAAGGCTAGACGCATCGGGCTAGACGGTGAGGCTCTGGGAATAAGTTCGGGCCGTAATGGGTTATCCCTATCAAACCTGAGTCGCGACGACTCAACCTTTTGGGTATGATCGACTCAGGTTTAGCAAGCCTCGACCCTATCTCAGGCTCGAGCGGGACAAAAGGAGTACATATAAATGGCTAGAGCAGTCGGAATCGACCTCGGTACAACAAACAGCTGCGTATCCGTCCTTGAAGGTGGCGAGCCAACAGTTATCGCCAACGCCGAAGGAGCACGCACCACCCCATCCATCGTGGCCTTTGCCAAAAACGGTGAAGTCCTTGTTGGTGAGGTAGCAAAGCGTCAATCTGTCACAAACGTTGATCGCACAATCAGATCCGTTAAGCGACACATGGGTACTAACTGGACCATCGATATTGATGGCAAGAAGTACACCTCACAAGAAATTTCTGCGCGCGTTTTGCAAAAGCTAAAGCGCGATGCCGAAGCGTATTTGGGCGAAACAGTAACTGATGCGGTCATTACTGTTCCGGCATACTTTAATGACGCACAACGTCAAGCAACAAAAGAAGCTGGCGAAATTGCTGGCCTAAATGTTTTGCGAATCATCAACGAGCCAACTGCTGCAGCGCTCGCCTACGGATTAGATAAAGCAGATAAAGAACAAACAATTCTTGTATTCGACCTTGGTGGTGGAACATTTGACGTTTCATTACTAGAAATCGGCGATGGTGTTGTAGAAGTTAAAGCAACTAACGGCGATAACAACCTTGGTGGAGATGACTGGGATCAGGCACTTGTTGATCACCTAGTGCAAACCTTTGGTGCTGCAAACGGAATTGATTTAACAAAAGACAAGATGGCGATGCAACGTATTCGTGAAGCTGCTGAAAAAGCAAAGATCGAACTTTCATCATCACAATCTGCTTCAGTAAACTTGCCATACATCACGGTAGATGCTGAAAAGAATCCACTGTTCATGGACGAAACAATCACTCGTGCGCAGTTCCAGCAACTAACCGCTGCTTTGCTAGAGCGTTGCAAGAAGCCTTTCCAAGCAGTTCTAAAGGATGCTGGAATTCCAATTTCAAAGATCGAATCAGTAGTTCTAGTTGGCGGATCAACTCGTATGCCAGCCGTTGTTGATTTGGTTAAGGAATTAACTGGCGGCAAAGAGCCAAACAAGGGTGTTAACCCTGACGAGGTTGTTGCAGTTGGTGCATCTCTTCAAGCCGGTGTTTTAAAGGGCGAAGTAAAGGATGTATTGCTGCTAGACGTAACTCCGCTGTCACTTGGTATCGAAACCAAGGGTGGCGTGATGACACGTTTGATCGAGCGCAACACAACTATTCCTACAAAGCGCAGTGAAGTCTTTACAACCGCTGATGACAATCAGCCAGCTGTACAGATTCAGGCATACCAAGGCGAACGCGAAATGGCTGCTTACAACAAGAAGCTAGGCATGTTCGAACTCACTGGCCTGCCACCTGCACCACGTGGAGTCCCACAAATCGAAGTTACCTTTGATATCGATGCAAACGGAATCGTTCATGTATCTGCAAAGGATCTCGGAACAGGTAAAGAGCAGAGCATGACCATCACAGGTGGATCTGCACTATCCAAGGAAGAGATCGAGCGCATGATGGCCGATGCTGAATCTCACGCTGAAGAAGATCGTCAACGCAAAGAAGAAGCAGAGATCCGTAACGCAGGTGATTCACTTCTGTACTCAACTGAAAAGTTCATTAAGGACAACGAAGAAAAATTGTCACAAGGTGAAGCACTGGAGAAGAAGACAGAAACCGAAGCAGCACTTGTTGAGTTGAAGACCGCACTTGGTGGTTCAAACTACGAAATGATTAAGTCAGCAACTGAAAAGGTTGCAACTGTTAGCCAAGCACTGGGTTCTGCCTTGTACGCAGCAGGTGCAGCAGCTGAAGGCGAATCAGGTCAATCAGCACCGACAGAAGATGGTGTTGAAGATGCCGAGATCATTGACGAAGACGCAAAGTAATGTCAGAGGAAACAACTGAACAAGTTGTAGAAGATGTTGTTGAACCGGGTCAGGAAACTGACCCGGTTGCAACACTGACCGCTGACCTTCAACGCCTGCAAGCCGAGTATGCAAATTACAGAAAGCGTGTAGAACGAGATCGCGCAGTTGCATACGAAAGCGCAATCGGCGCAGTGCTAACTGAGCTATTGGCGTTACTTGATGATGTTGATCGTGCAGAGCAACATGGTGAACTGACCGGCGGCTTTAAAGCGGTGGCAGATCAGCTCAATTCAATCACTTCGCGCATAGGCCTAGAAAAGTACGGTACCGAAGGTGAAGCCTTTGATCCCCAAATTCATGAGGCGTTAATGCACGATGAATCAGCAGATGTTGTTGTGCCAACGGCGACAAAGATTTTGCAACCAGGGTACAAGTACAAGGAACGCATTTTGCGCCCAGCACGTGTATCTGTAACAGATCCAGTAGGAGCGTAATTTCGCCATGGCAGCTAAAGATCTATACGAAAAAGACTTTTACAAAGTCCTTGGCGTAGATAAAAAAGCTGCCGCCGATGAAATTAAAAAGAAGTACCGCGCACTTGCTCGCGACTTGCACCCAGATAAAACAAAGGGTGATTCTGCAAAAGAGGAAAAGTTCAAAGCAGTATCTGAGGCGTATGAGATCTTGTCAGATCCAAAAAAGCGCGCTGAATATGATGAAGCTCGTTCGCTATTTGAGCGCGGAGGTTTTCGCGCACCTCAAGGCGGCGGATTCCAAGGCGGAGATTTCAGCGATGTATTTGGCGGTGGAAACCCGCAAGATATCTTTGCAAATCTATTTGGCGGTGGGGGTCGTCGGGGACCGCGCAAAGGTCAAGATTTACAAACTGAAGCAACAATTACTTTCCGCGAATCTGTATTTGGAACAACACTTGATCTTCGCTTAGCTACTGATCGCGGACAAGCACAGAACATCTCAGCCCGCGTTCCAACAGGTGTAAACGATGGCGCGAAGATCAGGGTTAAAGGAAAAGGTGCACAAGGCGAAGCAGGTCCCGGTGATTTGTTTATTCAATTACATGTAAAGCCGCACCCGATCTTTTCTCGCAAAGGTGAAAACCTAACGATCACATTGCCGGTTACCTTCGCCGAAGCTGCACTAGGCGCAGATATAAAGGTGCCAACAATGTCCGGTGATGATGTAACGGTTCGCATCGCACCCGGTACACCTAACGGTCGTACCCTGCGAGTAAAGGGCCGCGGCATCGTAAAAGGCAGTACTACAGGCGACTTATTGGTCACCGTTGAGGTACAGGTTCCACAGCGCGTTGATGGAAAAGCACTGGACGCATTGAAAAAATTCGCAGAAGAAACTGCTACAGATGATGTCCGTGCAGATTTTGCTAACAAGGCAAAGATATGACCGAAGAAAACAAAAACACACAACCAGCCGATGATGCTGGCGTTTATGTAATCTCAGTGGCGGCAGAAATCTCTGGCATGCATCCACAAACTTTGCGCCAATACGACAAATTAGGTTTGGTTTCACCATCTCGCACCGAAGGTCGCAACCGCAGATACTCATTACGAGATATCGCATTGCTGCGTGCGGTTCAAAAGTTAGTCGGCGAAGGTATCAATCACGCCGGCATTAAAAGAATTATCGAACTTGAATCAGCAATGGCAAATATGGCAGTTGAAGTCGCGCAGCTTCGAATTGAAGTCAACGCGTTGTTAGAACAAAACCCACCAAAGGGATTAGCAACTCGTCGTAAAAGCGAAGTTATTGTTTACAAGCAGGATTAACTGACGCAGTTAACTCGGCCAGCCCAAGTACCTAGTGTTGGCTCAACCGGTGATTTCAAAACTTTTTCAATCAAGGTTGCGTAGACATCTCGGAAATCTGTTGTTACAGCTAAATCTCCTTTGTATAGATTCTTAAGCGATGGTTGTTCGCCATAGAATCCACCCTTTACAGAGTTTCCAATCACAAACATTGGCCCCGCTGTTCCGTGATCGGTTCCATCTGATCCATTACCTGTGACACGGCGACCGAATTCGCTATAGACCATGATGGTTACATCATTGCTTCTGGTCGTTGCCTTAAGTTGTCCCATAAATCTAGATAAAGAATCGGAAACGGTTCCGAGTAATAATGCTTGCGCATTTGCTTCGTTGGCGTGAGTATCAAAACCACCTAAAGAAACCGACCACACCTTCGTTGGTGATCCTGCGGCAATTAGCTTTGCGACAACATCTAACTGCTGGGCCAAATTGCTATCCCCGCCAGCGTTTCCGCCGTTAGTTGTGGGTAGATCGGGTGGAACTGGCGCGGCAGATTTTAAGACAGGCTGAACATTTGTAGAAACAGAAAAGAGATTACGCATCGACGTTGCAGCAGCAGCCATCAACTTTGAATCTTTCGCTACTGGCTTTGAAATCTTTAAACACTGTGTTGCCAAATCACCTTTTGGAATTACTAATCCACCCAGTGGAAGCGCTGATCCAGATCGTTTGTTGCCAGCAAATATTGGTGGCAGCACAGAACCTAAGGAGATTGCAAGCATTGGATCTTCTGGTTGTGTGTCAACCCAACGACCAATCCATCCTGAACTGACATGTTTAGCAGGAGAAGCTGTTTGCCACTTTGCCATTGAAGAAAAATGTGAGCGATCTGGATTTGGATAACCAACGCCACGAACAATTGCTACTTTGTTTTGATCCCACAAAGATTTCAAACCCTTCATGGCAGGATTTAAAGCAAGTTCAGCGCTTAATGGCAAAACCACATCTTGTTTGTAGGCAAGCTCTGGTCGAAGTGAGTAATACAAAGGATCTGTGTAAGGAACAACGGTGTTTAACCCATCATTTCCACCGTACAAAGTAACGATGACAAGAATTGGTGTGCCAGATGGAAGTGGTCGATCAATGGCAGCTTGTGCGATCTGATCGATACTGAGCAGCGGCGCCGCAGCACCAACTGCAACCGCCCCGGTTGTAAGTTGTAAAAACTTTCGTCTAGTTACTGTATCCATGATCGTCTCCTATGCACTCACGATAAATTCAGGGCTACACAACGCCAGTACGGCAAACTGCGTCGGATCACCTAATGAGTTACGCAGCGCCGCCTGTGTGCGCGGACTCCATTCAGCAACACCTAACCAGTCGGCACTTTTAATGACACGGGTCGAAACAGGAAGTTCCAGCAACCCGCGCATTGCACTTTGCTTAATCAACCAGGTAGCAAATGTGATGCGGTACTGCATGGCAGCCGACGACAACCAAGCCTCTGCAGCAGGCCAACCACCCACATTTGGAGGTGAAAATGGGATCTGATTTAACTGATTTAAATAATTAATTAATTGCGAAGGGGTTTTTAGGTTTGATGGAGTTAGCTCCAGCGCTCGGCACGCTGCAATAAACCATTCAACAGGTGACTTTACTAAATCATTTTTCTCATCGCGCATGGCTGAATCATTAGCCATGGCAGTTACAGCTGCAGCGATATCGCGGCCTGCAAATGCTTTCTTTGCGGCAAATGCGTCAGGCATAGTTTCGGTACTAGAGATAAATCGGTACCACAATCGTTCAGAGATAAAAGTTGCGCAATCTTCTCGTGCAACCAAGAAATCTGACAACTGTTCGCCGTTAAATGGTTGAGTAGTACCCAAGATCGTAATTGGATTTGGATCGTGACGCTTTGGATTGAAAACTACCGTGCCCGCTGAATTGACAACTTGATAACCAGTTAGAGCTCGCGCGGCTCCCTTAACATCATCTTCGGTATATCGATTAACACCTAGGACAAATAGCTCCATTAATTCGCGGCCTAAATTTTCATTGGGAGATTTTAAAGTGCTGTCATTGCCATCTAACCAAAACTGTAAGGCGCCATCATTGATCATGGCTCGTGACATCTCTTTGAAATTTCCCAAACAATATGTACGCAATGTTTTGTTTTGTATAAACATTGGAAGTGCGTAATTTACTTTTTGTATAGAAGTCGCCCAGTGTCCATGCCAAAACCACGTCATGCGCTCTGTTAAGCCATGATCACTAAGAGCCATGCGATCTAGCCACCACAAAACTATTTGTTGATTTTGATTTCGTTGGGCAATTGCAAACGGAACAATCTCTGGGGTGTTTGGGGCCGGGCGTTTTCCAAGATCTGTGATTTCAGGAACAACAACCGCTGCTGCGCCTGCATCAACAGCTGGAACTGTTAAAACCTTGGTACGTGTTGCACTGACACCATCTTTGATCGCCTGGGCATATTCGCCAGGACGAGGCCCAAAACCAAATCGATTGAGCAATCGTGCGGTTTCTAGCCGTTGTGCGTTCATGTCGCCAATTTAAGGGAAAAAGCCTGCCACGGTAAGGTTTAGGTATGAATTCACATGAAACACTAAGAGAACAAATTTTGTCCAAGGCTGTCGTACACGGCAAAGTCATTCTCTCTAGCGGCAAAGAGGCGGATTACTACGTGGATCTGCGCCGCGTAACGCTGGATTCTGTAGCAGCCCCACTAGTTGGTCAGGTCATGTTGGATTTAACAAAAGATCTTGATTTTGATGCAGTTGGCGGCTTAACACTAGGCGCAGACCCTGTTGCAACAGCGATGATGCATGTGGCAGCGGCGCAAGGGCGAAAACTTGATTCATTTGTTGTTCGCAAAGCAGAAAAAGCACACGGCCTGCAACGTCGCATTGAAGGCCCAGATGTAAAGGGCAAGCGCGTCTTAGCTGTTGAAGATACATCTACAACGGGTGGATCAGTTTTAACCGCAGTCGAAGCGCTGATAGAAGCTGGCGCAATCGTTGTTGGTGTTGCAGTAATCGTAGAACGTGGAGCAGAACCAAAAGTTACTGCAGCGGGCTATGAATACCGCGCGGCATATCAGTTAGCAGATTTAGGGCTGTAATTACTTGTGATGCTTTTTTGATTGCCATTCGCGAAAAAGCTCAATCATTACCGGCACTAGGCTTACGAAAATAATAACTGCAATTACCGGCAATAGATATGTATCAACCGATCCCCTTAAGACATCGCCTAATACAAAACCCAAACCGATAACACCTTGGGTCCAAATAAGTGCGCCAACTGTGTTCCAGATTAAAAATGTTTTCTTCGGAACCCCAATGATTCCGCACATCGGATTAATTAAGGTACGAACAAATGGCACAAAGCGAGCTAAGACAAGCGCTCTACCAATTCCATATTTAGTGAGCCATTTTTCGGTAGCTACAACTTTTTGTTGATTAAAGATTCGCCCATCTGGTTTGTTAAACAATTGCTTTCCGTAATGTGCGCCAAACCAATAGCCAACGGTGCTGCCAAGGATTGCAGCAACTGGCGAAAGCGCAAACAGCACAACTGGATCCAGGGATGCATTGCCCAAAATCGCAGCCCCCGAACCAGAGGCTGCAACGCCTGCGACAAAAAGAAGGGAGTCGCCCGGAAATGCCAGACCAATCAACAGCCCGGTTTCGGCGAAAATAATCGCTAGGACACCAAATAGGCCCAGATCGCCAACGATGGAATGGGCATCAAAAAGGTTCATGCGGGCAGGTTATCCCACCGTCCTGAAAAGGAAATACCCCGCATAAGCATGCAATAGATATGTATGAATTTGCCTAAAACAGGGTTTCCTGACCTACACTTCAGCAGTCTCGCGCCTGACCCTCGATTTAGGGCGCAACTAACTCCAACGGAGGAGAACCTATGCGTGCTGCAAGCACCGTATCCCTGGTCCAAGTGACCGGATCTAACCTGACATATGTCTACATCGTTCTAGGAATTTCCCTAGCTGCGCTCGCAATCGCCTACGGCCTCCGCGCCCAGGTTTTGGCAGCCAGTGATGGAACAGCAAAGATGCGCGAAATCGCAGAAGCGATTCAGGAAGGTGCCGCCGCATTCTTGGCTCGCCAGTTCCGCACTCTTTCCTACTTTGTGGCAATCGTATTTTTCCTTTTGCTCGCACTACCCGGTGATGCTGAAATTCGCATCGGCCGTTCAATTTTCTTTTTGCTAGGTGCGGCATTTTCTGCACTAGTTGGTTACAACGGTATGTGGCTTGCAGTGCGCGCAAATGTTCGCGTTGCAGATGCTGCACGTAACAAGGATGGCCAGAAGGCTGTACAGATTGCATTTCGTACAGGTGGCGTCGTTGGTATGACAACTGTTGGTCTCGGCCTCATTGGCGCCTCCCTTGTTGTGATCATCTACCGCGAGAACGCACCTGCTGTTCTTGAAGGTTTTGGTTTCGGCGCAGCGATGCTGGCAATGTTCATGCGCGTCGGTGGCGGAATCTTTACAAAGGCAGCAGATGTCGGAGCTGACCTTGTCGGTAAAGTTGAAAAGCACATCCCAGAAGATGACCCACGCAACGCAGCAACAATTGCTGACAACGTTGGTGACAACGTTGGTGACTGCGCCGGTATGGCAGCAGACTTGTTTGAGTCATACGCAGTAACACTTGTTGCAGCGTTGATTCTTGGTAAGGCCGCATTCGGTGATGCCGGATTGATTTACCCATTGATCGTTCCAGCAATCGGAACTGTTACAGCTGTCATCGGAATTTTCCTCACAAAGTTGCGCCCAACAGATAAGTCAGCCATGAGCGCGATTAACCGCTCATTTTTCTTGTCAGCAATTATTTCTGCAGGCCTAACAGCCCTTGCCACATTTACTTACTTGCCATCTGATTTCAAGTTGATGACAGGTCTGTCACCAGAAGCAATTGCCGCGGCCGGCAACACAAACCCACGTGTTCTGGCTCTTGGCGCAGTATTAATCGGTATCGCACTAGCTGCAGCAATTCAGGTACTTACAGGCTACTTCACTGAGACAGGACGTCGCCCAGTAAATGATGTTGCTGCCTCATCTGAAACAGGCGCCGCAACAGTAATTTTGGCTGGTATTTCAGTTGGTTTTGAATCAGCCGTCTATAGCGCATTGCTGATTGCATCAGCTGTCTTTGGCGCATTCTTACTAGGTGGCGGAAGCATCATGCTTTCACTTCTTGCAATCGCACTAGCTGGTACCGGTTTGCTAACAACTGTTGGTGTAATCGTTGCAATGGATACATTCGGTCCGATCTCAGATAACGCACAAGGTGTTGCTGAGATGTCAGGCGATGTTGATGGCGAAGGCGCAGAGATCCTTACAAGCTTGGACGCAGTTGGTAACACAACTAAGGCCATCACCAAGGGAATTGCAATCGCAACTGCAGTACTTGCAGCAACGGCGCTATTTGGTGCCTTCACAGATGCAATCAAGCAAGCAGTTATCGATGCAGGTAAGACTGCAGCAGAAGTTGGTTTGCAGTTCCAAGGAATCTTGGATGTTGCAGACCCACGCAACCTAGTTGGTTTGATTATCGGAGCAGCGGTTGTGTTCTTGTTCTCAGGTCTTGCAGTTAACGCGGTATCACGCGCAGCTGGGGCGGTTGTTGTCGAAGTTCGCGAACAGTTCCGCTTGCACCCAGGAATCATGAAGGGAACAGAAAAACCAGATTACGCACGCGTAGTTGATATCTGTACTCGTGATTCATTACGCGAACTTGTAACTCCAGGATTGCTTGCTGTTATGGCACCAATCGCTGTTGGTTTCGGTCTCGGTGTTGGTGCACTCGGTGCCTACCTTGCCGGCGCAATCGGTACCGGAACACTGATGGCAGTATTTCTTTCTAACTCAGGCGGTGCTTGGGATAACGCAAAGAAGATGGTTGAAGATGGACATCACGGTGGAAAGAACAGTGAAGCCCACGCAGCAACAATCGTTGGTGACACTGTTGGAGATCCCTTCAAGGACACAGCAGGACCTGCAATTAACCCATTGATCAAGGTGATGAACCTGGTTGGTTTGTTGATTACTCCAGCAATTGTTTCTTTGGCACTGGGCAACGGCGAAACAACAAGCACCCTGATTTCACTCGCAGCAGTTGCAGTGATCATCGGTGCACTTATCCGCAACCGTCGCCAAGCTACTTCGATTAGCGTCTAAGTAGAACCACTTCCCCCCAATGGCAAAAGTTAAGACCGACCTGATCAAGCTAGTGATTGTTGAATCACCAGCAAAGGCCAGAAAAATTGGTGGATACCTCGGCGACGGATATGTCGTCGAGGCATCCGTCGGTCATATTCGCGATTTGCCTCAGCGAGCCGCAGATATTCCAAAAGAGTATAAAAAAATTGCCTGGGCTAAAGAGGGCGTAGATATCGACAATGATTTCGCACCTTTATATGTTATTAACCCAGATAAAAAAGCCAAGGTCGCAGAATTAAAAGCCTTGATGAAAACGGCCGAAGAATTAATTCTGGCAACGGATGAAGACCGCGAAGGCGAAGCGATTGCTTGGCACTTAGTAGAAGTTCTGGAACCAAAGATTCCAATCAAGCGCATGGTCTTTAATGAAATTACAAAAGAAGCAATTCAAGCCGCGGTTAATGACACTCGCGATTTGGATTACCACCTGATTGATGCGCAAGAGACTCGTCGCGTCCTAGATCGCCTTTTTGGATACCGATTGTCGCCGGTTTTGTGGAAGAAGGTTATGCCACGCATCTCTGCCGGTCGTGTGCAATCAGTTGCAACACGGTTGATTGTTGAAAAAGAACGCGAACGTATGGCTTTCATTTCGAGTGGTTGGTGGGATTTAGCGGCAGTTACCGCGCTGGGCTTTAACGCCCGCTTGCTCGAAGTTGATGGCAAGAAAGTAGCATCGACAAGTGACTTCGGCGCAGATGGCGCAGTCAAAGAAAAGTCATTAGCAAATATTTTGTTATTAGATGAAGCAGGTGCAAAAGGCTTAGTTGATTCGCTCAAGAGCAGTGATTTAACCGTTAAATCAATGGAAGAAAGCCCTCGTACTGAGCGTCCAAAACCACCATTTACAACTTCAACGATGCAACAAGATGCAGGTAGCCGACTGGGGTGGGGCGCACAGATCACAATGCGTATCGCACAACGATTGTATGAAAATGGATACATCACCTACATGCGCACCGACAGCGTCAATCTTTCTGGCCAAGCGATCACCGCTGCACGTAACGCAGCTAAAGCTTTGTATGGAGCAGACCATGTTGCTGATGCACCTCGCACTTACCTTGGTAAAACAAAAAACGCGCAAGAAGCACACGAAGCAATTCGTCCAGCAGGAGACACCTTTAAGACACCAGGTGAATTAGCACCAGAACTTTCTCGCGATGAATTCGCACTCTACGATCTAATTTGGAAGCGCACCGTTGCTTCACAAATGGCAGATGCTAAGAAGATGCAGATGCGTGTTGATTTTGATGCAACAACCAATGATGGCAAGAAGACAATTTTCCGCGCAAACGGTTCTGTGATTACATTCCCGGGATTCTTGGCCGCCTACGATGACATTGTTAGCGATGAAAACAAAGATGAAGAGTCTGAAGATAAGCGCTTACCTGCAATGACTGTGGGTCAAGCGGTTAAGGTCAACGAATACACCTGCGAAGGCCATGAAACAAAGCCACCTGCCCGTTACACAGAGCCAACTCTTGTAAAGAAATTGGAAGAACTTGGTATTGGTCGCCCTTCAACATTTGCCTCGATTATTCAAACAATTCAAGATCGCGGATATGTGTACAAGCGCGGCCGTGCATTGGTTCCTACATTTTTAGCCTTTTCTGTTACAGGCTTGCTTGAAACACATTTTACAAAGTTGGTGGATTACGAGTTCACAGCCAGCATGGAAGAAGATCTAGACAAGATTGCCGCGGGTGAGGCAGGCCGGGTTGATTGGTTACGCGACTTTTTCTACGGAGTAGATGGCCAGCCAGGACTTAACGAATTATCTGCTGATTTAGGCGTTATTGACGCTCGTGCCACAAACACCATGAATCTGTCTCCTGAGATCGAAATCCGTGTTGGTCGCTATGGGGCATACCTGCAAGAGAATAAAGAGGGCGAAGAGCGCAAGCTTGCAAATATTCCTGAAAACTTAGCACCGGATGAATTAACACTTGCAAAGGCAATTGAATTATTAGCAGCCCCTTCTGGTGAGCGCGAACTAGGAATTGATCCAGCAACTAACCTGCCGATCATTGCAAAGAGCGGACGCTTTGGTCCTTACATCACCGAAGTTTTACCAGAAGAGCCAGTTGAGTTAACACCATCTGGCAAGAAGAAAAAGAAAAAGGCTGATGCACCTAAAGCAAAAACTGCCAGCCTGCTTTCAACAATGACCTTAGATACCGTTACCTACGAAGATGCGTTGCAACTTCTTTCATTTCCAAAAGTACTTGGTACTAACAGTGCAGGTGAAGAGATCACAGTTCAAAATGGTCGATATGGTCCTTACCTAAAGGCTGGCGCGGATTCACGTACGCTGCCAAGTGAAGATCATCTATTTACAATGACACTTGAAGAAGCACTTGATATTTATTCACGTCCAAAAGAACGTCGTCGCGGCGTTGCAAAGCCACCCATTAAAGAACTGGGTATTGATCCAACTTCACAAAAAGCACTGATCATTAAAGATGGTCGCTTCGGTATGTATGTAACAGATGGTGAAACAAATGCAACGCTTCGCCGAGGTGACACGGCAGAAGGAATGACACTTGATCGTGGACTTGAATTATTAGCAGGACGCCGTGCCTGGGAAGCAGAAAACGGACCGTCTCCAAAGAAGGCCCGTAAAAAAGCTGCTGCGCCAGTTAAAAAAGGTTCGGCTAAGAAGGGCGATGTTGCACCGACGCTTACAAAAAATGTTGTAAAAAAAGCGGGCGCTAAAAAAGCTGCCAAGAAAGCAGCATCAGGCAAAGCCAAGAAAAAGGCTGAATAAAGCCGTTTCTGGCTACATTCACGCCTGCGGATAGACTTACAACCATGGCTAAGACGCTCCCTACCCCTGTCGCACCTGCGCAGGATGTGACCCGCGGAGTCTTGGCAATTAAACCCTTTCGCAAACTGTGGAACTCGATGGTCTTTTCCTCCCTGGGTGACTGGCTAGGTCTTCTTGCAACTACAGCACTTGCTCAACAACTTTCCGGTGGTGATTACACAACTGCAAACTTTGCAATCGCAGGTGTGTTTATCGCTCGCTTATTGCCAGCTGTTTTCTTGGGCCCCATCGCAGGAGTAATTGCAGACAAGTTAGATCGCCGCAAGTTAATGGTTAATTGCGACATCTTGCGCACCGCGCTGTATATCTCAATTCCAATTGCCAATAATTACTTCTGGCTCTATACCGCAATGATCTTGGTTGAGTGCATAACTTTGTTCTGGTCCCCCGCAAAGGATGCCTCGGTTCCTAATCTTGTTCCACGCGAAAAATTAGAAAATGCAAACCAAGTTTCATTATTAGCCGCTTATGGAACAGCACCGATTGCGGCGCTCATCTTTACCTTCCTTTCACTTTTCACATCAGCAATTAATCTAACCTTTGGTATTAACTCAACGGCAGTTGATATTTCACTATATGTAAACGCACTGTCATTTGCATTCGCAGCATTTACTATCTGGGGATTAAAAGAAATTCCTAAAGGCGCAGCAGAAAAACATTCAGCAGATACCGGAATTCTAAAATCCTTGTACGAAGGTTGGAAAGCAGTCTCTGGCAGCAAAATCATTCGCGGCCTAGTGGTTGGAATGGTCGGTGCATTTGCTGCAGCTGGCGCTGTCATTGGTTTGGCTCGAACATTTGTGGGCGATCTCGGCGGTGGAGAAGCCGCATACGGTGTTTTATTCGGCGCAGTCTTTACCGGTCTAGCCGCCGGAATCGCATTTGGTCCCCGCGTCTTTGCACAATTTTCTCGCCGCCGTTTGTTTGGCGCATCGCTAACTACAGCTGGTTTGTTTTTGGTTGCACTGGCAGCAATCCCTAACCTGGTTTTAGCAGTCTTTATCGTCATCATCCTGGGCGCATTTAGCGGCATCTGCTGGGTTACCGGCTTCACCATGCTGGGCATGGAGGTCGCCGATGATGTCCGCGGCCGCACCTTTGCCTTCGTGCAAAGCCTTATCCGCGTGGTTCTAGTCGGCGTCCTAGCAATTGCACCCTTGATCGCAGCTGCCATTGGCCAGCACACCTTTAAATTTCAAAACACAGAAATCAATTACAACGGCGCTGCAGTAACAATTTTAATTGCAGGCGTAATCGCATCTTTAATCGGACTTATCTCTTACAAGCAAATGAAAGATCGCCCCAACGTTTCTTTGTGGTCTGATATTTCAAACGCGCTAAAGGGCGAACTGGGTAGCATCACCGGCGCACCAACCAAAGGTGTATTCATCGCATTTGAAGGCGGCGAAGGAATTGGTAAGTCAACCCAAGCCAAATTGTTAAAGCAATGGTTAGAGCAAGAAGGCGAAACAGTTGTTCTCTCTCGCGAACCCGGCGGCAGCGATCTTGGAATTGAAATTCGTAAAATTCTTCTTTCTCACTCCACCGGAGAAATCAGCCCCCGCGCAGAAGCTCTTCTCTATGCCGCAGATCGCGCCCACCATGTCTATAGCGTCATTCGCCCCGCACTTGCACTGGGCGAAGTTGTCATTAGTGATCGCTACTTTGATTCATCCATTGCATATCAAGGCGCAGGCCGGGTATTAGAACCAGGCGAAGTTGCACGAATTTCTAGATGGGCAACTGAATCTTTATTCCCAACGCTGACAATAATTATTGATCTTCCACCACAAGTCGGCCTTGCTCGCTTGCGAAGCAAAGATCGTCTTGAATCTCAACCCATTGATTTCCACGAACGCGTACGCCAAGAGTTCTTGCAAATAGCTGCCCTTGACCCAGAGCGCTATGTCATCATCGATGGCAATCAATCCATCGAAGACACTCATGCTGCAATCATTTCTCGCGTTAGCGAAATCCCTGCCCTAAAGCGCAACGCTGTCGAAGACAAAGGAAACTTACTTCTCCGCCCAATTCGAGCCGCAGGTAAAGCAGTTAAAAAAGCTAGCCCCAAGAAGAAGCCAGCTGCTAAAAAGTGAGTGTTTATAGCGATCTTGTAGGCCAAGAACATGTTGTAGAGATCCTGCAAAAAGCTGTTGCCGCCACACGAAGCGGCGAAGAATCACCCGATATTTCAGGACACGGCATGACACATGCCTGGGTCTTCACCGGCCCACCAGGATCTGGTCGATCATCTGCTGCAATCGCATTTGCTCAAGCACTTGTCTGCACCAACAACGGTTGCGGAACATGTAACGAATGTAAATCAGCCGCCAATGGAGCACACCCTGATGTTGAAATCATTCGTACAGAAGGTCTTTCAATAAAGATTGACGAAGTAAGAGAACTGCTAACTCGCGTTGCCTGGGCACCATCTATGGCTGGCTGGCGAGTAGTTGTCATGGAAGATGCCGACAGGCTTACTGAATCTGCAGCCAATGCACTACTTAAAGCAATTGAAGAACCAGGCAACAGAACAGTGTGGCTTTTGTGTGCACCAACCTTGCACGATGTATTGCCAACTATTCGTAGTCGTTGTCGCCACCTGCAACTAGTCACACCATCCAACAAAGCTGTCGCACAAGTTCTGCAAACCCGCGATGGTATTTCACCTAACATGGCAGATTTTGCAGCTCGAGTTTCGCAAGGCCACATTGGTCGTGCTCGTTATCTTGCAAACAACGAATCAGTGCGAAACACCCGCACCACAATCATGAAGTTGCCACTAACTCTGCAGGGAATCTCATCTGCCTTTGCCGCAGCACAAACTCTGGTTGATCTAGCAACACAACAAGCAACTGAGGCTGCAGAGCTGCGCAATGAAAAAGAAGTTGATGATTTATCTCTTGCCTACGGCAAAGGTGCAACAGGCCGAGGCATGGCAACTGGTGGAAGCAAAGCGATTAAAGATTTAGAGAAAGAACAAAAAACTCGCCAAACAAGAATGATCCGCGACGGTTTAGATGCAGCACTCCTTGATATCGCAACCTTCTACCGCGATGTCATGATGGTTCAGGCTGGTGCCAACGATGCATTGATTAACAAAGAGCTAGAAGAAGAAATTAGAGCAACAGCTGCAAAAGCCAAGCCACAATCGACCATCAAAAAGATCAACGCCATCATGGATGCCCGTACTAACCTGAGCCATAACGCGGCTCCACTGCTGACTGTCGAGGCGTTGATGTGTGTGTTGGCGCGTTAGTAATTATTTACTAGTCGTACAAATACTCTTCAAGTGCCTGTCGAATTAGTGCAGATGGCGTCACACCAAGTTTTTTAGCCTCACGGTCTAACTTGTCCTTCATGCCTTGCGGGACGCGTGCTTTGACTTCTGGTGAAACTATCTTTGCACCAGTTAGCGATGGTCGACCGGCGGCATTTTCGCGAAGAATTTGACGAGCAATCTGCTGAGCACGAGCTTCAGTAATTCTTCGCCCACGCTTATCTAGGACAACTTCTACATCAAGATCTATATCAGGACCAAAGACATACTTTATTTTTGGCTTTGCTACCTTCTTTTTTACGGCACTCTTTGTTTTAGTACTCATCTCGTCCTCTCCTGATCAAAACGGTAGGCATTACATGGATGACAAAAATTTCATATTGATCATCAATACCAATGACTTCAAGCTCCAGCCCGCGGTCATCGATACCAATCCAAGTTAATTTCTTTTCATTTGTGAATAAACCTGGCTTTTGCATCGGTTCATTGTTTTCAATAACGAACCTTGCGCGAGCGTGACCTATTTTGTGCTTGCGCGAATCTCTTGTAAAGCGTATTTTTCTTGTCATAGATTATGCGCCACATAAATATTTGTCAATGAACGCATATTGCCTCCAATAATTGGTTAATCGGCACAATCCCACCACCCACCGACA
>Ga0209400_1001117_pt1 | contig 22486 bp, 22 predicted proteins | sample M_130807_EF_Meta_FD_187313 | JGI IMG/M metagenome (GOLD analysis project Ga0209400, IMG submission 187313) | Freshwater microbial communities from Lake Montjoie, Canada to study carbon cycling - M_130807_EF_MetaG (SPAdes) (version 2) | ecosystem: Environmental > Aquatic > Freshwater > Lake... | reverse complement strand
TCAAGATGAGATTTCCATGACTTCGGTCGAGAGGCTCGCAGTAGACTACTGCGTTGATAGGTTGGATGTGGAAGTGAGGACTAAAGACTCATGGAGCTGACCAATACTAATAAGCCAATAACTTGATAACAATTTTTTTGTTCGCGTCCACTATGTGGTTCCCGAGATATGTTCGGGAATCTAAAGATCACACTTCACTGTGTGTCAACGATTCACTATCTCAATAGTGTTTCGGCGGCCATAGCGAGAGGGAAACGCCCGGTTACATTCCGAACCCGGAAGCTAAGACTCTCTGCGCCGATGGTACTGCAAGGGGGACCTTGTGGGAGAGTAGGTCACCGCCGGACTTATTTTAGAAAAATGGCCACCTTGGATTCAAGGTGGCCATTTTTTGTTTAAAAGACATGTTTTAATTGTTTTTAGGAGACATGATGAACGATAAACCAGCGCCAAAAGACCGCAGAAGTGCAGGCGGAGATGACAGGCGCAAGCCACCAGGGGCTGAGCTTCGCAGTGGTTCTCGAGAGTCACGCCCTGAATGGCAGAACCGTGTTGCTTCCCCTCGTAACGAGAATGCAACTAAGTCTCCGATGATTCCTGACGAAATAACGGATCAGGACTTGGAATTAGGTATTCGCGTTCAGTTGAAGACTTTGACTGCCGAGAATGCTGAGATGACAGCAAGACACCTCGCTATGGTTAGCCTGCTCCATGAGCAAGATCCAGAGTTAGCTCATCAGCATGCCCTAGCAGCCGCTAGGCGAGCAGGGCGAATTGCGATTGTGAGAGAAACCCTAGGAATCACCGCCTATCAGGTTGGGGATTACGGTCTAGCCATTAGAGAGCTGACTACATACAGAAGGCTTTCCGGTTCCAATGACCAGCTGCCTTTCATGGTTGACTCTGAAAGAGGCCTAGGCAGGCCTGAAAAGGCTCTAGAGTTGGGCAGATCAGTAGATCGAAAGTCACTTCCAGCATCAGTTCGGGTCAACTTGGCAATAGTCATGTCAGGAGCAAGGTTGGATCTTGGCCAAACTGATCTAGCTTTAGCTGAACTTGAGATTCCGGAACTAGATCCAACAAAAGTTTTTGAGTTTTCCACAAATCTCTTCCGCGCCTATGCAGAAACCCTTATCATTGGGAACAGAGAAAGTGAAGCAAAGAAATGGTCCGATTTAGCAGACCGTGCAGAGCAACACTTCCTCGGGAGTAAAAACCCCGAGAACGAGGTCTTCTCAGTGATTGAGGAGATTCAGATTCCCGAGGTGCCAAAACTGGAGCGGTCCTCAAAATCCCAGCATGAATCCGCATCAAGGGCACCTCGGGACTCTTCATTTAAGTCCGATCGTCCAAGAAGAGATGCGCCTGATAACTCGGGAGATCGACCTAAGCGTCCACCATTCAATGCAGGACCTCGAAATAGCGGCCCGCCTGCTGGAGGTAGTGGCCCTCGAGGTGGAGGAAAAGGTTTTGGTGGCCCACCTAAGGGTCGCAGCCGAGGACCTGGTCGTGGTCGATAAAAAGATTTGGGGACAATATGATTTATTGCTCGCAGATTTAGACGGAGTAGTTTATGAAGGGTCCGTCGCAATAAAAAATGCGGTCGAAACTTTAAACCAAATCTCTGAAAACAATATAAGAGTTGGTTATGTGACAAACAATTCTTCTCGAAAGTCCGAAACAATTGTTGAGCAACTTCTTGATCTAGGGCTTAAATGCAAACCAGAAGAAATCATCTCTTCAGGACAAACAGCGGTAGAACTCCTGCAAACAAAAATTTCTGCTGGGGCAAAAGTTTTAGTTGTTGGTGGCGAAGGATTGAGAGCTAGAGTTCTCGCTGGTGGCTTTGAAGTTGTTGGTTCAAGTGATGACAAACCCGAAGCAGTGATTCAAGGTTTTGCCCCAGATGTTTCTTGGAAAGATTTGGCAGAAGCTTCTTATTCAATTCAAAATGGTGCGGTTTGGGTTGCAACAAATAACGATTGGACACTTCCGCAAGAAAAAGGTTTAGCGCCGGGTAATGGAACATTAGTCGGCGCAGTTCATACTGCAGTGGGTCAGCTTCCTTTAGTTGCAGGAAAGCCAGAACCAGCTATCTTTCAAACAGCCCTCAACTTGTTTGAACCGGAAAAGGCAATGTTTGTCGGCGATCGTCTTGATACTGATATTCTTGGGGCTAATCGAGCAAACATCGCAAGCGTTTTAGTGTTGACCGGAGTGTCAACTCGTAAGGATGTATTGGCTGCAGCACCGCAAGAGAGACCTCATTACATAGTAGAGAGTTTGCAGGAGTTGTTAGTCGATTACAAAGAACCAAAGCAGACTAAGCGTGGTTGGAGTTGCGGCAAAGCTAGTGTTGAATTGCTTGGCGATAAAGTTTTAGTTACAGAAGGTGATCCGCAATCCATCGAAGCATTGCGAGCTGCTTGTAACGTTATTTGGAATTCAGAAAAACACATTCACTTCCTGGATGTGCAAAGCGCACTGTATGAAAAGAAGGCATAAATGAACGACAGGCTAAATGAACTCGAAGCTGAGCTAGCAAGAATTTCACAACTTGACCTCGCTGAGCAACCTCAGGCTTTTGCCGAACTCAAGGCGAAGCTGGAAGAGCAGTTGAACTCTGCACCAGACGAAAACACTGAGAACTAAGTTGGATCAAAACTCAACCAGACTCGATGTTGCGCTTGTGGAGCGTGGGCTTGCGAGATCACGAAATCAGGCTTCATCTTTGATTGAATCTCGTCGCGTATTCATCGACGGCCGTGAGGCAAGGAAATCTTCACAACCTGTTACTGAAGCTGCCGAACTTGTTGTCTTAGAAGCAATTGACTATGTTTCCCGAGCCGGGCATAAACTTGCAGCCGCCCTAGAGGAATTTACAGAAATTGAAGTAGTCGGCAAGATTTGCCTCGACGTTGGAGCATCAACCGGAGGCTTTACTGATGTTTTGCTTCGCTATGGAGCAGCTACTGTTATCGCTCTGGATGTTGGTCACGATCAGTTAGCTGAGTCACTTGTTGAGAATCGGATGGTTATAAACATTGAGAATTTCAATGCCAGAGATCTAACCCAAGAGAATCTTCAGAAGTTGGTTGGTTCCAGGCTTGAGCAGAAGATCATTGATAACACAATCTCGTTAGTAGTTGCCGATCTAAGTTTTATCTCACTCACATTGGTGCTGGCTCAAATGAGCCAGATTGCACCAAATGCAAACTTTGTTCTCCTAATCAAACCTCAGTTTGAAGTGGGGAAGAAGTCCTTGGATGCCTCTGGCATCGTCAACGACCACAGACTAAGAGCTTCGGCTATTCGTCAAGTTCTAGACGAAGCCAAGGCCCAAGGCCTCAATATTCACGGAATTATCAAGTCTCCACTTCCAGGCACCCATGGAAACGTCGAGTTCCTGGTCTGGCTAAATTCTGTGGAGACTGACCACAGCGTTGATTGGTCTGGCAGAATTGACGAACTAGCTAAAGAACGCACATAAGCATAGGGAGGCGATTGACTTTGACTGAATCTAGATACATTCTGTTGGTTGCCCATACCGGTCGACTTGAAGCTGTAAATGCCGTTATTGAAGCAATCGAACAATTGGTCGTAGCCCAGTTAACTCCGGTAATGACCCCAGAGCAAGTTATCGAAATCCAAGAGTTTCAAGCAAACAGAAACTTGAACAGTGATTTCTTAGATCACGTCCTTGAACTTGGAGTTAGTGTTCCAGAGAAAGACCTAGAGCTAGTGATGGTTCTAGGTGGTGATGGAACAATACTCAAGGCAGCTGAAGTAGTTAGAGAAACAGCGACTCCTTTGATGGGCATAAACCTCGGTCACGTTGGATTCTTAGCCGAAAGTGAGCGTGAGGGTTTCTCGAACGCAGTTGCAAGAGTCGTTGATAGAGATTATTTAGTCAAGGAACGACTGACGTTAGATGTTCGAGTGCTCGTCGAAGGAAAAGAAGTTTTCAGAACCTGGGCTTTGAATGAAGCGACAGTTGAAAAGAGCGCTGCTGAGCGAATGCTTGAAGTGATAGTTGAAATTGATAAGAAGCCGCTATCAAGTTTTGGCTGCGATGGAATCATTATGGCAACCCCTACCGGCTCAACTGCTTATGCCTTCAGTGCTGGTGGACCAGTTGTCTGGCCAAGCGTTGATGCCATGCTTATGGTCCCGCTATCAGCTCACGCGCTATTTTCAAGACCTATGGTGATAAGCCCAAGATCGCTTTTGGCAGTTGAGGTTCTAGAACGTTCAGCTGGAACCGGAGTGCTCTGGTGTGATGGCAGAAGAACTCACGATCTTCCGGTCGGAGCAAGAGTTGAAGTTTGTAAGTCCGAGAAATCTGTTCGTTTGGCCCGACTTCGTCAAGGACCGTTTACCGACAGACTAGTTAGAAAGTTTGCCTTGCCGGTCACCGGTTGGCGTGGACCTGACAGCTCTGAGCAAGGCTAGTCAAAGCATTCATAAATGATAGAGGACATTTTTATTCGCGACCTTGGTGTCATTAGCGAAGCAAAACTTAACTTTCACCCAGGTCTAACCGTTTTGACCGGTGAAACCGGTGCCGGTAAGACGATGGTTCTTACGGCCCTTGGTTTGCTGCTTGGTGCCCGAGCAGATTCGGGAATGATTCGGGCAGGTTCCGCTCAGACAGTTTTAGAAGGTCACTGGAAACTAGATCCTCAAAACCTTGCACTTGAAAAAGCAGAGGAAGCGGGAGCTCTAGTTGAAGATGGCGAACTTTTGCTCGTTAGATCGGTAGGGACAGACTCAAGATCCAAAGCTGTAATTGGCGGCCGGTCCGCTCCAGTTGGTTTGCTTACGGAACTAGCGGAACACCTGGTGGTAGTCCATGGCCAATCAGATCAAATACGTTTGAAATCTTCTCTAGCTCAAAGAGTTGCTTTGGATCGCTTTGCAGGAGCACAGCATCAAGAGCTTTTGGCTGCGTACGTAGAAAGCTTTAACTCTTGGCGCAAGGCTAAAACTCAGTTAGAAGAAATATTGAAGAGCGATTCGACCAGAGCAGCTCAGATTGAAGAATTGACTGAATCCCTGGCTATTTTGGCAAAACTAAATGTCCAAGTGAACGAGGATGTTGAACTTGAGGATTTAGCCCGGCGATTGACCCACACAGAAGACCTTAGGTCCTTAGTCGGGTTAGCACATGAAGCATTGACAAGTGATTCCTTTGATGGCGTAGATGCCTTGGGGCTAGCCGGCAAAGCTCGGAAAGCGCTTGAGAATGCCTCCAACCATGACAGCTCAATAGAGATATATGCCAGCAAACTAAACGATGCAGTGGAAAATCTAAATGAGGTCGCAGTTGCTTTAGCTGGCTACCTTGCTTCTTTAGAGTCGGAAAGTTCTATGAGCTTGGACGACATTCAGTCTCGCAGAAGTGAGATAACTTCCGCTTTACGAAGATTTGGCCCGACTATTGAAGATCTTCAAGCTTTTGAAAAAACTGCTCAGCAAAAACTTCTAGATTTAGACACCTCAACGGAGCGTGTTGAAGAACTAGCTGAGAGAGTTTCTCAATTGGAAGCCGTAACCAGGCAGCTTGCCAGCGAGATATCTAACAACCGAGTGAAGGCCGCTAAGCATTTGGGTGAACGGGTGTCCGACGAGCTTATTGCTTTAGCAATGTCTGGCTCTAAGTTGCATGTGCAGATAGAAGTTACTGATGTTCTCACAGCAAATGGGCTCGACAATGTAACTTTCTTGTTGGAATCATATGCAGGAGCAGAACCTAGACCTATTGGCAAAGGTGCTTCGGGTGGAGAGCTCAGTCGAATCATGTTAGCTCTCGAAGTAATTCTTGCTGAATCAGATAGTGCTCCAACATTCATCTTTGATGAGGTAGATGCAGGTGTTGGTGGTGCTGCAGCTATTGAAGTGGGGAGAAGATTGGCAAAGCTTGCTAAGAACGCTCAAGTAATAGTGGTGACCCATTTGGCTCAGGTAGCAGCATTTGCCGACCAGCACTTAGCAATTATCAAGACTCATGATGCCATGTTCACATCCAGCGATGTCAAGGTGCTCAACGATGAGGCCAAGGCAGAAGAATTAGCCCGCATGCTGTCAGGTTTATCTGACTCAGCAAGTGCTAGATCCCATGCCCAAGAGCTTCTCGAATTGGCTAGAAATTCCTAACTAGCGCCGAGTTTAAAATCTTCACTCGGCATGTCGCAGAAGTCAAAGTTGGTGGCTTTAGCGGGTAAATGCTAGTGTTGAATTCCATGGCGGATGCGATGGATTCTGGTAAATCAAGACACATATTTGTGACCGGTGGGGTAGCTTCCTCACTTGGCAAGGGGCTTACAGCCGCCAGTTTGGGAAATCTTCTAGGAGCACGTGGGCTATCTGTCGTTATGCAGAAGCTTGACCCTTACCTAAATGTCGACCCAGGCACCATGAACCCTTTCCAACACGGTGAAGTATTCGTAACCGATGATGGTGCAGAAACCGACCTTGACATTGGCCACTACGAACGTTTTCTAGACATCAATCTTTCACAGTCAGCTAACGTTACAACTGGTCAGATCTATAGTGAGGTTATCCGCAAGGAGAGATCCGGTGGCTATCTTGGTGATACCGTTCAAGTTATCCCGCACATCACCGATGAGATTAAGCGCAGAATGCGGTTGCAGGCTTTTGAAGATCCAGCCCCAGATGTCATCATCACTGAAATAGGTGGAACTGTTGGCGACATCGAATCACTGCCTTTTATTGAAGCAGCTCGTCAAGTAAGACACGAACTAGGACGTGACAAGGTCTTCTTCGTTCACGTTTCGCTGGTTCCATACCTTGCTCCAAGCGGTGAACTAAAAACAAAGCCTACGCAGCACTCCGTGGCAACTCTTCGTTCAACCGGTATTCAACCTGATGCTATTGTTTGCCGAAGCGACAGACCTATTGGAGATGTGATCAAGAAGAAGATTGCTCTGATGTGTGACGTCGAGCTCAAAGCAGTCATCAATGCGGCAGATGCTAACAGCATCTACGACATCCCTACTGTCGTAAACGATGAGGGGCTAGATTCATACATTATCAACCACCTAGGGCTAGAAGCTAAAGAAGTCGATTGGACCAGATGGAGCAGCGTTCTCAAGGCCGTTCACGAGCCAGTAGCTGAAGTCAATGTTGCTCTAGTCGGTAAATACATCGACCTACCAGATGCCTACCTTTCAGTAACTGAAGCTCTTCGTGCCGGTGGCTTCGCTGAGCAAGTAAAAGTAAATATCAAATGGGTTGCTAGCGATCTTTGTGAGAGCGAAGAAGGAGCTAGAACACATCTAAGCGATGTTGATGCAATATGTGTGCCAGGTGGATTTGGAGTTAGAGGAATTGAGGGAAAACTTGGGGCACTAAAGTTTGCCCGAGAAAACGGCATTCCAACCCTTGGCCTATGCCTAGGTTTGCAGTGCATGGTCATTGAGTATGCAAGAAACGTAGTCGGTTTAGAGGGTGCGTCTTCAACCGAATTTGAAGGTGAAACCAAGTATCCCGTGATTGCAACCATGGCTGAGCAGGTAGATATTCTTGCCTCAGGGGATATGGGTGCAACTATGCGCCTTGGGCTTTTTGAAGCCAAACTTCAAGAGGGAAGCGTAATAGCTGAAACCTATGGCAAAACAACTGTTCACGAACGTCACCGTCACAGGTATGAAGTCAATAACTCTTTCAGAGATCAAATTTCTGCAGCGGGACTTGTCTTCTCCGGAACTTCTCCTGATGGAAACTTGGTTGAGTTTGTTGAACTTCCTAGGGAGGTTCATCCTTACTATGTTTCAACTCAGGCACACCCGGAGTTCTTATCAAGACCCACCAAAGCTCATCCGCTTTTCCATGGTCTAATCAAGGCTGCACTAGCCGGGCGCTTGTTTAGCAGCAAATCAGAATAGAGGACTAGCATGACTGAGATGAATAAACTTCCAATCTCAGATGAAAGCGGTCTTGCTGAATCTTCAGTTCAATCCACCCAGATTGCTTTTAGGGGCAGAGTTTGGAATGTTGTTGCCAAAACTTTTGAATTCCAAGATGAAGTTCTTACTAGGGAATACATCGAGCATCCAGGCGCTGTCGCAGTTCTTGCGATAAATGAGAAAGATGAAGTTTTGCTAATCAAGCAGTATCGAGCACCAGTAAACCAGTATCTTTATGAAATGCCTGCTGGCCTCAGAGATGCAGAAGACGAAAGTGATTTGGAATCTGCCAAACGAGAGTTGTCGGAGGAAGCTGATTATCAGGCAAACACCTGGACTCACCTACATAGCTTTTACACAACACCTGGTTCATCTAGTGAAGTAATTGAAATCTTCTTGGCTCAAGATCTGAGCCCAACCGGTCAATCATTTGACCGGACAAGCGAAGAAAGAGGAATGGTGCCTATCTGGGTTCCTTTCCATGAAGTTCTAACCTCAGTTATGCAATCCAAGACCAAGAGCCCAACTCTGGTAGTTGCAGTTCTTGCATTAGCCGCCAGAAGAAGCCTTGAAAGCAATGGCTAGCCTTCAAAGAAGCGTAGAGGTTTATCTTCGGCATCTCACCATCGAAAGAGGCATGGCCAAGAACACTCTGCTTGCCTATAAAAGAGATTTAGCCAAGTATCTAGATCAATTACAAATCAATGGCATCACTGATTCTTCTGAGGTCACTGAAGGAGTTGTGCGCAACTTTGCACAAAGTCTAGTTTCCGAAAAAGGATTAGTTGCAACTTCGGTAGCCAGAATACTGGCTGCAGTCAGAGGCTTCCATAAATTCATGCTCTTTGAGGGCATTACCGACAACGACGTTTCAGCCGCTGTGAAGCCACCAAAAGCTCCCAAGCGCTTACCCAAAGCAATTTCTATTCAAGAAATTGAGAGGTTACTTAGAGCATCAGGCCCAGAACCGGATGACACCTCAGGGGTAGCGGCAGACATCATCAGGGTCCGCGACAGAGCAATCCTTGAACTGCTCTATGCAACCGGAGCTAGAGTTTCTGAAATTGTGAACATGGACCTAGATGATCTAATTGATCCCGAGATTGTCCGGCTCTTTGGCAAAGGGTCTAAGGAGCGAATTGTTCCAGTAGGTAAGTATGCTCAGGCCGCTTTGGCAGCATACTTAGTCAGAGTGAGGCCGACCCTGGCAACCTTATCTTTAGGAACACCCGCACTCTTTCTAAATCAAAGAGGTTCAAGGTTGTCTAGGCAAAGCATCTGGCAGATAATCAGTGATTCAGCCCAAGCAGCCAAACTGGATGCTGAGGTTTCGCCACATACCTTTAGGCATTCATTTGCTACCCATTTGCTGGAAGGAGGAGCGGATGTCCGTGTTGTTCAGGAGCTTCTAGGCCATGCTTCTGTGACTACTACCCAGATTTATACCCTCGTTACAGTCGATGCTCTCAGGGAGATATATGCGAGCAGCCACCCTCGTGCACAGCGGTAAGATTTAAAAAGTAAAACAAGACTGAATTGGCCTAAGGGCCGATAACTTACTGCTGTGAAGCCAGAGAGGGAACTTTATATGTCAGGTAAAAACACCGACGGTCGGTTTCCAATTCCTAAGCGTCTAACCAGCCATGGTCCAGCGAGAATCATTGCCCTGTGTAATCAAAAAGGTGGCGTTGGTAAAACCACCACCACCATCAACACTGCAGCAGCTTTGGCAGAGTACGGACGTAAAGTTTTGCTCGTTGACTTCGATCCTCAAGGTGCACTTTCTCGAGGACTAGGGGTAGTAAACGAAGATGTCAAAACTGTTTACGATCTCATGCTTGATAGAAAGCTAAAGACTAAAGACGTAATTGTTCACACTGAAGTGCCAGGGCTAGATCTAATTCCTGCCAACATTCAACTTTCCGCTGCTGAGATTCAATTAGTTGCAGAGCCTGGTCGAGAAAGGATTCTCGCTGGAGTCTTGCGACCAATCCTTGGTGATTATGACGTAATCATGATTGACTGCCAGCCTTCGCTTGGTTTGCTAACAGTTAATGCGCTGACCGCAGCTCACGGTGTAATGATTCCTGTTGCTTGTGATTACTTTGCTCTCAAGGGTTTGGAATTGCTAATTAATCACACTGTTGACTTAGTCAAAGAAAGATTAAACGAAGGTTTGAAGATTGATGGCATTCTTGCAACCATGTATGACTCAAGAACTTTGCATTCAAGAAGTATGTTGAATCAGTTGTATGAAGACTATGACGACACGGTGTTTAGGACTGTTATCAAACACACTGTAAAGTTCAAAGATTCATCAGAAAAAGGCCGCCCTGTAACTCAATACGCACCTTCTTCAGAAGCTGCTGAACTTTACCGGGCTGTAGCAAGAGAAATGGTCGAACGTGGCTGTGCTCCGTAACGAGGTAGAGGAATCTAACTCGAGTGGTTTCTCATTAAACATAGGTAACTTTGAAGGCCCTTTCGATCTTCTGCTTTCATTGGTCTCTAAGCACCAGTTAGATTTAACTTCTATTTCGCTTAGTCAGGTAACTAACGACTTCATCGCATATGTCAGAACGCTGGAGGAAATAGATCAGTTAGAGGAGGCAAGCGAGTTCTTGGTGGTAGCAGCAACTCTGTTAGACCTAAAGATTGCTGAACTATTGCCTAAAGGTGAAGTAGTTGACCCTGAGGATGTTGCTCTTCTTGAAGCTAGAGACTTGCTATTTGCCAGACTCTTGCAATATCGAGCTTTCAAAGATATTTCTATCTGGTTTCAAACCGCTATCACTCAAGAATCGCGAAGGGTATACCGTTCTGTTCGACTTGAAGATAGGTTCAAGCAAAAACTCCCCGAACTGATCTGGACTCTAAGCGTTGAAGACTTTGCCCGACTAGCAGAAGAAACAATGGCACCTAGGGAAATTCCACTAGTAGGCCTAACTCACTTACACGCCTCAAGAATTTCCATAAGAGAACAAGCCGCTGAAGTAGTTTCTTTACTTAGATCAGCTAAGACACTTACTTTTCGTGAATTGATTTCATCAATTAGAGACAGGGCAGTACTAGTTGCTCGTTTCCTTTCTATCCTTGAGCTATATCGCTTAGGGGCAGTTAGTTTCGAGCAGAGCGAATCACTTGGCCCATTGCAAATTACTTGGCAAGCAGAAGATTTTGAAGAATCACAACTATCGGCACTAGGAGCAGACTATGACTCATGATGAACAACCAGAAGGAGAACTTGCTGAAACAGCAGCTGAAGTGATTTCACAAGATCCGCGAGAAGCACTAGCTATCACCGAACCAATCAACCCTGATTCGCTGCAAGGTGCCATTGAGGCAATTTTGATGGTTGCTGAAGTGCCACTCTCACTTGTGCATCTAGCTACATCTTTAGATACCCCGGTTCCAGATATTCGTGAAGCTGTTCTAGCAGTTCGAGATGACTTCGATGGAGTCAATGGAACACGTCCACGTGGTTTTGAGATTCGCGAAGTTGGGGGAGGCTGGCGAGTATTTGTCCGCGAAGACTACGAGTGGGCGGTAAGAGAGTTCATTTCTAATGAAAATCCAACAAAGCTCTCTCAGGCTGCTTTGGAAACACTTGCTGTAATCGCTTATCGTCAACCAATCGCCAGAGGGCAAATCGCTTCTATCCGAGGAGTAAATGTTGACAGTGTTGTTAGAACCTTGCTATCTCGAGGGCTAATTACAGAACTTTTCACAGACAGTGAAACTGGTGCCATCAACTATGGCACTACACCAACTTTCCTTGAAACTTTGGGAATTAATGCACTCGAGGACCTACCTCTAATCAGCCCTTACCTTCCAGATGCAAACTCTGATTTAGGTTCCGATGTTTCAGTTGGGAAAAAGTAATGAACGATTCAGTAGAGGGCATTAGACTGCAAAAGGTTTTAGCTAACGCCGGAGTTGCATCCAGAAGGGCTAGCGAGGAGTTAATCACTTCAGGCGCTGTAAAGGTCAATGGAAAAGTAGTTAAAGAGCTTGGTACCAGAATTAATCCTGAAGTGGATAAAGTCTCGGTCAGAGGAACTCCAATCCAATTGGATGCTACGCGCGTATACATGGCACTAAATAAGCCAATTGGAGTAATTTCATCCATGGCAGACGAGTTTGGTCGCCCAGACCTAAGTCAATACACCCTACGATCAGACAGAATATATAACGTTGGCCGCCTAGATGCCGATACCTCAGGGCTTTTGATTCTCACCAACGACGGTGAATTAGCCAACATGTTGGCACATCCTAAATTTGGCGTAACCAAAACCTATATCGCAAAGGTTGAAGGCCAGGTCACTCCTCAAGAAATCAACAAGTTGATTTCTGGTGTTGAACTAGAAGATGGCATGATGAAAGCCGACAAGGCTATCTTGGTTGACTCCAACCCATTTGAATCCCTAGTCGAGATCATCATTCACTCTGGTAAAAACCGTGTGGTCAGAAGAATGTTTGAAGCAATTGGCCACCCAGTCAAGGACTTGGTGCGTAGACAGTTCGGCCCAATTCATCTAGGACCTCTAAAACAAGGTCAAACACGTCTCTTGAGTAAAGTTGAAGTCGGAGCACTCTTGAAATCTTCTGAAGGTAAACAGGTGAGAGCTCCTAGACCTAAGTCCAAAGGTGGGCAGTCAACCAAAGCCAAGCCGAGAGGGCGAACTAGTGGCGTATAGAGCAATTCGTGGTGCGATTCAATTAGATGTTGATGAACGAGACCATCTTCTAAAGCTTACAGCGGAACTGATTTCCAAGATGATGCACGCAAATAATTTGCACACAGATCAACTGATTTCAATTCTCTTTACCGCAACTCCTGACATCACTTCTGAGTTTCCTGCACTAGCTGCTAGAGAACTAGGTATCGGAGATGTGCCTCTAATGTGTTTTGTTGAGATGAATGTGGTTGGTTCACTACCGCGAGTAATTAGAGTGATGATTAGTGCTGAGTTTGATGCTCCAAGGTCTGAGGTTCACCACATTTATCTGAGAGGTGCAGCAGCTTTGAGATTGGATATCGCTCAGTGAATGTTCGCACTAAGGGACAAATTCATATCATTGGCGCTGGTTTACTAGGAACCAGCATCGGGTTATCTCTTCGAAACCTAAATGTTGATGTTTCTCTAGAGGATTCTTCACCTGCTGTTCAATCGCTAGCGATTGATTTCGGTGCTGGAAGAAAGCTAACGTCTGAAGACAATGTTTCCATGGTAATTGTCTGCGTACCGCCAGATGTTACTGCAACCACAATAATTTCAGCATTGAATAGATTTCCTGATGCAATCGTTACCGACGTTGCAAGCGTGAAGGCCGCAATCCTCACGGAGGTTCAAGCCTCCGCAGCGGACCGCGCAAGATATGTCGGGTCCCACCCAATGGCTGGACGAGAAAAAGGTGGAGCACTTTCTGGTAGGCCTGATTTGTTTGTCGGCAGACCCTGGGTTATTGCTGTCGAAGAGAACACCAAAGAAACTGCAGTGGATGCTGTCGAAAAATTGGCTTTGGATATTGGAGCAACAACTATTCGCTTATCTGCAGAAGAGCATGATAGAGCGGTAGCACTTATATCGCACACCCCTCAAGTGGTCTCTAGTTTGTTAGCTTCAAGATTGGTTGAAGCGGATGAGTTTGACTTAGCGTTGGCAGGTCAGGGCGTTAGGGATACTACTCGAATTGCAGCAAGCGATCCGAAACTGTGGCTGCAGATACTTTCAATGAATTCACAGCAACTCCTTCCTGTCCTTAGGGATTATCAAAATGAGTTAGCTGAAGTAGTTTCAGCACTAGAGAATGTTTCAGGATCAGGGTCGCTCGCAAAAATTGGCAATGCACTTGAAAGAGGTAATCAAGGTATTGCTCGACTGCCTGGTAAACACGGCACTAGAAACACTTCTTATGCTCAGGTTGTAGTGATGATTGATGATAAGCCTGGTGAACTTGCAAGGCTATTCAATGAGGTTGGGGCTGCTCAGGTCAACATCGAGGATCTAAAGCTAGATCACGCAACTGGAGCTCAGGTGGGTCTTGTTGAGGTATCTGTAATGCCAGCCGCTGAAGAGAAGTTGATAGCCACCCTGAGAGCTAATGGCTGGAAGTTAGCCGGCTAAATGCATATCGTTGCTATCGATGGACCTGCAGGTTCGGGAAAATCTAGTGTCAGCAAAGCCTGTGCTAAGGCACTGAACTTCGGTTACTTGGACACTGGAGCGGCATACCGAGCCTTGACCTTTGCAGTTCAAAATCTAGGACTGGTAATTGCGGAACAGTCCGCCGAACAAATAGCTGCCAACTTTGACTACTCCATTTCGCTGGACCCAGAAGACTACTGGGTAAAGATCGGCGAATTAGAAGTGACTTACGAGATTAGGACTCCAGAAGTCGGTTCGGGAGTCAGTGATTTCGCTGGTTTGGCTCAGGTTCGTGAGTTCATGTTTAACCTGACCAGGGCCTTGGTTCAAGCCGTTGATGTGGCTGGAATCATCGTTGAAGGCCGGGATATAACGACAAAAGTGTTCCCTGATGCCCAAACTCGTATTCTGCTAACTGCCAGTGAGGAAGTTAGACTAGGAAGACGTTCCGCAGAACTTCCAGAAGGCACCATAGTTGCCGATCAAGTTACCAAACGCGACCAAAACGACTCCAAGGTAGTGGATTTTCTCGTGCCCGCCGAAGGAGTAATTCTGGTGGATTCCTCGGAACTTGATTTTGACCAAACTGTGAAGGCTGTAATCGCCCTTGTAGTAAATAAGTAGGTAGAGGCAAAAATGGACGAACAAGAATTTAGTGAAGAAGGGCTTGACCCCGCGTTCATTGAACGTCTCAACTCAATCTCAACCGATGAGGAAGAGGCAAGAGTCAATGCCCTTCGTGTTGGCCTTGCCGACTACGACTTAGATGAAGACGATATTCAAGTTCTTGAACAAATGGGTGCGGCAGATGGAATGCCTGTTCTGCTTCCAGCTCTTCCAGTTCTGGCAATTGTAGGTAGACCCAACGTTGGTAAATCTGCTCTGGTCAACAGAATCATTGGTAGACGTGAGGCTGTTGTTGAAGACAAGCCAGGTGTTACCCGCGATCGCGTTTCTTATAAGGCCGAATGGAATGGACGCAAGTACACCCTTGTTGATACCGGTGGTTGGGAACCAGATGCAAAGGGTATCGATAAGTCTGTAGCGCTTCAGGCAGAGATAGCTGTTGAGCTAGCCGATGCGGTTTGTTTCGTTGTTGATGCAACTGTTGGACCCACTGCAACCGATGAGCGTGTAGTGAAGATGCTTAGAGCATCAAATAAACCAGTCTTTCTTCTTGCCAACAAAGTTGATGATGAGCGTATGGAAGCAGAATCTGCTTCGCTTTGGTCATTGGGTCTAGGGGAACCGCATCCAGTTTCAGCTCTGCACGGTCGGGGAGTAGCTGATGTTCTTGACAAAGTAATTGCTGTTCTACCAGAGGTCTCAGCGGTAGCTAAACAAGAATTCGGTGGACCTAGAAGAGTTGCTATCATCGGCCGACCTAATGTTGGTAAATCATCTTTACTAAACAAAGCTGTGGGATCTGAGCGTGCTGTGGTTAATGACCTAGCTGGAACAACAAGAGACCCTGTAGATGAGCAGGTGGAACTTGGTGGAAAAGTGTGGCGCTTTATTGATACCGCAGGTATCCGCCGCAGAGTTCACTTAGCTCAGGGTGCTGACTTCTACGCTTCGCTAAGAACTGCATCAGCACTAGAACGTGCAGAAGTTGCTGTAGTAGTTCTCGATGTCACCGAAAAGATTAGCGAAGCCGATATCCGCATAGTAGACATGGCTTTGGAATCAGGACGAGCTCTAGTTCTAGCTTTCAACAAGTGGGACAATCTTGATGAAGACCGCAGAGAAATACTCGAGCGTGAAATTGAAACTGATTTAGCTCACGTTGCTTGGGCACCTAGAGTAAACATTTCTGCCAAGACCGGCCGCCATCTAGAGAAACTAGTTCCAGCTCTAGAAGTTGCTCTTGACTCGTGGGATACCAGAATCCCAACCGGTAAATTGAATGCATTTGTTCAAGAACTTGCCATGGAGTTCCCGCACCCTGTTCGAGGAGGCAAGCAGCCAAGAATCTTGTTCGCTACTCAGGCAAGCTCTAGACCGCCTAAGTTTGTGCTATTTACCACCGGTTTCTTGGACCCGGGCTATCGTCGCTTCATTATTCGAAGACTTCGCGAAACCTATGGTTTTGAAGGAAGTCCGATTGAAGTGGGTATGCGAGTAAGGGAAAAGCGCAAGCGCTAAACCACTAAAGTATTAGATAAACCAAGCCGCTTTAAAGTAGCGATTAGGGAAACATGGCTGACAACAATCTGCAATTGAGCGATAAGGTGCTCACTTGGCCGAATGCCTTGAGTGCTTTGCGTTTGCTGCTTGTTCCTATCTTTTTTTGGTTGATTCTGATTGATCAAAACCTTTTGGCTTTCTCGTTGCTGGCCATTTCAAGTTTCACAGACTGGTTAGATGGCTATCTAGCCAGAAAACTCAATCAGATGACGCGCTTGGGGCAGCTACTTGATCCAGCCGCGGATCGACTGTTTATCCTTGCCTCGCTGCTTGGCCTAGCTATCACTAACAAAGTGCCTTGGTGGCTTGTGATTGTCATAGTCGGTCGTGACGTCATGCTGTTTTTCACCTTGCCCATCTTGGCTAAGGTTGGCTACGGCCCGCTGCCTGTTAATTACTCTGGCAAAGCTGGAACGTTTGCTTTGCTATATGCGTTTCCGCTGATGTTGTTACCGGCTGTATTACCAGCTGAGTGGTCCATCGCAATCTATCCAATGGCCTGGGGTTTTGCCTTCTGGGGTATCTGGATGTACTGGTGGGCTGGCGGAATCTATTTACGACAGGTTTATAACATTCGAAAATCAGCCCCTAATTCATCAAGTATTCTTGAGCCTATAAAGGAGAGTTAGTGAACGATTTCAACGACAACAAGTCCACAGGCCATGCTGAAGAAATCGACGCTACTCGCACCTTCTCAGAAGACCTAGTGCCAAGTGACCCAAATGCCCTAAATCGCGAAGAGCAGCTTGCTGTCGATTCATTGCCTTTCGGCAATGCTCTTCTAATAGTTCGCAGAGGTCCAAATAAAGGCGCGCGTTTTTTGCTTGACGCTGATCTTATTTCCGTTGGCCGTCATCCAAACGCAGACATATTCTTGGATGATGTTACTGTCTCAAGAAAACATTCTGAGATAACAAGAGCAGGATCAGTCTTTTCAATTAAAGACCTTTTTTCTCTCAACGGCACATATTTCCAGGGTGAAAGAGTTGAAGCGGCGCAATTGTTTGACGGGGCAGAACTTCAGGTTGGCAAGTATCACTTCACTTTTTACGCTTCGAAGAAAAGTAGTTAAGCATGGCTAGTTCAGAAGTATCAAACCTCTTCGGGGCTCGACCTAGCAAGCTAAGCACAATCGGTCGTGTAATTGATTTACTTAAAACAGATTTTCCTGACCTAACCCCATCAAAAATTAGATTTTTAGAGGAGCAGGGACTTATCAGCCCTCACCGCACAGAGTCTGGATATCGCAAATATGATGACTCTCATTTGGAGCGAGTAAAACTTGTCTTGGAATTGCAGCGAGATAAATTCCTTCCACTGCGTGTAATCAAGTCTTACCTAGATGATCTTGATGCGGGTAAGCAGCCTTCATTACCAACTGGAACCAGAAGACCGAGCGTCAACCGCAAGTTCTCAAAACTTGAGTTGATAGCCGAGTCAGGTATCAATGAGACTCTCTTAGCCGAAGCCCAGGCCAATTCACTTATCGGAACTGACCCATTTGAATTTAGTGACATTGAAATAGCTAGATCCTTGGTGCAACTAGCTAGGTTTGGTATTTCAGCTCGCCACTTGAGAAGTATCAAAACTGCTGCAGATCGCGACCTCGGCCTGATTCAGGGAGTTGTTGCGAGTGTGAAAAAACAACGTGACCCTTCGGCCAAGTCTCGTGCAGCCGAGTATGCCAGCGAAATTGAGTCTCATTTTGCTCTAATTAGATCAGAGCTTATTCGCGCAATCATCGATAAAATCGACTAACGCGACACGCCGAAGAAGAATATTAACCGCCCATTGTCATTGCTAACTACAAGAATTAAGAAAAGATTCAATCTCTAGTTGAACTTTAGAGAGGCTGAGAGGAGGCCAAAATGGAAGAAAACAAGCAGCAAGCTACTGAAAACGTTACGACCGAAACTGGCCGAATCATTTTGGCTGAAGCGAATGAGTTTGCATATCTTCAAGATGAGCTTTTCTCCGAATCACAGCCTTGGCATGATCCAAAGGTGGGTTATCGCGGTAACTCAGCAGCCAGTGCCGCTGGTATCAGTTATCGCCAACTTGATTATTGGGACAGAACAGCGCTGGTCCAACCAGGTGTCCGCGGTGCAGCAGGTTCTGGATCCCAAAGACTTTACTCTTTCAGAGACATTTTGGTTCTCAAACTTGTAAAAAGATTGCTAGATGCTGGCGTCTCACTTCAACAAATCAGATTGGCTGTTGGGGTATTACGTGGAGCTGGAATCGCTGACCTAGCCAAAATTACTCTTATCTCTGATGGTGCCAAAGTGTACCTTTGCACATCGGGTGACCAAGTAATCGACCTAATCGATAAGGGCCAAGGCGTCTTTGGAATTTCTGTTGGAAAAGTTCTGGGAGAAGTTGAAGCAACTCTAAGCAGTATTGATCCTTCCCACCTAGAACAAATGGACGAGTTGACTCTTCGTCGCCTGAACAAAAAGGCCGTTTAGTTACTCGTCATTGGCGGCTTTGAAAGCCTCAATCTGTTTTGGCGTCATGGTCTGGCGCAGAACTTCATTCCATTTTTCTTGATATTCTGCAGAAACAGGCTGATTATCAACAAGTTCAATCCTCGGTGCTTCTGTGCTGGCACTATTTCGAGTCCTTCTAGCTTTTGGTTTTCCGGTAGCAACTTCGTGGGTTCGCTTGGCATGTCTGTTTCTGGAAACCGACTTCCTAGTTGATTCCAACCTCTTCATATCTTCCGAGGCGAAGGACTCTTGGGCTTGTTCGAGAAGGGAATCAAAGGCGATTGCCAATTTGGCGGCACTTTGACCTGGCCAAGAGTGTATAGAACGTCCGGCACCATTGGATTGCTGAAAGGCTGACTTCTCTTCGAATGCTGGAGACAGGAGTAAATCCCCAAAAGTTTCTTCAAGTTCATTTACTCGATACTGATGTTCAGCGACGCTTGGGCGCAGTCTATTAATCGTCACTCCCAGAAGCGAGACCTGTCGGTTCACGCTCCTGCGCAGTTCATTGAAGGCTCTGATGGCGTTCTCAACACCAATCAAAGAATTGATTGAAGGCTCTGTAACTAGCAGAACCCGATCGCTTGCCACCCAAGCCATTCGGGTTAGGGCGTTCATGCTCGGGGGAGTGTCAATTAGTACCAAATCGTAGTCAGCCTCAATCTTGGCCAGAGCTTGCTCGAGGTTCCATAAGGACTTGAAAGATGGTTTGGCTGAATTCAGCAGGGAAAGTCTCGGGCTAGCTGCCATAATGTCTAGCCGACCTGTCTGTCCCTTAGCCCAAGATGAAGCTACAATTGCTTTCAACACAGAGTTGTGTCGGGGTTTCTTGAGTACTTCGGCAACTGAATGCTCAAATTCCCCAACTGCACCTAAACAATTGCTAGCGTTGCATTGAGGATCTAAGTCGATCACCAAAGTTCTAAGGCCCTTATCCATAGCGGCAGAGGCAAGACCCAGGGTAATAGTGGTCTTACCAACACCGCCCTTGAGGGCACTAACGCTTAACACATGCACTTGACTAGGCTACCTTTTGATTTATGTGCATGCCACTATTTAGTCCGTTTGCCTTTAGTTAGGAACTCGTGTTCAAAAAGATTCTGGTCGCCAATCGAGGCGAAATAGCCATTAGAGCGTTTCGCGCTGCCTATGAGCTGGGAGCTAAAACAGTCGCTGTTTTCGCCTACGAGGATAGAAACTCGTCCCACCGCCTAAAAGCCGATGAAGCATATCAGATTGGTGAGATTGGCCATCCGGTTAGGGCTTATCTTGATGTCGATGAAATTATTCGCGTGGCAAAAGAATGCGGGGCAGATGCAATCTACCCAGGCTACGGATTTTTATCGGAGAACCCTCAACTTGCCGAAGCTGCCAAAGCTAACAATATAGTTTTTATTGGTCCAGGATCACATGTACTGGAATTAGCCGGTAATAAAGTCAATGCCAAAGAAGCTGCAATTGCAGCGAATGTTCCTGTTCTCAAATCTTCAATTCAATCTGCTGATGTAAAGCAATTAGTGGATGCTGCCGTTGATTTTGGCTACCCACTATTTGTGAAGGCGGTAGCCGGTGGTGGTGGCCGAGGTATGCGCCGAGTTTCCCAGGCCACAGATCTAGAAGCAGCTCTAGGCGAAGCGATGAGAGAAGCGGAAAGTGCATTTGGCGATGCCAGAGTATTCCTTGAGCAAGCTGTGCTTCGACCAAGACATATCGAAGTTCAAATACTTGCTGACTCACAAGGCAATGTGGTTCACCTCTTTGAGCGAGACTGTTCTGTGCAGCGACGCAATCAAAAAGTGGTTGAGATTGCTCCCGCGCCAAATATTGATGAGACACTGCGCCAAGCTTTGTATAAAGACGCCATAGCTTTTGCTAAGCAAATTGGTTATCTCAACGCAGGAACTGTCGAGTTCTTGATTGACACTGTTGGGCCTAATGCCGGTAAACATGTTTTCATCGAGATGAATCCAAGAATTCAAGTTGAGCACACTGTAACCGAAGAAATTACGGAAGTTGATCTAGTTCAATCGCAGATGCGCATCGCTGCTGGAGAATCACTGGTTGATTTAGGTCTTACTCAAGACAAAATTGAAATGCACGGTTTTGCCATTCAATGCAGAATTACTACCGAAGATCCATCTGCTGGATTTAGACCAGACACCGGCAAGATAACCACCTATCGCTCTCCAGGTGGAGCTGGCATCCGTTTGGATGGCGGCACCACTGCAACTGGAAGCGAAGTAAGTCCATACTTCGACTCACTCTTGGTCAAGCTCATTACTCGAGGTCGAGATCTCAAAACAGCTATAAGTCGTTCGTCTCGAGCGCTAGCAGAATTTAGAATCAGAGGAGTCTCTACCAATATTGCTTTCCTGCAGGGAGTGTTAGCAGACCCTAGTTTTATTGCTGGTGAGTTGAGTACTGCTTTCATCGATGAACGTCCAGAGTTATTGAACTCTTATCCTTCGTTGGATCGTGGAACCAAGATTCTGAATTGGCTTGCTGAAGTAACTGTTAACCAGCCTTATGGGACACGCGGGAACTTGATTTCTCCATCGACTAAATTGCCAAAGATTGATCTAAGCCTTGAGGCTCCAGCTGGTTCAAGACAAGCCTTGCTTGAATTAGGTCCGACAGCTTTTGCTCAAGCACTGCGCAACCAAACTGAAGTTGCTATAACAGACACAACTTTCAGAGATGCACATCAATCCTTACTGGCAACTAGAGTAAGAAGCCGAGACCTAGCTCAGGTTGCTCCCTATGAAGCCAGAATCTTACACAAACTCTTTTCTGTCGAGGCTTGGGGAGGAGCGACTTACGATGTTGCGTTGCGCTTTCTTGGTGAAGATCCTTGGACCAGGCTCACTGCTCTAAGAGAAGCAATGCCAAACATTTGTATTCAGATGCTACTTCGTGGTCGTAACACTGTTGGATACACACCTTACCCAACCGAGGTAACCGAAGCCTTTGTGAAAGAGGCAACTGCTGCTGGTGTGGATATCTTCAGAATATTCGATGCACTAAATGATGTTGACCAAATGTTGCCTGCAATTGAAGCTGTGCTAAAAACAAAAACAGCTGTTGCTGAAGTTGCTATTTGTTATACCGGTGATTTGCTAAATCCAAAAGAAGATCTATACACACTGGATTACTATCTAAAACTTGCCAAGCAAATTGTTGACGCGGGTGCTCACATAATTGCCATCAAAGACATGGCTGGATTGCTTAGGCCGCAGGCAGCTGTGAAGTTAGTTCAAGCACTGAGAGAAAACTTTGCGGTTCCAGTCCATTTACACACTCACGACACCGCAGGCGGTCAGCTAGCTACCCTGATGGCAGCTATTGATGCTGGTGTGGATGCCGTGGATGTGGCATCAGCTCCAATGGCAGGTACGACGAGTCAGCCATCCTCGTCGGCCTTGGTGGCAGCTCTTGCGAACACTGAAAGAGACACCAAGATTTCTCTAGAGGACATGACAGCGCTTGAACCATATTGGGAAGCTGTTCGAAATGTTTATGCCCCTTTTGAGTCCGGACTTCGAGGACCAACCGGTCGTGTCTATAAGCATGAAATCCCAGGTGGGCAACTGAGCAACCTAAGGCAACAGGCCATAGCTCTTGGTCTAGGTAATCAGTTCGAGCGTGTCGAAGACATGTATGCTGCTGCCAACGAAATCCTTGGTCGTCCGCCTAAGGTAACCCCATCATCCAAAGTAGTCGGGGACCTGGCTTT
>Ga0209400_1001115_pt1 | contig 22537 bp, 23 predicted proteins | sample M_130807_EF_Meta_FD_187313 | JGI IMG/M metagenome (GOLD analysis project Ga0209400, IMG submission 187313) | Freshwater microbial communities from Lake Montjoie, Canada to study carbon cycling - M_130807_EF_MetaG (SPAdes) (version 2) | ecosystem: Environmental > Aquatic > Freshwater > Lake... | reverse complement strand
TTTTTTTAATTTTTTTATTTATTTATAATAATATTATTTTTAATATTTTATTTTAATATTTTATTTTATTTTATTTTATTTTATTTTATTTTAATATTTTATAAAATTGTATATCTATATACTATTAAAAATTTTAATTTTAAATCATAATATATATAGATATACTTCAATTTTACATCATTTTGTGTATGGTATTTTTATAATTTAAAAAAAAATTGATTTAAAAAGATATAGAGTAATACTATTATAATTACAAAACAAAAAGCTAATAACTAACACTCTAAAAGCAAACAAAAGCAAAACTTAACTATAAATTTAATTGAGCATTACCTTATTTTAGATTTACAATAAACTTAAACTTAAACTTTTATAAAATGTCTGAAATGATTACTCCTGCTTCTAAATTCAACGCTAATGATGTTAAATACACATCACCAAAGGCTAATTCATCTGGTGGAAAGTCAATTAATATTTTAAATAAAAATACAAACAGTGCTCTTCGTTTATCTACTCCATTGATGCTTACATGGGGTGCAAGTGATTTCGTTGATTCTAATGGTCAAGGTAATGGAAAATATGATATGTCGTTACAATTTCCAAATGATGAATATAAAAATGATGACACTGATTTATTCTTAAAAAATATGAAAGAATTGGAGGATAAGATTAAAGCTGATGCATTAACTTATTCCAAAGAATGGTTTGGAAAGAAACATCCTAATGCTGAAGTTATTAATGCATTGTGGACTCCTATGTTAAAATACAGTAAAGATAAAATTACTGGTGATTATGACATGAGTAAACCTCCTAGATTAATTATCAAATTACCATTATGGGAAGGCGTTTGGAGATGTGAAATTTATGACGTTGATCAACAACGTTTATATCCAGATGTTAATAATCCTACCGTATCACCATTAGATTTATTGGTTAAAGGAAGTAACGTAGCCGTTATTATTCAATGTGGTGGTTTATGGTTTGCTAATGGTAAATTTGGCATGACATGGAAATTATCTCAAGCTGTCGTCCAAAGAAAACAAACATTTGCACTAAATGGTCAATGTTTGATTCAATTAAATTCTAGTGATAAGGAAAAGCTCAAGAAAGCTCCAGTTGCTGATGCAGTAATTGATCCAGAAGTTTCTACTAAAGTCGAAGATTCTGATGAAGAAATTGATGATGTACAAGAGGATGATGAAGTAGAAGAAGAAGATGATGCACCTGCTCAACCACAAGTCAAAGTTCAAGAAGTCGTTGTTCCGCCTCCAGCGCCAGCACCAGCACCTGTTACTGAAATTAAATCAAGTGAATCAACTACTACTGTAAAGAAGAGAGTAGTTAAAAAGAAGGTAAGTAGTGAATAAATAATAAACTAATAATTTTATAAATTTGTAAAGTATAAATAAATAAAGTAGAAATACTTTTTTATTTTTTTGTCGTGATTCATTATACATACAAATAATAATATAAAAAATAATATAAATGTAATTCACATATATTATACAACTGTATACACTGTATAATATGTTTGGTATTGAATCACAGTTTAAATTATTATATGGAAATATGATTAATATGATAATATTTGATAAAATAAAAACAGGTAAACCCGTTATTGATGCTATTATTACCATAATGATTTTAACATTTTCTACATATATTTTTCAATTTATAAATAAAAACATATTATTTTACATTGAAACAATTAAAAATAAACATTATAATATTAAATTTTTGTTTTATAATAAACACATAGTTGAATATGAAGGTAAATTATACGTAGGAACAAATTACTACGATAATTTATTGCAACAAACTAATTCTTTTAGTAATAATTTTAAAGCATTATGTTATTATATTATTGAAAATATGAATAATAATGATAGTGTTAGACATATAAAAGAATTTTCATTTCTTAATATATTTAATAATAGTTCTAAAAATAATAACAAAAATTATGGTACCTATATGGTAATCCAAAACACTAATTTTTTAGTGTCTAAAGAGTATGAAATATATGCATATACAATGATTAGTAGTCAAAATTCTGAAGATAGTAAAGAAAACAGAAAAAAAACATATAAGATTGAAAATATTGTTATACAATTATATTCTTATAAAAGTAATATTAATATTATTAAACAATTTGTTGAAGATATAACTAATAATTATTTAAATTCTATTGATGAAATACGTGATAATAAAAAATTCATATATACTTTAACAAAAACAAAATACGAGGAATCTAGGTATGAAATGTGGGATGAAAATATGTTTTTAACTACACGTCAATTCAATAATATTTTTTTCGAAAATAAAGAACAAATATTAAATAAAATAAATTTTTTTATTAATAATAAAGATTGGTATTTTGAAAAAGGAATTCCATATTCACTTGGAATAGGCCTGCACGGACCTCCAGGAACAGGAAAAACATCTTTGATCAAAGCTATTGCTAATTATACAAATCGTCATATAATTGTTATTTCACTTAAACTCATTAAAACGAAACAACAATTAGAAAGTATTTTTTTCGAAGAACGATATAACAGTGACAATATTAAAAGTAGTGTAGGATTCAATAAAAAAATTATTGTATTTGAAGATATAGATTGTATTGGTAACATTGTTATGAATAGAGAGAAACAAACTCAGCACAATAAAGAGATAATAAAAATTGATAATGAACATACTATTGTTGGAACCTTATTAGAAACTATTATTAACAATGAAAAACAAACAGACTTACCAAATTTACTATCAGAATATGAACCCATAACGTTAGATGATATTTTAAATTTATGGGATGGTATACGTGAAACACCTGGTAGAATTATGATTATTTCTTCCAATCGATATTATGAATTAGATCCAGCTTTAATACGTCCTGGAAGGATAGATATAACATTAAATTTATCTTATGTGTCTCATAAAATTATACTAGAAATGTACAATCATTTATTCAATGAATCTATTGAGATGGAAAAATTAAAAGATATACAAGAAAATTTTTACACTCCTGCAGAAATTATTAATATTTATATGAACGAAGATAGAAACAAATCGAAATTTATTAATAGATTATGCAAAAATGAACATGTATAAGGGAGGATAAATATAAATATAAATAAAATAATATAAAAACTTAATAATATATGTTATTATATAATAATTATATATTATTAATACATATTACTGCATATTACTGCATATTACTAGATATTACAAGATATTACTATAAAATGTTTGCTCTTTTGAATAGTGCAAAAAAATGCAGTGGTATTTTAAAGACAGCAATTAAACCATCCAGTGTTTCATTATCAACCGTTGCATCATCATCTGCAATGAATGTTTATAAAAAATCATGTTATTTTAAAATTGATTTCAAGATCAATGAAGAGAACCCAGTTTCGGATGCAGTAATGCGTTTTTCAGCATTTAATATTGGTTGTTTGGCTGTTACTGATAAAGAAGAAAAAGTCGTAGGCGTTTTTTCTGAACGCGATCTAATAACAAAGGTTTGTACTCATAACAAACCATTAGATTTTGTTAAAATCAAAGACGTATGTACTTATAGTCCTAATATTATTATTGCAAAAAAAGACGATTCTGTGGAAACATGCATGAACAAAATGATGTTTAAAGATATTCGTCATTTATTAGTTATTGATGATAAAAACGAAGAATTCATTGGTATGATTTCCATTAAAGATTTAATTAAAGAAATTATCAAAAACAAGAGTGATATTATTACCCGATTGAGTGATTTTAAAATCGGCAAGGGTGCATATTTTGGAAGTGAATAAATAATTACTGCACCGCGCTATACTATTACATTGTAAAAATATTTACAATGTAATAAAATTTTTTGTAAACCTCTTTTGTAAACCTACACAAAGATTATATTGACATGTATACCAGCTTTTACATGTTTATCTTTATTACCACTGTTCTTTATGTTACTAGTTGAACAGAATGTATCACTTGGTTCTAAAAAATCATGAATTTCGGATATTAATACCCCCTCATTCGGAATGAAATAGTGCTGCTTTTTTTTTAATTTTAATTTATGTAAATATATATCGTATTTTTTTTTACCCAATTGAAATTCTATTTTATCCGTTTTAAAAACATCAGATGATAATACAATCTCTATATCCACATACAAAACATTATTATCATCTATTGTTACGTTATTCGGTAATTCTGGTATACATTTAACTATTATGTCACAACCAGAACCATCAAAATATACCTCATTGTTCCATAACGGAACAAAATATATCGAATCATTTATCTTTAATTTATAAACATTATTATCCAATAAATCATCCAATGATGGATTTAATATATATACCTCATCATTTTTGTATTTCTCTATTATTATATCACGAATCGCTGTTATTATATCTTGATTTATATGTAATATATTCTTATACTTTGAGAGAAAACTATACAATTCTATTGATTTTTCTTTACTCATATTTTCAAATATTTTTAATGATAATTGTGTACAACCATTTGTTATTGCATTAACTATACTATTAAAAATTGTTATATCTATCGTTGAACCATTTTCTTTAAATATACTTTCCATAAACATATTTAATATATTAACATATGAATTTAAAGAAGCGTCTTGGTTGCTTTGCGATTCTGATGTTGATTTGTCGTGTCTTATATGCATATTTACATCATTCTCTATTTCATTTTTAACATAAAAATAGGCGTCGTTTATTTTTTTAAATTTTTCTGTGGATTCTAAAGTATTTCCATTTTTATCTGGATGATATTTTAATGCTAATTTATGATATTTCTTTTTTAATTTTTCCAATGATATATCCATTGAATTTATTTCTAATATTTCAAAAGCTTTTTGTATATCCATTCTTCTATGATTTTCTCAAAATAATTTTTATATAATATTTGTATTTATTTACATATATTATAATGTAATATCTAAATAGATATTTGGTCTTTTATATTAGTATCTTCTTTTTTTTGTACTAGTATTTGATGATCTTTTTTTTCGTTTTTTTGTTTCTGGTAATATATCAACATTCATGTTGTCATTGTCATAACTATCACCAACATCATAATTATCATTATTTTCTTCAAACTCATAGTCTGTAAAACGAACATTCTTTTTATTTTTATTTTTGTTTTTATTCTTTACACTATTTTTATGCTTATTTTTTTGTGAAACATTTGGATTATGGATAGTTCTATCCATATTTTCTTCATTATCTGAATCATCTGTCTCGTTATTAGAAGAAAATCTAGCACCCATTTTATCTTATTTAATATAATATACTATATTATATAATAAAATTGTTCGTTAAACTAATTATCACATTTCATGAATTGTAGAACATAAAGTATACATATAATTCTCTAAATGATAAATAGGACGATAATTATTATTATAATATTGAAAAAATATATAGGTTTTTATTAATATATCTGATAATTTACTATCATCTATATACTTATCATTTATCAATGTCTTTAATATATACCATATACATTGTGAAATATTTAAATTATAAATTAATAAATCATACAATATATCTCTGAATTTTAAATATTTTATTATTTTATAATTTTTTATCGTATCTATTAATTTATTACAAATTATTTGATAATTATCATTCATAATACTAATATTTTCTGACATATTCGATATTTCTATTTTTTTATTCAGATTTTTTTTACTGCCTTTTTTAATGGTTATTATATTGCTACTATCATTATTTTGTATAGCACTAGTGTTTTCTTTTATATCATCTTTCATTGTATGCAATTCCTTTATATTTTGAATATCATCTAAATTTATATTTTTAGGAAATGGTTTTGTAGATAATTTACATTTATTATATAATAATTTACTCGGTCTTGATATATTTATTATTTTACAACAATTTATAATACTATCTGGTAAAAAACTTATTTCTTCTGTAATAATTATAATTTTTAAATATATGTGATTATTTATATTTTGCATATAACTATAAAAATTCTCTAATAATTCACTATGTATTTCATGAAAATTTTTACAAACAATTATTCCTGATTTATCATTTTTTGATGATATTATATCTACTATTTGTTGGTAAATATCATGCCATAATAGTTTTGAATTGCATCCTAATAAACTCATATCTATCTCATAATGTATATCACTTATTTTAAACAAAAATTGCTTTTTATCAAAAACCAATGTTAATTTCTTTTCATATTTTAAATTAGATGGACTGTATCGTTTTATAAATGACAACATTTGCGTATATTTACCTACTCCTGATGGACCATAAAATATAATATTGTTTAATTCGTTAATATTTTTTGGAAATGTCTTATATATTTTTTCTAATTTTGAATGTAAATTCACCTTATTATTTGATGTAATATATTCTTCATAATGTGTATCATAAAATTTCATGGTTATTTTATTTGGTACTATATTATTTGGTAAATATTCTTTATTTGTTATTTTATACTAATACATTTTTATAAATATATTTACACATGTATAAAGAATATAAAATCATAAGTATAATAAATATATTAATAGTACAAAATAAAATATATGAATTTAATTAGTTATATAGACAAATATAAAGAAGATTATGTATATTTTTGTGATCCTATTTATAATACTATTATAAATGTACCAAATAGTAAATTTATACGTATATTATATTCTACGAAAGAAGTTATATTAAATGGTATTTATATTTATATACCATTAAACGATATAGCTATGGAAAAATATTATAACAAGTATAAATGTATTTTTCCACTTAATTTACATAATAAAGAAATTATAGATAAAATAAAATTAATAGAATATAATTTATTAAAAAAATATAAACATTTATGTAATAATAAAATACCACAATACAAAATATGTGAACAATTAAGGATAGGTTATATTAAAATATTTAATAATATTAATTCTAAACAAAATTGTCATAATTTTTTATTAAAAATATCTGGAATATGGGAAACTACTAATGAATATGGTATTACATTTAAATTTTCTATAATATAATTTATTTTATGACGTGGATGATGATACAGTTGGCGTTGTACCATTACATAAATTTACAATACAATCTACAGGATAATCCACTATTACTATTTTAATTATACGTATTATATATAAATTTACTATTGAAATTAATATTAATAATGCATTATATATTGGTGCAATAAAACCATTTGATTCTGGTGTATTTATACCATAATAAATCATAGATGTCTGTATAATTGTTAAAATTATGAATATTTTACTAAATATATTATAATCATTATTTAAGTTCCCACTAGTTACGATTGATTTATTTACTGTTAATATATATATTAAATAACCTAAATTTATAGCCATAATTATAAATGGTAATATATTTATGATAGTAACTTGTAACCAATTCATTTTGCCCTTTAATGAATCGCCTACGCTATTTTTTACATATATATTGTGTAACATAAAACCAAATAAAAACGACACACCTGTTATTATTAAAGAATATCCTGTTATAGTAGTTAAATAAGAAGAAGATGCATCCATTAGAAAAATAGCTATTAACCCTACAGTTGCACCACTAAATACAACACATAATATTTCAAATACTGATCTTACACCTACCATAGAAGATGTTGAAATAAACATCCAATATAACAAAAATAAAAATATAAATGTTTTGAAAAAATTTATCATTTGTATATATATATATATATTGTAATATATATACTCTATATAAATATTATGATATAAATATCATATATTTAATAATAAAATATATATTAAACAATAAAATATATATTTTATATAAATTAATATATATTATAAATATATTATAAATATATTATAACAATGGCATATAATCTAAATGTTACACATCCTCTAATTGAAAATAAACAACAATATATTACATACATTAAAACATTATCAATTCATTCAGAAGATCGCGATATGTTAAAATATCCTTTATCAAGTGAATTTGAACTTATATTGCCACAAGATTACTTAAATGTTCGAAGTGTTAAAGTATCCTCTTGGACTTTTCCATATAATATGAACCGTTTTACACAATATAAAAATAATATTACAATGACTTTTAAAATTAATAACCCATATAATCCTGGTGATTTTGATTTGCCTGATTATTTACAAAATGCTATATTTGCTGGATTACATCAATACTATACACACGATAAACATTTTGAAGTTATAATACAATCAGGTAATTATATACCTGAACAGATGGTTAATGAAGTTCAAAATAAAATGAATTATGTTGTTACGAAATATTTATCAGAATATCTTAAAACAAATTATCCATTATTAGTAAATGAATTTATTGCAGGCGGAGGTTACAAAAAATTTGTATTAGTTTTCGACATTGTAGGATATAAAATATGGTATGGTAATACTAGTGATGGATTTATATTAACAAATGAGAATGTTAATGTATCAGAATTATTAGATTCCAATTGTAGTGTATATAAAAAAAATTCTATTCCGGACTTTACTATTTATGGTTTACCTAGATATTTAGGATTTTCTAGATGCAATGCTGATTCAATTAAAGTAACTAATCCAGATGATATACGTTTTTATTATGATGGTAATATAAAAGTTGCAGGAGATAATGGATATTGGTTATTTCCAGATCCAGCTTTAATCGGAAGTTCATGTTATTTTATAGAACCACCTATGAAACTATTTTTAGAACAACCTTATTCTTTTTATATAGATATACAACTGCTTAATTGTTTAGATGAAATTGCACCATTTAATGTTTCAACATATACACTACATACAAATCAAAATAATGGCATAGTCAATTCTGCAATTGCAAAAGTATCACCCCAAAATTATAGTGATAATAATATTTCTTGTTATTTAAATTCTAATCCATATAAATATTTTGATCCACCAGCTGAAAGAATACGTAAATTATGTATTAAAATAAGATACCATAACGGAACTTTGGTAAATTTCAATGATTATCCATATACATTTACATTGGATTTTGAATTAATGGTACCATCTATAAAAGAGTACAAAAATTAAAATAAACCTAAAACATTGTTATATTTTCAATATCATATATCAATGTGACAATTTTCACGTATCCATTTTTTTACATTATCATCTGTTTCTTCGCATATATTACCTTTATAACCGTTTAATGAAATAAATCTAGGGTTTTTCATATATTGTGTTTTATAAAATATGTAATGACCATATTTACCGTCTCGGATACTTAAATTATCAGTTATTTTACGAATTATTTTATTTTGTGTGGATTTAGCTCCTTGATTATCAGTACTACCAAACAACACTTCTGACACTTCTTCTAATGTTATATTTGAAAGTGGGCGATTACCGAAACACGATAATGACTTTTTCATGTCACCACAAAGAGCATACATACCATATCTTCCTAATTTTAGTATTATATCATTATTTGGCATTTTATCGGATTTTCCTAAATTTCTCTCGTTTTTATATTCTATTGTTTTTGTTCCGTTGTTGTTATTGTTCGTCATGATGTCACCATCTACTAGATCTGATAGTTTATATTCACCTCGTTTTAATCTCTCTATGTCAAATACTATATCTTTTCGTATAGATAAAAACGAAACCTGTTCTTTGGGTTTTTTATTTTTTGATCTGTTTTTTTTCACGTCTTCATTTGACTTTGTACTTGATGTTGCAGAGAGAAAAGTTGAAATATCTTGATCTTCTGTATTAGTAGAAACATTCATAACACATTTTATAACTGGACCATTTTTTCCTATTATATAATAATGATTATCATCTATTTTATATTCGACTTTTGTTAATTTTATGGGTTTTTCATTTTTTGATGATTTGCCATCGTCTTCTCCCTCGCATGAATTATCATTCACGACACTTAAATTTACTAATTTATTTATTTCATTTAAACATTCGCCACAAACCAAATTATAATCTTTTTGCCCCTTTGCAACCTCGTCTAAATCATTCTCCATCTTTTCTGTAAAATTATAATCAAACAAAGAGAGAAAATGTTTTTCCAAAAAATCTAATACTATCATTCCTAATGGTTGTATTACTAATTTATTTTTTTCATTCCCTATTTCTCTCGATGTCTCTATTTCAAAAATATCACTTGCCTCTTTTTTCATTTCATCATACTCTATTTCATAATCTTTACACGATATAGTTTGTCCTTTTACATCTTGTTTCAATGCATATTCTTTTTCTTGAATTTTATCTATTAACATCGAAAATGTTGATGGTCTACCTATTCCTTTTTCTTCTAATAATTGAATCAATCGTGCTTCTGTATAATGCTGTTTTTGATTCTTTATTGTTAAAGTAGCCGTAATTTTTTTATATAAAATCCTGCTATTTTCTGATAAATTCAACAAATAAACATAATTTTTTTCACTTTGAGATGATGGCAATGGAGAGAAAGATGGATCCGCGATTTTCCATCCTGCAAATATCAATTGTTCAGTATGATATTTATAATAAAAAGCATTCTTTGTGTTACTAGATACGACAGAATCACTAATATGTATGTTGGCATTAAAACTATTATATTCAGCATTTGCCATGCAACTTTGCAATGTATTTCTCCAAATTAATTTATAGACTCTTTTCTCTCTAGATGTAAATTTATCACTGTCTATATTTTGCATTTTTATATTTGTAGGACGAATCGCTTCATGTGCACCACCTATCGTATCATTTTTATTATCTTCTTTTTGTTTTTTTGATTTTGACTTTATGGATATATTTCCGTGCTTGGAATTCTGCACAACTTCTTTTGATTGCGATTTCTCTCCTAATAAATGTATGTTTATATTATTATGCATGTATTTTTCATCATATGTTTTTAGTATATACTCTTTTATCGTTTCTAGAAACTCACCACTATATTTATTACTATCTGTACGCATATATGTTATATAACCTGCTTCGTACAATGTTTGACATATTTTCATCGTTTCTTTTGGAGAGATATGCAATTCATTACTTGAAATCTGTTGTAGTCTAGACGTTGTAAATGGATCTGGTGATAATTTATATGTTCTCTCTGGAGTTGTATGTGTGTATATATGATTTTTTGCATTATCTGCAGAATACTCCAAAAACTTTATTATTTGTTCATCTTCTTGAGAATCTTCTGAAATAGGAATATCATGATTTAATTCAAATGGAATACATAAATTTGTAAAATAACCAGTTATTTTATATATTTTTTTACCTGGATTAGCTCGTATATCTTTTTCATTATCATATAATAAACGTAATGCTGGTGTTTGACATCTTCCTGCAGAGAGAGCATTCTTTGCATTATACGCTATGTATTTCCACAATTGTGGAGAGATATGAAATCCAACAAAAAGATCTATTATTTGTCTTGCCTGTTGAGCATAAACAATATTCATATTTATTGTTTGTGGATTACGAATGGATTGTTCTATCGCTGTTTTTGTTATTTCATGAAAAATTATACGTTTTGTTGTTGTAGGATTTAAATTGAAAAGAATACAAATATGCCATGCTATTGCCTCTCCTTCTCTATCATCGTCTGTCGCTAATATTATTTCTCTCGAATTTAATATTTCTTTTCTTAAAAACTCAATATGTTTTTTCTTTAATGCTGTATTTATTATCGTGAATTCTGGAGTAAACGTATTGTCATTATCATTTATATGAATATTCTTGAGAGAATTTAATTCTCTCAAATGCCCATAACTTGCTACACATTTATAACCTAGACCCAGATATTCTTCTATCTTTTTACATTTTGCTGGAGATTCGACTATTACTAGAGATTTTTGTAAATTTGCATATTTATTTTTTATAGCGCTCATGATTATTATAATAGATTGGTTTCTTAAACAGTCTCGTATACCTATTATAATATTATTAATAAATGTTTAAGTATATGTTTTTGAGGTTATTCAATTTTATCTATTACCACTTCTTTTGTTATTTTTCGAATAATTTTTTCCTTGTTTTTCTCTCCAACATTGATCCCACCACCCATTGTTTCCATGATTATCTTGTTGTATTCATCTGATTTTTTCGATTCTGGATTCATACATTCTGGATATTTATTTTCGTATTCTGGTAATAATTGTAGATTTTTCGAAACAATACTACTTATTACTTGTTTTATACGTTTTTTATCATCTTGCTCTTTTTGCCACTCATTATCATCTTTCACATAGACTATTTCTCTCTTTTTATCAGTGCAATGAAGTGGACGCTTTTCAACCTCCAATGCATTCAGGTTTTTAATAATAATATTCGAAACCCCTTCTACGTAACCAAGCTTTCCAATACTTTCCAAATCAGACAACTGGAGAGAAATATTCTCAATAAACTCGGATAAATTCATCGCATCTTTGCATGTTTCATTCAAAAACACCTGCAAATTGAAAGTCTTGTTATTACAATTTGTTTGATTTATAGTATTTTGATTTATATTATTAATTTGATTGTTTTTCATCATTTCAATTATTAGTTTATTTTGCTCCATTAATAATGCTTTAAATTCACTATTTTCTTTTACTAAAACATCTATTATTTCTTTTTTTGGTATATTACTATCTATGCATTTTTCATTATCATTATTATATGTAACATTATCATAGTTATTTATATTACATTTTTTTTTATGTCTAGATAAAGAAGGTATATGTTTATATATTTTACCGCATATACAGTAATACAATTCTTCTTTAATAAATTTCTCGCCGCAATTAGCATTTATTAGCATTTGATGTTTACGAGTAGAAAGATGTTTATTTAAATCACTTTGTTTACTGCATTTATAATCACATTTATTACATTTATAAATTTTGGCGATATTTGGCGACTTTTCAGATTCAGAAATTAGCATTTTATTTTTTCTAGATAATATATAATTATCATTTTTTATGATATTACTGCATATATCGTCACATATATCATCTGTAAATTTTTTGGCGAGTTTTTCAAAATTATCTATTAGCATTTTTTGTTATATAATGCTAATAAAAAAGTCGCCTAAACCCAACGAACATTGTTTTTCAAAAAAAAATATCGTAACAAACTGAAAATTATTTTTTTTGTGCCCTGACCATAAATTTCAATTATGCTCACAAAAACACGTTTTTTCGGTAAAAGTTTTCCGTATATTAAAAAATGGACATTTATTTTTGTCCTTTTTTCAAATTCTCAAAAAAGTTTTGCAAATTTTTTCGTTGTTTTTATATAATAAATTGGGTTTTTAACTTAAAGAAACATAGTATGATTATTCTTTCTCAATAACCACTTCTTTTGCTATTTTTTTGATGATTTTCTCCTTGTTTTTCTCTCCGTTGTTGACGCCACCACCCATTGTTTCCATGATTATTTTGTTGTATTCATCGGATTTTTTCGATTCTGGGTTCATACATTGTGGATATTTATTTTCATATTCAGGCAATAATTGTAAATTCTTTGAAATTACACTGTTAATAACGGTCTTGATACGTGTTTTATCATCTTGTTCTTTCTGCCATTCATCATCTTCCTTCACATAGACGATTTCTCTCTTTTTATCCGTACAATGCATTGGGCGCTTTTCAACCTCCAATGCATTCAAATTTTTAATAATAATATTGGATACGCCCTCAACATAACCAAGCTTTCCAATACTTTCCAAATCAGACAACTGGAGAGAAATATTCTCAATAAACTCTGATAAATTCATAGCATCTTTGCATGTTTCATTCAAAAACACCTGCAAATTGAAAGTCTTGTTATTACAATTGTTATTATTGTTTATAAAATGATTTGTAGTTTGATTTGTTGTTCCATTTTTAACAATTTCTAATAATTCAGCATTTTGCTTCAATAAAGTTATGATAAGCTCTTTATCGCATATTTCTTTTTCTTTCGGTTTTATTATTTCTTCAATTACTTCATTTTTTACATCGTCTATTTCTAATATATTGTTAAAATTACACTTCTTTTTATGCCGCCATAAACCACTCCTATCTCCAAATATTTTGTTACAATTTTCACATTCATAGTTTTTACTAATTTTTACTAATTTATTGTTGTATTTTGTTGACAAAGTATTGGTTTTGTGTTTTATGCTGTCAGTGTGTAAAATCATATTATATTTTCTACACGTATTATAGTTACAAATTTCACACGTATAATTATTGCTAGTTTTTACTAAATATTTGTTGTCATCCGTTGACATATAAATCAACCATAAATTAGTAAAATTTTTTAAACGCATTAAATTTAAAAAATTTATCGTAACAAATTGAAAATTATTTTTTTTGCACCCTGACCATAATTTTCAATTATGCTCACAAAACACGTTTTTTTCGACAAAAGTATTCCGTATATTAAAAAATGGACAAAAATAAATGTCCTTTTTTTGATTTTCCAAAAAAGTTTTGCAAAATTTTTTGTTGTTTTTATATAATAAATTGTTTTTTTAACTTAAAGAAAAACAAAAAAATTTTTATGTTTTTGATTATATAATTTAACCGTGTAAAGAATGAAATTTTATTTCACTATGTTTTGTAAAATAATAAATTGTTAAATAAAATCCCATAAATAAAAATCCCTTGGACAGTACTATAAATCCAAACTCTAAAGTTTCTATAAAAAGCATTCTTTTAAAATTATCATGATCTATTATAAAATGATCTAATATTTCAGGTATAGATAAACCAAATATTACAGCAAAAATTAGAAATGGAATAATACTACCAATATGTTTTCTTTTTAATGCAATTAAAAATAGGGCTAATCCAAATACAATTACACCTACACTAGATTGTTTTTCTTTTAAATTTTCTTTGTTAAATTCTTTTATTGCTTCATCTGTAGTAAAATTTGGTATATAATAATATTCATATATAAATGAATATAACATGATTAATACAGGCATAATATACGTTAGTATAATAGATATTATAAAAATATTGGTAGTAGGTAATTTAATGTAGAAGTAATAAAAAAAATTTATAAAAGATACTATTACAATAGTTACTATGTACATAAATAGTAATTCTTTTTTTGTAAGCACCGAATATCTTTCTTTTTTTATATCATGTTCTATATTTTGATTCTTAATTGTAGTCATATATATTATATTATAATATAATATAATAATTATATTATTTCTTGTATCATATAATATCCATGATATCCTATGGCAGCAAAACCTAACATAAGTAGCAATTCAAAATATTTTCTAGATGTTTGTTGTGCATTGTATCCGATAAAAATAAGTAATGGACCCACCAAGAAAATATGAATATAATTAATCCATGCAGTTTTTGGCGATTTATATACTTTATATATGTGATATACTATGATAATTACACCTAAAAATATAAGAATAGGGAACATGATATGAGGTATATTATTACGCATTATTCCTACATAAAGAAAAAGCCCACCTACGATAATAATATGGAATAAATGAACCCAAAAAAAACTAGACATTGTATTTTGTTTATATAATTATATATATTTTTATTTTTGAGTTTTATTTTTTATACCTTTTTATATTTACATATAAAAATAATATATAGTAATATAAATAATGATAGATTGTAGTAATGATTTGATAATATGTATAGATAATTCAAATAAAAAACAATCTAAACCCTCAGTTAATAAATTATATGAAAAAATATTCAATAATATAATTCAAAAAATAAAAAACAATAAGGAAATATCAAAGGAAGATTTTGATTTTATAGAATCATCGTCATCTCATCAAAAAATGGTAATAATAAAAGAATTCAATAAGAAACAAAAAGAAAATACACAAATATTAGAAACAATGAAATTTTCCGAATTGAGATAGTGTATTTATATTTATTAATCTTATAAAATATTATAACATTATTCAATTATTGATAGGACAGTTGCATATAATTTTTCTAGGAAATTGCGCTAATGGTAATTTATTTACATAATTACCACATGTATTACATATATCATTATGTATATGAATTTTAGGTAATGCATCATCCAATGTATGCATGACAACTCCACAATGTTGATACTTGTCATGATAATGATGGTTAAAATTATAAAATAATAATACCTTTTTAATAATATGATTAGTCTCTGCTTTTTTAATTTTAATAGTTTTAATAATGTTATATGTTTTTGTATCGTAAAAACAGTAATTTTTTATAATAGTAAGTAAATCATATGATAAATTTAAAATCACACCCATTTGATTAATAAGTAATTGTTTTTGGACTGAACGTGACATGTTTGATTTTAATTGAAATAAAAGAATATTGATAAGTTTATTTCAATTTTATTTATAAATGTTTTATATTTGTTTTTCTTTATAATCTATATTTTCAATTATTTTTTCCCAATCAACAATTCGTTTTTCTGCTATAGTATGCAATATTTTCGATTCAAATTTTGAATAATCTGTTAAAAAAAGCTGATCATCATTGTGTTTAAAAACCCTATTATCAAATAATATTTTTGCATCATCGAATGCATTATGCAAATCAAAATTATGATGATTTAATTTATACAACATACATCGGTCAAAATCGTATGCGGTTAATAAATCCGCTTCACGAACAATATGATAAGCTATTTGATATTTTCCCAAGTCAGGAAACCCATTTTTTTTCACAGTTGAATAAGACATTGTTGAAATAATTTGTTTAGTAATATCCACTTCTTCGGTTGTAAGTTTATCGTTTAAAAATAATTCAATTTCATTTATTCCTTTATTTTCATCCATGTATTTTTTATCACACATATCATGTACAATAGCTGATGTGTATATAATGCGTTCATAATCTTTTATAATAGGATATTTGTATAATTCATTTTGATATATATTATGTGCAAAATTAAGAACATTCATACTATGAGTTAATCCATGTGATTCATCAATATTATATTTAAGAGAAGTCATAAAAACAAATTTAAATAATTTAGTTAAAAGCATTTTACTAATGTTATATAATATTATTTTATGTGATCTCTTTATGTTATATTTATGATTTAATTTAACATGATGATTTTTTATTTTTTTTGAATTCTTTCCACGAGATATTAGTAATGGCTTGTTTAATAACTGGTTTCATTGTTTCAGTTTCTTTATCTAGTTTTTCAGCTTTTTTTAGTGCACTATCAATATAAAGTTCTTTAAGTAAAGTGCCTACTGCAAAAGACCCCTCATGTTGGTCTAATTCACCTTTTTCAATTTGTTCTAATACACCTAAAAATTTATTTAGTATAGTTAAATCTATTTCATCTTTACGTATTTTATTATAAATATCTGTATAATATGTACATAAAAAATTACATTCAACAATACATTCTAAATGTACTGATTCTATGTCAGAATTATATTTATTTTTAATTTCAATTACTTTTTGAATATCTTTACGTAATATTTCACTGTGTTTTAGCTTACGTATTAATTCAGTTTGATCTTCTACATTATTGGCTTTAATCATTTTTTGAAGTTGTAAACGTGCATTATCATCCATGTTATATGTATATTCAATTATATTAATTTCTTTATATTTTATTTTTTAGATGTAATATATAAATAGAGATATATAATGTCAGTACCATTAAATCTACCACAAGTAGTATCAAATAATAATAATAATAATAATAATAATAATAACACTCATCTTGCTGTTCGTAGTGCAACAGCCACTGGAGGAAAAAAAATAAAAGGTGGAGGCACTACATCCGCAACAGCTCCAGTATTAACTCAATCAAATCCATCCGCATCCGCATCAGCACCAGGTCAAGGTTCGCAAGCAACCGCAAATGCTGCTACAAGCACATATTATGCTGCACAAAATCAGAGTGTAAATGATTCTGCTGCACAAAGTTCAGCTTGGAAAACATCAACAAGTGTTGGATCTGCTACAAGTGGTGGTTCTAAAAAAAGTAGAAAGTCTAGAAAAAGTAAGAAATCTAAAAAATCTAGAAAATCTAGAAAACATAAAAGAAAACATAAAAGAAAAAATACATACAAAAAATAATACTATATATAAAATATGCCGACAGGTAGAAATTGGATGGTATTTATTTATATCAATTTAGGATTTGTATTAATATTATCTTCCGTTTATGTTTTATTAACGATAAGTAATGTACAACAAAATTGGGCAGCATATAGGTGTGATGCATTATTAATGCCATTTGCAGGATTAATTATGCAACCGACTTTGCCCCCAAATCAAACTGCATCAGAATACACTAAAGCAAATTTTCAGTATTGTACACAAAATATGATGAACGATTCAATGGGTGAATTTACACAACCATTAGAATATAATAATTATGCTGCATCGGTTAATGCAACAAATACAACAAATTCAGTTAATGATGCACGTATTAATTCTTCAAATGTCAGATCAACTATGAATAATTTAACTACAACTTTAGGTAATGTATTTACAAATGCACAAGCTAGTTCAACAACAACAGGTGCATATAATCAATCAGTATCTTCTAAAATGGGTGTAGCATCATCAAGTGTTAATAGTAGTGGAAAATCATATATGAATTCATTAAAATCTGCACCAAAAACATTAGGCGGATAATATATATCGTAAAAATATAAAAAAAATAAATTTATAATTATAAATAATTATGTATTATTATTCATTATATATAGTATAGTCTAGTAAATATATTATAAAAAATATAATGAATAATAATGAATTTAAAAAGGAATCAAAAAAGGAATCAAAAGATATAAATGTAGCAGAAAGCATAAAAAATTTAAAAAAAGTATATAAAAAAACAACATTTTTTACTAGCTATGGAACTTCAATATTTTTATTTATACTTATAACTATGATTTTTTTTTTGTTTTTTTCATATTACAATGTTATGAATAATATTCACAAATACCGTATAGACCCATCTAAATATCGATGTCATCCAACTGTTATGCCATTTGCTGGATATATTTATCCGCATCCAGGAATGTCAAATACACAATTTAATCATTATAATTTTAAATATTGTACAAGGGAGATATTAAAAGATATGTTAGGAGTTATATTATTACCATTAGAATATGTAGCAAATGTGATACAACAAATTCAGACAATTAATTTTGGTTCTTTGAATTATTTACGTGGTATATTTAGTGATATTCGTAATATATTGGGTAATGCATTGAATGGTATATTCACACTATTTTTTAATTTATTGACAAACATATTTGCTGGTTTAAATCATATAATTGTTTATATGTCAGATGCAATATATAAATCAACTGGAATCATAATGGTGGGAGCTAATATAAGTAATATTATAATTTATTGTATACGTGTTATTGCAAACATTACTATGTGGGGAATCATAAATATGCTTATTACGTTAGGTGTAATTATGTTACTATTATTTTTATTTGTTTATATTGCAGCATATGTTAATGTAAGTGTAATTCCAATAATAGGTCCAATTATTGCACCATTATTTTCTTGGGGTTTAGCTGTAGCCGTAACATTAATATATGTAGTGACATATACAATTATTTTAGTCGTTTTTAGTGTAGTAGCACATGAAATTGAAGTAGGATTAAACATAACAGCACCAGCTGCACCACAATTGCCAGGTTTTTCAATACCAAAGATTTAATAGTTTTAAAAAATATATTATATTTATATTTATATTAGAATCATTTATTTTATCTTTTATTAATATATAAAAAATGAAATTTAATTTTAAAAGCTTTAGATTAGCCAATTTTTTAAGTAAAAGAATAAATACAATTTTACTAATTGTTATATTAATAATTATATTAACTGGTCATGTTGTATGTTCTTGTTCAAAAGTAAGTGTGAATAAAGTTGTAGAGAAATTCACAGAGGGATTGACTTCTAGTACTCCTAGTACTTCTAATGCTATGAGTGGTGGTATGGGTGGTGCTAAACAAAAAGCAGCAGCAGCAGTAGCTGCAATAAAAAAAACGATCAACAAAAGCAACAATAGCAACAATAGCAACAAAGAAGCATTCACACCAGCCAATACTAATGATGGTCAATCAGCTTCATATTTATTAAGTAGTATGGGTGGTCATTCTACTATAAATACAAATGATTGGAATCAAAAAGATATGACAATAGTAAATGGTAAATTTGGTAATGGTGCTTCTGAAATATTAAATCGACCAAAACAACAAATTCCTTTACCAAGTGGTGAATTAAATATTTTTGCAAATACACAATTTAAACCAGAGTGCTGTAAAAATAATTCATCGTACTCTCTTTCAACTGGATGTGCATGTATGACAACTGATCAATACAATTATATGATTACACGAGGTGGAAATAATGTTCCATATTCAGACTATTAAACCTGTTAATATTAGCAAAAAATATAATTAAAATATAATATGTATTGTTTCGATACATGTGATACATATTATACATATGATATACGTGATATTTATGGTTGACAAAGCATTGTAATAGCTTCTTTAATCGATAAGTTTATATTTGAATTATTTTTATAATATTCTATAAAATATAATACTTCATTTTTGAAAAATACTTTAAAATCATAGTAATCTAAATTCGACCACCATAAATCACGTTTATTTGAATAATAATCTATATCGTCTATTGATTGAATAATTATAACATCACGAAATTCTTGAAATGATACGTTTTTTTTGTTATTAGTGTAAATTTCACATATTACATCATATTCAATAGTAGTAATAATATCTGCTATAGTCTCGTTAATAATGTTTGTTATATTGTGATCCATAATATTTTTATATATTTAATAATTTTATATATAAGTTTATATTTTTATTGTAATTATTATTCAAGATTACAAATTACTTGTAAAGAAAACTGAAACGTAAAAATATAAAAATATAAAAAAAATAAATTTGATTATAAATTACAAATTATAAAATAAACTACTCTAACAATTTTAAACATACATACCTCTAATTGCCATATTATCATCTCGTTCTTTTTTAATTAATTTATCCACTACATCTTTTGTTATAGTAAAAGGAAATTCTACTTTAATAGACATATCTTCTTCAAATAAATTAGATCCTGGTTTCATCAATCTATAAAGATTTAATTTTGTATGAATAATTTCTAAACATCTTTTTAATGAACGTACACCATCTTCTTTATTGCAATGATTTTCAATAATATAATGAATGCATTCTTCTGGTAATATAATTTCATCATTATTAAATTTAACTTGTTCTTGAATTTTTGGTAATAGGTATTGATAAGATATAACAGTTTTTTGTTTTTTATCATATCCTTTTGTTTGAATACGATACATACGATCACGCAGAATAGGATTTACTTTTGATTCGTCATTATAACTGAATATAAATAAACATTTACTTAAATCAAAATCAATATCCGCAAAATATTTATCATGAAATTGACTATTTTGAGATGTATCTGTTAAATGTGTTAATATACCAGCAATTTCTTCACCCTTTGGTGTATCACTAATTTTATCTAGTTCATCAAAATATATTACTGGATTCATGCATTTACTATCAATAATAATTTGAACGATTTTACCCCAAACACTACCTTCATAAGTATATGAATGACCTTCTAGAAAAGAACTATCCGTTGCACCTCCTAATGCAATAAATGCGAATGGTCTATTTAAGATTTTACTAATACCTTCTTTAACAATAGAAGTTTTACCAGTACCCATTGGTCCCATAATTGCAATAGCTGAACCCATAGCATCTGGATTAGTAATTAATTGACCTAACATCTGCATAATTTGCATTTTAGCATCATTTAATCCATAAACGGCATTGTTAAGTGTTTTTTGTGCATTTTCCATAAATTCATGGCATTTTTCGACACCATCTGAAATATGGATTGGAAGAGTGCGATAATTTCCAAATGGTATAGACATAAATGTATCAATCCAACTTTTTAATTTAGCATATTCTCCACTACCAGGTTCTGCGTAACGAAGAGCATTTACTTTTTTCATAGCAACAGCTTTAAAATTTATTGGAATAGTAGATTCTAAAATGGAAATTCTGTAGGGTTTTTCAATACGTGTAATTTTGTTTATTTCGCGTAATTCTTTAATTAATTTTTTTTGTTCTGGTATTTTCATTTCTCCAAAAACAGATTTATCATTCATTGTATTTTTATTATGAATGATATGATTGAAAATACGTGAGTTTTTTTCAGATTGACGTTTTTTTCTTTTTTCTTCCATTTTTTTTTCATATTTTAATTTTTTTTCACATGCTTTTAAACATGTTTTTGCAATATCAGAGTTTGAATTTTTACAAATTTCTTGAAGTTTTTGTAACAATTCTTCATCTGTTGTATTTTCATTTTCTTTCATTAAATTTTCGACAAAATTGTCTTTTTCTTTTTCGTCGTTAGATTTTTCTTTAGATTTTTCTTTTGTATCTACTTTTGATTTTTCATTATTTTTATCTTTAGTTTTTTTTTTAGATTTAGCATCTTTCTTATCTACTTTTTT
>Ga0209400_1001114_pt1 | contig 22544 bp, 17 predicted proteins | sample M_130807_EF_Meta_FD_187313 | JGI IMG/M metagenome (GOLD analysis project Ga0209400, IMG submission 187313) | Freshwater microbial communities from Lake Montjoie, Canada to study carbon cycling - M_130807_EF_MetaG (SPAdes) (version 2) | ecosystem: Environmental > Aquatic > Freshwater > Lake... | reverse complement strand
GGCTTCATATTGTCCGGTCTGATCGGACAAAGTGACAATGCCCATTTTATTTCCAGACTTGGTGCGCCGCTCTGTGCGGTCAAGCACGGTTGCTGCCAGACGCGCAGCACTGGCGCCCTTTTTTACAGCGCGGGCAAATTCAGCCCAGCGTTCGACACGCAATTTCTGCAGGACGTTTTGATAATCATCGAGCGGATGCCCGGAGAGAAAGAAACCAACCGCATCAAATTCGCGCCGCAAACGCTCAGCAGCAGGCCAGGCCGGCACTTTCGGAATCGCAATTTTTTCCGGCTCGCCCATAGCGCCACCAAAGAGACTGTCCTGCCCCCCTGCCCGCTCGGCTTGCGTGCGATTGGCAATGGCGAGCACGGCTTCCAGAGTAGCAAAGGCGCGCGCCCGTTCTGGCTCCATTTCATCAAATGCGCCCGCTGCACAGAGCGATTCCAAAACGCGTTTGTTGACATCTCGCGGATTGATGCGCGCGGCAAAATCGGCCATGTCCCGGAAAGGCTTTTGCCTGCGCGCCTCGACAATGGCATGCGCTTGTCCTTCACCCACGCCTTTGACAGCAGACAATGCATAGCGGATCGACAGCGTGCCATCTTCCGCCTCATGCACATCGAAATCGACGCCAGAGGAGCGCAGAGACGGCGGTTCGACACGAATGCCCAGACGGCGCGCTTCATTGCGGAATTCCGACAATTTATCTGTATTGCCCTTGTCGAGCGTCATCGAGGCCGCCAAAAATTCGACTGGATAATTGGCTTTGAACCATCCTGTTTGATAGGCAATCAGCGCATAGGCGGCGGCATGGGATTTGTTGAAACCATAATCGGCAAACTTGGCCAAGAGATCGAAGATCTCGTCCGATTTCTGCTGCGTAATGCCTTTTTCGAGCGAGCCTTTGACAAAGCGCTCGCGCTGCGCATCCATTTCGGATTTGATCTTCTTGCCCATAGCGCGGCGCAGAAGATCGGCTTCACCCAGTGAATAGCCAGACAAAATCTGCGCAATCTGCATCACCTGCTCTTGGTAGATGATGACGCCGCAGGTTTCTTTCAGCACAGGTTCGATCAGCGGATGAATATAATCGGCTTCCATCTCGCCATGTTTGACCGCGCAATAGGTCGGGATATTGGCCATGGGGCCGGGTCGATAGAGCGCCACCAGCGCGATAATATCTTCCAGACGGTCTGCGCGCATTTCAGCCAGCGCCTTGCGCATGCCAGCCGATTCAACCTGGAACACGCCAATCGTTTCACCGCGCCCCAGCATTTCATAGGTTTTCTTGTCATCCAGCGGGATGGCGCTGATATCCACCTCGATGCCGCGTTTTCTCAAAAGCTCGACTGTGGTCGACAAAGTGGTGAGCGTCTTCAATCCGAGAAAGTCGAATTTGACGAGCCCCGCAGGCTCCACCCATTTCATATTGAATTGGGTGGCGGGCATGTCCGATTTAGGATCGCGATAAAGCGGGACCAATTCATCCAAGGGACGATCGCCAATCACAATCCCCGCCGCATGGGTCGAAGCATTGGAATAGAGCCCTTCCAAAGTCTCGGCGATTTTCAACATTTTTCCGACATTGGGATCAGCTTCAGCCGCTTCACGCAGACGCGGTTCGGATTCAATCGCCTGTTTCAGTGAAACAGGGGCGGCTGGATTTTGGGGCACAAGCTTGGCGAGCTTGTCGACTTGGCCGAGCGGCATTTCGAGAACGCGGCCCACATTTCGCATCACACCGCGCGCCAGAAACGAACCAAAGGTGATGATCTGCGCGACGCGATCCACACCATAGCGCTGGCGCACATAGCGGATAACCTCTTCACGCCGCGTCTGGCAGAAGTCGATATCAAAGTCGGGCATCGACACGCGTTCAGGATTGAGAAAGCGTTCGAACAGCAAGCCAAAGCGCAGCGGATCAAGATCTGTAATGGTGAGCGCATAAGCAACCAGCGAGCCCGCACCCGAACCACGGCCCGGGCCAACAGGAATCCCTTGAGCCTTGGCCCATTGGATAAAGTCGGCCACGATCAGAAAGTAACCGGGGAATTTCATGCGCGAGATGATGGAGAGCTCGAACTCAAGCCTCTCTTCATAATCACTGGTCGCAAGACCCGGCGCCGATCCATGCTTGTCGAGACGCGCTTTCAAACCTTCACGGGCTTGGCGCGCGAGTTCCAGTGTTTCGGCCTCTTCGGAGGCTTGCGCATCAGTGGCATCACCGCCCGTTGTAAAACGCGGCAAAATGGGATTGCGGGTGAGCGGACGATACGAACAGCGCAGAGCGATTTCGACACTATTATTGGTCGCCTCGGGCAGATCCGCAAAAAGCTCCAACATTTCGGAGCGCGTCTTGAACCGATGTTCGCGCGTCAGGCGGCGGCGATCCCCGGCCGAGACCAGCGTGCCATCCGAAATACAGAGCAGCGCATCATGGGCTTCATAATCAGAGCGCGCCGGAAAATAGGCTTCATTGGTGGCAACCAGCGGCAGGCCAAGTTCATAGGCCATGTCGATGAGGACCGGCTCATGGGCCTTCTCCTCGGGCGTGTCATGGCGCTGCAACTCAATATAGAGGCGCTTGTCGAAAAAGGGCTGCAGCGCATCGAGCCTTGCGCGGGCAATGTCAGCGCGCCCTAATCGCAGCGCCTGATCCAGCGGCCCGGTCGGCCCCCCGGTCAAAGCAATGATCCCGGCAGAATGCTTTTGGATGAGCGCCAAAGGCACATGCGGGTTTTCGCCGGGCTCCGGATCAAGCCAGGCCTTGGAACCGAGCTTCATCAAATTCTCATAGCCCTCTTCGCTTTGGGCCAAGAGAACAAGAGCGCCGCGGCCGAGACCATGAATGTCAGCCCCCCGCACACCGAGTGCTGCGGCATCGGCAAAATCCACCATCAAGTGGATGCCGATGATCGGCTGGATACCGTCCTTGGACAGCTTTTCAGAAAACTCGAGTGCGCCGAACAGATTGTTGGTGTCGGTGATTGCGAGCGCGGGCTGGTTGTCGGCGGCGGCCAGTTTGCCAAGCTTGGCGATGGTCAGCGCGCCCTCGCGCAGCGAGAAGGACGTGTGGACGTGCAGATGAACGAAACCGACGTCTTTGATCACACGGTTCAAGGCTGTAGCTCCGTCTTGAGACCTTCCCCTTATCGGGCAATCGGGCGGGCGTTGGAAGCCGTTGGCCACCCCCGCCCACAGAGTCCTTAGACGGGCATGCCACCCGTCATGGCATTGGCGAACATGATGATCGCAGTCAAAAAGGCGGCAGCGGCCAGACCTTCAGCAATATCTTCAGCGATGTTCTTCACGGCGACAGGAAACATAGGAACCTCCATCTGTGTGAGGAGACTATGTTCTTGTTTTGTTCTTTTGTCAAACGCAACGGCAAATAAAGTTAATAGCACTGATTTCTAAAGACCTTCAGCCACAAACCTGCGCCAGCCGTCAGCACGCAATTGGCAAGCAGGACATGTTCCACACCCCCGTCCCCAATCAAACTGCCCCGTGCGATCACCCTTGTAGCAGGAGTGGGTTTCTTCCCGCACAAGCGTCAGAAACGCCTCGCCGCCGAGCTCACGGGCGAGCGCAAAAGTCTGCGCCTTGTCGATCCACATGAGCGGCGTCTCCACCACAAAGCGGCGCTCCAGACCCAGGTTCAAAGCCACTTGCATGGCTTTGATCGTGTCATCACGGCAATCGGGATAACCGGAATAGTCCGTTTCGCAGACACCGGTGATTATATGCTTTAAGCCGCGCCGATAAGCATATGCGGCTGCAAAAGAAAGAAAGATCAGGTTTCGTCCCGGCACGAATGAATTGGGCAGGCCATCTTCGCCCATTTTCATTTCGACTTCGCGGGTCAAAGCCGTGTTCGACAAAGTGCCAATGGCCTCAACCGGTACGACCACATCATCGCCCAGACGCTCAGCCCATTGCGGAAAGCGCGCGCGGATCGAAGCCAGCACGTCGAGGCGGCAGGTCATTTCAATTCTGTGGCGTTGGCCATACTCGAAGCCGATGGTCTCGACGCGGTCATAACGTTCAAGCGCCCAACCCAAGCAAGTGGTGGAATCCTGTCCGCCTGAAAAGAGAACGAGCGCCCCGCCCGGCATCTGCGCCATGGCCCTACTCCAGCTCGACGATCTTACCGTCACGCAAAGTGACGCGCCGGTCCATGCGCCGCGCGAGTTCCAGATTATGGGTGGCGATCAGCGCGGCCAGACCCGAGAAGCGGACGAGATCAGTCAGCGCACCAAACACATGGTCGGCCGTTCGCGGGTCGAGATTGCCGGTCGGCTCATCGGCCAGAAGGATGCGGGGCCCGTTGGCGACCGCACGGGCAATGGCGACACGCTGCTGCTCACCGCCCGACAATTCACCCGGCCGATGCTTTTCCCGATCAGCCAACCCCAGATAGGTCAGGAGCTCAAGTGAGCGTTCGCGTGCAACTTTCTTGGAAAGCCCACGGATCATTTGGGGCATCATGACATTTTCAGCCGCCGAAAATTCCGGCAGCAGATGATGGAATTGATAGACGAAACCGATGTCGAGGCGGCGCAGGGACGTGCGCGCTTCATCATCCAAATGGCTGGTCGGCGCCTGCCCGATATAGACTTCGCCGCCATCCGGCTTTTCCAGAAGCCCTGCGATCTGCAGCAAGGTCGATTTTCCGGCTCCCGAAGGGGCAATGAGAGCAACCGATTGTCCGGGCCAGACCGCCAATTCTGCGCCTCGCAAAATGGCGAGTTCATTGTCACCCTGCTTATAGCGGCGCTCGACCTGCTGAATGAAAAGGGCTGGCTGGCTCATCCCGCTCACTCGTATCGCAAAGCTTCTACCGGATCGAGCTTTGCAGCACGACGCGACGGGAAGATGGTGGCGAGCACAGACAAAGTGAGCGAGAGGAGCACCACACTCACCACATCCGACATTTGCACGACCGACGGTAAGCGGCTGAGCAGATAAAAGGTCGGATCAAAAATATTCATACCAAGCATGCGATTGAGGAAGAGCCGGATCGGTTCGAGATTATGCGCCACCAAAAGGCCAAGCAGAAATCCCGCAAGCGTTCCAGAAATACCAATCGCAGCTCCCGTAATGAGAAACACACGCTGGATGGCACCGCGTGTCGCCCCCATCGTGCGCAGAATGGCAATATCGCGGCTCTTGTCCTTCACCAGCATGGTGAGGCCAGAGATGATGTTCAGTGCGGCCACCAGCACGATCAAGGTGAGGATGAAAAACATCACTGTGCGCTCGATCTTCAGCGCATCAAAGAAGCTTTTGTTGCGCTGGCGCCAATCGGTCATGATCATCGGGCGCTGCACCGCGCGATCCAAAATCACGCGCATCTCGTCCATGCGCTCTGGCTGATCAACAAAGGCTTCAATCACCGAAGCCTCGCCCTCTTTGTTGAAAAAGGCCTGCGCCTCATCAAAGGGCATATAAACAAACAGCCCGTCGAACTCCGTGACGCCAATCTGGAAAATCGCCACAACTGGATAGGATTTCATTCGCGGTGCGACACCAAAAGGTGTCGCCGCTCCGCGCGCTGTCAGAATGGTGACATTATCGCCAATGCGCAGAGACAAGGTTTCTGCCATTTTTTGACCAATGGCGACGCCGCCACCCGTATCAAAAGAGTCGAGCGTGCCAAGCCGGACATTGTTTGAAATGCCGGGAAGCTTTTTAATATCGGCTTCGCGAATACCGCGCACGAGCGCACCCGTCTGCTGATAGAGAGACGAAACACCCGCCGCACTTTCAACCATCGGCAAAGCGAGCGTAACGCCCTTCACCTTGCGCAGGCGTTCCGTCACTTCATCATAATCATCAAGCGGACGCTCAACGCCTTGCAAAAAAACATGGCCATTGATGCCGATGATCTTATTCATCAATTCAATATGAAAGCCGTTCATCACCGACATGACAACAATGAGTGTCGCCACGCCAAGCATGATGCCTGCAAAAGAAAAGCCTGCAATGACAGAGACAAAACCTTGTGCGCGGCGCGCACGCAAATAGCGCAGCGCAATCATCCATTCAAAAGGTGAAAAGGCTTTGGCGCCTGTCGGCTCTGTCATCACGCCTCTCCTGCGTCATTGCGAGCCATAGGCGAAGCAAACCAGAGGCCATGCGTGAGGCCACTGGGTTGCTTCGCTCCGCTCGCAATGACGGCTGAAATTCGTGACAAAAAACTCAACCCTTCTTTACTGCAAATTTATTGACCACTTCCTCAAGCGAGAGCAATTCGCGCTCACCTGTGCGGCGATGTTTCACTTCGACCTTGCCATCAGCTAAAGCCTTCGGGCCAACAATAATCTGCACCGGCACGCCAATGAGATCCATTGTTGCAAATTTTGCACCCGGGCGATCATCACGATCATCATAGAGCACATCGAAGCCAGCCTTGGTGAATTCACCATAAAGCTTTTCGCAGGCAGCGTCGGTCGACGCGTCGCCAACCTTGAGGTTAGCAATAGCAAAATTGAAAGGCGCAACGGCATCAGGCCAGATGATCCCAGCCTCGTCATGGTTTGCCTCGATCAAGGCTGCCACCAGACGCGACGGACCAATGCCATAGGAGCCCATTTGCACGTTGACGTCCTTGCCATCAGGACCATTGACGACGGCCTTCATAGGTTCGGAATATTTGGTGCCGAAGTTGAAAATATGCCCCACTTCAATGCCGCGTGCTGAGACGCGATCAGCCTCAGGCATGGCCTCATAAGCGGCAGCATCATGCATTTCGGATGTCGCGGCATATTTCGACGTCCAAGTGTTAAACACACCCTGCATGGCCGCACGGCTCTCAAAGTCAATATTTTCAGCCGGCGCGTCGAGTGCCAGAAAATCCTTGTGGCAGAAAACTTCGCTCTCGCCGGTTGACGCCAGAATGATGAATTCATGGGACAGATTGCCACCAATCGGGCCGGTGTCGGCACGCATCGGAATGGCTTTCAAGCCCATACGCGCGAAGGTGCGCAGATAGGCCGTGAACATTTTGTAATAGCAATGGCGTGCGCCTTCCGCATCCAGATCAAAGGAATAAGCATCCTTCATCAAGAACTCGCGCGAACGCATGACGCCAAATCGCGGGCGCACTTCGTCACGGAACTTCCACTGGATGTGATAAAGATTAAGCGGCAAATCTTTGTACGAGCGCACATAAGCGCGGAAAATCTCGGTGATCATCTCTTCATTGGTCGGACCAAAGAGCATGTCGCGCTCATGGCGATCCTTGATGCGCAGCATTTCCTTGCCGTAATCGTCATAGCGACCGGACTCACGCCACAGATCAGCTGACTGGATGACCGGCATCAGCAATTCAATCGCACCCGCGCGGTTCTGCTCTTCGCGGATAATCGCGTTGATTTTGTTGAGCACCTTCAGGCCTAGCGGAAGCCAAGCATAAATGCCAGCCGACTCCTGACGGATCATCCCCGCCCTCAGCATCAGACGATGCGAGACGATTTCCGCCTCTTTGGGCGTTTCGCGCAGAATGGGCAGGAAGAAACGGGAAAGGCGCATTTTTGGGTCCGGTTTTAAGATGAAAGAATCAGAATAAGGCCACGTCATGACCAAGCTTGGAAGCTAACAAACGCAAACGCCCTCAAAAGACAAGCAAGCCCCGCTTGAGGGATGAGCTCATCTGGGCCCAGATGAGCTTGTTCGCCAAAAAAATCTTGAACTGGCAGGAGCTTAACCCTCTAAAACCGAGGAGGTTTGCATCTTGAACCACCCCCTTCACAACCCCAGGATCCTCGGATACATTCCTGTCGCTAATCCGAAAGGAGGCCACTTTCTGGGTAAGTCCAGAGTGTGTGCTGCAGTCCAAGTCGCGGGAGGAACCTTTTCTGGTGCGACCTACAGGGGGACTAGAGCCGCCGGGGTCATAAAAAGGCTGGAAAAGGGCGAGACAAGGGGTCTGAAAGCAAGGTATCGGCCTCGGAGGGGGCTGAACCTTGCTTTTATTTTTTAAAGGCCAAGCTTGCGCTTGGCTCGATTTTTAAAAAAGAGGCTTGAAGCCCAGCCGCTGAAGGACCGTATTGGCCAGCGACATCAGCGCATCTCTGCGCAAGAAGGCAACGATGCTTGCCACAATGAAGGTAAAGCAAGCTTCCTTGAACAATTGTCCGCCATCCCCGTAAGGATCAACGCCGAGTGGCGTGAAGAGATGGAAGACAATCGCGCCAGCCATAATGCCCATGGCAAACAAGGCCCCGAAACCTTGCGTAACTGGAACCAAGACCAAAAGCCCTGCGGCAATCTCCATACTGGCAACGAAAAGCCGGAAGGGTTGTTCAGGAATACCTGACCAATCTGAAAGCCGTTCAAAAACCAATGTCGGACCAACCAGTTTGAATTGCTCGTACCAAAAAAACTCAAACGCAATCCAAAGTGCACCTAGCCAAGCCAAGGCATTTTTTAAAGTCAGCGACATGTTCTACTCCTTCAGTCTCTCACTGTTTTAGAGTTTGATCAGAGATCGTCATGTCACGTTTGGCATAGGATCTAGCCCACGGCTCACGTTTAACAAAATTCATGAGTGCAGCCGTGCCGAGCAAAATAGAAAATCCAAATAGATTGACGCCAATTGTGACAAAAACACCAGTCCCTGCGAATTGAAAAACAAAACCACCTATTTCAGCTGCCACGATACTCATAACAAAAGTAGCCAAAGATTGCTGACCTATCAGAACAATAGGTGCACCAAGACCACGATTGAGGCGGTTTGAAAACGGAGCAATCCAACCCAAAACAAGATAGGCTAAGCAGAGAAAATGTAAAAGACGAACTGGCGAAAGGTTGGTTTTGGCATCTTCGGGAACGAGTATTGCCTGAATATTACGAAGTGCCGGACTTGCATCAACCAAGAGTTGAAAAGAAAAGATAACACCAACAATCAAAACAAAGATAGACACACCAACAAAAAATTTTTGATGCCAAGCCGGAGGCGACAAACGCTTAAGCCCAAAACTATATCCCAGCATGAAACAAAATTGCCATGCGAAGGGATTGAGAAACCAGACATCTCCCGTCCATGGATTTCCAGATAAATTTACACCCACTGAATGAACGACTAACCAAAGAAATGCCGAAATCATCAATGGCAAATGGTGATGCACACGTGCAAAAGCTTCCATCAAAGGCAATAGCGCCAGAATAACAATATACATGGGAAGAATATCGAGAAAATCGGGCAACCAAGACAATTGTACCAAGGCAACGAGTGCGACAGCGCTATGATCAATAAGCGGAGTGAACCGCTGAAAAGCATCTGGTCCGACAAATATTTGCGCATGATAGGCCAAGGTGACAGAGGCCAGAATCAAACACATCTGCACCCAATAAATCTGCCAGATGCGCCGAAACACTTTTGCGCTTGCAATCCACCAACTCTTATTTTGAAAAACACGCCCAAAGGCCCCTGCACTCGCGCAACCTGAGCAGAAGATAAAAAGTTCTGTACCGGATGAAAACCCAAAACGCGCCGGAATCCAATCATTCCAGCTATTACTAGGCGTATGAGCGATGAAGATGATGAGCATCGTCACGCCTCGAAAGAAATCAAGGCGCTGATCGCGGGGAGCGCGTGCTACAGAACCAGCGACCACAGGGGGAGTGGCAATTGACATAGCGTTGATCCTAAAAACAGTGCGCGATCAGATATCGCCGCGTTGCCAAGATTCCTTGATCGAAAATTTGAAATCTGAAAAACTGCCCTCTGCAATGGCTGCGCGCATCCCAGCCATCAGCTCCTGATAATAAGCAAGATTAACCCATGTGAGCAGCATCATCCCCAATATTTCGCCAGAGCGGATAAGGTGATGCAAATAGGCGCGTGAATAATCGCGCGCTGCCGGACAGGTGCTTTCAGGATCGAGCGGACGATGATCCGTCCCATGTTTGGCATTGCGCAGATTGATCTTGCCAAAACGCGTGAAAGCCAGCCCGTGTCGGCCAGCACGCGTTGGCATGACGCAATCAAACATATCGACACCGCGTGACACAGCCTCGATAAGATCATCAGGCGTGCCGACACCCATAAGATAACGCGGTTTGTTTTGCGGCAGATGAGGCTCGACCACATCGATCATTGCCAGCATCACATCTTGCGGCTCGCCAACCGCGAGCCCACCAATGGCAAGGCCACCGAAATCCATGTCAGCGAGCGCCTTGGCGCTTTCGATACGCAGAGCGGGCACTGCACCCCCCTGCACAATGCCAAAAGTCGTTTGACCGGTTTTTCCGGCAAAGGCTTTGCGTGAACGCTCCGCCCAACGCAGCGACAAGCGCATGGCACGCTCGGCTTCCTGATCCGAACAGGGAAGTTTGACGCATTCATCAAATTGCATCTGGATGTCAGACCCAAGCAGAGCTTGAATTTCCATCGCCCGCTCGGGCGTCAGCACATGTTTGGCGCCATCAATATGCGATTGGAAGGTGACACCATTCTCATCAAGCTTGCGAAGCTTGGACAGCGACATGACTTGAAAGCCGCCACTATCCGTCAAAATCGGATGGGGCCAATTCATGAATTTATGCAGGCCACCCAATTCCGCGACGCATTCAGCACCCGGACGCAGCATCAAATGATAGGTGTTGCCGAGCACAACATCGGCACCCAGTTCGCGCACCTGATCAGTATACATAGCCTTCACTGTTGCCGCCGTGCCAACGGGCATGAATGCCGGCGTGCGGATGACACCACGCGGCATAGAAATCGCGCCAGTGCGCGCTACGCCATCACGGGCATGAACAGCAAAAGAAAAGGTCTCGTTTGGGGTCACAATCAGCTCGTGCAAAGAGGCTAAAACATACAACCGCCCGATTGGTCGAGCGACAATTGCGACTGAGTTAGCCTGAAAACGTTTGCGAGGAAAGCAGCAGGCGCATCTGAAGCCACGCCGACCGGGGATCTGGCCACCCCGGCAGAGGCCGGAGGCCACCCCGCAAACAAGGAGGATACAATGGGTGTCTTACCCATCTGTATCGTTCTCAGCATAAAGAAAACCCGGAGGGGCTTCAGGGTCCACCTCCGGGTGCATTTCGGCATCTGAGAACGCCACGGGGGGCGGGCGCGAACCCGTTCCCCACTCCTTCAATATAAGACGAAACAGGTCTTTTCGCAATCGCCTCAGGCTTTGCTGCCGGGCACTGCGATTTTCACGATTTTATAAATTCCTTCATCGCCTTGGCCGAATTGGATCGTAAATTCTGCACCGACACGCATGTCGGTTTGACGCAAATGACAGGTCCAAAACGCGCCGTTTTCAAAAGCGATACGACCTGATTCATCGAGCGTAAACGGGCGACGCGCGCCGTCATAATCAATACAGCCAAAAGCCAAACTGGGGCCAACCACACGGTCATCTTCGATGACGAGATCAACAGCCAAGGGGCTTTCAAGACTATCGTCCACCCAACGAGCGATGACGCGCATCATGCTCATGGCGTGGCGCGCTCAAGCAGACATGCGTCACCATAAGAATAGAAGCGATAATGGTTGGCGATGGCATGCGCATAAGCTGCACGAATGCGATCCAATCCGGAAAAAGCCGAGACGAGCATGAACAAAGTCGAGCGCGGCAGATGGAAATTCGTCAGCAAAATATCGACCGCCTTGAAGCGATAGCCCGGTGTGATGAAAATCGACGTATCGCTAGCGATTGGATGGACAACACCTGCATCATCGGTCGCTGTTTCAAGAATACGCAATGAAGTCGTACCCGTTGCTATGATACGACCACCCTTCGCCCGCGCGTCATTCAAGGCTTGCGCAACATCTGGCGTGATAATGCCAAATTCCGCATGCATTTTATGGTCAGCCGTATCTTCGGCTTTAACGGGCAAAAACGTGCCTGCGCCGACATGCAAAGTAACGCGTACGATGCGAATGCCGGCTGCCTCCAGACGCTCGACGAGTTCAGGCGTATAGTGAAGCCCAGCAGTCGGCGCGGCGACAGCGCCCGGCTCATTGGCGAAAAGTGTCTGGTAATCAGCACTATCTTTTGAATCTTCGGCGCGCTTTCCGGCAATATAGGGCGGCAAGGGCATATGCCCGAGACGGATGATCGCATCATCAAGCGCGGGACCAGAGAGCGAAAAATCGAGCAGGATTTCGCCACCCTCACCTTTCTCGGCAACATCGGCATGAAGCTGGCCTATCGAAGAAGCTTCACTATCATCCGCCTCCCCGAAAGAGATACGTTCTCCCTCTTTGAGTTTTTTTGCGGGACGCACAAAGGCGCGCCAGCGACAATCACTTTCGCGCTTATGCAGCATGACTTCCATGCGCGCGACTGCGTCACCCCGACGGCGCGTTCCATCCAGCCGCGCAGGAATGACACGCGTGTCATTCACCACAATGATGTCGCCAGCCCGTAAAATGTCAGGCAAGTCACGCACATGACGATCTGCGAAAGCCCCCTCTCCCGCAGGCACATGCAGCAAACGAGCGCTGTCACGCGGCTCTGCCGGACGAAGTGCGATGCACTCATCGGGCAGATCGAAATCGAAGAGATCAACTTTCATGAAAGATCAGCGTCACGCAAAGCGGCGCTCCATCTCGTCGACCAATTGACGGATCAAACCGCCAAGGTCGCCTGATGTCAGCACCAGAACAACGTCGCCGGGCAGCAAAGCACCCGTGATCGAATTGATGTTCTGAGCATTGTCGGGGCTCAGCCGCGTCACATGACAGCCGGTGGTCGCAACACGCTCTGCAATCTCATCATAGCTCAATTGCTCGTGCGAGCCTGCACCATGATCTGGCGGCGCTGAAATGAAAATGTGCGCTGCGCCTCGAAACACATCGTCGTACCAATGGATGGTCGAGCGATTGCGCCAAGAGAATGTGTGTGGCTCGAACACGATCTGCAAACGCCGACCGGGAAAATGCAGTTGAATGGCATCAATCGCTGCGCGGGCTTTCTCGCGCGAAGAGCCGAAACCCTCATAGACAGGGATCGCGGACTTTGACGACAGCTTGTCCATCCGGCGCACGACGCCGAGGAAAGACGCAAAAGCTTTCTGCAAATCTGCCACGCTCACCAGCTGCATTTCGAGCAGCATGGCTGCAGCGCCTGCCATATTCTGCAAATTATGCGCGCCGAGTAGCGATGTCTCGAAAGTGCCCAACTTCTGCCCGCGTGCTACAAGCATGAAATGGCTCACTTCGCCATAGACAACATCAGTCAAATGATAGTCAGCACTTGCATCTTGCAGCGCGTAAGTCACGACCTTGCAAGCAGCATCGCGCGCGACATGCATGGCATGCGGCTCGTCTTTGCAGGCAACGAGCAAACCATCCTTGGGCATGCGCGAGACGAGTTCACGAAACGGCTTTTCGTAATCGTCTTGTGTCGGAAAAATATTAACATGGTCATGGACCGCGGCCGTCATCAGCACGAAGCGCGCGTCATAATGCAGGAACTTCGCACGCGGGTCCGTATTGCTGGAGGGATATTCATCCCCCTCGATGACAAACTCGGGCGCCGTGGCCAATGTCGAATTGCGCCCGAGATTTTTGGGCACAGCCCCGACAAAATAGCCAGGATCCCGCCCCGCCTCTTCCAGCGCCCAAGTGAGCAAGCTCGCGCTGGTCGATTTGCCATAAGAGCCAACCACCACCAGCGAACGGCGCTCGCGTGCAATGCCGGCCAACACATCAGGGTAAGAGGTGATCGGCTTGCCGCTCTGATAAGCGGCGGCCACTTCTTCATTCTCCATCGTCAGCTTGGCATGTTTGCCAATGACAATGAGATCGGCATTTGCCGGAATATTTGCTGCCGCGTGCGGCGTTTGCACTTTAATGCCAAAGCGCGGCAGCAATTCACTTGCGGGCGGATAAAAGCCCTCGTCTGACCCCGTCACTTCACAGCCTTGCTGGCGCATCAGCAGAGCGGTTGCGCTCATGCCAATGCCAGCAATGCCGATGAAATGAACGTGACGGGTCATGCCAAAAATTAGGAAATGGTTGCTTTGATGATCTTGTCGGGATTATCGACAGGCTCACCGCGCTTCAGTTTATCGACATTGTCCATGCCTTCGGTGACTTCACCCCAAACCGTATATTGACGGTTGAGGAAGCCAACATCCGTGAAGCAAATGAAGAATTGCGAATTGGCAGAATCCGGGTTGGACGAACGTGCCATCGACACTGTGCCGCGGCCGTGATGCGCGCTGTTAAACTCTGCCTTGAGGTTCGGATATTTCGAACCGCCCGTGCCGGTACCCTTCGGGCAACCTGTTTGCGCCATGAAATCGTCGATCACGCGATGAAAGACGATACCATCATAAAAACCTTCTTCGACAAGGCGCTTGATGTGTTCGCAATGGTTCGGCGCGAGATCCGGACGCATCTGGATTTTGACATTTCCCTGCGTGGTTTCGAGCGTGATGATATTGCCGGTCTCGGACATGCTTTAAACTCCGTTGAAACAAACTGAACGTGATTAGGTAGGATCAGCCAAGCTCATCTTGACGATCTTGTCGGGATTGCTCGGCGGTTCGCCGCGCTTGATCTTGTCGACCAATTCCATGCCGCCGATGACTTCGCCCCAGACCGTATATTGGCCGTTGAGGAAAGACGCCTCTTTGTAGCAGATGAAAAACTGCGAATTGGCGCTGTTTGGCTGCTGCGAGCGCGCCATGCCGAGCGTGCCGCGCTTGAAGGGCGCAGACGTAAACTCTGCGGGAATATTAGGAAGCTTCGAGCCGCCCATGCCTGTGCCTGTGGGATCACCCGTCTGCGCCATAAAGCCTTCGATCACGCGATGGAAAACGATGCCATCATAGAAACCCTGTTTGGTGAGCGTCTTCACTTGCTCAACATGTTTGGGTGCGAGATCGGGACGCAGCAGGATTGTCACGCGACCATCCTTGAGATCCAGATACATAATATTCTTCTTTTCAGGCTGAGCTTGCGCAAGCGCCTCGCCTGCCACAACGGCAAGAGGCAGCCCGAGCACGAGCGAACGGCGATCAATCGTCATGTTCAAAACTCCAAATTCAGGATTTAAATTTATCGCGCAAAGCCTGCGCCACTTCCATCGGCACAAAACCGGACACATCGCCACCCATGGCAGCAATCTGTCGCACCAAAGTGGCTGTGATATGACGTACATCTGGGCTTGCCGGCACAAAGACCGTTTGAATACGCGCCGCCATAGTCCCGTTCATGCCGGCCATTTGCATTTCATAATCAAAGTCGGTGCCATCCCGCAGACCGCGAATGATCAGGCTCGCATTGACGCGACGCGCTGCATCAATCGCCAAACCATCAAAAGTCATCACTTCAACCGAAGCCATGACACCTTTAGTCGTTGCAGCGCGCACCATGGCCACGCGTTCAATCGGCGAAAACACCGGCGCTTTGCCAGGATGCGTACCAATGCCAACGATGATGCGGTCGCAAAAAGCCGAGGCCGCATGAATGACATCGAGATGACCATTGGTCAGCGGATCAAAGGAGCCGGTGTAGAGACCGATGCGCGCCATATGCCTAACCCCTTTAGCCTTGTGATGGCTTAGCCTTCGACCGCACCATCGGCTTCGTCACCCTCGTTCTCATCCTCGCCGATACGCTCGACCGAGACAACCCGCTCGTCGGACGCTGTGCGGAAGACAATCACGCCCTGCGTTGCGCGGCCGGCGGTGCGAATATCTTCGACCGGGCAGCGGATCAGCTGACCACCATCCGTCACCAGCATGATCTGATCAGCGTGAGCAACCGGGAATGAAGCAACGAGATCACCGTTACGCGTGTTCACAGCCATAGCGGTAATACCCTTACCGCCACGTCCCGCGACACGATATTCATAAGACGAGGTGCGCTTGCCATAACCATTCGAGCTGATGGTGAGAATGGTTTCTTCATGCAGCGAGAGTTCGACATAGCGATCTTGCGACAGCGAGATCACATTTTCTGTCTCTTCCGTTTCAGCCGGCTCGACCGTTTCCTCAACACCCGTCTCGCCCTGCAAGGCACGACGCATTTTGAGATAGGCTGCGCGTTCATCCGGACCAGCATCGACATGACGCAGAATAGCGAGCGAAATCACGCTGTCACCATCGGACAGATTGATGCCACGCACGCCCATCGAGTCACGACCCTTAAAAACGCGCACATCGCCAACCGCAAAGCGGATGCATTGGCCACGCGCTGTCGTCAACAAGACGTCATTGGCTTCCGAGCAAATCTGCACGTCAACTATGCCCTCGCCCTCATCGAGCTTCATGGCAATTTTGCCGGCGCGATTGACCTGCGTGAAGTCGGACAGTTTGTTGCGACGGACCGTGCCGCGCGTGGTGGCGAACATGACATCCATGTTTTCCCAAGCGGCTTCATCTTCCGGCAGAGGCATGATGGTGGTGATGCGCTCGCCTTGTTCCAGCGGCAACGTATTCACGAGCGCTTTGCCGCGCGCTTGCGGCGCAGACAATGGCAGACGCCAGACTTTTTCCTTGTAGACCTGACCGCGCGACGAGAAGAACAGCAGCGGCTGATGCGTGCTAGCCACAAACAAACGCGCCACGAAATCCTCATCTCGCGTCTGCATGCCGGCGCGGCCCTTACCGCCACGGCGCTGCGCACGATAGGTCGAGAGCGGCACGCGCTTGATGTAACCCGCATGCGACACGGTCACGACCATGTCTTCGCGCTGGATCAGATCTTCATCGTCAAAGTCGGCATCGCTTTCGCCAATCTCGGTGCGGCGCGGTGTTGCGAATGCATCGCGAACAGCCGTGAGCTCGTCGCGGATGATCGTGAACACACGCGCGCGCGAGCGCAGAATGTCGAGATAATCGGCAATTTCTGCCGCCAAGCGGTTCAAAGCATCCGCAATTTCGTCACGACCGAGCGCGGTGAGGCGCTGCAGACGCAGATCGAGAATGGCACGCGCTTGCGCTTCGGAGAGACGGTAAGTCCCATCCTCATTCAGTTTGTGCTTGGGATCGGCAATCAGCGCGATGAGCGGCGCCATATCGCGCGCCGGCCAATCGCGACCCATCAAAGCTTCACGCGCGGCTGCAGCATCAGGCGACGTGCGGATAAGACGAATGACTTCGTCAATATTGGCAACCGCAATGGCCAGACCCACCTGCACATGGGCGCCATCACGCGCTTTCATGAGCAGATATTTCGTGCGACGCGTCACAACTTCTTCGCGGAAGTCGATGAAGGCCGTCAGGAAGTCACGCAGATTGAGCATCTGCGGACGACCACCATTCAGCGCAATCATATTGCAGCCGAAAGACGATTGCATCGCGGTGAACCGATAGAGCTGGTTGAGCACAACGTCAGCCACAGCATCGCGCTTCAATTCGATGACGATGCGCATGCCGTCGCGATCGGATTCATCGCGCAGATCGGAAATGCCTTCGACCTTCTTGTCGCGCACCAGTTCAGCCATACGCTCGATCAGCGTCGACTTGTTCACCTGATAAGGAATTTCCGTGACGATGATCGCTTCACGATCCTTGCGGATCTGCTCAATCTGCGCGCGTGCGCGCGTCACCACAGAACCACGGCCCGTGAGATAGGCCGAGCGAATACCGCTGCGGCCCAGAATGATGCCGCCGGTCGGATAATCAGGCCCCGGAATAATCGCCATCAAATCTTCGACGGAAATTTCGGGGCGCTCCATCATGGCAAGCACGCCATCAATCACTTCGCCCAGATTATGCGGCGGAATATTGGTGGCCATGCCAACCGCAATACCGCCCGCACCATTGACGAGCAGATTGGGATAGCGTGCGGGAAGAACGCTCGGTTCTTTTTCCTTGCCATCGTAATTGGGATGGAAATCAACCGTGTCTTCCTCGATATCTTCGAGCAAAGGCAGGGCTGCTTTGGTGAGGCGCGATTCCGTGTAACGCATGGCCGCGGCCGGATCGCCGTCAACCGAACCGAAATTGCCCTGGCCATCAACCAGCGGCACGCGCAACGAGAAAGGCTGCGCCATGCGCACGAGCGAGTCATAAATCGCGCTGTCGCCGTGGGGATGATAACGACCCATCACATCGCCGACGATACGCGCTGACTTCACATAGGACTTGTCCGGCGTCTGGCCGTTTTCATACATCGAATAGAGAATGCGGCGATGCACGGGTTTCAAACCGTCACGCACATCGGGCAAAGCGCGGCTCACGATCACGCTCATGGCGTAATCGAGATAAGAGCGCTTCATCTCATCGGTGATGGAAACAGGACGGATATCGGAACCCGATGCGCCTGCGGAATCGTCTTTATCGTCAGCCAAAAAACTGGTCCCTAATGGGTAAGAAAGAATCGTGACATTTTGTATCCGATTCCGTCTCCCGAAGCCAGTTTTGAGGGGCCCGACTTATCCTGCCAAAGCCATTTGGATTCAGACATTTATGAGCGTACGGCGGGACCACACAGAAAGCTCGCCTGCGCAAGCCCTCAGGGCTGTCTTTTCAGCCCTTCAAGCTGCGCAGCAAACGCGTCAGAAGCCCAACCATCTGTGTGGTTGATGCGGCTGTTTCGGCTGCCAAAGCAATCTCGGCCCGCGGCGCTACAACCCGACCCTCGCGCGCAGCACGCACGCTTGCCAGATCGACGATCTCGGCAGGCGGAAAGAGGAAAGCATAATCATCGAGTATGCGCGGAAAGCCTGGGCGCAAATAGCCCACGCTTTGCGCGCGCACACGCCGCATAGCCGCATTCATGCGGCCACGCGCGTGGAACAAGGGCCGGAAATCAGCCGGCTTTGGATCAAAACGGAATGTCATCGTCGATCGCTGCTGAAGTGCGCCCTGCGCCAGCGGGAGCTGGACGTGTATCACCGCCGCTGGAGCGGCCCATGCTGGGGCGCTCAGCACCCCCACCAATGCTCTCGCCACCTTCACGACCGCCGCCACGGCTGTCGAGAAGCGTCAGCTCGCCGCGATAGCGCTGCAGAACCACGTCGGTCGCCTTGCGCTGATTGCCGTCCTTATCCGTATATTCACGGGTCTGGAGAGAGCCTTCGAGATAAACCTTCGTGCCTTTTTTCACATATTGCTCAGCAACCTTGCCGAGCTGATCGTTGAAAATGGTCACATTGTGCCATTCGGTGCGGTCCTTGCGCTCACCCGTCGCCTTGTCACGCCAGGACTCGGTCGTTGCCACCGAGAAAGAGACAATGGCATCACCATTGGCCGTGCGGCGCACTTCCGGGTCGCGCCCGACATTGCCGATGAGAATGACCTTATTCACGCTGCCTGACATGAGGCTCTCCTAAAACGATTGCGGCGCCAGCCCCGACTCATGGGCCCGCCGATTGGTCCAGCGCACAGTAAACGCGCGGGGCCGGCAAAGCGCCCCGACAGAGAGGGGAAACTCCCTCTGTCCACAGCGCGCAGGATGGGGCAAACGGCCCCATCGGTTTATGTTCACTATTTGTTCTTATCATGAGGATATCCTACCGGCAAGCAGAAAGGCGCCTGACCCCCATACAGGCGTGACGATTTGCTCTGGGACGAGAACACGGCCGCGGTCGCAATCAGGCGCGCAAATCGCTATCTGGAGCGGGCCGGATGTGTAGAAACCGGCAGGCTGATTGCGCCGTAAACCCAACGGATTGTGCGCGCAGCGCCGCAAGAAAGAATGAAGCAGATCATGGCCCGCAAGACGACAAAGACCGAGACCCTCCGCAGCGCCGACCATTTGTTCGATGACAAGGTCATTTCTGTGCGCGGCGCGCGCGAACATAATCTCAAAAATGTCGATCTCACCATTCCACGCGACAAGCTGGTGGTGTTCACCGGCCTCTCGGGATCAGGCAAATCTTCGCTGGCCTTCGACACGATCTATGCTGAGGGCCAACGCCGCTATGTGGAATCCCTCTCCGCTTACGCGCGCCAATTTCTGGAAATGATGCAGAAGCCGGATGTCGACCAGATCGACGGTTTGTCGCCCGCCATTTCTATTGAACAGAAAACCACCTCCAAAAATCCGCGCTCGACGGTCGGCACGGTGACGGAGATCCACGATTACATGCGCCTGCTCTGGGCGCGCGTCGGCATTCCTTATTCGCCAGCGACAGGCCTGCCGATTGAAAGCCAGACTGTCAGCCAGATGGTTGACCGCGTCATGGCGCTGCCGGAAAAGACGCGTCTCTTTTTGTTGGCCCCCGCTGTGCGTGGCCGCAAGGGCGAGTATCGCAAAGAAATTGCCGAATATATGAAGCGCGGTTTTCAGCGCCTCAAGATTGACGGCACTTATTATGAAATCGGCGATGCGCCCGTGCTCGACAAGAAGTTGAAGCACGACATTGATGTCGTTGTGGATCGCATCATTGTTCGTGGTGATATAGCAGCGCGTCTGGCTGAAAGTTTTGAAACCGCGCTCGAATTGGCCGATGGCATTGCCATTGCCGAATATGCAGATGAGAAAGAAAAAGACGGCACGCCCAAGCGCATTGTCTTCTCCTCCAAATTCGCCTGCCCCGTGTCGGGCTTTACCATTTCGGAAATCGAGCCGCGTCTCTTCTCTTTCAACAATCCCTTCGGCGCCTGCCCAGTCTGCTCGGGCCTTGGCGCGGAACAGACAGTTGATCCCGAATTGATCGTGCCTAATGCCTCGCTGACTTTGCGCAAGGGCGCCATTGCACCTTGGGCCAAATCATCTTCGCCTTATTATGTGCAGACGCTGGAATCGCTGGGCAAGCATTTCAAATTCCGTCTCGACACGGCGTTTGAAGATCTGCCGCAGAAAGCACAAGACGCCATTCTCTATGGCACGGACGAAACCAAAGTGCGCTTCCAATATGATGATGGTTTGCGCGCCTATGAAGTGTCGAAACCGTTCGAAGGCGTGGTCAACAATCTGGAACGACGCTATCTCGAAACCGAGAGCGAATGGGCACGCGAAGAAATCGGTCGATTCATGTCGGCCACGCCTTGCAAAGCCTGCAAAGGCTATCGCCTGAAGCCAGAAGCGCTGGCAGTCAAAATTGCTGACAAACATATCGGCCATGCGTCGGAAATGTCAGTCCGTGATGCAGCGCATTGGTTTGAAACTCTGCCCAAATCGCTCGACAAAAAGCGCAATGAAATTGCCGGGCGCATTTTGAAAGAAATCCGCGACCGACTGAACTTCCTTGTCGATGTCGGCCTTGATTATCTGACGCTCGCACGTGCCTCCGGCACATTGTCGGGTGGCGAGAGCCAGCGTATCCGTCTCGCTTCGCAGATTGGCTCGGGCCTCACAGGCGTCCTCTATGTTCTCGACGAGCCCTCCATCGGCCTGCACCAGCGCGATAATGCGCGCTTGCTCGAAACACTTCGTCGTCTGCGCGATCTCGGCAATACGGTGATTGTGGTCGAACATGATGAAGATGCCATTCTCACCGCCGATTACGTGGTCGATGTGGGACCGGGCGCTGGCATTCATGGCGGCAAGATCGTGTCCAAAGGCACGCCGAATGAAATTATGGCCGACATAAAATCGCTCACCGGCGATTATCTGACGGGGCGCAAATCAGTGGCTGTGCCGCGCGCACGCCGCAAGGCAACGCCGGGCCGCAAGCTCAAACTGACAGGCGCCAAGGGTAATAATCTCAAAAATGTCACGGCGGAGATTCCGCTTGGACTTTTTACCTGCATCACGGGTGTGTCGGGTGGCGGCAAGTCGACGCTTGTTATTGATACGCTCTACAAAGCTGTCGCGCGCAAATTGAATGGAGCCCTCGAACACCCAGCGCAGCATGACAAGCTGTTGGGGCTCGAGCATCTCGACAAGGTGATTGATATTGACCAATCACCCATCGGTCGCACGCCGCGTTCCAACCCCGCAACTTATACAGGCGCCTTCACGCCGATCCGCGAATGGTTTGCCGGATTGCCTGAAGCCAAAGCGCGCGGCTATGCGCCGGGTCGCTTCTCCTTCAACGTCAAGGGCGGGCGCTGCGAAGCCTGTCAGGGCGATGGCGTCATCAAGATTGAAATGCACTTCCTGCCGGATGTTTATGTCACTTGCGATGTCTGCAAAGGCAAACGCTATGACCGCGAAACTTTGGAAGTGAAATATCGCGACAAGTCGATTGCCGATGTGCTCGACATGACGGTCGAAGAAGCACGCGATCTGTTCAAGGCCGTGCCGACCATTCGCGAGAAAATGGAAACGCTCGCGCGCGTGGGGCTTGGCTATATTAAAGTCGGCCAGCAAGCCACGACGCTCTCGGGCGGCGAAGCGCAGCGCGTGAAATTGTCAAAAGAATTGTCGCGCCGTTCAACCGGTCGCACGCTCTACATTCTCGATGAGCCAACAACGGGTCTGCATTTCCACGATGTGAAAAAGCTGCTCGAAGTGCTGCATGAGCTTGTCGATCAGGGCAATAGTGTTGTCGTCATCGAGCATAATCTGGAAGTCATCAAGACTGCCGATTGGATCATCGACATGGGTCCAGAAGGCGGCGATGGTGGCGGTGAGATTGTCGCGCAAGGCATGCCCGAAGACATTATCCGCGAAAAGCGCTCGCATACGGGCCGCTTCTTGAAGGAAGTCTTGGCGCGTCGTCCGATGGTGG
>Ga0209400_1001112_pt1 | contig 22563 bp, 16 predicted proteins | sample M_130807_EF_Meta_FD_187313 | JGI IMG/M metagenome (GOLD analysis project Ga0209400, IMG submission 187313) | Freshwater microbial communities from Lake Montjoie, Canada to study carbon cycling - M_130807_EF_MetaG (SPAdes) (version 2) | ecosystem: Environmental > Aquatic > Freshwater > Lake... | reverse complement strand
CTGAGCCAGGATCAAACTCTCCATTGTATGTTGTCTATTTTATAAGTCAGTCCATAAGTAAATCATACTCATGAACCACCCCATCCTCAGGTTAATCTTTTTTGCCTTACATCACTTCAAAGAACTTGCTTCCGAACATTATCGGAACCTGTACATTAATCGGAATATACCCCCTTTTAATCCACTAATTTTTTCCCATTCCTTCCGAACAGGGTTGCAAAGGTAACACCCTTTCGCTCCACAACAAGAAATTTGTTAAAATAAATTTAATAAATCCCTCAGCTTTCAATCTCCCATACCCGCACAAAACAACTCCCCTCTGAAAGCTTATCCCCCTTTTGGGAGTGCAAAGATGCCGCTTTTTATTCCGAGTACAAACCCTCAGTCAAAAAATAAGTATTAAAAAAGGCTAAAGCATTGAAAATGATATGGAAAAAATTACTCCCATTCGATAAAAGAATGAAATACAAACTCGTTTTAATTTAAATCAGAAACTCCCCCAGCACTTTCAACTCAATACCTGAAGGATGGCAAGGGTTGGAAGCGTTTCTTCCCAGGAGATTGAAAAGAAAAAACATATCGTACCGAAACCTCATGCGAACCACCAGAACGCCCTAAATTATAAGCAGAAATAGGGAAATCAAAACTGTAGCCTACTTCCATTCCAGAATCCAAACTCACTCCCAACATGGCAACCAAAGATTCATGATTTGGCAAATCATACTTTGTAGGTAGTCCACGGTACCAAATCCCTAAAGCCAAAGGTTCAAAGTAAAACTCTGTGCCCAAATCCAATTGTGAAAATTGCCCCTGTTGCTTGTAGTTGAACCCAACTGAAAAAGAACGCTCCTGGTCTGTATTATTAAAATAATCATTAATGTTTCCTGGATCCAAACTAAACCGATATCCCCCATGCAAACTTATTTTTTGGGGCAAGCGACTCGTCCCGTCTACCAAATAGCTGATATCAGGACTTAGCAGGTGCCCCAAAGAAGCTCCTAACCAAGAACGATTCCCATAGTATACAAGCCCAGCATGTGCATCCACATCACGAACCTGACTTTCCCCCACAAATCCATTTCCTGAAAAATCAATACTTCCTCGATCAATATCCAACTGAGAGCCAAAAATCACCTGGCCAAAATAAGCGTCCCTCGTAATAAAACTCCCCTGTATTCCCGCTTGAATAAAACGATCTTCTGAAAGCTGAAGCCGGTAACTATACCCCAAACCCACCTCATTCCAACTGGTTTCAGTGAAAGATTCATTGGCACCTTGAAAAATTAAAGAAACCCCTGAATTATACCGCTCCTCGTAGTGATCAAAATAAGCTGTGTAGGCCAAAAAAGTTTGATCCAAGGCTGGCCACTGATTCCTAAAGTTAAATCCCACTCGGCTCATACTGGTACTCCCAATCATGGCAGGATTTAAGTAAATAGGATTTGCATAATACTGGCTATACTGAACATCCTGTCCCCAGCTTAGGATAGGAATCAAAAACAAGGATACTATCCCCAGTAGCCACCCCCTCATCGTATCAACCTGAATTTTCCATTAGACTCCACCTTTTCACCATCAGTGGCTTTACCCACCAAGCTGTAAAAGTAAAAACCTGCCTCTTGTAAAGTCCCACTTACTGTACCATCCCAACCCTCTTGAGCCAAATCAGAATTTCTGTAAATGAGCTCTCCCCATAAATTAAAAATAGAAAGTTCAAAGCTTACTAATCCTTTAAACTTGGGCACAAAGGATTTATTTATATCCTGCTGCGGGGTAAACGCATTGGGCACCAACAAGCGATAGCTCTTCGTAATTTCTACAGTTTTCGTAAATCGGTTTTGACAACCATAGCGATCTGTAGCGATTAATATCACTTCAAACTTTCCTTTTTTTCCATAGGTATGGGAAGGCTCCTTTTCCACCGAACTAGTTTCATCGCCAAAATCCCATGCCCACTTTACAATTCGCTCTTCAGATAAATCAGTGAATTGAATCACGTCATCAGGGAATATTCCCCCAGTAGCATCGTCTTTGATCCCAGTGCCTGCCACTTCAAAATCAAAGGCTACTTCCAATTCCTTTTCTTGAATATACACCTCCACCGCTACAGGAGGAGAGTAACAAGCAATTCCCTTAGGTTTCACCTGTAACTCAAATTTCCCTGATGTACTTACTTTCTTTAACTCCTCATTTTCTAAGTCTAAGCCCTCTCCTACCAATCGATAGTCATAGCGTTGTGCATCAAATCCACTGATAAAACTCCCAATATCCAAGGATTGACCTATAGTACAGCCAACCACAGGTTGGCTTAACTTTAATACAGGATACTCCACCCCCTTTACCTTTAAGGTATTACTTATTGCGGGGCAATTTTTACGATTGTATCCGATGATTTCGTACACTCCTTTGTCGCTTACCAGAAGCTCTGCTTGAGTGGCTCCACCAATCAAAACTCCATCTTTTTTCCATTCAAATCGGGTATAGGCCTCATTACCTTCTCCAACCAACTTCACAGATTCTCCTTCACAAATGCTCAACTCCCCTTGGGCTTGCGTAGCTCCGCTCACTTTTAAAGCAATAGGATCGGGTGACTCCTTGATAAGTAGCGTAATTGAATTTGGCTTGGACGTTTTTCCATAATTATCGGTGATTGTGTAGTACACCGTCACCTCTTGATCTATAAAGGCTTCATTGGGAAGAAAGGTGTAGCCCCCGGCTTGGTCACTGGCTTGAAAAATTCCTTGAGGCACAATTAGCACTCTGTTTTCCTCCAAACAACGTGCTTGCGTACATAAGTCTTCACTTTCCTCTTTGACATCTGCAAGGGAGGCATAAAACTGCAGGCAACGGATAGAGCTATTTTCATTGGGAAGGCGAACCTCCTCATCGGTGATGTAAAATTGATTTAGCTGACCCGCACATGAAGCCTTATCAGTAAAGTCCACCCCTTCAGGTTCCTGAAGCGCCTCATCAGCTGCCACCTGCACAATCAGGTTTCGGATTTCATGAAAATTTGTATACCCACCAGTGGATCCCGTAAATCCAATCTTTAAATTCTTTGGAGCAGCAAACTGATAAGCACCATCGAAAATAGTGACCAGCCGAGGTTTATTGAGTTCGGTGGTTACCTCCATCGTAAGCTTAATGAAAAATCCTGGTCCACTTACATTGGGCTGCAATTCCAAAAAAACCTTTCGATAGCCTGGCTTGTTCCGATCCGTTACGCGAGCAGTACCCGTGGAACTAATGGAAAATTGATCCCCCGGGTTTAATCCATTTTTGGCTGGTCCCACTTCATTGGTTCTCCTGCCTACTACAAAAGGATAACCCTGATTCGAAGGCCCTCTGAGCACAATAGCATCTGGAGCTCTCCCATCTTGATCCAAGGTTGTAAATGAACCTATTCTGCCTTCACTGCTGTTTCCAAAGTTCCCAAATTCGTCAAATCCAATTCCTAGATAGGCATTCGACAACCCTGGCTCTTGGTTGCGTGGAGCATAGCCTAAAGATCCTCCAAATCCTCCCGCATTGAATACAGGAGTATCTCCATCAAATAAAAATACGGTCAGCCCATCGGCAACAAGTGGGCCTGAACCTCCATAACTAAAATACTCAAATTCTGCCTTCAACCCGTAGGTAGAAGGGAAGGGGACATCCAAATACACATGCCCACGTTGATTGAGCAGATTTGAAGTCAATCGCAAAACCCCTGGAATCAGTTGGGCATTTCCCCCAAAAATGGTATTTGCTTGGGTTCCGGCAGTTTGAAAACTCTCACAATAGGGAAAACCAATCTGGGCAGCAACCCTTGAAGGGGGTAGCCATAACGCCAAAACAAGAAGAAAATAGAAAATTTGCTTCACAGACCTACCAATTGAATTCTAAATAACGGAAGTCAAAATCTAAAAAAAAAGCGCTTGACCTAGTATTGTCAAGCGCTTTCTAAGAACTGATTCTCCCCTATCGCATAATGGTTTGTGTACGGTCTGGACCTACGGAAACCAATTTAATTGGCACCTGCAGTTCTCCTTCTAAAAAGGTCACATATTCTTTTAGCGCTTCTGGAAATTCATCGTATTGGGTAACATCAGCCAAAGAACAATACCAACCCTTCATCGTCTTGTACACTGGCTTGATATCAAGCTCATTGATTTCAAAAGGCAATTTCTCAATTTGCTCTCCTGAAGGCAGCTCGTAAGCCGTACAAACCTTTATTTCTTCAAAAATATTGAGTACATCGGCCTTCATCATAAACAACTGCGTGACTCCATTGATCATGATGGAATACTTCAATGCCGGAAGGTCCAGCCATCCACATCGTCTCGGCCTTCCAGTTGTGCTTCCAAATTCATTCCCTTCCTTTCGCATGGCCTCACCAGTGCTTTCCAATAATTCGGTTGGAAAAGGACCACTGCCCACTCGGGTACAATAGGCCTTGAAGATTCCAAACACCTCTCCGATTTTGGATGGAGCTACACCCAAACCCGTACAAGCACCTGCTGTCATGGTATTGGAGCTCGTTACAAATGGATAGCTACCAAAATCAATATCCAATAAGGATCCTTGAGCTCCTTCAGCTAAAATCCGCTTTTTTGCTTGTAATGCTTCATTGACTGTGTATTCACTATCAATCAATGGAAGGGTTTTTACAAATTCAATCGCCTTAAAAAATTGGCGTTCCATCTCCTCCAAAGCGTCTAAAGGATAGGAATAGAAAGAAAGGGTAGTTTTATGCTTATCTAGTAAGGTTGCATATTTTTCCTTAAAATCTGGACTCAACACATCCCCGATTCGGAGAGCAGATCGACCTATTTTATCTTGGTACGTAGGTCCAATCCCTTTCAAGGTAGATCCAATTTTTTTATCCCCCTTGGCTTGCTCGTAGGCTGCATCCAAGAGTTTATGCGTCGGAATGATGATGGTGGCTTTCTTGGAGATCACCAAGTTCTGCCGGTAGTCGATTGCAAATTTTCCGAGCGCCTCAATTTCTCTTTTAAGAATAATAGGATCCAAGACCACCCCATTACCAATGATATTGAGAATTTGAGACCTGAAAATGCCTGATGGAATTTGGTGCAGAACATGTTTGATGCCGTCAAATTCTAAAGTGTGCCCTGCATTAGGACCTCCTTGAAATCGAGCAACCACCTCATACTGAGGAGCCAATACGTCTACAATTTTACCTTTACCTTCATCGCCCCATTGGAGGCCTAACAATACATCCATCTTCATTTGATGCGGAATCTAAACAGTGCACTAAGATTTTAAAGGCCGAAATTTGCGATATCGCGAAAGAAAACCAAGGAAAGCTGGTATTTATTCATAGAAGCAGGCCAAATGATTAAAAATAGTCCCCGATGGGGTTTTATTTAGAGCTGAGATTTAATTCTTGAACTGACTCAACTACTGTAAATATCCCGTTGAGTTTGGTGATGAGTAATAATTTTTTCACATGCTCTGAGGGAGCGGTTAGGAAGAGTTCTCCTCCCGCATTTTTCATTTTTGTGAGTATTGTAATGAGTAATCCTAGCCCACTTGAACTGATGTACCTGACTTTTTCTAAGTCGATCACCATAGTTTTTATGCCTGCCTCCACTGAATCACTTACCAGCTCTGCAATTATCGGCCCTACTTCATCCCCAATCAAATCCCCTTCCATAAAGAGATAGTGAACTTGATCCTCTTTTCGTTGACTGTAATGGAGTTTCATACTAGCTCTTTTTATTTTGACAATTTTCTTTCTTACAGTTTCCGTAAAGTATAAGTGAGTGGTGAACCACTTGAAAATTCAACACCTCGGAAACAGTAGTTTGAATGGTTTGGATCCGTGGATCACAAAATTCAAGCACTTGATTGCAATCGATGCAAATCAAGTGATCGTGTTGCTTAAAGCCATAGGATTTTTCAAACTGAGCCAGGTTTTTTCCAAACTGATGTTTGGTCACCAAATCACATTCTACTAATAAATCCAAGGTATTGTAAACTGTCGCCCTACTTACCCGATAGTTCTTATTTTTCATGCTGATGTACAGCTCTTCCACATCAAAATGACCTGTACGGCTATAAATCTCCTCCAAAATAGCATAACGCTCTGGGGTTTTACGCAGCTTTTGAGTTTCTAAATACGCGGTAAAAATCTTTTTTACTTCTTCGAAATGGGAGGGATTCAAAGCCATGTGGGTTGATTTTTTTTAAATATAATGCATGAACAACTGAAAAGATGCTTTCAATCAAATCGTGAAACTTTCAATACCCCATCAATTTGATTCAGATTTTGGATAAGGTGGTCCAAATGTTCCGTATTATTCACATACAATTTAATCGTTCCTTCAAAAATACCGCCATCGGAATCTACGGTAATGGAACGCATATTCACTTTCAATTCATTGGAAATCACCTTCGTCAAGTCATTGATCATCCCTACCCGATCTGTTCCTAAAATGCGTAAACCCGCCAAGAAAGCGATTTCTCGCTGACTAGTCCAGCGTGCTTTGATCACCCGATTGCCATGATTGGAGAGCAGTTCCACAGCATTGGGACAGGTGGTTCGGTGAATTTTAATTCCGTCATTAATGGTTACAAACCCAAATACATCATCGCCGGGAATTGGATTACAACATACTGAGAGGTTATAATCTACGACATCCATATCTTCTCCTATCAGGAGTTGATCGTGTTCAGGTCCTTTCAAACTCTTAATCTCCCTCGTAAAGGAGGATTCATCCTTCACCTTCCCTGAAGATTTGGACTTATTTTTTTGGTTTTCTTTAAATTCCTTGAACGATTTAATCAAGGTAGCATCAATGATCCCTCTACCTACACGGTAGTAAAATTCATTTGCAGTCTTCAAATCAAAATAAGCACGCAGCTGTTCCACCACCTCAGAGGTAAATTCCAGCTTCATGGATTTTAGCTTCCGCTGCACAATTTCCCTACCGTCAAGTATGGCAGACTTTTTTTCCTCTCGTAAGGCATCCTTGATTTTGGCCTTGGCTCGAGAAGTGACCACTTGATGCAGCCAATCTTCAGAAGGCTTTTGCTTGCTCGAAGTCAGGATTTCTACCTGATCCCCATTTTTTAACTTATAACTGATGGGAACTAAACGCTGATTGACCTTTGCACCAATACATTTAGCGCCGACCATAGTATGAATTTCAAAGGCAAAATCCAAAGCAGAAGCGCCAATGGGCAGCACCTTCAAATCTCCCTTGGGCGTAAATACAAATACTTCGTCGTTGAATAAATTGCCACGAAAATCATCCATGAATTCAATCGCACTCCCATCGTTGGTTTCCAACATGCTCCGCACCTGATTGATCCAGTCGTCTAATCCAGGGCCAGACTTACCTGAAGCATCCTTTTCTTTATACTTCCAGTGCGCTGCATATCCCCGCTCTGCAATATCATCCATTCGACTGGTTCGGATTTGTACCTCCACCCACTGCCCGGTCTGGCTCATTACCGTGGTATGAAGCGATTCATAGCCGTTGGACCGGGGTGTAGACACCCAATCACGTAATCTATTCGGATTGGGTCGGTAAAAATCCGTCACAATGGAGTAGGCCTGCCAGCAGTCTGCTTTTTCGTTTTCAAGTTCACTGTCAAGGATTATACGAATTGCAAACAAGTCAAAGACCTCCTCAAAAGGAATGCCTTGCGTCTTCATTTTATCAAAGATTGAGTAAACTGACTTTGGACGACCTTTAATCGTAAATCGAAACCCCTGACGAATCAATTCATCCTCTACTGGCTGGATAAAATTTTTGATGAATTTATTTCGGTAACTCTTAGATTCATTGATTTTGTGAACCACCTCCTGATACGCCTCCGTATCGGTGTATTTCAAATACAAATCCTCCAGCTCTGATTTAATAGCATTCAATCCTAGGCGATGTGCCAAGGGCGCGTACAAATACATGGTCTCAGATGCAATTTTCAACTGCTTATTCCTTGGCATGCTTCCCAAGGTCCGCATGTTATTTAGTCGATCTGCCAACTTGATCAAAATCACACGAACATCATCCGAAAGAGTTAATAGCATTTTTCGAAAATTCTCCGCTTGCTGAGAACTTCCGTATTCGAATACTCCGGAAATTTTGGTTAAACCATCAATAATGGTCATGACCTTAAATCCAAAATCACGCTCAATATCCTCTAGCTCGAGATCCGTATCTTCCACTACATCGTGTAGCAAGGCAGAAATAATGGAAGTGGTACCCAAACCAATCTCCTCCACACAAACCAACGCTACCTCGAGAGGATGATAGATATAGGGCTCACCTGACTTCCGACGCATGTCTTTGTGCGCCTCCAATGAAATCGTAAAGGCCTTCTTTATCAGCTTGGTATCTCCCGATTTCAAAATAGGCTTTGCTTGTCGGAGCAACCTACGGTATCGTTTGAGGATTTCATTCCGCTCTTCCGCTACATCAGCTTGGATCATTTGCGATTTTATTTGAGTTCAAATTTGACAGGTATTGGAACAGAATTCCATATTTTTTTGATTTTTTTTTCAATGCCTTGCAGTAAATTAGAATATGTCTTTACCTTTGCATCCACAATTGGAAAAAAGTTTTTATTTTTCCTTTGGTCACATGCGGATGTGGCGAAATTGGTAGACGCACTAGACTTAGGATCTAGCGCCGCGAGGCATGGGGGTTCGAGTCCCTCTATCCGTACTCTATTAGCCCTCAATCACTCCCCTACCCTGTAGGAAAGAGATTGGGGGTTTTTAATTCAACACCAATTAATTGAACATACTTTGGAAATTACAGTAGACAAGCACACCGCAAATCAAGCTTCAATTAAAATTAAGCTTATTGAGGCAGATTATCAACCTAAGGTTGATGCTAAACTTAAAGACTACGCCAAAAAGGCTGTGATTCGAGGCTTTCGCCCAGGAAAAGCACCTGTAACCATGGTAAAAAGCATGTATGGCGTATCCCTACTCGTAGAAGAAATAAATACCATTTTGGGGGAATCACTTAACAACTACTTGAAAGAACAAACTTTTAAGGTTTTGGGTGAGCCGCTTCCAGTTGAAAAAGTAGAAGAATCAATTGATTGGAAAAATCAAAAAGATTTCGATTTTGAATATAAAATCGGTTTCATAGAGTCAATCCAGGTGCAACTTGACCAGAAGGTAAAGGGTACAAAATACAGCATCAAAGTTGATCAAAAACTGATCGATGAGACCATTCAAAACCTCACGTCTCAATATGGAGAGAGCACTAATCCAGAGGTTTCCGAAGCTTCTGATTTTATCTACGGAGATTTGAAGGCCTCTGAAACTGATTTTTCAAAAACTCTTTCTCTTGATACCGCGAAACTTTCTAAAAAATTGGCAGGAAAGTTTGTAGGCTTAAGCAAGGATGCAGTAGTTGAATTTAATGCCAAGGATATCAAAAAAGACGAATGGACTGCGGGCTTTGGATTCTCGGATGAAGAAGGTGAGGCTGCAATGGGCGGCTATAGCTTTGTGGTAAAAAATATCAACAGAAAAGCGAAGGCTGAACTCAACCAAGAATTCTTCGATAAAATCTTCGGTCCTGACCGAGTGAAATCTAAAAAGGATTTTGAAGAGAAAGTAAAAGAAACACTTCAGGGTAGTTATGACAAAGAATCTAAGGCCTTTACAGAAGAAGAGCTAAAGAAATTGATTGTTGACACAACAAACCTATCACTTCCTGATGCCTTCCTAAAAGAATGGTTGATCAAGGCAAACGAAGGGAAAGTTACCGAAGCTGAGGTAGAATCTGATTATCCAATTTACGCCAAACAACTTTCTTGGTCTTTAATATCCAACCAAGTTGCCAAAGAAAATTCCATTCAGGCTGAGCATGCAGATGTAATTGAGAAAACGAAGGAAATGATCCGTGAGCAATTCGCTTCTTCCGGGTTGGGTGCACAAATGGAATCCAGCATGGATTTGTTTGTTGACAACTACCTCAAAGGAAACGAAGGTCAGAATTACATGAATTTGATGACATCAGTACAAAATGAAAAAGTACTTGCCTTCATACAAGAGAAGATAAAAATGACCGATAAAAATTTATCGATTGATGAATTCAAGGAACTTTTGGACAAGTAATCGAATTATAAACTATATTGAAAAGTCCTTTTTTAAAGGACTTTTTTAGTTTTATCTCCTAGAAAAAACCAAGACATGATCAACAAGGAAGAATTTAGAAAATATGCCATTCACAACCAAGGTGTTAGTGGTACGGCATTTGACCAATATACGGCACATATTGAAAATATGACCCGCTCAGTCATTGAAGAACGTCCACAGAATTTTAGAGAAATCGACGTCTTCTCTAGATTGATCATGGATCGAATCATTTTTCTAGGCACTGGCGTAGACGACCATATTGCCAATATTATTGTAGCGCAACTCCTTTTCTTGGAATCAGTAGACTCCAAGAAAGACGTACTCCTATACATCAATAGCCCAGGTGGCTCTGTAACTGCTGGCCTTGGTATCTACGACACCATGCAATACATTGGCCCAGATGTGGCTACTATTTGTACCGGCATTGCTGCCTCTATGGGAGCAGTTCTGTTGGCAGGTGGTGCAAAGGACAAACGCTCTGCACTAAAGCATGCTCGTGTGATGATCCACCAGCCCTCTGGCGGCATGCAAGGCCAATCTACAGACATGGAGATTTCCCTTAAACTAATCCTAGCAATGCGCCAAGAGCTCTATCAAATCTTAGCCAACCATACGGGTAAATCTTTTGAAGAAATTGAAAAAGATTCAGACCGAGATTACTGGTTGAGAGCCCCAGAAGCAAAAGAATATGGCTTAATTGATGAAGTACTCATTAAAAAAACCACCTAATGGCTCAAACCACTTGCTCCTTTTGCGGTAGAAATAAAAAAGATGTAGATGTATTGGTAGCGGGCATCTCCGCCCATATCTGTAACTTCTGCATTGAACAAGCCTTTGAAATTGTTGGTGAGGACAAGAAGAACAAGAAAGCTAGTTCCAAACCTACTTTAAAACTCAAAAAACCAAAGGAACTTACCGAATACCTAGATCACTATGTAATCGGTCAAGAAGATGCTAAAAAGGTTCTTACCGTAGCAGTGTACAACCATTACAAGCGCTTGGACCAAAAGCAAGAAGCCGATGAGGTGACGATTGAAAAATCAAACATCATCATGGTGGGTGACACAGGAACCGGCAAAACCTACCTAGCCAAAACACTAGCCAAAATCCTAGAAGTTCCTTTTTGCATCGCAGATGCCACTGTACTCACTGAGGCAGGCTATGTAGGTGAAGATGTTGAAAGCATTCTTACTCGATTACTGCAAGCAGCAGACTATAAAGTAGAGGATGCTGAAAAAGGAATTGTCTACATTGACGAACTGGATAAAATTGCGCGTAAATCTGACAACCCATCCATCACTCGTGATGTGAGTGGGGAAGGCGTGCAACAAGCGCTATTGAAGCTTCTAGAAGGGACTGTAGTAAACGTTCCACCTCAAGGTGGACGAAAGCATCCGGATCAAAAAATGATTGCGGTAAATACAGAAAACATCCTCTTCATTTGTGGGGGTGCCTTTGACGGAATCGCTAGACACATCGGGAAGCGCCTTCATACCCAGCCCATGGGCTTCAGCTCTTCAGCTACAGGTTTGACGGCTGATCGTGACAACTTGCTTCAGTACGTCACTGCTCAAGACCTCAAAGCATTTGGGCTCATTCCTGAATTGATTGGCAGACTTCCTGTTCTCACGCATTTGGATCCGCTCCATAAAGATACCCTCAAGCGTATTCTTACAGAACCCAAAAATGCGCTGGTGAAGCAATATGCAAAACTGATGGCTATGGAGGGTGTTGCCTTAACTTTTGACGAAGGGGCTTTAGATTTTATTGTAGATAAAGCGGTAGAATACAACCTTGGTGCTCGCGGACTTCGGTCGATTTGTGAGGCCATCGTCACAGACGCCATGTACGATATACCTTCCGACAGCAGCATCACCAATTTAAAAATCGATGAAGCCTACGCAAGGTCCAAATTTGATACCTCCAAATTCAAGCAATTACAGGTAGCTTAAAAATCAAAACCCCGATTTCTTCGGGGTTTATTTTTTTTCCATTGCTTCCAGGATAAGGTTTGCAACTTGATTTGAGGCTTGCTGCTCCCCTATTCGTTCCCGAATCAACTCATAACCGGCTTGTATCTCCATTCGATATTCCAGGTCAGACATTAGCCTCATCAGCTCTTTACGGAGCATCTCTGCTGAAAAATCCTCTTGGATCAATTCCCGAACTACCTGTTTGTCTGCTATCAGGTTAGGCAGCGAAATGTAAGGCACCCGAATCAATCGCCTCCCTATTTGATAAGAAATCCAAGAAGTTTTATAAACCACTAACTGCGGCACTTTGAAAAGCGCTGTTTCCAAGGTCGCCGTCCCCGAAGTCACCACCGCAGCAGTGGCGTGGGAAAGTAAATCGTAAGTTTGGTTATAAATCACTTTGATTCCTTTCACTTGGGCCATTTCATAAGTAGCTACTGATAGGCTATCTACACCAGCTACCACAAATTGAACCTGAGGAAAATCGGGTACTAAGGCAATCATTTTTGCCAACATGGCATTTACTTCTTGCACTCTACTACCGGGCAGTAAGGCCACTATGGGTTTATAGGACAACTCATTTTTTTGGTAAAAAAAGTCATGCGGAGAAAATTTCTTAATCTCATCTAGTAAAGGATTCCCTACGTAATGCACTTGCATGCCAAATTTAGAAAAGAAGGCTGGCTCAAAAGGTAGAATCGCATACACCTGATCCGTAATTGCTTTTAGAGTCAATGCACGTTTTTGATTCCAGGCCCAAACCTTCGGAGGAATGTAATAATGCACAGGAATTCCATGCTCCTTTGCGAATGCCGCAATCTTCATGTTGAACCCTCCAAAATCTACAAGAATGACAGCATCTGCTTGAAAAGAAAGCAAGTCTTTTTTGACCAAGGCCAAGGCTTTTAACACCTTTCGAAAGCCAAAAACTACCTCGATAAAACCCATTACGGATACCGCTGAATAGTCTAAAGCCAAGTGGACGCCGGCATCTTTGGAGTACTGCCCGCCCATACCTCGAAATTGCAGGTTGGAATCCAAGGATTTCATGGCCGCTACCAAATTGGCTGCATGCATGTCCCCTGATCGTTCTCCAGTAATGATGTAGATTTTTTTCACTTTGCGAGCTGCTGAACTAAAAATAAAAGTAGGCGATTCGGCCTACTTCCCAAAAACTTAACTTTATAATACCCTTACTCACCCAGGTATTCTACAAAATTCCGAGGGGTTTCGTACAAGGTCAACTTGTACAAAGTTCCTTTAGGCGTAATTTCTTTTATCGCTGGGGCTAAAATCTTCCAGAATTCCATGACCAAGACTTCACAACTTGCCATTTTACCAGCCATAAAATCTACATCCATGTTCAGGTTCTTGTGATCCACCCGATCAATCACCAGCAGACGTATTAGCTCGCTGAGCGCTTTCAAATCCACCACAAATCCTGTTTCTGGATCTGGCTCCCCTTTGACCGTGACAATCAATTCAAAATTATGGCCATGCCAATTGACATTGGCACAAGGACCAAATACCTCGAAATTCTTGGCGTCAGACCAGTTGGGATTCCAAAGCTTGTGCGCAGCATTAAAATGTTCCTTTCGCGAAACGTAAATCATGTCATGAGTGGACTAAGGCACAAAAGTAAAAAAAATAGATGATTATCTGCAATCAAACTAGCGGCTCAATCTGCCTTTATCCATTGCGGATAATCAAATCGTCAACCAGACCACAGTCCACGGTCAACAGCTCACCTAATTGAACTTCAAACCTTATTCTCAAGGGATACAATTAAAGAGTTCAGCCCTAGCCACAAAAAAAGTCTCCCAATGATCTTGGGAGACTTTAGATGTAACTTTTTTGTACAGGTTAGTTTTGGTTCATGTGACGAATCAAGGTCTTTAGGTCCTCTGATTTTTTGAAATCGATTCGTTCCGATTTGATAAATGTCGTGGCTTTGGCTAGCTCTGTACCAAAGATTTGCTGTAAATCCTTTTCTTTATTTTTCATCAACATCACTTTCTCATTTACGACCACAAAGAACTCCTGTTGATCTTGAAAAACTTTGGAAGCCTGCGCTCCATAGGTCGCCGAAGGATCATCGGTCATGGTTTTGTAGGCATGAAAGAGCAAAGTGTAAGTTCCCTTTTCCACAATCTTCAAAAATCGCTTGGATTTAAGGGTGGGTACCACATAAGCGCTGGTGTATTCGCTACCACCTGCTTCTGGGGAGTAAGAAAAGCCAGTTACTTTATCGGGTGTATAAGCGAAAAGTTTTCCTTCCAATTTGTACTCCAAGGTATTGCTGTAGGCGTTTAAGGCAATGCTTAAGCCTTCTACTTTTTGCCCCGTGGCAAGGTAAATGATGCCTTTCTTGAACTCATCGAAATAGGGCGAGCCTTTTACACCTAAGAAAGGATCGGCTGTAATCGGCATGCCTGTTCCATTGTCACGAAGTAAGGTCATTTGAGCAAAGGAACTCATGGGGACCAGCCCAACTAGGATCAGGAGTAAAAAGAATGATTTTTTCATGACTCAAAGTAAAAAAAAAGGCCGGATAAATCCGGCCTTTTTAGAAAAGAAAATAATCGTCAAACTCGAGGATTATCGAGTGATTCGAATTTGAACCTTGTTGTAGTTGGCGCTATTACCTACCTCATCGTTACCTACTAACTGAAGTAACAAGTCAACAGATCCACCGATTTTTCCAGTGTTGATTACATTGACAGTCAATGTACCAAAGCTGGAACCTGCAGGAATAATCAAGGTGCCTGGAGCCACGTAATCTCTACCTGCCGCTGCGGTAGTACCATCAGTCACTACAGAGTAGGTAATGATTTCGTCAGATGGTCTGTGCTTTCCAACTAGGTTGACACGTAGATTCACTGTTCCAACGGTATTGGCTACCGTGATTCGAGGATAAACTTGACCTGCTACGGGAGTAGTGACCACGGCATCCTGAAATTCAACTACAAGACCTTCCCACACGGGGTAGTTCTGCTCAATGCAAGAGGAGAATCCAAGTACCAAGGCCAGCGTCAATAAAGAAAATAACTTTTTCATAATTTCTGATTTTAGTAGCCTTTGTTTTGTTTAAGATTTGGGTTACCATCCACCTCACGCTGTGGGATTGGAGGCAAGATCTTGAAGTCATCGAACGCTAGGTTTACCACTGGAGTTGTCTTCACAATGCCTCTTCCATAGCGCTTCAAGTCAAAGAAACGGTGTCCTTCACCAATAAACTCTTTTAATCTTTCCAAAAGAATCTCTTCCAAAAGCGCGTTACCAGACAAGGTAACTGCAGGCAAACCTCTCAATGCTTTGAAGGCATTTAATTCGGTAAGCGCAGCACTTTCATTCTTCAATTGGTAGTTTGCTTCAGCACGGTTCAAGTGCATCTCCGACTTGCGGATCACCGGAACGTTGTCCGCATAAGCGAAACCAGACTTAGACATGAACTTGGTAAGCTCAATTTGACGACCAGCACCTCTAACAGTATTACCGGTAGTAAACAGTAGCGCTCTTACATCTGCATTTCGATTCACATCCCAGTTGTTGTTGTCTGTAGCTGGAGTGCCAATCTGCAATGCAGAAAGTCCAAACAATGCGCGAACGCTAGCGTTTGGAATGAAATCACCCCAACCCCCTTGGGAGTTTTTGTTGGTTAGGTTCAACAACGCAGTGTAGGTAGACTGTAGAGATTCGTTTACCCCGATGGACTCTTCTGCTAGTGCAAAGCGAACTTCGAACATAGACTCTGGGTTCACAGGAGCTCTCCAACCGTTCACGTAAGCTGATCCTGAAAGGACAGTACCTACGCTACTCGCCAATGCGGTAGTTGATTCAGCAACCACTTTTGCCCAATCGCCTCTGTATAAGGCTACTCGAGAAAGCAAAGCAGATGCAGCAGGACCAGAACCATACTGAACACCTCTACCGGTGCCCAACAATCTTTTGGCATCTTCCAAATCTTTGTAGATCTGAGCATATACCTCATCGATAGTAGATCTTGGAGTTTGGCGGCTCAAGGCAACACCAGAAGATATTACTCCTTCAGTTACTACTGGAATACCTCCTTGACCGATCACACCTGGCTCATATATCGCCGTTGGCATGTAGGAGTAGACTTTCACTAGATCAAAGTAGTACAAGCCCCTTAGGAACTTGGCTTCGCCTTCCCAACGTGCAATTTGGGCAGCAGATGCGCCTTCCACTTTGCTAATACCATCCAAAATAAGGTTAGCCTCGTTGATTGCGTAGTAGGAGTTTTGCCAAAAACCAGACTGAAAGTGTGAACCCGGCTGGTTGGTGTTTTCTCCAATCAAACGGCCTGAGTTAGAGGTAGTTAGTCCCACGTCGGCCAAAGCATCAGACAATGCCAATAGGTCACGACCATAGTTTCTCGTAGATCTCAATTTAGAATACACTGAATTGAGAGCTGCATTCATTGCATCAGGAGTAGTAAGTGCACCATTGGCGTCAATGGATTGTCTTGGGTCTACCTGAAGCAAGCTATCGCAAGAACTTACCAGCAAAGAGCCTGTAAGTGCAAGGGATAAGAAAGCTTTATTGATTAATTTCATAGTTTTTTTCCTTTTGGTGATTAGAATCCGATTTGTACACCGAGGGTATAAGACTTGGTCAAAGGAATTTGACCTGTACCCGCTCCAGTAAATTCTGGATCATAGCCAGGATAATCCGTGTAGGTCCACAAGTTCACTCCTTGCATGTAGATACGTGCACGGGAGAGACCGATACGGCTAACTAGGCTAGGCTTAAAGCTGTAAGCAACAGTCAACTGAGATAGACGGATGAAGTCATACTTCAGCAAGGCTGCAGTACCTGAGTTTCTACTGGATCCTCTAGTTTCGTTAGCCCCGTTAGTAGTTACATCTCTTGGGATATCCGTGATTTGACCAGGCGTCTTCCAGGTTCTGTCCACTACGCTTTGAAGTGCATTCAATGCCAAACGCGTGCCGTTCTCTCTCAAGAAGCCGTACTGACCGTCAGAACCAATACCACCATATTCATAGGTAAAGAAGGTAGTAAACTCAAACCCTTTGTAGGAGAAGTTGTTGTTCAATCCACCAAATACAGTACCTAAGCTGGAACCGTAGTAAATTCTATCAGCAGCAAGAGGGAGGTAAGTAATGTTACGGTTGATGTCGTACCACATTGGACGACCTGTAGCTGGGTTAACCCCTGCATACTCTGCTGAGAAAATAGCACCTTCACCTGATCTACCTACTGGCTGACCTACGGCGATGCCTGGGTTAGCTGGAAGAAACTTCAATCCACTGTACAAGCTTTTGATTTGGTTGTCAATTTTGGTGATGTTGAAGCTGGTATTCCAACGGAAACCGCCCTTATCAACGTTCACGGTAGACAATTCAAATTCAAGACCTCTGTTCTGAAGTTCACCTACGTTATTGGAGATACCTCCAAAACCGTTGGTCCAAAGGATAGGCTGGCTCAAAAGCAAGTCCTTAGTTCTTCTATCAAACGCATCCACGGAACCTGTGATTCTGTTTTCGAAGAAACCGAAATCAAGACCTAGGTTAGTGGTGTTGTTTGTTTCCCAACCCAAGTTTAGGTTGGCCAAAGAAGAAGGAACGATACCTGCACTACCTGAGTAGTTACCACCACCACCGTAAAGGCCTCTGGCGTCAAAGTTTCCGATTTGGTCGTTACCAGTCAAACCGTAAGAAGCTCTAAACTTCATTTCAGATACAGTACTGGAATTCTTCAAGAATTCTTCTTCTACCAAGCTCCATCCAACACGAACGGATGGAAACAAACCGTATTGGTTGTTTGTACCGAATCGCGAAGATCCGTCGTATCGTGCGGTTAAAGTGACCAAATACTTCTTCTTGAAGTCATAGTTTACAGAAGAAAAAGCAGATGCTCTTCTGTATCCTGTCCAAAATCCAGAGACGGATTCCGGTGTAGCTGCTGATTGAATCGTTCTGAATTGGAAGGTTGGGAAGCCAATACCTGCACCAGAAATTCCTTCTCTTGTCTCAGATAAGTATTCCACGCCTGCAAGGGCAGACACGTTGTGTACGCCATTAAAGGTTTTGTTCCAATTCAAGGTTTGAGTCGTGATGAAACGAGTTCTCCAGTCAGACTGTACGGAGCTTCTACCAATCACACCTGCGCCATCTGGCGTACGTGGGTCACGGTAGTTGTCACCTTGAAGTAGACGGTAATCCAAACCAAATAAAGAACGGAAAGTAAGATTTTTAGCAATCTTATAGTTAGTAATCAAGTTACCTACAACCGTATTGGTACGCTGAAGACCTGAATTGTATGCGTTCACCAACACTACGTTTTGACCCAAAACGCCAGCAATCGCTGTATTATAGGTGCCGTCTTCGTTGTAGATGGCATTGTGTGGCAATACTGCAGATGCCGAGAATGCTGGGTTACCCAAGAAAGAACCTTCTACCGCAAAAGGGACATTCTGCTGGAAAGTAGACAAGTTGATGTTCGTCTCAATGCTCAAACGAGCGTTGGCTTGGTGTGTCAAGGCCACGCGAACGGTACCTCGCTTAAAGTCAACAGGTCTGAAAGAAGCTTCCTGATAGTTGTATGAACCAGATAGGAAGAAGGTCGTTTTGTCATCACCACCAGATACTGACATCTCGTAGTTATTCAATCTTCCTGCTCCCATTACTTCACGCTGCCAGTCGTAGGTTGGCAAAGCCAAACCTATTGCATCCAGTGCTGGTCTAGTTAGCGATGCCCAGTTAGCTGGAAGTCTACCCATAGCATTCAAAGCGTTTGCTTCTGGGGCTGTATTTGCTGTGTTGATAAGCGCATCTCTTCTCATTCCGTACCATTCTGGACCAGTAAGGACATCCAAGAACTTCATTGGTTGAGTTTCTCCAGAGAAGGCATTGAATTCAAATTTCGCTTTTCCTTGCTTACCCTTTTTAGTTGTGATGATCACAACACCGTTTGCAGCCTGGGAACCGTAGATCGCAGCAGATGCCGCATCTTTCAAGATCTCCATAGACTCGATGTCATTCGGGTTCAAGAAGGCAAGTGGGTTAGACTGGGTAAAGGATGCGTTGGATGTGTTATTCAACTGCACACCATCTACGATGAATAGCGGTTCGTTACCTGCGTTTACCGAGCCAACACCACGGATACGGATGTTTACCGCACCACCTGGGAGACCGTTAGAAGATCTAACTTGTACACCCGATGCACGTCCTTGTAGGGCACGGTCAAACGATTGCAATGGTAGGTTTTGGATTGCATCACCTTTAACGGAAGAAACCGCACCGGTCACTTCTCGCTTCGGCTGCGTGCCATATCCTGTTACAATCACCTCACTCAAGGCGGTCACATCCGACTCCAAAGCCACATTGATGGTGGATCTGTTTCCAATGTTCACCTCTTGAGAAGTTAGTCCCACAAATGTGAAGACCAATACATTGCTTCCGGAAGGGACATTAATTGAATACTTACCATCAATGTCTGTGGCAGTACCAATTGTAGTTCCCTTTACCAGAACTGTTGCACCTGGAACGCCCAAACCATCTTCTGTGGAAGTGACGGTACCGGTGATCACACGGCCTTGAGAAAATGCGACTGCATTTACCAAAAACAGCATGAGTCCTAGAAGTAAAATTTTCCTCATATTGGTTAATTTTTAGTTTTATAAACTCAATATTATCCCTAATAATGGAATAACTCAAATGCACTACACCAAAAAAGAGGGAAAAGTTTAAACCTTTGATTAGCCTAAAAATTGGTTATTTATAAGAATTCCAAATATAATGTTGTTTAGAGAACCTTAGGAAACACAAACACCTCATTATTTGGATTTTCTCAATGTTAACAAAAGTTAATTTTTTGAATTTTTTTTTAACAATTTGGAAAAAATAAAGGATGAGTGGATAAAAAAATTACAATTTCGGTAGAATGTTACTATTTCCCTTCATTTTCTATTAACACTCAAACTGGAGTCAAATCCACCTTAGCAGGGCTCAACAGGTGCTTATGTAAAAATGAATTTTTAAAAAATAGGAGATTACATAGATTAAATTTATACTAATCTTATATTCATTTTATAGATTTTGTAAAATTTTAACCTATTTACTGAACAGACACTGTAATCCTGCGATTTTTAGCCTGATTGGAAGCATTGGAATTGGGCAGCATCGGTTCTCGGAAACCCTTACCTGCGACTTTTATCCGATCTGGCTTAACACCCTCTTTAATCAAGTAATCTTGGACGCTCTGTGCTCGTTGTAAACTTAACTTGAGGTTGTATTCATCCGAGCCTAGGTTATCGGTATGCCCAGTGATCAAAATAGATACCCTGGAATTCTCCCGTAGAAAGCGATGCAGTCGACGGAGTGAACTCAAAGATTCCTGCTTCAGTTCAAAACTATCAAAATCAAAAAACACGTTTTCAAACACAAACTCTTCTCCGGAAGCAATGGGGATCAACTCCACTTTCAAGTCTTTTACATTTTTGATGGAATCTCGATCCACATTGTAAATTTTTGGTAAGAAACCTTTTTTCTCCACATACAGGCCTGCAGCATCTTGCTCAGGGTACAGCATCAAAAAAGACCCATCTTGCCCATTGGATTGAAACTGATATCGCGTACTGTCATTTGACAAGGAAACCAAAGAAAGGCTTGCTGAAATCGGTTCACCCGTTTTGGCATGAACCACTTGCCCGCCTGTAACCGTTAAATTTTCTCCTATTTCAATTTCTTTAGGAAACTTAAATCGGTACAAATACGCCCTATCACTTTGGCCATTGCCAGTAGTCAATTCCGAATAGTATGCATAATCTTTTTGAGCTGTGATAAATAGCGCTACTTGATCTGAATGATCATTGATTGGAAGCCCTAGGTTTTCAGGCTCCTGAAATTTCCCTTCCGAAATACGAGATAAAAAAATATCCATACCCCCCAATCCCAAATGACCATCAGAAGCAAAAAACAAGGTTTCATTGTTAAAAAATAGGAAAGGAGAAATTTCATCTTTTGGGGTGTTGATTGGAGCACCCATATTTTTTGATTCCGACCATGTACCATCGGCTTTTCGAACCGCATACCAAATATCATTTCCGCCAAAGCCTCCCCTCCTGTCAGAAGAAAAAAACAACATGCGCCCATCCGCAGAAAGTGAAGGCTGGGAATCCCAAAATGAAGAATTTATTTTTGTCCCCATGTTACTTGGAGATTGCCATTCTCCTTTAACTTTCTCGACACTGTAGAGATCACAACTACCTTGACTGTCTGGCGCATCACAAGAGGTGAAAATCAAAAAATTACCATCTGCTGTTACCGAGCAAGTACCTTCATTGTAGGATGAGTTTATCTTGGAAGAAATCCCCTCTGGAGAAGTCCATTCGGTTAAAGACACCTGCTGGGAGATAAAAATATCCTCTTTATCAATCGCAGACGTGCCCCCCCGCCGCGTAAAAAAAAGCTGCTTCCCATCTGCAGTCAATACTGGGAAATACTGTAAGGCAAAACCATTGATTGGAGCTGGTAAAATCTCCTTTTCAATGTCTTTTTTCTGAGGAAGCTGATTCCCGACAAAATCTATTTTCTTCTTCATCTCAAGAAAATACCCTCCTATTTTGAAAGATGAGGTTGCTTGTTGTTCAACCGTTTGGAATTCTGCAACCGCCTCCTCAAATCGGCCTTGCCTCAAATAGATATTGGATAAAAGCCAACCAAAATCAACCCCATACATCTTGTTTACAGGGACTAATCGCGATTTTCCCTGCTTTGCAAGTGCCTCCGCTTCCTTAAATCTCCTTAGGGTGATTAAGAGTTGGGTTGCCTTTTGGTAGGCTTCCAAAAATTTATCGTCCCGAGCAAGGGCTCCTTGAAATTTGAGTAAGGCTTCTGGGTAATTTTTGAGGGTAAGCAGCATTTCTCCCTCCTTAAAAAGTTTGATTGCTCTCCCGTCTGCTACCGTATACGATTGTGGTTTGGCCTGGAAAGCCACCCAAAACAAAAGTAGAAGAAGGAGATACTTACGCATGGATTAGGGTATATCCATAAATTTATGCGTTTGTAGCGATATTTTCCAATTTGGATGATTTTTTACAAAGCCAATCAATTCAGGAAGCCGTTCGGATGCTTTACTCCACTCCGGTTGCAGCCTTCGCTCACAAGCCTCATTGACCAAAGCAGCATGCTCTTCAGCAAAAGTAAGGTCACTTGGATGATAGACAACCACTTTTAGTTCATCCGCCACTTGGTAAATGGAAGGATGGGGCTTTTTGAATTTTTTGGGAGAGAAACACACCCAGTCAAATTGACCCGAGAACGGATGTGCACCGGAGGTTTCCAGGTGAACAGCAAAGCCGTTGGATTTCAACAACTGGGTTAAGGGATCCAAGTTGTAAAGCAAAGGTTCTCCTCCAGTGATTACGACCAACCTTCCTGAATAAGAAAGTGCGCCTGCTACTAGTTCTTCGATGGATACGATCGGCCATTTTCC
>Ga0209400_1001106_pt1 | contig 22606 bp, 18 predicted proteins | sample M_130807_EF_Meta_FD_187313 | JGI IMG/M metagenome (GOLD analysis project Ga0209400, IMG submission 187313) | Freshwater microbial communities from Lake Montjoie, Canada to study carbon cycling - M_130807_EF_MetaG (SPAdes) (version 2) | ecosystem: Environmental > Aquatic > Freshwater > Lake... | reverse complement strand
CGAGGGCCTGGAGCAACTCTCCGCGAAGGTGCTCTCCCTCATGAAGGGCGACGTGCGCGAGTGCACGCTGAGCATCGCGCTCTCGGACAGTCGCACGGTGGACTTCCTGGAGAAGCGCGTGCCGGTCCTCGACCGGAACTGGACGGCTGATGGTCGCGTGGAGCTCCGGGTGGAGGTCGGCCGCCGCCAGCTCGAGCAGCTGCTCTCGGGCGGCGCGCGCATGCTGATCGATGGATTGCCGGCCCACGAGGGGCTTCGTGCACTCTGGCCGGACCGCGTGGTCTCCACCAGGCAGCGCACGCGGCCGCATGATTCCTACGCCGTGGGTCGCGACGAGGAGTGAACTTGCGCAGCAGCGCGCCGCGCAGCAGCGCGATGCAACGCGCGGCCCCGCTGGATTGCATGCGGCGTCACCACGTCTCGCGCGCTGCCTGCAGCACCTCGCGCAGGAGCGCCGCGGCCGCGGGGGCGGGCGCATGGCCCGTGCCGAACGGGGATCGTTCCCACACGCGCGCCGGTGCGCTGGCGTCGATCGGGAACCAGGCCACCAGCGTGCTCATCTCGTACTGGCCGCGGGACCAGAATCCGTCCTCGGCGCGGCCGTGGGCCACGCGATGCCCGCGCGGCGGAAAGCGGTCCCAGCGCTCGATCACCGTCCCGAGCAACGCGTTCTCCACGGTCTCGCACGCGGCGGCGGTGTCGCTTGCCATGCAGATGACGTTGGTGGCGCCGGGCATGAACTGCGAATAGCCCTTGCGGAGGAGTCGCTGCACACGTGGCACGGCAGCCTCCCAGCCGGCGTCGGCGCCGGTGCGGAGCACCACGTTCCCGCCGAGGGATGGCGCAGCGATGCGCGCCGCGCCGAGCCAGGTGCCGTCATCGGCGCGCACGACGATCTCGTCGCCGACGCTCGCCTGCAACGCGAATTGCTCGAGCGCATCGCGCAGGGCGGCGAGGCCCGCGGCGTCGGCGGCAGGCGACCAGCGGACCGCCATCGCGATGGGGCGGTGGATCGCGGTGAGCGCGGAGAGTTCGGCCGGCAGTGGGCGATCGGGCTCCGTGGACGGCGGCGCGCCGATCCGCTTCACGTGCACCCAGAGGTCGACGCCGCCGCGGGTCACGAAGAAGTCCGCGTGGCGTCCGCCCGCCGTGGGGCGCTCGATGTCGATGGTGCATCCGGATTCGAGCAGTCGCCGCGCGAGCACCGCCTCGGCCACCGTGCTCAGGAACAGGTCCTCGCGGGCGCGAGGCTGCTCCAGCGCTTCCACCAGGCGGCGGATCTGCCTGCCGGCGACGCGACCGCCGAGGTCGGCGGAAGGCGGCGTCATCCAGGAGAGGATCTCCTGTCGCAGGCGCTGGACATCGATCGGTGAACCCACTCGGCGAAAGACTACCGGGCGCGGGGCGGGCAACCTTCGCCATGCCACGCATCCGAGGACCACGCCACGCGTCGGAAAGTGACGTGCGTCACGTGCATCATGCGAAACGCCGCCCGCATCCTTCGAGGAGCGGGCGGCGCTTCAGTGGCAACTCGCGGACTTGAACCGCGGACCCGCGCATTTTCAATGCGCTGCTCTACCAACTGAGCTAAGTTGCCGTGCTCGGTGCGGTTCCCGGTTCGGGGCGCGCCGTGCAGTGATCGAATTGTCGCCTTCGGGGGATCCGTCGGCTCGGTGGTCCAGGCTTGGTGTTCCTGGGATCCTTCATGTTCCGGTTGCCCGGTTCCGGTTGCCCGTTTTGTCAGCCGCGGCGCGTTTCCGCGCCCGCTGCCATCGGGGCAGGAATGCGAAGGGTACGCACTTCCTCGACGGTGTCAAGGCGCTCGGCGGCGCTGGCGGCTCGCCCGAGTTCGGTTTCCAGGCTCCCAAGGAGCCGTTCCGCAAGCCAGTAACGCATCGGGCGCGTCGCGGCGAAGGTGCGGAGGTCGGGGGCGCGGACGCCACGCGGGCGGCGGATCTCTCGTCGTCGACGGCGGGAGCCGGTGGCCGTTCGGTCATCGGACTCGAGTGTGGAGACGCGCAGGTCGAGCCAGAATCGGCGGGCAAACGCAATGCCCTCGACGGGATCGAGGCGTGCGGCGCACGCGCGGTCGAAGCCCGGGCCGAGCGCGGTGATCAGGTCGGCCCAAGCCTGCGCCACGCCCTTGGCGAGCGCGGCGGCGTGCACGGCGCACTTGATGTGCTCGAGGGCGCGCTCCGGGCGAGGCATGCGAGCCAGGCCGGCGCGCTCGAGGTGCTCGATCACGTCGCACACGCCGATGCCGTAGCGCATGGCCAGTTCGCCTGCCTCCGCGAAGTACTCCTCGCGGATGGCGGCGGCGATCGATGCATCGAGCGTGCGTTCGGCGGGACGCTCGGCCACGGCGCACTGCCCGGAATCGACGAGCGATTCCCAGAGCGTGCCGCGTGCGTCATCGGTCTCGGTGGGTCGGTGGTGGTTCATCGGTGATCGCCTCCTGCGAATCCGTGCTGAGCCTGCGACCGTGGCGTACGTCCTGTGCCTCGTCGCGCGCATGCATCGCCATGCGTGCGCGGAGTGTAGGGTTCGCCTTGCGCGCGTCAATCAATTGACGTGAAATCTGCGGTGATTTCAGTCAATGCGGACGTTGCCGAGGAGTGACCTCCGCAGGTCGCGCATGGCCGGGAACTTGTCTCGCCAACGGACGAGCTCTCCTCGATCGAGGTTCGCGACGAGCACGTTCTCGGCATCGCCACCCTCGGCGATGATCTCTCCGCTCGGCGCGACGACGAACGAGTCGCCGGCATACGGAGCGTTGGGGTCATTGCCGATGCGGTTACACGCCACCACGTATGCCTGGTTCTCGATCGCACGCGCCACCGCGAGCGCGCGTCGATGCAGGGCGCGCGGCGCAGGCCAGCTGGCACCGATCATGAATACCTCTGCGCCCGCAAGTGCCGCAAGGCGAAAGAGTTCCGGGAATCGGAGGTCGTAGCAGATGAGCGGCGCGATGCGCCACGTGCCATCCGCGGACGCGACGTCGACGAGTGTTACTGACTCGCCCGGTCGGTAGTGCTGCTCTTCGCGTGCGGGCGAGAAGAGATGGATCTTCCGATATCGCCCGGCAAGTGATCCATCGGGGCGGATGATGGACGCTGCGTTGTGGATGCCGATGCCGTCTGCGGCGCGTTCGGCATGGCCCATCTGCACCCAGAGTCCGTGGGTGCGCGCGAGCTCGGCTGCCGCCCGCATCGGATCGGGCCCTGTCTCCGGCGGCGGATCCATCGTGAACCCGGTGTCCGCAAGTTCCGGCAGCAGCAGGTAGTCACCCTTGGAAAGGTTTGCGGACCCAGCCATGCGCCGGATGGTGGCCCAGTTCGCGGCTCGATCCATCCAGGCGATGTCCATCTGTGCCACGGCGACTCGCATGGCGCGCACCATAGCGCGGGGTGCCCCGCCTGGTGGGGCGCGTGCCAAGTGCCGGAAAAACGAACCGCCCCTGCGCTGGGCAGGGGCGGAACGGCTGAGAAGGGCGACCGACGGGGCTTGAACCCGCGACCCTCAGGACCACAACCCGATGCTCTACCAACTGAGCTACGGTCGCCACGCTGAAGGGGGATCATGCTATCCGGCAGGGCGAAGGGGGTCAATCCCACGCTTCGGCAGGGGTGGCAGGGCCCGGAATCCCGGTATCCTTGTTCACTTCACCTCTCTTTTTCGGAGACCTGAACCCATGACCACCGCCAGCCCCGCCGCCACCCGCACGAAGCATGATTTCGGCACCGCGACCGTCCACGCGAACCTCGCCGCCGCCCGCCTGGTGGAACTGGCCATCGCCCGTGGCGAAGGCATGCTGGCCGCCAACGGCGCACTCAACTGCGACACCGGCGCCCGCACCGGCCGCAGCCCGGACGACAAGTACCTCGAGGACACCGCCAAGATCCACGGCAACATTGCCTGGGGCAAGGTCAACCAGCCCGTTTCCGCGGCCCACTTCGATGCCATCCATGCCAAGGTCATGGAGTACATGCGCGCCAAGAAGGACGTCTTCCGCTTCGACGGATACGCCGGCGCGGACACGAAGTACCGCCTGAAGGTCTCGGTCTTCACCGAGGAGGCCTGGCACAGCCTGTTCGCCAAGACGCTCTTCATCAATGCCGAGCCGAACGAGCTCCCGAACTGGTCCAACGACTGGACCATCATCGATGCCTCGCGCCTGGAGCTTGAGGACCCCGCGAAGTACGGCGTCAAGAACAAGCTGTGCATCGTCCAGAGCCTGGAGCGGAAGCTGGTGCTGATCGTCGGCACCCGGTACGCCGGCGAGATCAAGAAGTCGATCTTCTATGCCATGAACTACGACCTCCCCGAGGTCGGCGTGTTCCCGATGCACTGCTCGGCCAACGTGGCGAAGGACGATCCGTCGAACGTGGCCGTCTTCTTCGGCCTCTCCGGCACCGGCAAGACCACGCTCAGCGCCGACCCGAAGCGCCGCCTGATCGGCGACGACGAGCACGGCTGGTCGGACCGCGGCGTCTTCAACTTCGAGGGCGGCTGCTACGCCAAGTGCATCAACCTGAGCCAGGAGGGCGAGCCGCAGATCTGGAACGCCATCCGTTTCGGCAGCGTGATCGAGAACGTGGTGGTCGACCCGGTGACCCGCGTCCCAAACTACGACAGCGCAGCGCGCACCGAGAACACCCGCGTCACCTACCCGCTCGACTTCGTGCCGGACGCGGTGATGCCCTCCGTGGGCTCGCACCCGAAGAACGTGATCTTCCTCTCGGCGGACGCCTTCGGCGTGCTGCCGCCCGTCTCCAAGCTCACGCCCGAGCAGGCGCAGTACTACTTCGTGAACGGCTACACCTCGAAGCTCGCGGGTACCGAGGCCGGCGTCAAGGAGCCGACCCCGAACTTCAGCGCGTGCTTCGGCGGCCCGTTCATGCCGCGCGAACCGATGGCCTACGCCGCGATGCTTGCCGACAAGATCAAGCAGCACGGCAGCACCGTGTGGCTCGTGAACACCGGCTGGACCGGCGGCCCCTACGGCGTCGGCAGCCGCTTCAAGCTGAGTTACACGCGCGCCATCCTGAGCGCGGTGCTGGACGGCTCGCTGGCCGGCGCCAAGTTCGTGGAGCACCCGGTGTTCGGCCTGCACATGCCGACCGCGGTGCCGGGCGTGCCGACCGAGGTGCTCGACCCGCGCAATACATGGGCGGACAAGGCCGCGTACGACGCGAAGGCGAAGGACCTGGCCACGCGCTTCCGCGCCAACGATGCCAAGTACACGCTGAGCGACGCGGTCCGCACCGCCGGCCCGAAGGCCTGATCGCCACGGAACCGCAATGACCACCACCGCGGCGCACGTCCACGCAGCATCCGACGTTTCCTTCGACGACATCGTCGAGGCGCGGCGCCGGATCGCGGGGGGCGTCATGGTCACGCCGTGCATCGAGAGCCCCGCGCTCAGTGCCATCACCGGCGCGCGGATCTTCTGCAAGCAGGAGTACCAGCAGCGCGCCGGCAGCTTCAAGGAGCGCGGCGCGTGCAATGCGATGCTCCTCCTGGGTGCCGAAGCGCGCACGCGCGGTGTCACGGCGGCAAGCGCGGGAAACCACGCGCTGGCCTTGGCGCTGCACGGTGCGCGGCTCGGCATTCCCGTCACGGTGGTGATGCCGCAGCATGCGCCGCTCGTCAAGCAGCGGCGCTGCCGCGAACTGGGCGCCCGCGTGATGCTGCACGGCGAGAACATCGCCGAGGCCAGGCTTCGTGCGGATGAGCTGGTGAAGGCCGAGGGGCTCACGTACATCAACGGATTCAACGACGCGGCGATCGTGGCCGGGCAGGGCACCATCGGGCTCGAGCTGCTCGAGCAGGTGCCGGACCTCGATGCGATCGTGGTGCCGATCGGCGGCGGCGGGCTGATCGCGGGCATTGCGCTCGCGGTGAAGCACCTGGCGCCTGATATCCGGATCGTCGGCGTCGAGCCAGCGCGCTGCGCGAGCTACATCGCGGCGCTCGCTGCCGGGAAGCCCGTCAAGGTCGCTTCCACCGCCACGCTTGCCGACGGCCTGGCCGTGCCCGAGGTGGGCGCGCGCAGCTTCGGGATCGCGCGCACGCGCGTCGACGAGGTGGTGACGGTCGACGAGAACGACATTGCGCTCGCCATCCTGCGCCTGGCGGAACTCGAGAAGGGCGTGGTGGAGGGTGCCGGCGCCTCGCCGCTGGCGGCGTTCCTCGCGGGCAAGCTGGGCTCGCTCGCGGGCAAGCGCGTGGCGCTCGTCCTCTGCGGCGGCAACATCGATCCGTTGGTGTTCGGCCGCGTCATCGAGCAGGGACTGGCGATCGACGGGCGCCTGGTCCGCTTCACCGCGGTCATCAGCGATCGCCCGGGTGGCCTCGCCGACCTGGCGTCCACGCTTGCCCGCTGCGGCGCAAGCGTCCAGGACATCCTCCACGAGCGCACCTTTGCGGAGCCCGACGTCTCCAAGGTGATGGTGCAGTGCATCGTGGAGGTCCGCGACCGCACCCATTCCGAGGAGCTCTTCCGGGCGCTCGAGGAGCGGGGCGTGCGCGTGATTTCCCGCGGCTGACCGCATAAATCGCTGTCCGGCGGGCAATCCGGGGAAATTGCCGTCATAATCGCCAAGCACCCTTCAGTCGCCCCTTCGGCCTGCCGATCGTCCCGTGGGCGCCGCATTCGCGGGCCATTCAGGAAGGATCAGGACATGGCACGCAACGCATTCGGCATCGAGAAGGACGCACTCACCACCGGCGAGGTGGCTCGCATCTGCAACGTGGCGGCACGCACCGTCAGCAAGTGGATCGATGCCGGCAGGCTCGAGGGCTACCGGATCCCCGGTTCCCGCGACCGTCGCGTGCATGTCGCCGCGCTCGAGGCGTTCGTCGCCGCGCACGGCATCCCGGTGACCGGCAATGCGCTCTCCACGGAGAACGCCACCCGCATCCTGGTGGTCGACGCCGACCGCAACGCCACCGAGGCGGTGCGCCAGGTGTTCGAGGACCTCGGCGGCTACGTGGTCGAGACCGCCTCCGACGCGCTGTCCGCGGCCATTGCCTGCGGCGCAAGCGCCCCCGACGTGGTGGTGTTCGACGTCTCGGGTGGCGATCCGGTGGCGTTCATCTCGGCGCTGCGTACCCGCCCGGGCTTCCAGACGACCCGATTCTTCGCGAGCGGCCCGGCCTTCACGGACGACGGCATCTCGCTCCTGCGCCGCGGCTACGAGGCCGCGTTCCGCAAGCCGTATTCGGTGCGCACGCTCCTGGAGGCCATCTCCACGAACCGTGCGTACGGCGCCCGCAAGGCCGGCTGAGGCATCGGCCACTGCCGGAACTCATAGACTGCGCGTCCCATGCGGATTGCGCTCGCCCGATTCGACGCGACGGTCGGAGACGTCCCCGGAAATGCCCGGCGGATGATCGACCGCGCCGTGGAACTGGCGGCGGCCGGAGCCCAGTGCATCGCGTTCCCGGAGCTTGCGCTCTGCGGCTATCCGCCGCGGGACCTGCTGCAGCGCGAGGGCTTCCTCGCTGACTGCGAGCGCGCTGCCCAGGAGATGGCGACGCAACTGCATGCGCGTGGCGCCGGGGATGCGGCGGTGCTCGTCGGCATGCCGGTGTCCGCACCCGGCGCGCAGGTACCGGCCCGCAACATCGTGGCCGTCCTGCGCGGTGGCCGCATCGAAGCGTTCCACATCAAGCGCCTCCTGCCCGACTACGACGTCTTCGACGAACCGCGGCACTTCACGCCGGGCGACCGCGCCTGCGTGATCGATTGCGGCGGCGCCAAGGTGGGCATCGTGATCTGCGAGGACCTGTGGCGTGCCGAGGACGCGAACGCGGCTGGGCATTCGTATGCCATCGATCCGGTGGCCGAATCCGTGGCCGCCGGCGCCACCGTGATCGTCTGCCCGTCGGCCAGCCCGTTCGCGGTGGGGAAGCATGCGCGGCATGCGCGGATCCTGGCTGCGGCGGCGCGGCGCGCGGGTGTTCCGGTGTGCTCGATCAACGCGTCCGGCGCCAACGATGACCTGGTCTTCGATGGCGATGCGTGCATCGTGTTTCCTGACGGCCGCACGGTGCGCGCACCGCGCTGGGGAAGTGATGCACTGGTGCATGACCTTGGCGTCGCGCTGCCGGCGTCCACCGCCGACGCGACGCAGGATCCCTCCGCCGAGCGCTGGGATGCACTGCTTGCTGCCATGCGCGGATATTTCGCGAAGTCCGGCCACGCGCACGCCGTCCTCGGCCTTTCGGGCGGCATCGACAGTGCGCTGGTCGGCGCGCTTGCCGCGGCAGCGCTCGGCGGTGACCGCGTGACCGGCATCCTGATGCCGAGCCGCTACTCGAGCGAGGGCTCGCGCAGCGACGCGCGCGAGCTGGCTCGCCGCTGCGGGATGAAGGCCTTCGAGCTCCCCATCGAGCCCGCGCACGCGATGCTTGCCGGCCACCTGGAGCCGCACCTGCGTGCCGCGGGTGCGAGCCTCGCGGGCCTCGCCGACGAGAACCTCCAGTCGCGCCTGCGCGGCCTGCAGCTGATGGCATTCTCGAACGCCACCGGCGCATTGGTGCTTGCCACCGGCAACAAGAGCGAGTACGCGGTGGGCTACTCCACGCTCTACGGCGACATGTGCGGCGCGCTCGCCCCCATCGGGGACATCCTCAAGACCGACGTGTGGACGCTCTCGCGCTGGGTGAATGCGAATCACGCCGCGCTGGGATTCGCCGAGCCGCCGATCCCCGAGGCGAGCATCGAGAAGGTGCCGAGCGCGGAGCTGCGCCCCGACCAGACCGACCAGGACTCGCTGCCTCCGTACGAGACCCTCGACACCATCGTGCGTGGGTGGGTGGAGGAGGAACTGAACGTGCAGTCGATCGCCCACGCCGCGGGATGCGATCGTGCGTTGGTGCAGCGCTGGGTGCAGGCGATCGACCGCGCCCAGTACAAGCGCGCCCAGGCGCCGGTGATTCCGCGCCTCAGCGCGCGTGCGTTCGGCCCGGGCCGGCGCGTGCCGATCGTGATGCGTGGCCACTACGCCTGACGCTCCGCGTTCGTGGAGTCGTGCTGTTCCCCGCGGTTCTTGACGGTTTCTCAGCCCCTGCCGCCGATGGTCGGCGACCCCATGCCGCGGAACGCTGCCGGCACGTCGATGCCGGGCATCGGCAGTCCCTTCGCCTCCACCTGGAGCAGCTGGTCAGCCTCGATGCAGTACGCGGTGAGCGTGCCGCCGTAGGCGCAGCCGGTGTCGATGTTCGCGAAGTACGGGAGGCCGCTGCCGTCCCGCAGCACCAGTGGTTCGCGCACCGGGCGGTGGCCGACCACGATGAGGCCGTCGCGTCCGTCGTACTGCTCCCACCAGTTGGGCTCGCCTTCGAGCGCCTTCAGGTGGATCTTCACGTCGTCCGGCGTGCGTTCGATGCCGATCTTCGGATCGATGCCCGCATGCATCACCGTCCACGTGCCGCGCGGATGGCGGACCTCGGTGCGGTCGCATGCCTCGGTGAGGAGCCAGGTGGCCTCGCGCATCAGGCCGGCGCGCTGCAGCAGTTCGATGGCGATTCGCTCGGTGCGCGGCAGGAGGTCGAGGCTGGCGCCCGACTGCATGCGCACCACGGCGCCGAGGAGCCGCAGGTCGTGGTTGCCGCAGACGAGGTCCACGCGGTTTCCCTGCGCGCGGCGGTCCATGATGGCCCGCACCACGCGTCCCGGTTCCGGGCCCTTCGTGAAGAGATCGCCGACCAGGATGGTGCGTGCCCCGGGAAACCAGCGTTCGATGAGCACCATGAGGCGCTCGAGTTCCGCACCGCAGCCGTGCACGTCGCCGATGGCGACCGTTGCCACCTTGCCTGCGCGGAACGGGGTGCTTCGTGCATCGGGGTTGCTGCCCGTCCTGGGCGTCTCCATGCCTGCATTCTGCCAAGGTGCGCGCCCGAAGTCCAGTCCGACGGGCATCCTTACAATCCACCCGATGCCGATTCGCCTGTTGCCGCGCCAGCTTGTGGACCAGATCGCCGCGGGCGAGGTGGTGGAGCGGCCGGCGAGCGTGGTGAAGGAACTGGTGGAGAACGCCATCGATGCCGGTGCCTCGCGCATCGAGGTGGCGGTGGATGGCGGCGGCGTCGACCGGATCGCGGTGGCGGACGACGGCGGCGGCATTCCGCCCGCGGAGCTTCCGCTGGCCGTCGCGAGCCATGCCACCAGCAAGATTGCCTCGGCGGACGACCTGGCGGCCATCGGCACCATGGGTTTCCGTGGGGAAGCGCTTGCCTCGATCGCGAGCGTCTCGCGCCTTTCCATCACGAGCCGTGTGCGCGGGGCCGATGCCGGCGCGCGCATCGACGTCGACGGCGGCACTGCGGCCGAGGTTCGTCCGGCCGGCTGCCCGCCCGGCACGGTGGTCGAGGTGCGGCAGCTCTTTCACAACGTCCCCGCGCGGCGGAAGTTCCTGCGCACGGCCTCCACAGAACTTGGGCGGATCGAGGAGGTGCTCGAGTCGATCGCCCTCTGCCGCCCGGACATCGCGTTTCGGCTGACGGCCGATGGCAAGCCCCGGATCGACTTGCCTTCGACGGATGAGCCGCGCCGCCGCGTGCTGGCCGTCCTCGGTGAATCGATCGCCGACGGGCTGCTCGAGGTGACCGCGGACACCGTGCTTGAGGGCGGGGCACCGATCACGCTGTGGGGGCTCGTCGGTCGGCCGGCGCTCGCGCGCGGCTCGGGGCGCGCGTTGCGATTCGCGCTGAACGGCCGTGCCGTGCTCGACCGCACGCTCTCGCATGCAGTCAAGGAAGCGTTCCGCGGCCTGGTGGATCCGGGGCGAACGCCGCTTGCCTTCGTGGCGGTGGAGATGGATCCGTCGCTCGTGGACGTCAACGTGCATCCGGCCAAGACCGAGGTGCGCTTCCGGCAGCCGAATTTCGTGCACCAGGTGGTGATGCGCGCGGTGCGCGATGCGCTGCGCGCCGCGGACCTGGTGCCGGCCTTTGCCATGACGCCGCACGTCCATGTGGCGGTGCAGGGCGGCTTCGCGCTGCCGAGTGCCGGTGCGCGGGGCGGGGCGGTGGCGTCGCACGCGCCGACGAGCGACTTCGCTGAGTTTGCCGGCCTCGCCGTTGACCATGCGCTCCACGGCGCGCCGCCCGTGGTGCTGGTGGCGCCCGCCGCGGCCGAACCCGTGCTCCACGCCAACCGCACCGCGCGGCGCGTGATGCAGGTGCACGGCAGTTACCTGGTGGTCGAGGACTCCGAGGGATTGCTCGTGGTCGACCAGCACGCGCTCCACGAGCGCGCGATGTTCGAGGAGCTGAAGGCGCGCATCGCCGCGGCCCCGCTCGAGACGCAGCGCATGCTGGTGCCCGCCACCGTGGAGACCGATCCGCGGGCGGTCGAGGCCATTGCGGATGCCGGCCCGCTCCTCGAGCGCCTCGGCATCGAGCTCGGCGCCGCCGGCCCGCGCGCGGTGGCGGTGCATTCGTATCCCACGTTCCTTCTTGGCCGCGGCGTGGAGCCGGCGCAGTTCGTCCCGGGGCTCCTCGCGCGCATTGCCGAGGATGGCCACGCGGACTTCGAGGCCGCGCTTCACTCGGTGCTCGACATGATGGCGTGCAAGGCCGCGGTGAAGGCCGGCGATCGCCTGACCTCCACCGAGATCGACGCACTGCTTGACCTGCGCGAGCGCATCGAGCGCGGCACGGCGTGCCCGCACGGGCGGCCCACCGCGCTGCGGATCACCATGCGCGACCTCGAACGCAACTTCGGGAGGGCGTGACATGGGTTCGGGCCTGCCGCTCACGGAATGGATGGCCGCGGAATCCGCGGGCCGCACATTCACCGTCGCCGGCGGATGGGGCACCGCCACGGGCGTGGTGGCATCGCCGCCCGAGCGCGCCGGCTGGTTCGGGCGCGGGCGCGGTGATTCCGCGCGCGCGCCGGTGGTGCTCCTTGCACCGCAGTGGCCGGGGCTCGAGGACGCGCTCGAACTCGCGCTTGCCGACGACGCTCTGGCGGTCGGCCTGCTGCGCGGTGGGGCGCGCGTCGCACGGCTCCGCAGCGTGGAGTTTGCGGGTGCGCCCGATCCCGGCATGTGGATCGATGCGATCCTCGACGCGCTGCAGTCGGCTGCGGGCGATGTGAGCGCGGCCGGGCTCGCCGGCACGGGCCTCGCGGGCACGGCCTGCGCGCTGGCCTCCTCGCGGCGCGAGGACCTGGCGATGTTGGTGTGTGCGGCCGCACCCAGCGCGGAGGTCATGAGCCGCCGCACGCCGGAGAACGAGGACGACCCGATGTGGGAGACGTCCGCCACGCTGCGCCTGGCCGATCGCCTGGCGGAACTGGCACCGCTCGAGGCGGTGACCGTCTTCGCACGTCCCACGCTCTTCGTGCAGGGTGCGGTGGATGCGCTGCTTCCCGCCGCGCACATGGAGGCCTGGCGCGCGGCACTCGCCGCGACCGGCCGCACGGCCGATGGCATCGAGGTGGCCCTCGCGGACGGCTACTTCCGCATGGTTTCCGCCGAAGGCGGCACCTCGCCGGAGGACGACAGCGGCCTGGCGCTCCTCACGGATGCCGTGGCTGCATGGACGGCGCGCACCATCAGCCGCGCGGGCGCGGCGGCTCGTCGCGGTCCGTGACGATCTGGTGGAACACCACCTCGCCGGTGCGCATGGTGCGCCGGACGTAGGGCCCGCACAGCCCGCAGCCGGTGCCGCACTTGAATTGCCGCTGCATGTCCTCGAAGGTCGAGCCCGGGTTGGCCTCGAGCCATCCCTTCACGGTGGCGAACTCCACCTTGTGGCACACGCAGCGGTCGATGCGCATGGTTCAGTCGCCTCCGTAGGCGGAGTCGTCCGCGCTCAGGAAGCCGTTGCGCGGGAAGTCGGTCACCCAGCGGGCCATCTGGTCGGTGGTGAGCGCGCCGCGCTGCGGATCGGCCACGGTGGAGACGTGGCCGTCGAGGTGCGCGCAGCAGGTGCAGCCGCCCCAGTGGCGGAAGGACTGCGTGCCCGCGCAGACGAGGCCCAGGTCGCCCTCCGCGCGGTTCATCGGTGCGCGCATGAACTTGTTGGCGCCGCCCTTCCAGCCACCGTCGCCGAAGACCGCGGTGGCGGCCGGATCGCGGATGGCCGTCGGGGGCAGGCCCATGCGCGCCGTGCGCCAACCGTCGATCGCCGTGCCGTCTGCGGCGATGGTGGGGTAGGTGCCCTCGTGCCCCAGGTAGCTGGTGTTGTAGTTGTAGCCCGTGAAGGGATCCGCGCCGAACGTGGACGGCCCCTCGAAGTCCGGGCACTGCTGCACGGCAAGCGGCGTGTCGGTGTAGCTCCAGAGCGGGCCGGGCGTTGCCACGCCGGCGCGCTGCTCGAAGTCCCACGCCACGGTGCGCACGGCGCCCGCGTCGCGCAGGTAGAGGACCGCGGCCGGCATGGCGCCGTTGGACGCCACGTACGCCTCGCATGCGGTGGCGATCTGTCGCAGGTTGGAGGTGCACGCCGTGGTGCGGGCCGCGCCGGACGCCGCGCGCAGGCCGGGCAGCAGCACGGCGAGCAGGGCGGCGATCACGGTCACCGTCACCAGCGTCTCGATGAGCGTGAAGGCGCGTCGATTCATGACCAGCCTCCAAGGAGCTGCCCGAGGTCCGCGCCGCCCACGACGCCGTCGTGGTCAAGGTCGGCCGCACACGCGTTGCACGGCCCCCACGCGCCGAGCATCGAGCCCAGGTCCGCGCCGTTCACATGGCCGTCGTTGTTCAGGTCGCCGGCTGGCGCCAACGGTCGCACTGCCACCACGGCGTCGACCTCCGGAACGCTCGCGGCAGTGCTCGCCACGCGCACGCGCACGAAGCGCGCGGACGCGAGCCCGGCCGATGCAATGTCGATCCGCGTGCCGCCCGCACCGGTGCCGTAGGCAGCGACCACTTCCGGCCAGGAGAGCCCGAGCAGCGATTCCGCGGTGACCTGCGGGTCGACCGGCGTTGCGCAGTCGGTGGGTTCGATGCCCGCCGTGGTGGAATACGGCCCGGTGTCGAGCCATCCAAGCGTCGGCAGCCCGCCGTCCGCCACGGCGCCCGGCACCAGCGACCACGTCACTCCGTCCTCGCTGAGTTCGATGGTTCCGCCTTCGGCATACGTGAAGCCGGCGGTGCCCGACGGATACGACAGGTCACTGCAGAACGCGTTGCCGTAGACGATGAGGTCGATCCCGAACGGATTCGCGGGATCGTCGATGACGGGTGCGTCGAAGGCAAGCACCAGCTCGCCGCCGCGGCCCACCGACACGATCTCGCCCGGCATGAACGCGGGGCGGAAGGGCGTCACGGCACCGGGCTCGATGCCCGCGCCCGTGAACCGGGTCGGCTCGCCGAGCGCCGCGGCAGGATTCTGGTACGAGATGCCCGCGCCGCTTCCGGCGACGTATCGCACGACGGTGCTCGCGCAGCGCGGCGGCACGGCGCGTGCGTTCGGCGTCAGCGCCAGTGCAGGCGTCATCGCCGCGGCGATGGTGGCCGCGTGCATGCCATCCATGGCAAGTGCAGAAAGTGAGCGCATGCTGTTCCGGCCGAACTGCGGCCGTGGTGTGGCCGTCGATGGTCCATGCCGGTCGTGGGCCCAAGTCGCGTGGGCTTGACCGATGCGCAGGCCGGTCTTCCGGCTTGCAGGCTCCGGCTCCGCCTTCCCGGCACCGCGCGTTGCACGCGGGGCCAGTGGCCATTGGAGTCCGGCTGCGGGCCCATGCCCGCTGCCTGTTCACGGCGGCGCGTCCGCGGCGGTCTTTCACCGCCTTCCCGAGCCGGAATGTGCACTGCCTGGACGGACCGGTCCAGCCAGCGAGCACTCCGGCCTTCCGCAGCCACGGGGCTGCGATCGCCTGCGCAGGGGGGAGTGTAGCGGCCGGCCGGGACAGGGTCCCGGAACTTTCGTTGACACCCACGGGTCCGGTGGCGTAGATTTGCGGTCCTTTCCGGGCATCCCGGAGCGGGTTGGGTGCGTAGCCCTCCACCAGTGGTTTGGTGGGCCAACCGCCTGTCCCCCTCCCATGCCCCGTCCAGCCAGTGGGTTGGACGTCCGCTGACACGAGCCCCCACTCGGGGGCGCTCCGAACTGAGGTCCAGACGTGCTCGTCTCCAAGCGTTCGCCGCTCGTTCTTCCGCTCGCACTCGCCACCGTCATGGGTGGATGGACGCTCCCTGCCTTCGCGCAGGATGACGCCGCTGCTGCTTCCGCAACGGATGGCGGTTCGGATTCCGTCAAGCTGGTCCAGTCGGCGCAGCTCTACGTCCACAACGTGATGATCGCGAAGCCCGAGGCCGCGAACGCTGCCGCCAACGCGCTGCTCGCCGACAGCGTCGAGCCCAGCGTCCTGGCCATGGCCATCGACGGCGCCGACCTGGGCAAGCGCATGGACGATGCCTTCCGCCGCAGCCGCCGGATGGCCGAAGTCTCCGACGCCTCCGCCGCCCTCGAGACCAAGCTCGAATCCGGTCGCCAGATCCTCGCCCGCAAGATCGAGCGCATCGAGGAAGCCGTCAAGATGCTCGTGGGCCCGATGCGCGGCCAGATGATCGCCAAGGACCGCCTGATGGCGGCCGGCGAGTACGCGGTGCCGGCGCTCCTGCGCCAGATCGTGGAAGGCCGCGACCTCTCCCTCGAAGCCGCCGCCACGCGCACGCTCATCGAGATGCGCCGCCAGGCTGCGCTTCCGCTGGCGCTCAGCGTCCAGGCGCTTGATCCCGCCGCGCAGCGCAAGGTGTGCCTGATCCTGGGCCAGCTTGGCTATCCGGTGGCCATCCCGGTGCTCCTTGACCTTGCGCAGGCAAAGGGCACCACGTCAGACGTTTCCGAAGCTGCCATGGACGCCGTGCGCGCCCTCGGTGGCAAGGACCAGCCGGCCCACGAGGCATACGCAGCCACTGCGTATTCGTTCCTCACCGCCGACCCGTCGCTCATCGCCTTCGGCTCCGAGCCGATGCAGAACATCTGGAAGTGGACCGAGTTCGGCGGCCTCGCCTCCGACCGCGTCTCCACGCGCGTCTACTTCGACGTGATGGCCATGATGCTCTCGCGTCGCGCGCTCGAGCTCGATGCGAGCGATGACCGTGCGCTCGCCGTGTTCGTGGCCGCGGACCTCCGCCGCGAGTCCGGCATGGGCGAAGGCATCGTCGATCCGCTCTTCGACGGCCAGGGCCACTCCGCGCAGTTCTATGCCACCGCTGCCGGTCCGAAGACTATGCAGGACGTGCTCGGCATCGCGCTCGGCCTCTCCGACACCGGCCTCGTCCGCTCGTCGCTCTCGGCGCTCCGCCAGACCGCGAGCAGCACTGCGATGATCGGCGACGGCTCGTCGTCGGTCGTCAAGGCGCTCGATTACCCCGATCGCCGCGTGCGCTTCGAGGCGGCCTTCACGCTCGCCTCGGTGAGCCCGAAGGCCAAGTTCGCCGGTGGCGAGCAGGTGGTTCCGCTCCTGGCGCAGGCCGTTCGCGGCGGTGGCCAGACCTTCGCGGGCATCATCAGCCCGGGCGCCGAGGATTCGCAGCGGATCTCCGGATCGCTGCGTGACATGGGCTTCTCGCCGCTGACGGCGGCCGCCAATGCCCGTGAGTTCAACGCCATCTCGGCGCGCAACGCCGGCTGCGACATCGTGGTGATCGCGGGCAACGCGGCACAGGTCCGTGGCCAGTTCGAGGCGGTGCGCGGGCTCAGCGCCGGCGCCTCCGTCCCGGTGGTGATCGTGGCGCAGCCTGCCGACAAGGGCAGCCTCGACGCGCTCTCGGCCGACGGACGCACCACCGTGCTCGGCGCGGACATCTCCGACGATGCCTTCAAGGCAGGCGTCGACGCGCTCGTCACCAAGGCACTCGGCGGCCGCATCGGTGCCGGCGACAGCTCGCGCTACGTGAACGAGGGCGTCGATGCGCTGACCCGCATCGGCCTGGCGTCAAGCGACGTCTTCAACATCGCCGATGCCGAGCCCGGCCTCATCGATGCGCTCCGCACGCAGGAAGGCCCGCTGAAGGCCGCGGTGGCTTCGCTCCTCGCCATGATCGACTCGACGCGCGCGCAGCGCGCGGTGATCGACGCGGCGCTCGCCGCGCAGGGCGACGAGCAGGCGATGCTCTTCGGCCCGGTGGCCGACGGCGCGCGTCGCTTCGGCTCCAAGGCCACCACGGCGCAGTCCGATGCCATCCGCGAACTCGTTCGCACGTCGACGGGCCCCGTCGCCGATGCCGCCTCCGCGGCGTTCGGCGCCCTGAGCCTGCCGTCGAGCGAGGCGGTGGACCTGATCATCAAGTCCCGCGTGCCCGGGAAGAAGGCCGATGCGGCCCCGGCAGCCGATGTCGATGGCGACTCGGGCAAGGCGGCGGACGACGCAGCCGGCGACAATAAGCCTGCCGAAGCGGCGCCTGGCGACGTTTGATGGCCTGGGGGCGAAGAGGCCCTCTGTAAGGTCCTTTGCGAGGGCCTTGGCGGGTGCGGGCGGGCGGTATAGTCTGCGCCTTCCATTTGCCACCCTAGCTCAGTGGTAGAGCAGTGCTTTCGTAAAGCACAGGTCGTGGGTTCGAGTCCCATGGGTGGCTTCACTTCGCGGCGGACGGTGCCCTTCGGGCAGCGTCCGCCGCTTCGTTTCGCCACCCGGCGTCCTGGCCTCGCCGCTGCGCGGCGTCGGCCAGTCCGCGCTGCCGCGGCCGATTGGATCGGCCACGTCAGCTGGTCCTTGCGCTTGGTGCCTCCGCGGCCTGGCCGCGTCGGCAGTCGCGTCGAGTCCCGGGCGTGACTCGGCCTCGCTGCTTCGCAGCATTGGCCGAGGGGCGTCAGAAGCCGACGGCTTGGCCGTCGCGGCGGGGGTCGCTGGCGGCGATGTAGCTGCCGTCGCCTCGCCAGGCCATCTGGGCGCCGCCGAAGAAGGTTTCGCCGGTGGTGTCGACGCGGACGCGGTGGCCGCGGGCGGCAAGGGTGGTGACGGTGGATTCGGGGAAGCCGGGCTCGAGGAGGATGCTGCCGTCGTCCATCACCTGCCAGCGCGGGGCGTCGATGGCGCTCTGGGGGTTGAGTCCCTGGTCCACCATGCGCAGCACCACCTGCACGTGGCCCTGCGGCTGCATGGGGCCGCCCATCACGCCGAAGGCGGCGAGCGGCTGGCCGCGGCGGGTGAGGAAGGCGGGGATGATGGTGTGGAAGGGACGCTTGCCGGGGGCGTACTCATTCGGGTGCCCGCGCTCGAGCGTGAAGCCTGCTCCGCGGTTCTGCATGGCGATGCCGGTGCCCGGTACCACGATCCCCGATCCGAAGCCCTCGTAGTTGGACTGGATCCAGCTCACCATGTGTCCCTGTGCATCGGCAGCGGCCAGGTAGACGGTGCTGCTCTTGGCGAAGGGGCGTGCGTTCCACTGGCCCGCGGCGTCCATGCGGATGGCGGCGGCGCGCGATTGCAGGTACGCGGGCTCGAGGAGCTGCCGCGCGTTGCCCGTGCCGAGGTCTGGGTCCGCCACGTGGCGATGCACGTCGACGAACGCGGCGCGCATCGCCTCGATCTGCAGGTGGAGCGAGTCCGCGCTGTCCGGCGGGAGCGTGGCCACCGCGGTGTGGCGCAGGATGCCAAGCGCCACCAGCGCGGCCAGGCCCTGGCCGTTGGGCGGGATCTCGTGGAGCGTGACGTCGCGGTAGTCGACGGACCACGGTTCCACCCACTGCGCGGTGTGTGCGCGCAGGTCCTCGGCGCGCATGGCGCCGCCCTCCTTGCGTGCGGCGGCATCGATGCGGTCCGCGATGGCACCGCGATAGAAGCTCTCGCCGCCGGTGCGCGCGATGTCGCGCAGCGTGGCGGCGTGGTCGGGCAGCTTCACCGTCTCGCCGGTGGCGGGCGCGCGGCCGTTCGGTGCGAACGTGGCCATCCAGGCGGGGAAGTCCTTGTAGCGCTTCACGGCGCGCTCCCAGCCGGCGGCGGCCATCGGGCTCACGGGATAGCCCTCGGTGGCGTAGCGGATGGCGGGTGCCAGCAGGCGTTCGAAGGGCAGGGTGCCGTGGCGCTTGTGGAGTTCCACCCATGCCGACACGCAGCCAGGCACGGTGACGGCGTTCCAGCCTGTGCGCGGCATTTCCGTGGCGTTGGCGAAGGCCTCGCGCGCCAGTCCGGCGGGCGAGCGGCCGCTGGCGTTCAGGCCCTGGAGCTCGCCGTTCCAGGTGAGCGCGAAGGCGTCGCTTCCGATGCCGTTGGCGGTTGGCTCCACCACGGTGAGCGTGGCAGCGGCACACACCGCGGCGTCGGCCGCCGTGCCGCCCTCCATCAGCGCCTGCAGCCCGGCCTGCGCCGCAAGCGGCTGGCCGGTGGCGACCACGTTTCCTGCCAGGACCGGCATGCGCTGCGAGCGGTAGGGGAAATTCCAGTGCATCCGATGCAGATTATCCGCCCGAAATGAGCCACTGCGCTGTATTTACGGAGATTTGTTGGTGCGGACTCCAGCGCCACCCGGATCCCGCCGACAATGCACGCGCGGCGAGTGGTGTGCCGTCACGCCTGGGAGGGCACTGCCATGACGACCGCCGCCACCGCCACCATCACTCGCACCGCTTCGCTCGAACGCGTCGAGCCCAAGTCCCGTACCCGCCTGGGTCGGCAGGCCGACTCGCGCACGGTGAAGCAGGCGCTCGATCGCGTGCGCTCGATTCCGTTCGCCGCCGCCACGCAGCGCGCCGGCTCCGACGTCCCGTTCATCTGCGGTTGAATGCCTTACGATCCGCGCGCGTGAACACTCCCACGGAAACCACGGCCCCCAAGACGCTTGTCCTGCTCGTCGACGATCAGCCGATCGTCGAGGCGGCGCTGCGTCGGCTGCTGGCGAACTTCGCCGACCTGGAGCTGATTGCCGAGCGCGACGCGGACGCGGGATACCGACTGGCGCTTGCGCGCCGCCCCGACGTCATGCTGCAGGACCTGATGATGCCCGGCGTGGACGGGATGGAGCAGATCCAGCGCATCCGCGCGAACCCCGACCTGGCCGACATGCCGCTCGTGGTGCTTTCCGCCGACTCGGTGGCGGAGACCAAGGAGCGCTGCTTCAAGCTCGGTGCCAACGACTACCTGGTGAAGCTGCCGGACGCGCTCGAACTGGTGGCGCGCATCCGCTACCACGCCCGCATGGGTCGTGCGCAGCGCGACCGCGACAAGGCCATGCGCGCGCTTGCGCAGAGCCAGTCCGAGCTGGTGCGCCGCAACTCCGAGGTGGACTCCGCCAACCGCAAGCTGGCGGCCATGAACGACCTCCTGGGCCAGGAGAGCCAGGAGCAGCGCGAGCGCATCGCCGAAGTCGCTGCCCTGGGCGCAAAGCTCGGCCGCGCGCAGGATCTCGACGAAGTCATGGACCAGTCGCTGCGCCTGGCGCGCAGCTTCACTGATTCCGACGCCGGATCCATCTGGATGTGCGAGCCCGACGGCCTGCGGCTCGTCTACACGCAGAACGACACGCTGGAATCGAGGCTCGCGCCCGGCGAGCGCCTGCCGCTTGCCGATGTCCGCGTTCCGCGCGACACCAACTCCATCGCCGGCTACGTGGCGGTGACCGGCAAGCCGCTCCGCATCGAGGATGTCCACGCGCTCGACCCGTCGCTGCCATACCACTTCCGGGGCGATTTCGACCTGAAGATCGGCTACACGACGCGGAGCATGCTGGTGACGCCGCTGCGCGATGCGCGCGACGAGGTCGTCGGCGTCCTGCAGCTCATCAATGCGCGCGGCCGCGGCAAGATGCCCCGCGAGACGGCCGCCTACACCGCGGCTGACGAGGCGGCGGTGGAGCTCTTCGCGGGCATGGCATCGCTGGCGCTCGAGCGCGCCAAGCTTGTCCGCGGCGTCATCATGCGCACCATCGCCACCGCCGAGATGCGCGACCCCACCGAGACCGGTGCCCACGTCCAGCGCGTGGCCGAATGCTCCGTGGCCATGTACGACCGCTGGGCGGCCATCCACAAGGTGGACGACGCCGAGCGCGTCCGCAAGCGCGACGAGCTCCGCATCGCCGCCATGCTGCATGACGTCGGCAAGGTGGCCATCCCGGACCGCATCCTGAAGAAGCCGGGCAAGCTCGACGACGAGGAATACCGTCACATGCAGACGCACTCCATCCTGGGAGGGCGACTGTTCCTCGAGGCCGCCACGCCGTACGACGAGGCGGCGCGCGACGTGGCCATCCACCACCACGAGAAGTGGGACGGCACCGGATATCCGGGCAAGGTCGACCTCTCGGTGCTCAGCGGCCTGGGCGTCGAGATCACGGCGAACCCGAAGCTCACGCCGCTGCGTGGCGAGGAGATCCCGCTCTTTGCGCGGATCGTGGCGGTGGCCGACGTCTACGACGCGCTCACGAGCAAGCGCGCCTACAAGGAGCCGTGGACCGCGGAGCAGGTCTCGGACCTCCTGCGCAAGGAGTCCGGGCATCACTTCGACCCGGAGCTCGTCGACATCGCGCTCGAGCTGCAGGGCTACTTCCGCTCGGTGCGCGAGCGATTCGCCGGCGAGCACGCCTGAGCGCGACGGCTGGCCGCGAACCCCGACCACGAACAACGCCCACCAACAACGCGCGACCACGGCCCACGCCGCGGTCTCGCGCGATGGAATCGAATCACGCGCAGTCGCCCCAGTGGTTCCTCTTGGGGCCGTCCGGGGAATCCCCAAGCCTTCGCACGATCGCCCGCACGCACGCGCTGCGGGCAGCGGCCTCCATGGCCACGCGATAGGCACGCGGATCCGCGCCGACGCGTTCCGGGCATGAGAGGATCAGGCTTTCCACCAGCCCCTCGTCCATGGATTCGCACGCGGCGTCCAGGCAGCGCTCGATCCAGAGATCCGCAAGCCGTTCGTCGGGAAATGCATACCGCGCATGGCGGAAGAGCACGAGGTCCAGGATGCGCGTCGGCACCGATTCACGCCGGACCCACGCTTCGATGACGAATCGCAGTTCCGCGCGGTCTCGCAGGTGGAAGAGCGCGATGTCGAGTGCGTCGTACCAGCGCGGCGCCAGTCGCAGGATGTCGAAGTCCACCGCGGCAAGCGCGGTGGCGAGCGCTCCGGGTGCATCGGGCGCGTGTTCCGCCCGCGCCAGGCGCGTGGCCTCGGCGTTGAGCGGTGATTCCGCCGGCACGCCGTCGATGGTGGCGAGCATGCGCCGGAAATCCAGCGTGCCGCACTCGGTGCAGCCCGTGGTCATGCACGCGCCTTCGTCGGCCGCGGCCCAGACCGCGTCGAGGAACGGGTTCGCACGGACGAAGAGGGAGGGGATCTGCCGGACGCGATCTCCGAAACCGGAGTGGCCGGAACTGCGATCCGCCAGACGATGGCGCCGATGGTGCGGGTTCGTCGACATGATGGGCCTCCTGCCCGAGGGCCGCGCACTCCAGCCGCTCTTACCCTGCGTTACGCCGGAGGCGGGTGCATTGTTTCCTTGAATGGAAATTCGCAAGAAGGGGCATCGGCCGTCAACAACGGGGAAAGTGCCGCGCCGGCGGTCGGTGGTCCCGGTTGGCGTGCAAACGCATGAATCCAAGGGGTTTGCGTCAAGACTGCAGGTCCGCGCCCCGGCGTGGCGGCGTTGCCGGGGCCGCAGCGTGCCAGCAGAACTCCACCACCAGCGCGCCCAGGATCCCGAGC
>Ga0209400_1001105_pt1 | contig 22633 bp, 52 predicted proteins | sample M_130807_EF_Meta_FD_187313 | JGI IMG/M metagenome (GOLD analysis project Ga0209400, IMG submission 187313) | Freshwater microbial communities from Lake Montjoie, Canada to study carbon cycling - M_130807_EF_MetaG (SPAdes) (version 2) | ecosystem: Environmental > Aquatic > Freshwater > Lake... | reverse complement strand
ACGTCACGACATTGCTCGTGTTCGTCGGGGCTTTGGTTTACGTCAGCCTCCTGCCGCACATGACGGAGGATGACGAATGAACGCACCAGACCCCATCGACATCGACGACGAGCGGTTCGCCATGATCTGCCGCGACGAGGAGGACTCGACGCCGTATGCCGACGTGCAGTTCGACTCCCTCCCGCCGTGCGAGGACGAACCCGACTACAGCGAAAATCCCGAGGCTCTGCGGCGCGTAGCAGCGTGGCTTGAGGAGGCGGCGGATTGGCTTGAGTGGAGGCAGTCGCAATGAGCCGCTTCTGCAACCGCTGCAACGAACAGAAGCAGTCGAACGGCCCATGTCCTAAGTGCGGATGTTCCGAGTTCCGAATCGTCGTGGAGAACAAGAATGCCAATCAAAAAGGGCTATAGCCCGCAGACAATCAGCGCGAACATCAAGACCGAGATGAAGGCGGGGAGGCCGCACAAGCAGGCGGTCGCCATTGCCCTGGATATCGCCAAAAACGCCAAGGAAAAGGCAAAGAAGAAATGAAATACATCAGCATCTGCTCTGGCATTGAGGCCGCCACCGTCGCGTTCCACGGGTTTGGCTGGACGCCGCTGGCATTCAGCGAGATCGAGGCGTTCCCGTCTGCCGTGCTAGCGGCTCGTTGGCCCCAGGTGCCGAACCTCGGCGACATGACGAAGTTCGCCGAATGGCCCGAAGAAATTCTTGCGGAGTGCGACCTCCTCGTCGGAGGCCCGCCGTGCCAGGCGTTCAGCGTGGCCGGTCTCCGCAAGAGTCTGGATGATGACAGAGGCAATATCACGCTAGCCTACGTTAGGCTACTGAACCACATCGATGAAGTGAGAAAACGTCATGGAAGACCGCCAGCAATTGCTGTTTACGAAAACGTCCCTGGACTCCTCTCAACAAAGGACAACGCCTTTGGATGCCTCATCGGAGCGCTCGCTGGGTGCGATGAAGCCCCTGAAACTGAAACAGGCAAGTGGCCTAAAGCAGGCTATGTTTGTGGAGAAACCCGACGAGTGGGTTATCGAATCCTTGACGCCCAATTCTTTGGGGTGGCTCAGAGGCGTCGGCGAATCTTTCTCGTTGCCGTGCCTTGTGAACTTGTCGCAAGTCTTGGAGACAACGCCTGTCCATCAGAGATACTTTCTCTCCGCGAAAGCGTGCGAGGGAATCCTCCGACGCGCAGCAAAGCGTGGGAAGGAGCTGCCCGAAGCACTGCGGCTAGCCTTACAAGCAGTGGTCGAGATTCGCAAGACACGTTCGTGACAGTCCCGTCGCAAGCAGTCGGCTTCAACTGGCAGAACGGAGGCGGTTACGGCAAGGCCAACGATGGCCTTGGCATCACCGAAGAGGGTACTGGCCCGCTTCAGCGGTGCAACACGCCAGCCGTGGCATTCAAGCCGGGCCAGAGCGAAGCCGCTGGCGGCACGTTCGTGACCGAAGAGTTCGCGCCAACGATGCAGTCGCAGAGCAATGGATCGACGGCCGTTCCTGCCGTTTCTTTCAACGCCTACCAGCGTACCGAAGGCGAAGCAACATGGCCTATCGGCGCAAGCGATGGCCGCAAGGTCGAGGTCGGCGTTCGGAGCGGGATGCAAGTGCGCCGCCTCACTCCATCTGAGTGCGAGTATCTGCAAGGCTTCCCCGCGGGACACACAGACATCGTCTTCCGAAAGAAGCCAGCAGCCGACGGCCCCCGCTACCGCGCCCTCGGCAACAGCATGGCCGTACCGTGCATGGTCTGGCTGGGACACAGGATTCAACAGGCCACTAAAGGAGACAACACTTGACCCGCAAGCGCGAACGCCAAGCCAAAAAGAAGCCTGCACCGCCGCCGCCGCCGGAGGGCTACTCCGCCCGCACGAAGGCCCAGGCCCACGCGCTCGAGGTGATCGGCAGGAGCGTGATCACGTTCGTGCTCGGCCCAGCCGGCACGGGGAAAACACACCTCGCCAGCGGCTACGCCGTGCAGCAGCTCGTTGACGGGAAGGTCGAAAATATTGTGATCACGCGGCCATCGGTGGCGACGGAGCAGCTCGGCTACCTCCCCGGCTCGGCAGAAGAAAAGGTAGGCCCGTACCTCGTGCCTTTTTTTGACGCGCTCGAGCGGATCGCTGGCAAGCGCGGCCATACACGCGACCGGATCAGGGCAGCCGTGAAGATCGCGCCCCTCGCATACCTTCGAGGCCGCACATTCTCGCGTTCTGTCATGATTTTTGATGAAGCACAGAATTCGACGTTCGGGCAGCTCAAGCTGTTCCTCACCCGCCTCGGCCAGGGCAGCCAGATCATCATCACCGGCGATGCCGACCAGTCCGATCTCCCCCGCAGCGAGCGACGACTCATCGACGTGATGCAGCGGCTGTCGGGCCTGAAGGGCGTCGGAGTCGTGGAATTCAAGGGCTGCGACATCGTCAGGAACCCGATCATCGAGTCTGTTCTGCGGGAGCTTGAGAAGTAAATGGAACTATTCGTTCTCAAGACAGATCGCCTGCGTGCCACAGAGCGGCGATTCATCGCCGACCACTTGACGCGACCGGAGAGCGATTTCCAGCGGGCTCTGCTCGCCGGCACCGTGACCGGCACGATCGCCATCTGCCTGGATCAAGGCGAGATCATCGGCTGGGCGAGGTCTGAGATTTGGCAGGACATCCCGACGCTTGAGGCATTCGTCTCGCCGGCCTATCGCCGCCGCGGCGTGGCAACGCTCTGCGCCGCCGGCCTGCGGACTGAGGGAGTATTCCGCGACTACGAGTTCATCGGCGTCTTCCGGCCGACGATGGTCTCGCTCGCCAGCCGCCTGGGCCTGCTCTACGCGAGCTTCGACCGCAACCCAGACGGGACATGGCGGGAGTCTTATAAAGCATGACCCCCGAAGACAAGCTCCTCATCGCGATGCGGATGATGAACATCGAGAGGATGTTGGCTACGACGATTCCGGCGATTAAGGCGACTGCGAAGGCTGCGCAGCAAGTCGAGGCTCACGGTCTGGCGACTGCTTCATATCTGCTAGCAGAGTCAGTCGAGGTCTACGCGACGGAGATGAGGAAGTTCGTCGAAGGCATTGATTAGTCTTGACAGTCAGGCTACCGCGCCAGACAATGCCGGCCGGTTTGGTTTTCCGTTTCATTTCATGGAGGATTGACTATGCGTTTGTTTCTTTTGGCTTTCGCAGTGGCCTGCTGCACCACGATCGCCTCGGCCGAGAACGTCATTGTGACGACGACAACCGTGGTCAGCGCCCAGGCGACGGCTGACGAGTGCGCTCGCACGGGCTTGCTGAAGCACTGCCGCGTCCTCGGCGGTCGCCGGGAGGGCATCGGTTTCTCGACGGTCAGCCCCGAGGCCGCGGAGAAGTCGGCTTGCTTTTACAACGAAGCCGTCCGAGGCCGTCTTCGCATCGTCGAGCGTGGCGTGAGCTACTCGCCGACTCGCCGCGGTTGGTTCGCCGTCCTCCGTTACACGAGCAACTGATAGGTCTTCGCCACGCTGGGGGCGGCGGTTCTCGTCTGCCGCCGCCCCCGGCCCGCGAGGGAGCACCATGAAAGACTTCATCCAGCTTGAGTTCGTCGGCGGCCCGCTTGACGGTGCTATCCGCCCCGTGCTTCGCGAGTGCATTGAAATGCCGCTGGCGGCGGGGGCGGTGATTCACGTCTACGTCAAAGACGAGGTGATCGACGGCCACCGCGTTAAGCAGATCATGCGGCATCACCTCATCAAGGACGTGTGGGCAAATGGCTAGCTTTACCGAAGAACTCCGCGTGATCGCCGCCTACCACGTCGGCACCGACCTTTCGGAGAGGCTCCAGGCAGCCGACGCCACGCAGAAGGCTCAGTCAGAGGCGCTCAAGAGGGCAGCCGACGAGATCGACAGACTCAACGAAAGAAACGTCGCGATGGACGAGTTGATCGGCAAGGTTGAGCAGTGGGCACGCGATCGGCAGATCATCCCGAACAGCAACCCGCAGGCCCAGTTGATGAAGACCGTCAGCGAACTCGGCGAACTCGCCGACGCCACGCTCAAGAACGACCGCCCCGGCATTGTGGACGGCGTCGGCGACGTGATCGTCACGCTCGTCATCTACGCCGCTCTTCAGGGCGTGAAGCTCGAGGACTGCCTCGCGTCGGCGTATGGGGAGATCAAGGATCGCAAGGGCACGCTGACGCCCGAGGGCGTGTTCGTCAAGGAGGAATCGGATGCTTGATTGGCTTTTCAATCGCCGCGTGATTCGCGAGCTGCGCGCCGAGCTTGAGCGGCATCGGGGCACCTATGTGCTTCGCGAGAATCGGCTCCAGGCGTTGATAAAAGAGAACCAGCAGCAGCGCGTGCTGATCGAAGCGTTGCGGGATATCAATAAGACGCTTGACGAGCGATGCAATCTCGTGGCTCTCGTCACTCGCCGCGAGATGGAGAAGGGTCGATGAAAACAATCGCTCAGTGGCTCCGCGAGCAGCCGCACGACCGAAGCATCACGATGACGTGCGTTGACGCCCCGTCGCTCGACGAGAGTCAGCCGACTCACCCAAGCTGGTCGCCTTGCATCGACATCTCCGCGAGGAGCCTCGTGGACGGCAAGAAGGCAGCCGTCTTGGTTCGCGTGGCCGACTTCATTTTCGACGATCCGCAACACCTCGTGAATCTGGTCGTTCAGGAGATTGAGGCTGGCTTGGAGATGCTGCCGAAGGGAGGCGACTGAGATGTCCCATGTCATCCTCCGCTACCGCTTACCCGACGAGCAAGTCGAACTCAACGCTGCCATGCAGGGTCGCGAGGCGAAAGGCGTGATCTGGAGCGTCGATCAATACTGCCGAAACATACTCAAGCACGGCGAGCCATCGGACGAGGTGCGGAAGCACCTTGAGTGGATTCGCGATATGTTGCGAGACAAGCCGGGTTTGCTCGATGACTGAGAAACCAATCGATCCGTACTGGTGGTGCCGCGACGACGAGAAGCTCGCGAGGGAATGTTGGGAGAAGATCGAAAGGCCGCTTCTGCTAGAAATGTTCAAGAAGCTCGACGACCCGAAGTTTTGGGAAGTACCGGAGAAGAAGTAATGGATCGCAGAAGTTTCTTCTCGTGGCTCTCGTCGTTCGCCGCTGGCACGGCCGCCTCGCAGCCAGCCGCCAAGCCGGAGCCGTGCATCACGCCAGCGTATGCGGGATTCGACGGGTCGTTTCGTCTTTACGGCAACCACAAAATCATTCTGGCAAAAACATCCGCATCTAATCCGAAACGATGGGGGATCGACAGGGGTCGGATGGGGTATTGGCGTAACGACGACGGATCGGTGTCTAAGGTGATCTGGCGTAACGCCGACGGCAAGCTGTTCGATCTTCAGTTCGTTCCGATGGAGGAGCCGACATAATGGGAATCACACCAAACGACATCGCCGCGCAGCGTGCCATGATTGAGCGTGGCGAGGAGAAGCGGAAAGCAGAATGGAAGCTGGCGGAGCGAGAGCGGCTCCGCGACACGTTCGCCGCCGCGGCGTTGAAGGGTCTGCTGGCTGGCCCCGGCGACAAAGACTTCAGCATGGACTACTGGGCGAGGCACGCTTATGGGGCGGCGGATGCCATGCTCCGCGAGCGCGATCGTGTTACGGAACCGATGCCGAAAGAAAAACGGGCAGAGGTTTCTTCCGCGCCAGTGTTCGCCGACAAGACGAGAAGCTGGCCCGTTTCGTATGAAAAAAGCGACGAAAAACGTGTCTTATACGATACGAATCATGACGCTGTGCCGGAAGCGATAGGCGGTGGGAGTACGCTGGGGAACCCGGTGCCTCCTGCGACAGTCACCGGCAATACAGCAGAGAGTTTGTGCGGGTCGCTCCCGCGCTATCTGGGGGATGGAGTTAGCCCCAGCCACAACGACAAAAATCTCCGCCATACACAAAGGCCAGTGGCGTGGGCGCGGTTCTTCCCGAACGGCGGCCCGCAGTCTGTCTATCTGGATCGCCCGCCCCCAGATGCCGAACCGCTCTACTGCTCGCCCACGCTCACCGACGAGGAGCGGGAGGCGATAGAGTGGTGCATCTTCCAGCAGGCCACGCCGCAGCGAACCGCCGTCACTCTCCGAAGGCTACTGGAGCGAATGAGATGAGCGAACCATACGGCATCCTTACGATGAGCCAGTTTGAGGAAATCTACAAAGTCGTCGCCAACAAGGACGCCGAGATTGCTCGCCTGCGGTTCACCGACGAGGAGCGGGAGGCGGTTAAGTGGTTCGCAAGTCTTTCATGGGGCGACGTCGCTCAAGACGGACATCACGCCGCCACGCTCCGCTCACTGCTTTCCCGACTGTCTTGACCCCCTGTGTTCGATTTCATTTCATCAAGGAGGAATCCCCATGCACTGCCCACCGATCGACCTGAATCACCTCGCCCGCCTCTGGAAGAGCGAGCTGCGGAGCGACCAGATTTGCGCCGAACTTGGCTGCACCCGCGGCCACTTGTTTAACCTCGCCCGAAAGCACGCACTCGGCCGCCGGCCGCCGCGATTCAACGCACCGCGGGTCACCGAGACCCCCGACCCGACTTTGGAGGAGATAGCCGAAGCGACCGCGGCCATCCAGGCGACTTGGACGCCCGCAGAGCGCGAGGCCAGACGAGTCGGCTGCCGCCGCAAGCCTTTTGAGGTTCCTCACTTCTACTTTCATCGCGAGCAGTATCTCTTTTCTTCTTGACCATGCTCCTACCGTGTAAGACAATCAGAGGATGCGACGGAAAGCTCCCCTGGAGAAAACCATCGTTGCTAATGTCATGGCGCAAGGGCGCGCCTCGGGCTTCTGGGTGACGAAGCTCCACGGGAACGCTTTCACCATGTCGGGCGTGCCCGACGTGTTGATGATCAAGGACGGTCGAGCCGTCTGGCTTGAGTGCAAGCGCCCAGGCGAACAGCCGACGAAAATCCAGAATCACCGGATGCGAGAACTCGCATCGGCAGGATGCCCGGTGGCCGTCGTGACATCGGCGGCCGAGGCCAAGGCATTTCTGGAGACGCTTCCATGACAGGCTGGCGTGAATTCGTCGATTCCCTTGACGACTCGCACCCGATGACGACCGATCGCAAGCACATTCGGATGCTCTGCGAAGCCGTCGAAGGCAAGTCGCTTCAGATTCTTGAGCTTGGCAGCCACGAGGGGCGATCGGCTGCGGCGATGGCCTGGGCGGCCCCCGACTCGACGATCACCGCCGTCGATCTGTGCGACACGGTCGCGGAGGCCATGCGGACAACCTACTGGGCCACGCTCGGACTCACGAACATCAAGCCGGTGGCGGCCAGTGCCGGCGACTTCCTGTCGGCCTGCCTGCCGGGGCAATTCGACTTCGTCTTCCACGACGCTGTCCACGGGCCGGCGGCATTCTTCGAGTACCTGGGGTGTGCCGAGATAGCAAACGGTCTGGCGATCCACGACTACGAGCTACTGCCGGCTGAGATGCAGGCGGCGATCGCGGCGAAGTTCTCGCATTCGGCGACGGACGCCGATGCCAAGGGTCGCGTCTTGTTTATGGGGTGGAAATGAAGAAGGCGTTGACCACTTTCGGGTTAGGGCCGATGGCCGAACTACTTGATGTGGCCCTGCCGACGTTCGCGTGGTACGCGCAGGTACATGGGTATGACCTCTTTGTCCCGTCGGGCCGGCAGTTCGCGGGCACGAGCCGCCCTCCTGCGTGGGGAAAGTTGCCGCTGCTCGTTTCGCTCTTGCGGGGTGGCTACGACACCGTGCTATGGATGGACGCCGATGTCGCCGTGGTCAAGCACGACAAGGACATCCTTGACGACCTACCGGCCGATGCCCCGATGGGCATGACCGTTCATCACACCCAGGACGGGGCCGTCCCGAATAGCGGCGTGTGGCTCGTGCGGGCCGAGGCGGCAGAGTTGCTTGAGAGCATGTGGCCGCTCGACGGCTTTCGCCGCTCGAGCGGCTGGTGGGAGCAGGCGGCTCTCATCGCAGCCCTCGGCGGCGACCCCGACGCCACGCCCGTCGAGGTGCCCGCGGGCCGGGCCTGGGCGCAACTGCCGTATGAGTGGAACCCGCACCGCAGAGACCCCAGGGGCGTCTCTGCGTGTCGCTTCTTCCACGCCACCTGTTTCCCCGATCGCAAGGCCGCCATGCTGGAGGCGCTCAAGTGACGATTCGATATCGCGCAGGCATGACGATTCGCCGGCCAGAGGATTTCTGGGATGCCGACTACGTCACGTCATACAAGGAACACGTCGAATACGGTCGAGTCGAGGCCCGCCGGCAGAAGCTGGCAGTGGTCAGTATCTGCCGTAACGCGATGCCCTACCTGACCAACACGCTCCGCCTTGTCGACGAGCTGGCCGGCTTGTGGCGGGACTGCTCGTTCTACGTCTATGAGAACGATTCGACAGATGAGACGGCAAGGGTGCTTGACGACTTCGCCATCCGGCAGTGGGTGACTGTCGAGCATGACACGCTCGGCGGCGAGGACTCAAGGGGGTTTGAGCCCGAGCGGACGGTGCGGCTGGCGAAATGCCGTACAAAGTGCCAGGAGTGGGTGCGGAGAAACGCTGCCAATGCGGGCTACGTCATGGTTCTGGACACCGATCCGCAGGGCGGGTTCTCTGTCGAGGGCGTTCTCAACAGCCTCGGGTGGTTCTGCGAGATGCTCGGCGAATCGTTTCACAGGCGGGAGCCGGGGGCGATGGCAAGCCACTCGCTTTTCATGCGAGACGAGGGCAAGGGGCAGTTTGGAATCGCGGCTTACGATAGCTGGGCGGCGAGGCTTAACTGGTGGGAAGACCGCCGCGCTCACAACTGGTTCCACGCCCTCATGCCGCCGGTCGGCAGCGACCCGATCCCGATGAATTCGGCGTTCGGCGGACTCTGCCTATATCGCAGAGAGGCGTATCTAGCCGGCGTCTACGAGGGCGGCGACTGCGAGCACGTCTTCCACCACAAGGCGATGCAGAAGGCCGGCTACCAGCTTTTTCTGAATCCAGGCTCGAGGTACATAGCAATTCTCCCATGAAGCTGACCGCAAACCAGAAGCGGAGTTTGCGGCGTCTATGGAAGGGCGACTCGACGCTCGAGGAAATATGCGTCGAACTGGATTTCACGGCTGACGAGCTGACGACGGCGACCGTGATTCTGTCGCTGCCCGAGCGGACGGCACCGGAGTGCTTTTTGCCGACCGAGGCTCAGATTCGTTTGGAATGCGCGAAGATTCGTGCTGGCTGGCATCCCGCCGAGCGGGAGCTACGTCTTGGTAGAATGAAACTACCTACCCAAGGAGACAACGATGCTGGCAGAAGTACGGCTCGTGATCGCTCCGACAGAGGCGCGGCTGACGATCAGCAAAGGCGACGAAATCGTCGATGACGAGATTTGGACGTTCGGGCGAAAGATCGGCAAGACCGAGGCTCGCGAGTTTGCCAGGGCGGTATTCGACGACGCCTACGACGGCGTGAATTTCATGGTTCATGGTGACTGATGACTGACGAAGAGGACATCGACAAGCGTGAGTTTGAGAGCCGCAGAGGCAACGACTCAACTCCGTTGATGGCCTTAGTTCGTGATCAGCCGTACTCTCGCGGCAAGCTGACGAGCGAGGGGCGGACGGCAAGTCGGGCGTATCAAGAGTTTCTGGAGCGGAATCGCAATGGACGCAAGTGAAGAGACGTTCGGCGAGGTCTACGGCAGCTTGTCCATTGTGGACAAGGTCAAGCTGCTTGCCGCCTGGGCACCCATGCTGGCGAAGCTTGAGGCCGTGGCGGTTGCGAAGACGCCGCAGGACAAGGCGCTTGCTCTGGTTGCCGCCCTCCGGCTGGCAGCCGATCACACAACTACCGTCAAAGACAATAACGTGTTGGATCATGTCGAAGCACTGCTGAAGACGCCCGAAGGTAAGGCGCTCGTCGAGTGGTTCGCCGTGGTCGCGAAGGAGATCACATGACCCCCGAACAGATAATCGCCGCAGTAATCGCCGCAGCCGTTGTGGCGTGGCCCAAGATCGTCGCCGTGGTCAAGTCGGCCTGGGGGCACATTCCCGCCGTGCCCCTGCCCCACATGGGCGGCCCTGTGGGCTACGAGGACGCCATTCACAACCTCGCCCTGGTTCGCACCCGCCTGAACAACACGGGCCTCCTGGGCGACGAGAAGAGTCCACAGAGGGCCGCCATTGACACCCTGACGCTGGCCCTGGTGGCCGGGAGCGACAAGTGAGACTTGAAGCGAGGCACATCGTGGCCGGAATCATCCTGTTTTTCGCGTGGCGTGGCGGTGAGCTGGGCATGAAGTGGCCGCAGATGCCGCAGCCGACGACGGCCGTCGCTGTCGCCGAGAAGCCGACTGCCGAGCAGCTCGCCTGGGCGACTGAACTAAAGGCGATCCTGCCCAGGATGCTGGTTGGCGACCGCGAGTACCTCTCGGCGTTCTATGATGCGACTCGTTTCGTTCTCACGCAGGACGGCGAGCGATCGACGCCGATCATCGGCGACACCGACAAGTTCACCGTGTTCCACGCCGGCAGCCTCCAGCTTGCGATCCAGAAAAAGAACGTCGGCAAGTACCCCGGCCTGGACAAGGCGATCGACGCCGTTTTCTTGAGTGCCGCCGGGGCTGACGTGAAGGCGATCGACAAGGATACCCGCGCCAAGCTGACTGCGGCGTGCAACGTGCTCACCTACGTTTTCAAGGTGGGCACAGATGGCTGAGTTCGACCCGCTGAAGGCTTACTCGAGCGGTTACGTTGGCTGTCGAAAAGACCCTCGTGCAGACGAGGTGTTCGCCGACTATGTGTTGCGGTACGGCGGCGATCCGAACGGCGCGAACGTCGCGTATGACTGGGGGCTTGAGCAGGCCGGTGCCGGGAAGCTCTCGACGCTGTGGTTGACTCTGGAGGCCGTGTTCCCTGGTTGCCTGCCTGGGCCAGCCCAACTTTATGGTGACTGTGTCTCCCACGGCGCGGCGCATTGTTTAGGTGCTTCGCTCGCGGCAGAAATCTACAGCAATAAACCCGACGAGGTGACGGGCAAGCTTGAGGGCGTGCCGGATATGCCGGCCGAGGGCGTGAAGAATTTCCCCATCGCGCCTGAGTCGCTTTTCGCGTGGCGAAACAGCAATTCGGATGGATGGATTTGCAGCGAAGCGGCTCAGACTGCTTGCCAGAAGGGCTTCTTGATTCGCAAGCCGTATCCGAACCTAAAGATCGATCTCACTGCTTACACCGAGAAGACAATCAAGCTGGGCGGCTATCCCGTGCCAGGAGAGGATTGGCTGCAAGAGAGCAAGCAGCACGTCGCCAGGACTGCGACGTTCGTTAAGGGTCGTGAACAGTGTCGTGATTTTTTGGCGAGTGGATTCGCTGTCTTCAACTGCTCGAATCTTGGATTTGAGAGAACAAGAAATGAAGACGGCGTGAGTCGTCAGGTTGGCTCCTGGGGGCACAGTCAATGCTTCCTTGGGTATGACGATCGCCCCGAGACGCACAAGAAGTACGGGCAAGCTCTCGTGCTCTGGGTCAATTCCTGGGGGAAATGGCAATCGTCTGGTGGCCGCAAAGTGCTCGGCACCGATCTCCTCATCCCCGAGGGATGCTACTGGGCCTTGGCAGACACGATCGATCGCTGCCAGTGCATCGCACTCTCAAGCGTTGCCGGATGGCCTCGCCGCAAACACACGACCTACGGAGCGATGGGCAATGTATAAGTGCATCCTCATGCTCGCCGCCCTGCTCTGCGGCTGCTCGAGCGCCGCCGAAGACCTTCGACCGTTCGTCGCGGTGGCCGGCAGATACTCGCTGATGGCCCAGGCCAAGCCTGCTCCCGCGATCCAGACAGACTGCTCTAACTGTCGCGGAACGGGAGTCGTCGGCGATTCTCGAGTCACTTCCAAGTGCCCCGTCTGTAACGGAACTGGAAAAGTCACGTCGTCCTCCGCACCATGCAAGGACGGCACATGCCCGACAAATACGAGTCGTTGAAGACTTACGTCTCGCGTGCAGGCGGCATCCGTCTCTCGGCGCACCCTGCCCTCCGCGATCGCCTCGTCGAGTGGGCGGTCGAAGAGTTCCCGACCGACGCGCCGCCCGACCGCATGGCCGAAGTGCTCTCCGCTCGTTTACGCCTACGGGCTCGCGACCAATACGGATCAGTCATCGCCGCGATCCTGATCAGCGTGATCGCCCAGTTGGTCGTCAAGGCGATCATCGAATGGTGGAAGCGCCGCCAAGCCCATCAGGTTCTCATGCTCGGTTGGCAGGAGCAGGCTCGTGCCGAAAAGAATCCCGACCTACCGTCCTGACCGTTCCCCTGCACGGGGTCAGGAGCGGCCGACGGCGGCAGCCCGCGGCTACTGCTCCGCGGCGTGGCGGCGCACCCGGCTCGCCGTGATCGCCCGCGACATGGGCATCTGCCAGTTGTGCGGGCTGCTCGTCACCGGCAGCCCCGACATCGACCATATCGTCGAGAAGTCGAAGGGGGGCACCGACGCGCTGTCGAATTTGAGGGTGCTATGCAAGCCATGCCATAGCAAGCGGACGGCGAGGGACTCATGCTAAAGACAGCCTTTAACGACGCCGCTCGGCCTTCTCTCGGTTGACCCGCTTCTGAGTGCCCCCGGCGGCCCCCCACTGCTTCACCATCTTCTGGTGGGCCGGCGAGCCGTAGGGGTAGTAGAACTCCTTGAGCACGGCGATCTTCGACTTGTGGATCACCGGCTTGCCCAGGAACTCTTCGACGATCTTTTTGCCGGCCGCCTCCGCCCGCGACACCGCCCTGGCGAGCGTTCGCCGGGGGCAGCCGAGAGCTTTCATGGCCTGCTGGATCGTCAGATATTCTTTGATCTCGATGGTTGTCATTAGTTCTCGTCTCCGACCCCGACGAACACGCCGGAGATGTCTACGCTGATGTTCAAGGAAAGCTCGGGCTCTCCATCGGGCTCCAGGGTCAGGATGATCTGCCCGACCTCGACATCGACCTCGTAGCCGATGCCGATTGTTTTTCCTTCCCACTGGCGCTCGAGTTTGTCGAGCGCCTTGGTGACGCGGTTGACGATCGACTCGGATGTCTTCCTCTTCCTGCCGTGCGTCTCGACGGCCTTGCAGTGAACGCCCTCCGCGGCCAGTTCCTCGATCCGCACCTGGGCGGCGTCAAACGAGAACCGCTCCGCGAGGTCGATCTCCTCGCTCCACATTCCATCGGCCAGCCGGAAGTTCTCGCCGGCAATGTCACTCAAAACGTACTTCATCGTGATCCTCTCGTTTCCATGCTCGGGTAGGGTTGTCATTCTATGCGTCCATCCCATTATCTGACAATCGAAAAAACAGCCTCGACTAGGTCGTGGACGGCCCGCGCCGCCGTGCTCTCCGACCCGAGCAACTGCCCGAGTCGGACGAGCACGAGCGTGCGGATCAGGTCATCCATGACCCATTTCCACGCACGGGGGTTCATGCTGGCACGGCCTCCCCGACGCGGCTGCCGGCAGCCCTGGCGGTCGCCTCATCGATTCCGGCCTGCACGCGGTCGCGGGCCTGAGTCAGCTCGCGGGCGACGGCCGCCCAGGCGTCCGACTCACTGTCGCAGATCGTCTCGGCTGTCTTCTCGACCGCTCGGATCGTGCCGCTGGCCGGGTATCTGATCATCACTGACCCGTCGATGACGGCGACAACGTCCGCTCGCAGCACATGGCCGCGAGAGAGCCCGTCGTATCCGACATGAGACGTGCCTACCCAAACCGTATCTCCTACTGCATGGCTCATTCTGAGCCCCCTTTCTTCGTGGTTAATCTTCTCTGGTAGCCTATTAACTATCGACCAGTAGCCTATCGATCCTTGCGACGTTTTCCAGCCCTCTTTTTTGCCCGCAGGCGATTGATCTCGTCAAGGGCTTCCTGAGCCACGCGATTCATCGCGGCGCGGCAGTCGGCCTCGCTGGCGATGCCGGAGCTGACCAAGAATGTCAGCCAGCCGGCCTCGTAGGGCGTGATTCGGTTTTTCACGGTCGGGGTCTCCTTAGTTGGTGGAAATGTCCATCGTCCGCAGTTCACGCAGTCTCTCGCACAATTGCTCTCCGAACAGGTTCATGTGCTCGTAGAGCGAACTAACTCGAGGCCCGCCGTTCAAGCCGGCCGCTCGTATTGCCTCGTTGCCACAGGTCTTGCCGATGATTGGCATCTGGGCTGCAATCTCTTCGACGCTCCACCCGTTTTCTCGGAGGGAGCAGATCGTCGCGACGGTGCCAACGTAGTTGCCACCCATCACATAGTCCCGCATCACGCGGTCGTCTTTCTTCACGTCGCACCTCGTTTCGCCGCTCGGGCCTCGCCCTTCAGCAACGCATCGATCTGCTGGCCGACCATCGACCAGCTTGTCCATCCCTCGCGATCCCAGGGGCTTCCCTGGCAGCCCTTTGTCCACAGTTTGTAGACCTTCTCGCGAGCATCGTACTTGCCATCCACGCGACTGCCGTTGCAGTAGACGTGCATATCCTCGCGGCCCATCCACCGGCACTCGCCGGCTTCCATCTCGGGGGTTCTCATCATCTCCTCTGCTTTCGCCGCACGGGGTTATCACGCTCGGGGGTGGCGGCGGCCCTCGAGCGCGGGTGGATCACGAAACCGCTTCGTGATAGCAACTGATCGTGTTTTCGACGGGGTAGCCCAGGATGAGGCCGGTCAGCCACAGCGGGTTGTGCTCGGTATCCCAGCGTCGGCCCAGAAAGCTCTTGAGCATCTTGTCGGAGTTCAGGTTGATTTCGCGGCACAGATCGTCACCGTCATAGATGCCGGCCTCGACGTAGTCGCAGATGAGGTCTCCCAGGTCGCCGATATCGCCGACCCGCAGCATCTGGCAAGCCTCAACGTCGATCATGTCGCCGCGGTTGCTCGTCTTCACGACAAGCCCAGCCGACCGGAGTCGGGCAGCGCATCCGCGAGCTTTGTCTGCGTTCATGCGCTCAAGCCCCGCGCTGTCGTCTGCCCAGAAGCACATGATCCCCAGTGGCTTCCGGCCGGCGATAAGCTGCCGCTCGATCCACAGGTTGTTGTCCTCCAGGCCGGCGAATCCCCAGCCCCCGCAGAGGTGCTGATTCTTGTCGTTCACCATCTTCGACTTGAACCGGATACGCCTCGGCTGCCTCCGGTAGGTGATCATCCGGTAGCCGCGGTTCCAGACCGTCTTCGTGTTGTGCTTGCCGCCAACCGTGACGATCACGCCGTGCTTCTTTGTCTTCGTTGTCATGGCTCGTTTCCTCGTTTCAGGGGGTAGGATTGTCGTTTACTCGGTCGCGGGTTTCTATTGCACACAGCGTGCCAATCTCAGGAAAATCGTTTTTGCGGTGTTTTTGCTGTCGCTGAGAAAATGTTTTTTGTGGTCGCACAAAATCTTTTTGTGCTCGGTCAGATTCTTCTCGCCACGATCCCGCGGCTCGTCACGGGCCTGGGGGTCGTCGCTTCAACGTCGGTCAGGGTGTAGCCGTACTTGCCATCGGGGCCGCAGTCGTGCGGCGAGCCCGCCGCCACCCGGTGGCGAGCGTAGTCGGCCGCAAACTGCCGCTGGTGCTCGTATCGGATCGGTTCGCCAATCGTCGCGAAGCCTACCAGCGTTGCCTTGCCTCGGCCTGTTCGGACGATGCCGACCCGCTTTCCCACATACGGGCGTAGCGAGTTAGTGCGGCGCGTCTCGACCGTCTTCTCGCCGCCCAGAATCTGAGCGGTGAAACCCTGCGTCTTGTCGTTGATGTTGATGCCCATCATGGTCGTGCTCCTCGTTTTCATGCCATGTTCGCAACGCGGCAGGCGTTCGCGCGATTGATCGTGTCATCGCATGGGCAGCGGTTGCACCAGTCCTGCCCCGTGGCAAGGAGTGTGTAGCGACCGTCGAACTCCTGCCAGATTGATCGCGCAGCGGTGACTAGCAGGCGATAGCCGCCTCGCAACCGATAGACGCGAACGGGGGTGATCGTCTCGCCGGAATGCAGTTCAATCGGATCATGGGCTGTCTTCATCGTCGCTCTCCTAGTGTTTCGCCGGCCGGGGCCGGCTGGGTTATGGTCTTTCGTTTCGTCGTTCGGGGGTCAGTCCAGTTTTTCCGCCAGTCTCGCCAGATCGAATCCGTAGGTGCCGTCTCCGTTGCTGCGGATCACGATGTTGATGTTTGGTTCGTCGTGCTGCTCCTGCTTCGCCTCGTTCCAGCCGCTGCCATTTCTCGCGTAGTGGTCGCTGATGCGCAGGCTCAAAACAACCTCGTCATCGTGCCGCTCAAGCCAAAAATAGCGACTGCAATCGTGACCGCACTTCCTCGTAGTCCATTTCCAGCCGGCGTCGATCACCTCGGCCTGGGCGGCTCGCTCGCAGGCGTCGAGCGCGGCCTGCCGCTGCTGGTAATCAATCAGCTCCGCTGCCGCTCGTTCCGCCGCACGGGCCTCCTCCGCAACCTTCTCATCGGCCTCGTCTGCCCGCTCGCGAGCTTCCCGCAGGATCATCTCCTCTAGCTCATCGGCAGACAGGTCGCCATCTTCGACGCAGCCCCAGGAGGCAGCGTCTGCGCGAGCCTCGGCCAGAAACGGCGTGAGCCTAGCCCGCTCGGCCTCGGCTCGTTCCGCCGCACGGGCCTGCTCGACAACCGACTGCCCTCGGCGGATAGCCTCGAACGCGATGTGGTAGTCGCGGCTGTTGAGTTCCAGGCCGGCTGCCTCCAGGGCAGCCCGCAGCGCATATCGATGCGAGTGGACGTTATCGCGACCGAATTGCTCCCAGTCGATCGTCGTGGCTGTCATCGTCGTGCTCCTAGTGTTTCGCCGCTCGGGGCGGCATAGGGGGATCGGGTAAAGGTTTCCACGGGGCGGGGGTCAGCCGCCAATCGCTGCCCAGTGCCGCACGCGCTCTTCGTCAATCGCGAACGGCTCGCCGACCTCCTCGTGCCTGCCGTTGCTGTTCACTTTTCTGCCCATGATCGTGCCGTCCTTCGCCCGCCTCGCTTGGCAGTGGCAAACGCCACCGTGAGCGGAGCGGTTTTCGTCGCGGCTCACGCCGCCCGTGTAGCCGACCGTGCAGATCGTCTGCCAGCGGTTCGTCAGCTTGATTGTTGTCGTCATCGTCATGCTCCTTAGGTTTCGCCGGCCGGGGCCGGCTGGGGGAATTGGTTCTGTTACTGAATGACCCACTCGTCGCTGCCGTATCCTTCGATCAGGTAGCCCATGTTGTAGATGCAGTCGCGGAGCGTCTCCTGCTCGTCGCGATACCGCTCGCCGCTGGTGCCGTCGATCTGCTTGACCTCCCAGGCATCGAAGTCGATCTCGCTGCCGTCGCTCATCTTGATCACGGGGTATGAACCGCAGCACACTTCCCACAACTGACCGCGGGCATCGCCTTGAATGTTGCTGTCGATCCGCAGTGTGATTTTTGCCGTCGCTGTCATCGTCGCTCTCCTCGTCTCTAGGTTTCCACGCTCCAGGGGGCCGCCACGCTGGCTGCCATCCCGATCAAAAGTCTCGGTCAGGGTCGCCCATCCTTGCCGACCCAGCCATCTCGGATCGGGTCAAAGTCGTGGTCGCCATCCTCATCGTCGCCAGCCGGCTTTTCGTCCATGTACCCGCGAAACGCTGGGTGATCGTCTGGCATATCGTCCAGCGACGTTCGTCCGCTGCTCGACGCCACGCCGCGAGTCTTCGACCACTTCTCGCCCATGAGCTCCCAGGCGGCATCGGCGTGATCCTCGTCAATCAGCAGAATGTTGCTGGCGTGAAACGATCCAATCCGCCGCCCTCGCTCGTCAGTCTCAAACTTGCACGGCACCCCCGCCTGCTTCAGCCGGTGAATGATGTAGCCAAGCTTGGGGTAGTCGGTTCTCTTGCACAGCGTTTCCCATTTCTGCTCTTTCATCGTCGTTGTCTCCTCTTAGGTTTCCCCCGCCTGGGGGTCTGTAGTTTCCCATCGTCCACGCCCGCCGGCAACGTGCCGGCGGGGATCAGCCTTGAACCCTCGCCAGCACCGCGCGGGCCTTCTCCGCATAGACCCACCAACGCAGGGCGGGGCGGCTCTTGTGCCATGCCCAAGGCATGAGCCGCTGATGGGCATAGAAGGCATCCGCCTTCATCGGCACATCGGCAATGTCATAGGCCCAGGCCGCCATGTAGCGGGCCAGTGACCGCAGGCGGAACCGGCGGGCCACGTTCGCCACGGCTGCCATCGCGGCCACGGTGGCGACGGGTGCCAGCCGGCCGGGGTAGTTGATCGTCAGGTTGTCGTGCAACTCGAAAAGATGGTCGCCAAGGGTGTATTCCACGTTCTTCATCGTCGCGTTCTCCTAATCGGGGTATCGTCTCGTTTCCACTCACCGGGGCCACGCGGCACCGGGGTTGTCCTGTTGCCGTTCAGCGGTCTTCGTGAACGCTGCCCGCGGTGTCGATCCAGATGCCGGTGCCGTCCTTCGCGACATAGAGAACAGCCCGCAACCCCGCGATGCTGCTCACGATGTACGTCCGCATGTAGTTCTTGCCGGCCAGATCGATCTGGTCGAGCAGATCGTTCGCGCACTCGGTCAGGTAGTCGCCGTTGCCGTCGCCGTCTTCATCGATGCCGATGTGGCAGAGGTTGGCGGCATCCTCTTCGATGCACTCGCCGCCGATGTAGACATTCAGTGCCAATTCGCTGAATCGCAGCGTGTCAGCGAGATAGGCGGGGACATCCTCGGCATCATCGGGTCGAGCGTACTGGTCGAGTTCGACATAGGCCCGCACCGTCACGCCGGCCCCCAGGTCGGCTTCGATGTATCGGCTGCCATCGAGGATCGGCCAGTTGTCGAAAGTCGTCTTGAATCGGTTCGCTGTCGTGGTCATCGTCTCGTTTCCTCGTTCTAGGGGTTTAGGTTCTCTCGCTCGGGGTGGCCGGCAACGTGCCGGCCACCCCCGCCGCCGCCGGTCAGTCGCGGTAGTGGCCGTCTACCTCCATCGTTGTGGCGTGAAGCGACCAGTCTCGGCTCGACCCGTAGCACACGACCAGCGTCTCGTCTGCATCGCTGCCGATCCACGCCTGGGCGGCGGCAATGTTCACGAACGGCCCATACACGCGGGTGCCGTAGATCGTGTGCAGGCAGAGCACCACTGCCGGCTCGTTTTTCAGGCCGTAGCCGCTGTCCTCGACCGTGAGGTCGAAGCCGATGCCGGTGGCCGGCGTGAACTTGCGGGGGGCGGGTTTGTTGGTTGTCTTGGTCATCTGTCGTTTCCTCGTTCTAGGGGTGTTGTCGTTTCCACAATCGGGGGCCACATGGCACCCGGCTGGACCCCGCCCGCGGGCGGCGGGGCCGTGCCGGAGGTCAGGCGACCCCGAACAGCCGCCGGAACGCGGCATCGATCACCTCCATCTCGGGGGCGGTCGGGTACGGGTAGCGGTCGGACGCCTTGACGAACTCGTCTGGCGTGACGATGTTCGCGAGGTAATCGTTGTCGGCCTGCCTTCTCACCCATGCCTCGAAAGCCCGTGCCGCCATCTCTTCCGGCGTCGAGTAGTACGGGCGGCTGCGGGTCTGGTCGGCCTTGCGCGACCGGGCAGCCATCGGCAAGCCGTTCAGCACCGCGGCGAGGTGCCGCAGGCCAACGGTGCCGGTGTACCCGCTGCCCCCTTCCAGGCTCGTCGCGGCGTGATCGTAGGCGTGGAACCATTCATGCGCGAGGCAGCCGGCCCCGGCAGTCTTGGTCAGGTTGATCACCCGCCGCCCCGGCTCGTAGTGCGCCGCCGCCTTGCCGTGCCCGCGTGATCCGAACGCCAGCGCGAGCCGACCGTGGAACGTGATCGCAGCCGGCTGCCACCGGATGACCTGGGCGAGGTCGAGCAGGGCATCGGTGGTGCGATTAAGGCAGGCGTGGCGTTCTGTCTGCCAGTTGCCGAACTCGACGCCGTAGGCACCGAACGTCGCGAGGAAGGCATCGGGCGTGACGTTGCCCCCAGCCCGGTGATCGACGCCAGCGCGAACCCGGTTCACCGACCGCCGCAGGCATTCGTCAGTGACGTTCTCGCGGGCCTTTGCGGCCTCCCACAATCCGAGAAACGTCGCGAGGCCGCGGTCGGAGGCCGCGGTCGCCTCCAGCCACCATGCGCGAGCCTCGGCCATGTTGGCGAAAGTCTTCAACATGCGCCGTGCCTTGTCGCCCTTGCGCAGCAGCACATAGCCGACCTCGGGACTGATCCAGTAGCACCCGAACTGCGGCGGGCGGGGCTGCCGGCGGCGGCGGGTGATCGTGGCGGTCGCCGTCTCTCCGCTCGTTTCGCTGCACCGGGCAGCGGCGCGATCCTTCGCCGCGCCGCCGATCTTCTTTCCGAAATCCTTGATTGCTGTGGTCATCTGTCGTTTCCTCTTACGGGGTTTCCAGGGTTGTCCCGCCGGCAACGTGCCGGCGGGTGAAGTCTTGAACAGCGGCCAATTCAGCCGGCGAGCACCTCCCGCCGCGCGGCGGCATCTCCCAGCATGGCCGCGGTGATCGTTGCCTCGGACGGGGCCGGCGCGGTGCCCATCACCTCGGTGTAGTTGCGGCGATTGATGGCATGAATCTCAGCCACCGACTGCCAGCACCCGCGACGGAGGGCCACGGGCACGGCTCGGAGCCTCCCGCCCTTGCCGATCACGGCGAATACGGCGCGGCAGGCAGCCCGCCACGATGCAGCAACGTGGACGCCTTCCAGAATCCTCGACACACCGCGATGGTTGAAGCCGGAGAGCCGTTCAAGCTGTCGGGACTGGTTCACCACCGTGAACATCCCCGGCACGGGTTGCGGCGGCACCAGTTCCAGGGCGGGCTGGATCGTCGCCGGCTTGGCGTCCCGCGGCTGCGACTCCCGCCGCCGCTGGGCTGCCAACTTTCGCCCGCGGTCGGCGGCTGCCTCGGGGCTGCCTGGAAGCGGTCGCAGCCTTGCAGCCGTGGCCGATACCATCCGACCCGTGTCATGGGTGCGGCACCACCAAGCCTGCCTCCGGCCTCCGCTGTGGTTCGCTTTGCCGGTGACGGTCACGACGGCGAGACGGTCGCCAATCTTTACGCGGGCCTGCATTCCGAGAGTGATTTCTTTCGCGAGCATGGGGCGTTTCCTCATTCGGGGTTGTCACGGTCGGGGGTGCCGCCGGCAACGTGCCGGCAGCCATTGTCGTGCGCGGTAGTCTATTCCTCGTCGCTGTCGCTGTCATCGTCACTCATCAGCACCAACTCGCCGCCCATCTGAACGTCGAGCCCTGTGCGGATGATCAATTCGCCCGTAGTCGGGCAGAAATCCAGGGTGCCGTGGCCGTCGAGGATGCAGCGGATTTGGCGGAGCAGCGCGGCCGTGCCGCCGTCGCTTTCGGGCACAATGATCTCGCCTATGCCGGCCATGCGAAACTGGGCGGGGTATTCGTTGTCACAGTCGGGGGCCGCGGTGCTGGCGGGTGCGACCATGCCACGGGTCGCGCCGTCCATCTGCTTGACGATGGCGGCGGCTCGACGCTTCGCTGCTGCCTCAGTCTTGAACGCGCCGGCAAACTGGTCGCCGTGCCGCAGGGCGATGCATCGGCCGTCTGCCGCCGGCATGAATCGGATCGTGAACGTGCCGCCGGCCTCGCCTGCGGAATAGCTGCCGATCCATTTCTGATCGCTGCCGAAACGCAGGGTGCTGTGCCATTCGATTTTGTTTTGCGTGATCATGGGATCGTTTCCTTGGTGGGGGTTGTGGTGGATTCGTTTCGACGGTCGGTGGTTCAGTTGGTTCCGGTGCTGTCGGGCTGCGAGGCCGGCATCCAATTGATGCCGAACGCGCCGCTGTTTTTGTAGTCGCGAACGATTTTCATGGCGACGATCAGACGCTCGGCCGCATCGACGGCAACGCGGCAGGCAACCTCGCCGCCGTCGAAAAGCCAGTAGTTTCCCTGGCTGTTTTGCGAAAGCACCATCCCGCGGCGCATCTTCTCCAGCACAAGCGAGTCGCTTTTAGCCGTCATGATCTCGTTTCCTCTTAGGGGGCTATCGTTTCCGCGATCGGGGGTCGCCCGTGCCGCACATCACAAGGGTAGCATCGTCACAGTGTCGGTCAAGTCTAGAATAATTTCTGCGAGTATCTCGGAGTTTTTTCTGAATGGACACCTAGTGTCGTGAGAATTTCCTACCGTTCACCCGTTCGGGGTGCTCGTTTCGCTATACGGGCCTGCTTTGCTCGCCTGCGATTGTTCGCGACTAGCAGGCGGTTCCGGCGACGTTCGGCGGCTGTCTCCCCCTCCGCGGCTTGCCGGCGGCTCCGCGACTCGACCGCGGCCAGACTCGCGGCCGCGGCGGCTTCGCCCGATTCTTTCCAGCGCGGGTTTCCACGTTCCAGGTGACCGGCCGCCAGCCGCGGCAGATCGTCGCGAAGGATCGCGGAGCGGCCCAGTATCTGACGCACAAGGCCCAGCCGTTTCGCGATCCTGCGCGCGGTGTTTTCGAGCATTCCCAATTCTGCCGCGGCGGCGGGGATTGTTACATACGGGGTTATCATGTTCGGGGTTTCCATGTTCGGGGGTCTGCTATCGTTTCCACGTTCGGGGGGTATCTTATCGTTTCCACGTTCGGGGGTCGGCCCAGCCGGTCGAGTCTGCCGCTGTCGCCTCCTGGTGATCGAGCGCAGGCCCAGCCGGTCGAGTCTGCCGCTGTCACCT